>Ga0081540_1002702_pt1 | contig 14427 bp, 19 predicted proteins | sample TabmetS2T1R1_FD_71024 | JGI IMG/M metagenome (GOLD analysis project Ga0081540, IMG submission 71024) | Tabebuia heterophylla rhizosphere microbial communities from the University of Puerto Rico - S2T1R1 | ecosystem: Host-associated > Plants > Roots > Rhizosphere ... | reverse complement strand
GGATTGCTGAATAGAGATCCAACCCCCGCACGACGCCCAGCATTTCGCTGCCGTTACGCGACGCGGCAAAAAAGCCTTCACGTGTGATTGACAACCATTCGTCATCTGGCGTCGCCATTAGACTGACCACAGGCTTGCCGGTCGAAAGGTCCCAAATTGTCATGGTGCCGTCGACGTTGCCCGAAAGCACGCGCGCGCCGTCAGGTGATATCGCGGCCGAGTCGACCAGCGAGTTACCTTCAACGGTGCGCAACAGCTGTCCCGTCGCGATATCCCACAACTTAAGCGTCTCCTCGTCGCCGCCCGATAGCAAGCGTGTACCATCAGGGGTGAACGCAACCGCCCGGACCCAACCGGAGTGCGCCTTAAAAGTACGCAGCAACTGACCCGTTGCCACTTCCCACAACCTCACCGTGTCGTCGGCGCCGCCCGACACGAGGCGCGTACCATCAGGAGAAAACGCAACGGTCCAAACGGAGCTCGTGTGCCCCTCAAAAGTGCGCAGCAGCTGACCTGTCGCCACATCCCACAGCTCCAGAGTTTTAGCCACGCCAGCCGAAACAAGCCGAGTGCCGTCAGGTGAGATCGCCATCGCACTGACCGGGATATGTCCGTCGATGGTGCGCAGCAGCTGCCCAGTCGTCGCGTCCCACACCATAATGCTCCGGTCACGGCTACCCGAAATCAAGCGCGTGCCGTCTGGTGAAAACAAAACGGACCAAACAGAATTGGAATGCCCTTCGTAAGTTTGCAGCAACTGCCCTGTGGCCACATCCCATAGCTTGAGCGTCTTGTCGTCGCTGCCGGATAATAGCCGCGCACCATCAGGCGAAAACGCGACCGATCTAACGTACGTTGAGTGTCCCTTGAAGGTACGGACCAGCTGGCCCGTCGCTGCATCCCAAAGCTTAAGGGTGTCGTCGAGGTTGCCCGAAAGGAGGCGCCGGCCATCTGGCGAGAACGCCACCGAATAGACTGGGCGGATGCGACCGCCGACACTCCTGAGAGCCTGGCCAGTCGTCACATCCCAGAGCCTGAGGGTATCGATTCCGATTCCGCCCCAGAGCAGGCGGGTGCCATCCGATGCGAACGCCACCGAGGTAGGCCTGTCGTACTCAGAAGCAGCTCCAAAAGTACGCAGCAATTGCCCTGTTGCCGAGTCCCATAGCCTCATCGTCTTGTCATGGCTGCCCGAGAGCACGCGGGTGCCATCCGGCGAGAACGCGATCGACCAGACTGGACCTGCATGTCCCTGGAAGGTGCGCACCGGTTCCGCCTTGGTCACGTCCCACAATTTGACCGTCCTATCCTCGCTGCCCGACAGGAGGAGGCCCCCATTGGGTGAGAATGCGACTGAGGTGACACCCGCGGAGTGACCCTCAAACGTGCCTAGTAGTTGTCCCGTTGTCGCGTCCCACAATTTTAGCGTTTTGTCATGGCCTTCAACACGGGAATGAAGAGAGCTGCCGCTGCCCGATACTACGCGCGAGCCATCAGGCGAGAACGCGACCGAACTGACCCTATCTGAATGCCCCTGGAACCTGCGCAACACCTGCCCGGTCGCCGCATCCCATAGGATAAGAGTCTTGTCGCTACTGCCTGAGATGATGCGAGATGCATCGGGTGAGAATGCCACTGATGTGACGACGGCAGAGTGTCCCTCGAAGGTGAGGAGCGATCTTCCCGTGGCAGCGTCCCACAGCTTGAGCGTCTTGTCATCGCTGCCCGACAGCAGGCGGCCGCCATCCTGCGAAAACGCGACCGCGCGGACCCAACCGGTGTGACCGTGGAAGATGCGCACCAGATGCCCTGTCGCCGCGTCCCATAGCTTTAGGGTCGTGTCCTGGCCGCCGGAGAGGAGACGAAGCCCGTCGGGTGAGAATGTGGCAGAGAGGACCGTCTCGGGCGCGAGATTTGGGACAATCTCGATCTTAGGTCGATTTTGAGCGCTAGCAGCTGTGAATTGTGTTAGCAGCAGCACCACACCGAGGAGAATCTGTCCAGGCCGGCTCGGCTGTCCAAATTTTGCCATTTGCCCCTTTCCCCAGGTTAATTTTCTCTACCATGGGCACCAGTTTTGCGGGGTTTCCGACAACAGCCCAACCGGCCTAGACGCCTGCCTGGTTATTAGACGCAATGATGGGCAAGCCCCATTGCGGCCGCAATGACTGACCCCTTGGCGCCCTCAGCTCTATTGCTTTACCAGGGTTGCCCGCGCCTTCAATCGTTGCCGTTCCGGTCACAAACGCAATCTTCGCCATCAAAATAACAGCCCCTACCGCAATAGGGATCGGCGCCTTCCTCGCGATATTTCTGCATCGCCTTCTTACCCAATTTGAAAATACATTTATCCATTTCAGCGGAATAGCGGCCCTTGGCACATTTTTTCAATTTCGCTTTGGACTTACCCGCAGAAATATCTTGGGCGTTCGCCTCAAAAAATCCGGTCGTCCCAACGCCGCCGACTACCAGCATTACGGCAACTGCGATGATGTAAGCTCTCTTTGCACGCATTATCATCTCCCTCACGCTAGGTACTAACTGCTCAGACAGACCGGGCGCTCGCCACCAGAAGGCACGACGCAAACGCGCGGTGTTCAACAATTGTCTTGTGCAAGTGGCCATCACTCGCCAGGCATTCGCTCCAAATGGGTACCCCTCATGGCGCTCTTTGTTGCCGCACGGCCTAGCCAATCCCCGATGGCCGTATCACTGGCACGGAGTGTAGTCCCCCAGTACAAACGTGCTGTGACCGAGGGCACAGGGCGAAAATATTTCACGAACCGTGCAGCGGGCATCGCCAGACCTCCGGCAAAACTTTCGATGCACTGCGCGTGCATCGAAGCATCCCTCCACCATGGCTCTGCAGGGAAACAGGAGCGCGGCCGAATTTACATCATCCTTGATAGCTCATGCGCGCATCTTCGGCGAGTGGCATCATCGACGACCTTCGATTTGGGCGTGCCAGGCGACAGTACGATGATCGCTGGACGCCGGTGGTGTGGTGACAAGTAGCTGGAAGGGAAGCTGTGTCAGCGGGCCGGACGGCACAATCAGCATGTGCTTGCCCTTGATGAGGTCTTGGACTTCGCCAGCCCGACCTTCAACACCTGCTAAACGTATCAAGAAGCCCACTCCCGCAGAGGAGAGCGACAAGCCGGGCCCGGTTTGGAAGGATGGGCTTGGATGAGGATAGCCTGAAGCAAGCTTTAGATTACTAGCGACTTGAAATCTGCCTGGGGCCGCTTAAGGAACTCGCGGGGACTGCATATTATCTCTCGGAAGTAATCACTTTGGTAATCCAGTCTCTGTACGGCGTAACACGAGTGTAAACGCCGTACTTGAGCTTCTGTGCGCACCCTTCTCCCCAGGACACCACGCCGATCAAGACGGCTCCGTCGGGGCCCCTGAGCACAAGCGGACCACCGCTGTCACCTTGGCAGGAATCCACCCCACCATCACGCAACCCTGCGCAGATCATGTTAGCCTTGATTTTCCCGTTGTAGGCATTGGGTTCATTGCAGGTCACCGTCTCCACATACGGCACCTCCGCCTTCTGCAAGGTCTCGGATGCTGCACCACCTTGGGTGGTTCGCCCCCATCCGGTTATCTCAAGCACTTGGCAGGCCTTCAGCTCTTGCTCGGGCTGCGCGAGTGGAATTGCCGGGCCTGCCGGTCTAATTTTGAGCTTCACGAGTGCCAGATCGTGCTCATTAGTCTTTGAATTGTAGTTTTCGTGAACCACGACGCGGTCAACGGCACTCCAGACACCTAGCTTGCGGTTGGTGGCTCCTGCCTTAACCCGCACATCCGCGGGCTGTTTCGTGTCGCCGAAACAGTGCGCTGCCGTCAGCACCCAGTTCTGGGCGATGATCGAACCGCCGCAGAGACCGCCCTTGATGTCGAACGCGACCTGCCAGGGGTGCTCCTTGATGTCTGCTGGCACGCCCCCGACAATACGACGGGGATCCTTGCAGGGTTCCTGCGCGGCGGCTGGTGGCTGAAGTAGCCCGGAACAGACAATCGCACCAGTAAGCAATGCGACCCGACGCAAATGCATGATTTCCCTCCCGCTTCACGCTTTCTGACGGATGCAAACAGTAGAACCTTTCCCGATGCGGATGGTCTATCATGCAGAAAATCTCCTATCCTACCTAGTGAAAATGCATGGAGTGGCCAGCTTTGCTGGCTTCGAAGTTTGTTAGGACCGCATCGATGATGAACAGGAAGGGTGGATCCCAGTCAGCTACGTTGGTGCTCGCGTTTTTGGTCTTGCTGTTCGGAAGCATCCAGAGTTCTGCCAGCGGACCTACAGGCAGTAGCTGGATGCTTGAGAAAGGGCGCGACATCGCACCTAGCCGCGCCCGAAAATTAAAGCTGCGCGTGCAGGGGGTAAACCTATCTGGTTATGCTGGATGCAACAATTTCACGGCGGGTGTGCAAGATGGATCCAGCAATCGAGTTGTCATCAAACAAATTTCACTGACTCGCAAACTGTGCGACGACAAGCGCAACGATGTTGAGGCAGCATTTCTTCGCGCTCTCGACAAGACCGCATTCCTCGAGAAGCACCGGAATACTCTAACTTTTCTATCTGAGCAGCGTGAGGCGTTACTTGTCTGGCAGCGCGCGGGCATATCAACGGCAAGAGCAGCTCGAAGGAAGGCCGCAGTGCGCTCTCAACGGCGGAACCAATCTCGCAGCGTGCAATGCTGGACGTAGGCGTTGCACAGCTCAGAAGTAGTTCTCAGTTCATTCAACATGCCACACGGGGCGACGATGGGCACCTTTCCTCACCATCTACGGTGTGTGGCTGTGTGTATACTTTTGTTGGCGCCGTTCGCCGGCTCGCTCGCCAGCGCCCAGGATCAGACCAAGAATGAGGTTGTGCCTCATATTCCGCATTCATCCACGGTTAGCTCAGTTGTGTTTTCGCCCGATGGCAGCCGCGCGCTGTCGGGCAGCGCAGACCGGACGCTGAAGCTGTGGGATTCGGCCACCGGCGCCCTCGTTCGTACCTTCGAGGGCCATTCCGACAGGGTCGTTGGGGTCGCCTTCTCGCCCGATAGCACGCAGGTGCTGTCGGGTAGTCTCGACCACACTCTGAAGCTGTGGGATGCGGCCAGCGGCATGCTGGTGCGCACCTTAAGTAGTCATGCTGACAAAGTCCATTCGGTTGCGTTTTCGAACGACGGTACCCGCCTGCTGTCGGGCAGCTTAGACAAAACGCTGAAATTGTGGGACGCGGCGAGCGGCGCTCTGGTGCGCACTTTCGAGGGACATTTTGACGGGGTTTTGTCCGTGGCATTTTCGCCCGATGGTACCCGCCTGCTGTCAGGTAGCTTAGACAAAACGCTGAGGCTGTGGGACGCGGCGACTGGCGCCCTCTTGCGCACCTTCGATGGGCACTCTGACAGGGTCTTCTCGGTGGCATTCTCGCCCGATGGCGCGCGCGTGTTGTCGGGCAGCCTAGACGGCACGCTGAGACTGTGGGACGCGGCGACTGGCACCCTATTGCGCACCTTCGACGGGCACGCGTACGGCGTCACTTCAGTTGCGTTCTCGCCCGATGGCACGCGCGTGCTGTCCGGCGACCGGGACAGTACACTGAAACTCTGGAACGCCGCCACCGGCGCTCTTCAGCGCACGTTCGAGGGGCACTCCGGCGCGGTCACTTCAGTTGCGTTCTCGCCCGATGGCACGCGCGTGCTGTCGGGCAGCGAAGACAACACGCTGAGACAGTGGGACGCGACCGCTGGCGGCCGCGTCCGCACCTTCGAGGGGCATTCTGACTGGGTCTACTCGGTTGCGTTCTCGCCGGACGGCACCAGCGTGCTGTCAGGTAGCCGGGATAAGACGTTGAAGCTGTGGGACGCGGCTACGGGGACGCTGGTGCGCACATCCGAAGGGCATTCTGGTTGGATCGTTTCGATTGCGTACTCGCCCAATGGCAGCCGCGTTCTGTCGGGCAGTGTCGACGAAACGCTGAAACTGTGGGACGCAAGCACGGGGACCCTGGTGCGCACCTTCGAAGGACATTCTGGGACAGTAAGTTCGGTTGCCTTCTCGCCCGATGGCGCGCGCGTACTGTCGGGTAGCTGGGACAGAACGCTGAAGCTTTGGGAGGTCACCACCGGCGCACTAGTGCGCTCCTTCGTGGGACACTCTCTCTCGGTCTGTTCGGTTGCGTTCTCGCCCGATGGCACGCGCGTGCTGTCGGGCAGCGACGACAAGACGCTGAAGCTTTGGGACGCCGCGACAGGCGCACTGCTGCACACCTTCGAGGGACACGCTCTCTCGGTCTGTTCGGTTGCGTTCTCGCCCGATGGCACGCGCGTACTGTCGGGGAGTCACGATCACGCACTGAAGCTGTGGGACGTTGCCACCGGCACATTGGTGTCCTCCTTCGGGGGGCATTCTGGTTGGGTCACTTCGGTTGCCTTCTCGCCCGATGGAACGCACATGCTGTCTGGCAGCGAAGACAAGGCGCTGAAGCTGTGGCACGCAACCACTGGCACCCTGGTGCGCACCTTTGAGGGGCATTCTGCCGATGTCCTTTCGATTGCCTTCTCACTTGATGGTCGCCGGATAGTGTCGGGCAGTCGTGACACCACCACCAGAATTTGGGACGCGGCGACCGGCGCGCAGCTGGCTATCCTCATTGGTGGCCGTGATGGTCAATGGCTGACGATGACGCCTGCCGGCTTCTTCGCGGCGTCGCGCCAGGGCACGGATATGCTGAGTGTCGTTCGAGGGTTGGACGCCTATTCGGTGATGCAGTTCTATGATCACCTGCACCGTCCTGACTTGGTCGACGAACTCCTCAAAGGTGATCCTGAAAGCAAGTACGAAGACGCAACCCAAAGGATCAATCTCGAGAGGATCATCAATTCAGGTCCCGCTCCCAGGATCGAACGCCTGTTAGACCGGACCGAGAAGGTGGGTGAGACCGTCAAGCTCACCGTGCGCCTCACCGACGATGGCGGAGGCATAGGCGCTAAAGTTCTCTGGCGTGTCAACGGCAAGACGCAGGGCGCCACCACCGCGTCCGGGCTCGGTGGGCCACCCTCGCCTGGCCGTTACGTGGTCATGACCCAGACGCTCACTGTCGATCCCAGCAGAACAAACGAGGTCGAAATCACATTGCCAGGGACGGCATGGTGTTGGGGTACATTCCCGAAGGCAAACTCCAGGAGCTTGGGCAGCCAACGCCTGCCGAGCAAACATCGTCAATCACACCGGCAGCGCCGGCGCGCCCTCGTTCTCCGACACCGCAAAAACGGAGCAAGAAGGCGGCTCCCGCAGAGGACAGCCAAGCGATCGGGTCGTTCTGGAAGAACTGACCTGAGCGCAATTTCACGCCCGAATATGCTTTGTGAAAGGTTTCGAACACCAGCCCAGTGTGTGTGCCGCACCGGGTTCGATCGCCCCGTATGGCCAAAAAATAGGAACGGCGGAAGAACCCGTACTTGACAGGGCGATCGAGCTTGCCGGAGCGCAGAGTTGGGGCGACGAGTAGAAAAGCGGCTTCCGCGATCCTCGATCTCTCAATCGCAGCGCGCAGAATCGCAGAACCAGGCCAGGATAGTATCCGGCCTCGCCACAGTTGCGAGCTCGGCGAGGGCTTTGCGGCCCAGGCGATGACCAATCTCGCCAAGCGTGGCTCGCTCGGCATCCGAGAGCTTGAGCCGTCCTTTCAGCTGGGCCTTCAGGATGCGGTTTTCAGCGGCCAGATATTCGTTCCGCGCCAGCAACTCTTGATCCACCGTGCCAGTGACGTAGGCCAGGACGCGCGCCCAATCCATTAACGGTCCCCCTTACGGCGCCCACCATCGCGTTCATTGAAATGTACCGGACTGGCCTCTGGAACCTCTATACTGGCGGTGGATAACTGACCGTGCTCTCGGCCGTTTCAGTTTTTTGACCACCGGGGTCAAGGAGAACGCCGCCGATCTTTTCAGCGGAACCGTTGATGCCGTGACCGGCGAGATCGTCGCCTATCGAACAGGGCCGTAACGAAGGGGTGAGCGTTTGCGCTTTCCGGTCGGCAGCATCACGGAAAATTGGACGGGCCGTCGGAAAAACGCTCGGTTGAGCGGATACTTCACGACTGTTGCTGCGACGCACAGGCGCGTCGGTGGTGTCGCACGTGACTGTGAACGCAAAGGCGACGATCACAAGGAGGAAAAGGAAGTTCAGCGCAAAGCCCAGGAACGCCAGATAGCGGTCGGCATGGGCGCGATCAATGTGCATTGCGCTGCCACTCCGTATAGACATTGACGGGAGACAACGAGCCTGCTCTGTTCGCGGTCCAATGCTTCAGTTGAGCTTGAGCCTCAGGCTGAGCGTCGTTCCGCCGGCCTTCGGGTCCGGCGCTTCATCGAGACTATCCGCCAGTCTTCGCGTTCCAGGACGTTCTTGTGGTCGCGGTCGAACAGCTCGCGATAAGAACGCGAGACTTCCAGTCGGAACGCATCGTAAGGGGCCCGAACAATCTTGCGCGCGACCTCCCGCGGCGAGCCGGCGATGAAGCGAGGCAGCAGCTCTATAGGGAAAGAGGCAAGGAAATGACCGACTTTGTGAAGGTTGCAAAAGCCGACGAAATCAATCCGGGGCAAGCCCGCCTGATCGATGTGAAGGGCAAACAGATCGCCGTGTTCAACATCAAAGGCGATTTCTTCGCCATCGACAACGTGTGCACGCACGAGGAGGCTTCCCTGGCCGAGGGAGAGATCTCGGGACACGAGGTGACTTGCCCTCTCCATGGAGCCAAATTCGACGTTCGGACCGGAGAAGTGCTTGGTCCGCCGGCCTATGATGATGTCGCCTGCTACGCTGTCCGCGTGGTGGGAACCGACGTCGAGGTTGACTTAGGATAAGCAGTCCCTGGGATCGCGTTACCACCACTGGGAATGCGGCCTCGAAACTCGAAAGATAAGCGGCAACGCGGTTTTCTTGCAGGGTAGCAATACCGTTGAACGTCACGCCAAGGGCGTTACAAACAACGCCCGCCGGAATCTTGGTGACCAACAACAAGGAGATCGCGTCAGGACGGATGAAGCGAGTCCGAGCGGGCCCGACGTGGACGGGCCTCCTCATCTGGATCAAGGCTCGATGAGCCCGGTTTCAAGGGCATAAAGCACAATGCCGAAGGTAGACGACACTTCGAGCTTTCGCATAATTTGCGCTCTCTCGAGCTCCACGCCTCTGAGAGGAATATTGAGCAGCTCTGCAATCTGCTTGTTTGTGTGACCTTTGGCGATCAACTGCACCACATCACGTTGGAGCTCGCTTAGCCTGAATGCTTTAGGATTCGAAAGGGTAAGGAAGGTGTCGAGGAGGGTGTCGCAGACTTTGCTGGTGAAGAAGGGCTTGTGATGCGCAAGCGAGTGGATCGCGGCCAAAAGCTGGGATCCGGCATCCGATTTGAGCACATAACCGCGTGCGCCTGCATGCAACAAGTTGCAAATGAGCAGATCATCGTCGTGTACCGTGCAGATCAGAACGTCTGTGTTCGGCAGACGAGCGCGGATCTGACGGGTTGCCTCAATGCCGTTGATCAGCGGCTTCGCGTAGTCGAGCACAGCAACGTCCGGGTTGGTCGCGACAGCTTGGCTGATCGCCTCGTTGCAGTCGCTCGCCTCTGCTACCACTTCCCAGTTTGCTTGCGCCTCAATGAGCTTGCGGAGTCCAGAACGTACAACTGCGTACCATGACGGCAGGCGGCTCCTGGGGCCCCGTCAGTGAACGCATTCCCAAATCACGGGATCCGACAAAACTCTGTGATTGCGAACGTTGTGTGCAGTCACGGAGCGTCGTTTCCGTTGCGGTAATCGGAAACTCGGGAAAGGGGTATTCGTGGGCAGCCGGCAACATCAGTCTCCCCCCTGTCGTTGCGTCAACCAGTCGATTGCAGATATCCGCACTTTCCGATGACGCCACCCAGGCGGCAGGCCGCGCTCTTCTCGCCAGCGCACCCACGCGGCTGCTGTATTGACGGAAAGACGTCGCTTGCGAGCCTTGGTGCGCGCCCCCGTGCACATTCCGCCATGGTTGCGGCACCCCTGTGGTGGGCGGACGGCTGCAGAGGGGGACAGGGGGCGGATGAACGCGATACGAACGGACACGTGCCTTATGTAGGATTACAGCGCCCCGATGTCATGCCTTGCGCCTAGTCTTCCGCGCCTCGAGCGCCTCAGCAAGGATCTCGCGGAACCGATATTCTCTGCCTCGGTGTCAAAATATAAGGCGCATGCGTTGCGCCCGCTCGCTAATGCAATGCTTGGGCCAACGGCGAACGCGGGGCCGTTACTATTGGCTCACAGTCGTGGTCCGCATTCTGATCGCGGACGCCCATGAGGTCGTCCGCGCTGGCCTAGTGAGGATCGTTAAATCTCGGTCCAGTTGGGAGGTTGTTGCCGTTGCCGGCGACGGCAAAGAGGCGGTACAGAAGACCGTCGAGACCAGGCCCGACATCGCCGTCATCGGGTACGCATTGCCGCTCATAGACGGCATTGAGGTGACGCGACAGATCCGTGCACGGCTCCCCAAAACCGAAGTCCTGATATTTACTATGTACGTTGATGAAGCAGTGATCACCCAGGTCCTGCAGGCGGGCGCACGTGGTTATCTCTTGAAGTCTGATGCCAATCGGGAATTGATTGCGGCGATCGAGACACTTGAGTCTCACAAACCCTTCTTCACGACACAAGTGTCCGAGACCTTGCTCCGCGCGTTTACTGCGCGCGTACGGCGGGAGAAGCCGGCGCTCACATTTCGGGAACGCCAAATTGTCCAATTGATCGCCGAGGGCTACACAAGCAAGACGATAGCGAAGCTGCTCAACATCGGCGTGAAGACGGTTGAGACCCACCGAGCAGCGATCTTGCGTAAGCTCAAGGTCTCGCCCACCGCGGCTCTTGTGCGTTATGCAATCCGCCACAAAATGATTGAAGTGTGAATGGCACGCCGCCGGCCGACGACGCCCCCTGTCGCACATTAATTACGGGAAATGCTAATGCAGCGGCAGAAGCGCGTACTCCCGTCCGGGCGGCCGATCGCCCCTACGCTATGCGCATGATGTGACGCCAGCCATGATTGAGGAATAAAGGAGACGGCTCGTCACGACCAGCGGTACACGCTAGCTGGCCGAACGCCAGCTTTGCGAATGGCGGCTACAGCGAAGTTGCGATCAACAGAGCGGGCTCTTGCGACTGGAGCGAAACACCGACAGCCATGAGCCTGCCGTCACGCTCCGCGATCGAGAGTCCGGCGCCGTCAAATAGCTCGGCCAATAGCAATCCGATCTGGGCGGCCGGAAGAGGCTCGATGCCCTTAGTCGCGCACCACGCGCTGAGCATGGGCGGATCGCGGTCAGGACGTTATGGCTCGGGGCGCCCGATTGCCGAAGGCCTCCGGCGCTTCGATCTTGCCGAATACATGCGCGGTGACCGCGTGAAACCTTATGGGTCGAGTATCGCTAACATCAGCCTCGGCAAGATCTCGGCAGAGGTCCATTACACGGAGACAGCAACACGGTTCGGCGGACGCCAGGTTTGGGTTCTCTGTCCGCGGTGCGGTCGCCGTTGCCGCGTCCTCTTTATCGGATTTGGGAAGATCGCATGCCGGCGCTGTTTCCGTCTGCGCTATCAATCGCAGTCGCTGGATCAGATGGACCGAGAGCTGCACGCCATGGGCAAAATCGCCCGGCAAATCGATCCGCAAGCGGGAATGGATCTGCCAGACAAAGCCGCCCGGCATGCACTGGACCAAGTATAACCGCCTCGCCGAACGCTTTGAGCATCAAGCAACATCTGGACGATAGCGACGATGCGGAGGCTGGGCATGGCGCTCCCGCGCCTGCGGTGAAGGGTATAGCATTAGGCCTGAAAAGTAAGAGCTGGACGCTGGTGCCACTCGAAACAGATCAGCGGCACCGCGGCGAGGTGAGGTTCGCCGGCCGCGATGAGCGCGTGATGCAATGCGTAGGCTTCGGCACGCGACGCAGGCCGCTCCGTGCCCTTGCCGTGCTCGAGCTCGACGCCTTTGAACGGATCGTTCAAAGGGACAACGCTTGGGTAAAGGCGGAACACCGCATCCCGGGCGCGCCCCATCCGGATCATGCAGAGATTGGCTTGGCGGAGGCGGCGCTCGACGCGCGTGCCGCGCTGCAGTTCCACGTAGAGATGATCGACGCCTTTGGCATCGATCAGGTGGACGGGAATTGAGCCTAGCTCGATGCCATCACCCAGCTCGTGCCTAAGCACGAGTTTCAGGGCGCGCTCATATTCGTAGCGTGAGCGCTTCGAAACCTTCTCCCAGGCGCGGCTACGCTTGTAGCGTTCGACTACCCACGCCAGCGTGCCGAAGCCCGGCTGCAAATCAAGATCCTTGGTCTCGCCGCGGCCGGCGCGCCATGCATCCAAATGCTGATTGAGTTCGGCCGCCCTTGTGATGGCCGTGCCATAGTCACGCCCAAGGGTCTCGCAACGGAGCGTGAAGCCTGCCTTGATATCGGCGGTTCGTGGCCCCAGTAATATGCGATGATTCCGCCGCGCAGGCGCCTTTCTATCATGTACCGCGGCCAGTTCATCGGCTTCCTGACATTCTTTCGGAGAGAGTGCGACCGCCGTCTTTGCCTTTGAGCTTGTCGATCGCCTAATCCAGAGCCTCCTTCAGCCATCGCTCGCCCTTTCCTGGTACTTTGATGGGTCGAGGGTAGAGGGTTCCCACCGCGCGGCAGAAAGCATCGACGGATTTTTCATCGACGTCTGCGGCGGCGCGCATCAAGCGGGGCCATGCATGCAATTGTTTCAGGCATGCCCGGCCCCTCATCCACCTGGACCCGCATATCACGTCGCCTCTGGCGCGGCCTGCTGCAGGCGCCTCACCAGTTCGGCTGCGACAATCTGGTGCTTAGATTGGACCTGCAGCATCTTCTCGAACGCGGCCATGCGTTTGCCTATTCTTATGATTGGAATGTCCCCCCGCTCAACCTGCTCGAACACCATACGTGGGAGTCTCGTAGAACGCGCTTACAGGCCGCCGAAGTGTTCCGGCATAGGGCGAGCCCCGTCGAGGAGCTCGCCCGCGAGGCGGCCCTCTGCAAACGCGCGCTCGAGCGCGGGCTTGATCGTCTTGTGGCACCGATCGCAAAGCGATTGCCAGTTTGCCGGATCCCAGAACAGCGCCTGATCACCTTGTGAGGCACGATATGGGTCGACGAGCTCGGCGGCCTTGATCACGCCGTTAGCCCTGCAGCAGTCACACAACGGTCGCCGCTGGCGATGCGCGCTCGACGCCAGCTGCCAGCGGTAGTTGTATCCTCGAGCGCGCGCAGTGCCACGTCGCTCGGCCTGGTGCTGTTGCCGTTTCCGCTCTCGCGCGTGCCGGGGTCCGAGGTGGTGCGGACGGTGAAGGGGTGGCAGGATCGGCACGTCAGCAGCTCGCCCACACCCCGTTCTGCAGCCACCCGTACCAGTTGGTCATCATGCTTCCGGGTTTTTGGCCACTTGCAATTGGCAGCGTCTTTTGCAAGGGCGAGGGCAAACGACCGCAAGATTTGCCAGAATCTTCCACGGGCTGTCCTGGCCATCCGCCTCCCGAGACCACTAACACCTAAGGAATCGTCCCGGCTTTCAACCGAGCGCGAATGATGGTGACATGCTCGGTGCGCGACTGAGCTGACCTTTGCGGGAGGTCGACACCATGAGGACAATCACTTCGGCGGTAGCGTTGTCGGTTTTCGTGTCTTTCTTCGTCTGGATCTCAGTGCTTGCTACCCAGACGTCACAACGTGCGGGCGACAGGACACTTCACCTTTCTGCGCTGTCACCGGCCAAGTGACTCAGCAGCTCTCGATGGGGTCCTAAAATGCGACGGCCTCGGGGCGGGTGCCTCGAGGCCGTGGTGTGATTCTGCAGTGTGGGGATTCCTATGACTCGACGGTACGGTACGCGACAAGAGTCTTGTCTGCGCCCGGGCGATCTCGTGAGTAAGGTGAGTCCGAATTGTCGCGACCGACTCCGCCCTAGGTACCTAGCCGACTTTGTGAGATTATTCACTCTAGAAGAGGCAAGGGGGGATGACCCGTACGTCTAAAGGAGGGAATGATCGGTACGGTCCTGCACTGATGTTTAATATTCGCTGTTGATAGGCTCTGCTATTATTCAGTCGCCGGACGTCAGATTTATCTGCTGAGGGAAGCGCTCCGGGCCCCAGAACAGAATTCCCGGAGTCTCAGCGAACTGTGCGCCCCAGCAATTCCGCACCCTGGGGCGCTTTCTTGCGGCCCTAGTCGGTTTCAGGGTGAGCGATTTGCACGGCCAGGCTGCGACGAACTAGCTGCGCGTTGGGATTTCCGCACATTCTCGTCCGGCATCGACCCGATGCAACGCCGGCAGCCATTGGCCTACACTTGTCTCCGCT
>Ga0081540_1002701_pt1 | contig 14431 bp, 8 predicted proteins | sample TabmetS2T1R1_FD_71024 | JGI IMG/M metagenome (GOLD analysis project Ga0081540, IMG submission 71024) | Tabebuia heterophylla rhizosphere microbial communities from the University of Puerto Rico - S2T1R1 | ecosystem: Host-associated > Plants > Roots > Rhizosphere ... | reverse complement strand
TGTTCGACGCGGACGAGGTGCAGCGGGCTGTGGCGCGGGCCTACGGGCGGGTGGTCCGGAAGCACACGCGGGCGCAGCGAGTGGTGCGGGTGGACGGACGTGGGGCTCCGGACGAGGTCGCCCGGGAGATCCTGTCCCGGGTGCGGGCGGTGCTGCCCCGGCGAAGGCGGAAGTAGACTGGCGGCGGCGATGGCACGGACGGGCGCCGCGGCGATCATCATCGGCAACGAGGTCCTCTCGGCGAAGGTGGAGGACCTGAACGGGCCGCACCTCGTCCGCCGCCTGCGCGAGCACGGCGTTCCTCTGCGGTCGATCTCGGTGGTGCCGGACGAGATCGAGGCGATCGTGGGCGCGGTGGTCGCCGCCCGCGCGGTGGCGCGGTGGGTGATCACCAGCGGCGGGATCGGGCCCACCCATGACGACGTGACGGTGCGCGGGGTCGCGCTGGCGCTGGGACGCGAGGTGGTGCGGCTTCCCCGGATCGTCGAGCTGCTGTCGCGGGCGCACACCGGCGCGATGCCGGCGGAGGCGCTGCGTCTGGCGGAGGCTCCGGAGGGGACCGAGCTGCTGGCGCCGGAGGGGACGGTGTACCCGGTGCTGGCGGTGGACCGGGTGTTCCTCCTTCCCGGGGTGCCGTCGCTGTTCAGGCTGCAGCTGGAGACGGTGCTGTCCTCGCTGCCGAAGGCGGCGGTGCACGTCCGGTCGCTCTACCTGTCGCAGGGCGAGGCGGAGATCGCGGCGGCGCTGGACAGGGTGGCGCTGGGGATGCCGGACGTGGGGATCGGCAGCTATCCGGCGGTGACCTCCGGGGCGGACCACCGCGTCCGGGTGACGGTCGAGGCTGCCGAGCCGGAGCTGGTGGAGCTGGTCGTGGCCCGGCTGAGGAGCGAGCTGCCCGAGGGGGCCGTTCTCCGGGTCGAGTAGGGCGATGGTGAGCCCCTCTGCTCGGGCGAGCACGGGACGATGAGGCTCCAGAAATGAGCCAAGCGGGCCCGTAGGGACGGCGACGGCCAGGGAGCGGGGGGCGGTGCGGCTTCCGAGCGGCCTGCGAGGCTTCCGCCGCTCCCGGATCGAGCGCTGCTGCCCGGCCGAGCCTCCCTCCCGGGCGAGCGTTTCTGCACGTGGAAGGGCGCACCAGGTGCAGAAACGCTCGCGGCGCGCTCGTGCCCCTGCCGAGGGTCCGACCTGGGTGCTTCCGGGCCGGCCAAGGCTCCCGCCTGGGCGAGCGTTTCTGCACGTGGAAGGGCTCACCAGGTGCAGAAACGCTCGAGGAGCTCCGGCGCATCGGTGGCGACCGGGGAGTCGCGTTCCGAGCGGTCGGCGCCGGCTCCGACCCCGTCGTGATCGCGCCTCGACGTGCGCTGTGACAGCCCGCCACCGCGACTGATCGAGGCCAGGGCCGGCCGTGGCCGGGCGCACCACAGCTCATGGTTCGCCGTCCCCTCGGGGCGTTGTGCCGTCCAGGCCAGCCCGGAGCGTTCCTAGATCGCTCGCTCCGGAAGCGTCGGCCCGACGCGATCCCGCAACGTGAAGAACTCCTCCGACACGGAGAAAGACAGCAGCGCCCGCAGATCCGCCCGCTCCTTCACCGCGCGCACGACGCTCTCCGGATCCTCCGGGGCCTTGGAGCTCGCGAACGCCGGGTCCTCCCGCAGCACCATGGCCAGGGCCACCGCCGGATCTCCGCTGACGAGCAGCCCGGCCCGGTTCCCGGAGGCGAACAGCCCCTGCAACGTCTTCCCCAGGTCCGGTACCCGCCCGTGGGCCACCTCCCACGCCGGGTTCTCCAGCGCCCGGAGCGTCCGCCGCGGGAACAGCTTCCGCAGCGTGCGGAGCCGCTCCTCGTCCCGGTTCCCCAGCCCGTCGAAGTCGGGAACCACGAGGCGGATGCAGTCCCCGAGCAGGTCGGCCAGCTCCTGCTCCGGGAGCTTCCCGGCCAGCGCGGTTCGCTCGAGGAGCGCGAACACCGCCCGGCCGATGAGGAACTTCTGCTCCCGCGAGTTGAAGCGCCGCACGACGTCCTGACCGACGCAGATGCTCGGTGGATCGCTGGGCTCGGCGACCATCAACCCGCGGCGCGCCTGGTAGACGTCGAAGTGGTCGACGCCGAAACCCTCCGCCACCAGCCGGATGGCCCGCACCACCGGATGGTCCGACCGGAGCCGGTCCGCGCGCGGGTCCACTCCGAGTGCCTCGAAGTCCGGCGGATAGAGGCGGGCAACCTGGTCGCCGACGGCGCGCAGCACGTCGGTCAGCGGGTTCCGGGCATCGGGATGGAGCAGCAGCTTGAGCGACTCGCGGTCCACCCGGGCGTGCGGCTCGGTGGGAAGGCGGCCCCTCCAGTCCATGTGGAGGTGGATGGCCCGCGGCGGGCCGCCGTCGAGGAACGCGCTGGCGGCCGCCGCGCAGAAGCTCCGGTCCAGCATCCGCTGCGAGTCCCAGATCTCGTAGAGCGTCTCGAGGCTGAGCGACCGAACCGGATCGAGGGCGAGGACCTCACGGTGTGCGTCCACGGCGAGGTCCGCCGAGCCCGGATCCTTGCTCAGCATGTCCGCGAGCGCGGCACGGGCCTCGACGCTCCCGGGGTCGAGCTCCACGGCGGTGCGGCACGCAGCCACTGCTCGCGAGAGGTCGCCCAGCGTCCGCAGATACAGCTCCGCCAGCCGGACCCGGATGCGAGCCGAGGCGAACGGAGGGCAGGGCGGTCGGGCTCTCTCGTCGAGCAGCTGCAGGAGCACCGGCAGCCGGCCCCGGCGCTCGAAGAGCGGGACGATGCGGTCCAGCGCCTCCGGCTCCTCCAGCAGCAGCGGGAGCGCCTCCCTGGCCTCCGCCACCGAGCGCTCCGCGTCGTCGAATCCCTCGCTGAGCGCCTCGGCGAGCCGCAGCGAGGCCCGGCCCCGGTCCACCGGCCGGGTCTCCATCGCCCGCAGCTGCTGCAGGCAGTCCACCACTCCCGTCCAGTTGCGCGAGGCCCGGTGCAGCGTCGCGAGGCGATCCAGTGGCTCGGCGGATCGCACCGAGGCCAGCGCGGCATTGAACGCGGCGACGGCGCGCGCGGGCTGGTCGAGGTGCTCCTGGTACAGCACGCCGAGCCGGAGCTGGAGCGCCGCGAGGGTCTCGGCGTCGCCTCCGATCCTGAGGCGGGCCTCGAGGGCCTCCGCCGCGTCGGACCAGCGACTCTGCTCGGCGGCGAGGACCGCGCGAAGCTCCAGGGCGTCGGCGTGCTCGGGCTCCGCGTCGAGCGCTCGACCCAGCGCGGTGAGCGCCCGACCCCGGTCCCCGACTCCGTCCAGCCAGCCCCGCGCGGCCTTGAAGAACTCGTCGGCCGCTCCCGGTCGGTCTCCGGAGGCGAGACGGGTCTGACCACGCCGCTCGTTGAGCGAGGCCAGCTCGGCGGCTCCGCCTTTCCGGGCCAGGAGCGACTCCACGGCCTCGGCCGCCTCGACCTCGAGAGGATCCAGATCCAGCACCCGCTCGAACGCGTCGATGGCGCGCTCCGGCTTCTGGAGAGCGGTCATCCACAGCCGGCCAGCCTCCAGCCACGCCTGAACGGAACCCTCGCGACTCCGGGTGGCCGCGGCCTCGGCCTCCCAGGCGAGCGCCGCCGCCTCGGTCTCTCCCATCCGCAGTCGGAGCCGGCGGACGCCCTGGAGCGCGACCAGCTCCGCGGGCTCGAGGGCGAGAGCGGCCTGATAGGCGAAGAGCGCCAGCGGGAGCGTCTCGGTGGCGCTCTCGCCCAGCTGGCCCAGGCGCAGGTGCAGCTCGAGACGCCCGGCCGGAGCCTCGGTCACCGCGAGGCGGCGCTCGTAGAACTCCCGGAGTCCCTGGAGGTCGCCTGCCTGCCGGAGCGTGCGCTCGAGCTGGAAGGCGGTGCGGGGATCCTCCGGATCCACGGCGAAGGCGCGCCGCAGGTGTTCCAGCCGCTCGTCGATGCGGGGCCGCCCCTGCTCCAGCTCGGCCGAGAGCCGCAGCGCGGCGGCGAGGCCCGGATCCGCGACTCGCGCGGCGAGCCGTTGCCGCACGTCGGCCCGGCGGGCGCGGTCCGGGGCCCGGGTGTGCTCCAGGAGCAGCAGCGCCCCGACGTCCTCCGGCTCCAGCTCCAGCGCCGACTCGGCGACAGCCGCGGCACGGTCCAGGTGGCCGGCGGCCAGCAGAGCGTGCGCGAGCCGGAGCCGCGCAGCGAGCCGCTCCGAGGGGCTGCCGGCCACCGTGGCCCGCTCCAGCGGCTGGAGCGCGTCCGGTCCTCCCTCGGCGCCGGAGAGCGCCTCCAGCTGACGGAGGGCGGGGATGTGATCCGGCGCGAGGCGGAGGACGGCATCGAGCGTGGCCGCGGCGGCGGTCCGGTCCGCGAGCGCGTCGAGCTGGAGGGTGGCGACCTCGAAGAGCGCGTCGGCGCGGGCGCGAGGGTCCGTCCGGGTGCGGGCCGTCCGCTCGAGCGTCGTCACCAGGCCGGCCCAGTCGCCCTGCCCCCGCTGGATGCGGGACAGCGCGCGCAGGGCGGCGCCGTGGTCCGGGTCGCGGCGAAGCACCTCGTCCCAGGCGGTCCGGGCGGCGTCGAGGTCGAGGAGACGGACCTCCTCGAGGTCGGCGATGCGCGCCCAGAGCTGGACCCCGCGGGTGGGGCCGGCGAGCTCGGCCTCGCGGCGGTACATCGCGCCCAGCTCCTTCCACCGGCCCTCGCGCGCGTAGAGCCGGCCGAGCGCCTGCAGCGCCGGGAGATAGGTGCGGTCCGCGGTGAGGAGCCTCTCCAGGACGGCGATGGCCGCGACGTCGTCGCTCAGCCGCTCCTCGAGCACCTGCGCGGCGCGGTGCCGGAGCGCGATGGCCTGGGCGGGCTCGCTGGAGAGCTCGGCCTGACGCTCGAGGAGGGGGACCAGCTCGTCCCAGGCTTCTCGCCGCTCGGTCAGACGCGCGAGATGCACCAGCGAGGGAAGGTGATCCGGGACGAGATCCAGCGCGCGACGGAGGGCATCCGCTGCGAGGTCAAGGTTGCCCAGATGCTCCTCGGCCTCCTGGGCGATGCGCCCGAGCGCGACCACGCCGTCCGCGGGCGCGGTGAGGGAGAGCAGCTCCTCCTCGTGGAGGGCGATGAGCTCGTTCCATCTCTGCTCGCGCCGGAGCACCCGCTCCAGCCCCTGCCGCGCCGGGAGGTACCCCGGGACGAGCTGCAGCGCCTCGCGGAACCGGGCCAGCGCCTCGTCGGACCGGTGCAGGCGCGCATCGAGGATCTCGGCGGAGCGGAAGTGCAGCTCGGCACGGGTCCGCGGGTCGCCCACGCCGGCCAGCTCGGCGTCGTACACGGCCACCAGCGCCGGCCAGTCCTGGGTCTTGGCATGCAGGCGCCCGAGCCCGCTGAGCGCGACCGGATGGCCGGGGACCCGGGCGACCACCGCCTCGTAGCGCTGGACCGCCTGGGGGTCGCGGTGAAGGGTGTCCTCCAGGAGCGCGGCGAGCCGGAGCTGGACGGTCAGCCACTCACGCTCGTCCCGCACCGCGACGGCGAGTGAGGCGAGCACGTCGGCCAGCTCCTCGGGACGGTCCAGCGACTCGTGCAGGGTGGCCAGCGCACCCAGGACGGTGGTGTCCTCGGGATTCTGGTGCCGGGCGGCATTGAGGGCCGCAACCGCGTCCTCGGGTCGCTCCTGCCGGACGTAGGCACGGGCCAGGGCGGTGTAGGCCGGCACCGAGGTGGGGCCGCCCAGCTCGGCCTCGGCGGCGAGCACCGAGATGAGCGCGTCCTCGTCGCCGGAGCCCTCGGCTGCCCGACGGAGCGCGCCCAGGGTGACCGGGTCCCGGCGATCGAGGGCGAAGGCCTCACGCCAGCGATCCATCGCCTGCGAGCCTTGCCCCAGTCGCTCGTGGAGGGTGGCCGCGGTCTGGAGCGCATGCGCCGCGAGCCGTGGGTCGGGCAGTGCGCGCGCGAGGAGGATCTGCACCCGGAGCAGCCCGGCGACGTCCCCGTGCGCGGCGAGCATCCCCTCGGCCTGGATCAGCAGGCCCAGATCGGCGGGCTCGAGATCCAGCGCACCGGCGAGCACCTCGGTGGCCTCGTCCCAGCGGTCGAGCCGGTCGGCAAGCACCTCGGCCTTCTCGAAGAGCAGCGACGCCCGGGGCCGCGCGCCCTCGGTGGCCGCGAGCTCGGCGTCGAGGAGCTGGAGCACCATCGGCCAGTTCCCGACGTCGGAGAAGATGCGCCGCGCGGAGCGCAGGTTCTCCACGAAGCGGGGCGCCAGCCGGTAGGCGGACTGGAACGCGGCGGCGGCGGCGCGGAGGTTCCCGAGCGGGCGCTCCCAGAGCAGCCCCAGCTCGTGGTACAGCCGCGCGCTCCGCGGGTCCGGCTCCAGGGCTTTGGCCTCTCGCTCCAGCGCCGCGATGCGGGCACGGACCTCCGCGACCTCGGCCTCGGAGGGAACCGTGGGGCGCCCGACCGGCGCTTCCCGCTCGGAAGACGCGGTCATGCGGCGTGCGCGGCGGCCAGGAGTGCTCCGGAGTCGATGAGCGCCGAGACGGCCTCGATGTCCCGGTGGATCTCCCGGTCCTCCTCCATCGGCGGGACGACCTGACGGACGGCGGCGTGCGCGGCCTCGACGCCCTTCCCGGCGCGGAGCGGCTTGCGGAAGTCGAGTGCCTGCGCGGCGACCAGCACCTCCACCGCGAGACAGCTCCGGGCGAAGTCCACCACCTGCCGGGCCTTGAGCGCGGCGGTCATGCCCATGCTCACGTGGTCCTCCCGCCCCGCGGAGGAGGGGATGGAGTCCACCGAGGCGGGATGACTGAGCACGCGCGATTCGGCGACCAGCGCGGCGGAGGTGACCTGGGCGATCATGAATCCGGAGTTGAGGCCGGAGTTCTTCGCCAGGAAGGGCGGGAGCCCGCTCAGCGCCGGGTTCACCAGCTGCTCCACCCGGCGCTCGCTGATTGCGCTCAGCTGGGTGCAGGCGATGGCCACCACGTCGAGCGCCAGCGAGACCGGCTGCCCGTGGAAGTTGCCACCGGAGACGATGAGGTCCTCGCCGGGGAAGACCAGGGGGTTGTCGGTGGCCGCGTTCACCTCGATGGAGAGCACCCGGCGGGCGTGGGAGAGCCCGTCCCGCGCCGCGCCGTGCACCTGGGGCATGCAGCGCAGCGAGTAGGGGTCCTGGACCTTCGAGCAGTCGGCGTGGCTCTCGACGATCTCCGACTCGCGCAGCAGCGTGCGGAGGTGGTCCGCCACCGCGATCTGACCCGGGTGGGGACGCACCGCCTGGATGGGAGCGATGAAGGGGCGGTGGCTTCCGAGCAGGCCCTCCAGCGTCATCGCGCCGGCCAGGTCCGCCGTCTCCGCCAGCGCCTCGCCCCGGAGCAGGGCCAGCGCTCCCACCGCGCACATCGCCTGGGTCCCGTTGACCAGGGCGAGCCCCTCCTTGGCCTCGAGCACCACCGGCTCCAGGCCGGCGCGGGCCAGCGCGGCGCGCCCGGGCAGCCGCTCGGCGCCGACGAATGCCTCGCCCTCGCCGATGAGCACCAGCGCGAGGTGGGCCAGCGGGGCCAGGTCACCGGAGGCACCGACGCTGCCTCGCTCCGGGACGACCGGGATGACGCCGCGGTTGAGCATGTCCAGCGCGAGCTGGAGCGTGCGGGGCCGGATGCCGGAGTATCCCTTCGCGAGCACGTTGCAGCGGAGGAGGAGAAGGGCGCGCGCCTCGGGGACCGGGAGCGGCGTCCCGACGCCGGCCGCGTGCGAGAGGAGGAGGTTGCGCTGGAGGGTCCGGAGGTCCTTCCGGGGGATGCGCACCTCCGCCAGCGTGCCGAAGCCGGTGTTGATGCCGTAGGCGGGCGCCTCGCCGGCGGCAACCCGATCCACCAGGGCGCGGGCCCGCTCCACGCGCGCCAGGGCCTCGGGAGCGAGCGCGACCTGGCACTCGCCCCGGCTCACGTCGCGGATCTCCTCCAGGCTCAGCGTCTCGCCGTCCAGGAGCAATCGACGGTCCGTCATGGGCGGCGGAAGGTACCCCGAGGTAGGTCTCTACGTCTAAGGTGGCGGACGCCTCGGGCGAATGCCGGGGCATCGTGGTGCGCCGGCCGGGCGCGCCTGCTGCATGGAGGACGAGCCGGGTGGCGCTGTGGGTCCAGAAATACGGGGGAACGTCGGTGGCGGATCCGGAGCGCATCCGGGCCGTCGCACGGAGGTGTCTCCAGGCGCGGGCTGCGGGGCACGACCTGGTGGTGGTGGTCTCGGCGATGTCGGGCGAGACCAACCGGCTGCTCAAGCTGGTGCAGTCGATGAACCAGCGGCCGAGCGAGCGAGAGCAGGACGTGGTGGTGGCCACCGGCGAGCAGGTGACCATCGGCCTCCTCTCGCTGGCCATCCAGGCCGGGGGTGGGCAGGCGACGAGCTTCCTCGCTCACCAGTGCCGCATCGTGACCGACAGCACGTTCAGCAAGGCGCGCATCAAGCGCATCGACGAGGAGCCCCTGCGTGCCGCGCTCGCCCGCGGCGAGGTGGCGGTGGTGGCCGGCTTCCAGGGCATCGACGAGGAGGGGAACGTCACCACCCTGGGACGAGGAGGCTCGGACACCACCGCGGTGGCGCTGGCGGCGGCGCTGCGCGCCGAGCGCTGCGAGATCTACACCGACGTGGACGGGGTCTACACCGCTGACCCCAACGTCTGCCCCGCGGCGCGGAAGCTGGACCGCATCAGCTACGAGGAGATGCTGGAGGAGGCGTCGCTCGGGGCGAAGGTGCTGCAGATCCGCTCGGTGGAGTTCGCGATGAAGTACCGGGTCCCCCTGTGGGTGAAGTCGTCGTTCACCGACGATCCGGGAACGCTGGTGTGCGAGGAGGACGCGGCGATGGAGGACGTGCTGGTCAGCGGCATCACCTACGACCGGAACGAGGCCCGGCTGGTGCTGCGCGGGGTGCCCGACAGGCCGGGCGTGGCCGCGCGCATCTTCGGTGCGCTCGACGAGCGGCACATCGTGGTGGACATCATCGTCCAGACCGCGCAGCAGGACGGCCGCGCCGACCTGAGCTTCACCGTGGCTCGGGCGGACCTGCCAGCCACGCGTGAGGCGATGGACCGTCTGGTGTCGGAGCTCGGCCTCCGGGGCGTGGAGAGCGACGATCAGGTCGCCAAGATCTCCATCGTCGGGGTCGGGATGCGGAACCACTCCGGCGTCGCGGCGCGGATGTTCGAGGTGCTCGGCAAGGAGGGCATCAACATCCAGAGCATCTCCACCTCGGAGATCAAGGTGTCGTGCGTGGTCGCGGCCAAGTACACCGAGCTCGCGGTGCGGGCGCTCCACACCGCCTTCGGTCTGGATCGCCCGGAGGGAGCGGAGGCGCGGTGACCCACGGGCGCACCGCCGCCCTCGCGGTCGCGCTCCTCGGGGCGCTCGCGGCCGGAGCCTCGATCCAGGCTCGCTGGCCGGACAGCCGCCCGGCGCTGGACTGTCCGCCGGAGCGTGTCCGCTGGCTGGGGGAGGGCGCGCTCGGAGCTGCCCGCTGCGACGTGGGGAGGCAGCCTCCGCCACGGGTTCGCATCGCGCTCGGGCTCCGGCTCCCGCTCAACCAGGTCTCCGAGGCGGAGCTGGCACGGCTCCCCGGTGTGGGCGCCGCGGCGGCGCATGCGCTGGTGCAGGCGCGACCCTTCCGGAGCTGGTCCGAGGTCGACTCGGTCCGAGGGGTGGGTCCGGCCCGGCTCCAGATCCTGAGGCAGGGCACCGAACTCGATCCCTGAAACCTTTCCTGCTAACGCTTCACCCCGTCCCTCGTGCAGATCGCCTGCCCCAACTGCCATACCCGCTACGCGCTGGACGACCGCCTGGTCCCCACCGGAGGGGCGCCGGTGCAGTGCACGCGCTGCGGGCTGGTGTTCACCGCCCAGCGGGGTGGTGATGGCCCGGCGGCTCAGGGACAGCAGCCGGCACCTTCCGGGACGCTTCCCTTCGGCAGCGCCGCGCGCACGGCCGGCCCGATCCGGACGGAGGCCTACGGCCAGAGCCCGCCGCCGGCGGCCTCGACCCAGGTCTTCGGATCCGGCGCCCCCGCGGTCCCTCAGCCACCTCCGGCGTCGCCCGGCGTGAACCGGACCCAGGTCTTCGGGGCGGAGGCGGCGCGGACGCACGTCTTCGGCGCAGGGGCGCCTCCACGACCGGCGCCGCCGGACTCTGCGAACCGGACGCAGGTGTTCGGAGGGGCCGCCGGACCGGCGATGCCGCCGGAGCCGCCTCCCGCGGCGCGGACGCAGGTGTTCGGTGGAGGTGAAGAGGCGCCCGAGCCACCTCCCTCCGCCCGGACCCGGGTCTTCGGGGGAGGAGCAGCCCGCCCGCCTCCTCCGCCCGCGGCCGCGGCGCGGACCCAGGTGTTCGGCGGCGCGGCGGACCCGGGCGTGCCGCGGGGCCCTCCGCCGCCGGCGATGCGGACCGCGGTCTTCGGTGGGGCAGCCGCCCAGCCGCCCGAGGGTCTGGACCTTCCTCCGATGCCCGGGGAGGACTTTCTGGCTTCTGGGACGCCGTCGCTCGAGCTGCCCGGCCCCGGACCGGAGCCGCTCCCGATGGGGACCGGCGCGCCCTCACGGGTCCAGCGCCCGGATCCGGCGGAGCGCGCGCTGGCCGCGGAGCTCCGGCGCAGGCGGACCCGGGCGGTGTGGACGCTTCTGGGGCTCATCGCGCTCGGGGTGGTGGCGTACGGAGGGTGGAGCTGGTGGACCGGCCGCGCCGCGGTGCCGGTCGCGGTCCGCGCGGAGCGGGACGCGGCCTTCACGCTGCTCAGGAAGGACGACCCGCAGTCCCGGGCGGCCGCCCTGAAGGTCCTGGACGCCCTGGTCCAGCGCTACCCGCAGTGGGTGGGCGCACGCGCGACGCAGGCGCTGGCACAGACCCTGGAGCTGGACGACCAGCGCACGCTCCTTCGCCGGAGCCTGATCGACGCCGAGGCGCTGAAGACCACGGTGGCGAGGCTGGAGGCGGAGCGCACTCCGGCGGACTGGAAGGCACAGGCCGACGCGGCCCGGACGCGCCTGGAGCAGCTCCGGAAGCAGACCGATCCGATGGTGGACGCGGTGAACGCGCTGGAGACGAAGCTGAACGCCACCCGAGATGCCCTGAACCGGCTCCCGCCCGGCAACGAGGACGACGAGCGGGCGCGCCTCCGTGCAGACGCGGTGTTCGCCGGCGTCGCGGGGCGGGCCGAGCGGGCCATCTCCGACGCCGAGCGCTACAAGCAGCTCGGGGGCAGGGACGGCTGGGCCGAGGTCGCCTACGCCGAGTACGTGCTCAGCGCGAAGAGCGCGCCGCCCGAGAGCGTGGACCAGGCCGTCAAGGCGATGAACGATCTGATGGCCCACGACTCGACCTTCATCCGGCCGTACGTGCTGGCCGGGCGCCTGCTCCTCACGCTCCGCCAGAAGGAAGGCGCCCTGTCGAAGCTCGATGCCGCGGTGACGCTGAACCCGAAGCACGTGCTCGCGCAGACGCTCATCGACCAGGAGCGCAGCAAGTAATCGTTACAGCCGTCCGCCGGTCGAAGGCGCATCCACCCGGAACTCCTGTCTCCGCTCCGGGCATGCCGGTTGCTGCCTGCCAGGCGCTCCCGGGAGGGTGTGGATGGCGACGGCGGCGTTCTGGGCGGCGGCGGTGCTGCTGGCGCAGACCTACTTCCTTTACCCGCTGTGGTTGCTCCTCCTGTCCCGCCTCCGACCGGCGCGGCGGGGAACCCCGATGCGACCGGGCGCCTGGCCGTCGGTCTCGCTGGTGGTCGCCGCGCACGACGAGGCCGGCTGCATCGAGGAGAAGCTCCGGAACAGCCTCGCGCTCGACTACCCTCCGGGCAAGCTCGAGGTGCTGATCGGCTCCGACGGGAGCACCGACGGGACGGACGCGCTGGTGCAGGCGTGTCCCGACCCGCGGGTTCATCTCTCCGCCGCCCCACGCGCGGGAAAGACCAGCGTCCTCAACCGGTGCATCCCCATGGCGCCGGGCGAGATCGTGGTGCTCTCCGACGCCAACACGCGCATCGACCCCGGGGCGCTGAAGGCGCTGGTCCGCCACTTCGCCGATCCGGAGGTGGGCGCGGTGTGCGGGCGGCTCCAGCTCTACAACCCGACCCGGGCCGAGTACGAGGAGAGCGCCTACTGGAAGTACGAGTCGTGGCTCAAGCTGCTGGAGGGGACACAGGGCGCGGTCGTCGGCGCCAATGGCGGCCTCTACGCCATGCGCCGCGAGCTCTTCACGCCGCTGCCGCCGTCGACCATCGTGGACGACTTCGTGATTGCGCTGCGGCTGCTCGACCAGGGCTACCGCGTGCTCTACGAGCCGGAGGCGCTGGCCGCGGAGGAGACCACCGAGGACTACGGGCGCGAGTTCGGCCGCCGCGCGCGGATCGCCGCGGGGAACTTCCAGAGCCTCGGGCTGGTGCCGGGGCTGCTCTCGCCGCTTCGCGGCTTCCCTGCGTTCGCCTTCTGGTCGCACAAGGTGCTGCGCTGGTGCGCGCCGGCACTGATGCTGGTGGCGCTCGCCGCGAACGTGGCCCTGCTCGGTCAGCCCTTCTACCGGGTCACCATGGCGGCGCAGGTCGGCTTCTACGCGCTCGCGATCCTGGGGAGCATGGCGGTGGGGCCGTCGCTGCTCCGGCGCATCACGGGCGTCGCCTACTACTTCGTGACCATGAACCTCGCCATCGTCGTCGGCTTCTGGAGGTTCCTGCGAAGCTCGCAGGCAGCGGCGTGGGAGCGAACCGCCCGCGCCTGAGCGCTCCGGCTAGATGTCTCCGCCCTGCGGCTGCGGTGCGAGCACCGGAAGCGGCGAGCGAACTCCGTCGGGTGCCGCGGGCAGCACCGATCCGTAGACGGCGAAGAGCTGTCCGGTGAGGATCGACCTGCCGGTGCCCGACGAGCCGCGCAGCCAGTCGTTGAGCACGCGCCCGGTGCCGGGCTCGCTGCGCAGGGTCGGGTGCTCGAGGTTCATGCGGTAGCGCATCACGCCGCGGCTCACCCGGTGGATGATCGAGACCGTTCCATCGGAATCGACGCTCTCGACCAGGGCGATGTGGGTGAGCCCGTCGTCGAGCTTGCCGTCGTGATCCCGGTCATAGGTGTCGTGAAAGAAGACCAGGTCGCCAGGATCGGGGCGCCCGGTACGGAAGAGTCGTCCACGCGCCGAGGTCCACCGCCATACGGCGGTCACTCCGTTGTCGCCCGGGCGCGCGGAGCCGGTGAGGGGGACTCCGACGCTGGCGTACACCCCGAGCACGAGCCCGCTGCAGTCGTCCGGAAAGCTCTGTCCGGACCACCGGACGGAGCTCTGTCCGAGGAGGCGTCGCGCCGTTGCAACCACCCGCCACCGCGTCTCGACGCTGGCCGCCGGGTCGCCCTGGACCGTGGGCTCCTGGACGGGCGGGGGCAGGGGGACACCTGGGCGCGTGGTGGCGCAGGCGGCGCACACGAGGACGGCACAGGCGGCGAGGAGGCGGAGCACGACGGCGCCCCATGGTGACTGCCGGGGGACGCTCGTCAAGAAACCCCCCGGCGGCGGAGTGTTGGAGGGTGGCGGGTCCCCGCGTAAAGTCGAGGCTTCGACCCCCATGTCCGAGAAGCCACGCATCGTCGGGATCGATCTCGGGACCACCAACACCCTGGTGGCCTCGGTCCGGAACCGTATTCCGAAGGTCGTTCCCACCGACCGCGGCAACCTGGTGCTCCCTTCGGTGGTGGCGCTCAGCGACAAGGGCGATCTGCTGATCGGCAAGATGGCCAAGGATCAGATGGTGGTGAATCCGAAGAACACCATCTACGGGGCCAAGCGACTGATCGGGCGCCAGTACGCCAGCCGGGTGGTGCAGGAGCTCCGCGAGTACTTCACCTACGAGATCCTCGAGGGCCCCAAGGGCGACGTGGCGGTGAACCTCGGCGGGAGCACCTACTCGCTGGAGCAGATCAGCGGGCTGGTGCTCGGGCACGCGAAGCGGATCTCGGAGCAGTTCCTCGGCGGGCCGTGTCCGGAGGCGGTCATCTCCGTGCCGGCCTACTACAACGACCTGCAGCGCGCGGCCGTGAAGGAGGCGGGCCGGCAGGCGGGCTTCGAGGTGAAGCGCATCGTCAACGAGCCGACCGCGGCGGCGCTGGCCTACGGCTTCAACCGGGGGCTGGACCAGAACGTCCTGGTCTACGACCTGGGCGGTGGAACGTTCGACGTCTCGGTGCTGCAGATCACCGGCAACGTCTTCGAGGTTCTGGCCACGGGCGGTGACACCTTCCTCGGCGGCGTGGACTTCGACAACCGGATCATCGACTACGTCCTCGACAGCTTCCTCCAGCAGACGCGGGTGGATCTGAGCCAGAGCCCCATCGCGATGCAGCGGATCAAGAACGCTGCGGAAGCGGCGAAGATCGATCTGACGCTCATCCCCAACGTGGTGATCGAGCTGCCCTACATCGAGGAACGGAAGGGCAAG
>Ga0081540_1002700_pt1 | contig 14436 bp, 15 predicted proteins | sample TabmetS2T1R1_FD_71024 | JGI IMG/M metagenome (GOLD analysis project Ga0081540, IMG submission 71024) | Tabebuia heterophylla rhizosphere microbial communities from the University of Puerto Rico - S2T1R1 | ecosystem: Host-associated > Plants > Roots > Rhizosphere ... | reverse complement strand
GGGCGAGCACCCGCCGCTGATCGCTTCCGACCCGCCCGAGGCGGTGGAGGACGGTCACCGGCTGACCCTCCTGGACTCGGGCGTGCGCGTGGTCACCGAGCGGATGGAGTCCGTCCGCTCGGTCGCCCTCGGGCTGTGGATCGGCACCGGATCGGCCGTCGAGGACGAGCCCGAGGCCGGCCTCAGCCACCTCATCGAGCACATGCTCTTCCGGGGCACGGCGCGCTACCCGTCGCTGGAGATCGACCAGCTCTTCGACGCGATGGGCGCCGAGCTCAACGCCGGCACCGGCAAGGAGACCACCTCGGTCTACTCGCGGGTGCTCGATCGCCACCTCGAGCGCGCGCTTGACGTCATGGCCGACATGGTCTGGCGCCCGGCCTTCGACGGGTCCGAGCTCGAGCAGGAGCGCCAGATCGTGCTCGAGGAGATCGCGATGTACGAGGACGACCCGCAGGACAAGGTCTTCGACGTCCTCGGCGAGGCGGTCTTCGGCGCCCACCCACTCGGCCGGGCGATCATCGGCCGCGCGGAGGTCGTCGGGTCCGCGGGGCCCGACGCGCTGCGCAACTTCCACGCGGCGCGCTACGTGCCCTCCAACGTGGTCGTCGCGGCCGCCGGCTCGGTGGACCACGACCGGCTGGTCGCTCTGGTCGAGCAGGCCGGGATCGTGAGCTCCGATGCAGACGCCCCGGCGCTGCCCAGCGCCCCGGACGCCCAGCCGGCGCGGATGCGCTTCTTCGCCAAGGAGACAGAGCAGTACCACGTGTGCCTCGGCGCTCCGGGCCTGGCCCGCGACGACGAGCGCCGCTTCGCGCTGCGCGTGCTGGACAACATCCTCGGCGGCACGTCGTCCTCGCGGCTGTTCCAGGAGGTGCGCGAGCGCCGCGGCCTGGCCTACAGCGTCTACTCGTTCCAGTCGCTCTACGCCGGGACCGGGCAGATCGGCCTGTACCTCGGCACCCGGCCCGACAACGTGGGGCGCGCGCTGCGGGTCGTGGCCGACGAGCTCGATCGCTTCCGCGCCGAGCCGGTGACCGCCGAGGAGCTCGACCGCTCCAAGGAGAACGTCAAGGGACGCGTGCTGCTCGCGCTGGAGTCGACGACCGCGCGGATGAACCGCCTCGGCTCGTCGGTCCTGGCCGACATGCCGCTGCTGAGCGTCGACGAGGTCGAGGCCCGCATCGACGCCGTCACGGTCGAGGACCTCGCCGAGCTCGCCGGCGAGCTGCTGGCACCCGAGCGGCTGAGCGCCGCGGGGATCGGCGGCGACGAGTCGGTCTTCCGGCGAGCGCTGGCGCCGGTGTCGGAGGCGCTCGCGGCGTGACGACGGGATCGGCGCCGCTGCGCGTGGGCGTCGCCGGCGCCGCCGGGCGCATGGGCGCGACGGTCTGCGAGGCCGTCGAGGGCGCCGATGACATGCAGCTCGCGGGCCGGGCCGACCCTTCGCTGGGCGTGGCGCTGGCGGACATCCTCGGCGACTGCGACGTCGTCGTGGACTTCACCACGCCCGAAGCCGCGCTCGACAACGCGCTGGCCTGCGTGCGCGCCGGGGTGCACGCCGTCGTCGGAACCACGGGCTGGGACCCCAGCCCGCTGCGCTCCGAGCACGGCGCCAACGTCTTCGTGGCCCCCAACTTCGCCATCGGCGCGGTGCTCATGATGCGCTTCGCCGCCGAGGCCTCGAGGTACATGGCCAAGGCCGAGGTCATCGAGCTCCACCACGACGGCAAGCTCGACGCGCCGAGCGGGACCGCGGCGCGAACCGCCGAGCTCATGGACGGCGACGTGCCCATCCACTCGGTGCGGCTCCCCGGGCTGGTCGCCCACCAGGAGGTCATCCTCGGCGACGTCGGCCAGACGCTGACCATCCGCCACGACTCGACCGACCGCACGTCGTTCATGCCCGGCGTGCTGCTGGCGATCCGGCGCGTGGGGGAGCTGCCCGAGTCGCCGGTGATCGGGCTCGAGCACCTGCTGTGATCCGGCGCGCGACGCCGGCCGACGCGGACGCGATCGCGGCCGTGCAGGCGCGGGCGTGGCGCCACGCCTACGCCGAGATCGTCGACCCCGACCGCATGCCCGACCCCGCGCGGCAGGCGCCGCGCTGGCGCGAGCGGGTGGGCGAGGGCGCGATCGTGCACGTCTTCGACCAGGACGGACGGATCGTAGGCTTCGCCGCGCTGGACGGCGCGGAGGTCCGCGCGATCTACGTCGATCCCCCCGCGCAGGGCGCCGGCGTGGGCAGCGCGCTGATCCAGGCTGCGGCCGACACGCTGCGCGCCGGCGGCCACGCCGAGGCCTTCCTGTGGACCTTCGCGGCCAACGGGCTGGCGCGCGCGTTCTACGAGCGCCACGGCTGGGAGCTCGTGCCCGGGCGCCAGGAGCGCCTGGCACCCGAGGTCCGCTACCGCTTGGCCCTGTGAGCGTCCTCGTCGCCGTCACCGACCACGCGGTCGAGCGCTTCCGCCAGCGGGTCGGCGGGCGCTCCGGTGAGGTCGACGTGCGGCCGGAGATCGCCACGCGCGTGACGCGCGCCTGGGAGGCCGGCCGGGTGCACCGCCAGCCGCCTCCCGGGGCGACGGGAGCCCGCGGGTCGGTCTACGTGCGCGACCTCGTCGATCGGTCGCTGGTCTTCGTCTGCCGCCACGACCCAGAGGCCAACGAGGTAATCGTGGTGACCCTTTGGGAGCAACCCGGCGGGCCGGCAGCGCCGCGCGTCGAACGCCGCTGGACCGACGCGTTGCGGCGCCGTGATCGCTGAGCTACCGTCGGTGGCGACCGCAGTCACAACTCCCGCACAACGGAGGCGCCCATGGCCTTCACCACGCATCTGCTCGTCGTCGCCAACCGGACGGTGGACTCGCCCGAGCTGATCGACGCGCTGCGGGAGCGGGCCAGGCGCGGGCCGGTCAGCGTGACGCTGCTGGCGCCGACCGCCTGGTCCGAACGCGGCGAAGCCGAGCAGCGGCTGGCCTCCGCCGTCGCCACCCTCGCCGCGGGCGACATCCGCGCCCAGGGCGTCCTCGCCGACGCCGACCCGATGGTCGCCGTCCAGGAGGCGTGGAATCCCGGCCTCTACGACGAAGTGGTGGTCTCGACGCTCACCGAGGGCTCGTCGCGCTGGCTGCAGATCGACCTGCCCCACCGGGTCGCGCGCCTGACGGACTGCCAGGTCCGCCATGTCGCCGTGCCGGTGCGCCAGGTCGAGCAACGCGCGCCGCAGCCGCCGCCGCCGCGGCGCTCGAAGCTCGAGTCCGCGCTGTCGCTCATGCGCTCGGGGACGCGCTCGCGCACCGCCTGACGTCAGCCCGGGGGTGCGCTCTGGCTGAGGACCGCGGCGAGCGCGAGCACGGCGAGCAGGATCCCCAGCTCGAGGGCAAGCGTCGCGCGCAGCGTGGCGACCGGCGTGCCTGCCGCAAGCCGCGGCACGACGAAGCGACGGTGATATCCGCCCAGTGCGACGGCGCCGAGCGCGACGCCCGTCTTGGCCAGCAGCGTGATCCCGTAGTGGCTGGAGACGAGCGCGGACGGGTCCGGCAGCTCGCGCAGCGCGAGGTACACGCCACCTGCGCCCACCACCGCCACGGCCGGCGCGGCGAGCGCGGAGACGCGCAGGACGCATGCGCGGGTGATCGCCTCGCGCCTGGCCGGCGGCAGGGAGCGAGCGGCGCGCGCGAGGAGCACGAGCGCCACGAGGCCTCCCACCCAGAGCGCGCTGGCCAGCACGTGCGCGTAGTCGGCCACGAGCGCGAGCGTTCCGCGCGACGAGGGGTGGCTCGCCCAGCTCAGGCCGAAGGCCGCTGCGAGGCCCGAGATGCCCGCGCAGGCCAGCAGCGTCTCGCGCCTGGCCGGCGTGACCCATGCCGCGACGAGCAGCGCGAGCACGCCGAGCCATGCGAACGTGGTGGCCGTCCAGGCCTGGCCGGCGTGCGTCCCGGCGCGGATCGGCTCGATCGCGGCGTGCTCGAAGCCGGTGAAGCCGCCGCCGATCACGAGGTAGGCGCCCACGAGGAAGCCGATCGTCCCGGCGTGCAGCGCGAGCACCGCGCCCACCACCGCGGCCGCGATCGCGGCGGTCGCGTCGGGCGCCGACTCGTCGCCGAGGACCCGACGGGCCGGAGCCCAGACGAGCGCCCGAACGGTCAGCAGGCCGCCGGCGAGGACGACGCCGAGGAACTGCAGCCACGCCAGCAGCTGCGGTGCGACCGGAACGGTCAGGCCCTTCACCGGGACCGGAGCCTGCGGCTTGACCTGCACGCCGAAGCTGTAGGCGCCCGCCGACGCATGGCCGTCGTCGCTGGACACCATCCGCCACCGAACGGTGTAGCTGCCGCGGCGCCCCGGGCGCAGCGGCACCTCGACCACGCCGCCTGCCACGCGCGGCGGACCCGCCAGGTCCTCGCCGTGGGCTCCGAGCACCGAGACGCGCGCGTAGCGCCGGATCACGTCCTCGCTGAACGCGAGCTCGAGGGTCTGGGGCGCCGCGCTGAGGGTCCGCCCCGATCCGGGGTTGGCCGTCTGCAGGGACGCGTGGGCGCCGGCCGTCGACGGAGCGGCGAGCGCGACGCAGGCGCATGCCGCGGCCACGAGCGCTCGCGTCCTCGCGCGTGAAGCGAGCCCGGCCCTCATGTCGCCTGCGACACCGGGATCACGATCAGCGCCAGCGCGAAGCCGGTCAGCGGCAACGCGGCGAGCGGGATGCGCGGCGCTCGCCGCAGCTGCAGCCTGACGACCTCCAGGATGCCGCCGGCGATGAGCAGCAGGCCCATCGCGAGGTGCCAGCCGCCCCCGACGGCCGCCGGCTCCATCACCACGTGGATGACGAACAGCGAGCCCCAGCAGACGAAGGCCAGCGGCAGGACGCTGTCGAGCCAGGGCCGCTCGTACACCCCGCGTCTGCGGGCGAGCTCGAGGGCGCCGGCGGCGAAGAGGATGTCGCCCCACAGCGTGTGCACCAGCATGTCGTGGACGACGTCGGCGAACACCGTCGTCGCCCAGACGCCGACCGCGCCGATCATCAGCCCCCACGGGACGAAGAGCGATCGGCTGCGCACCGGCCTTCCGTCGCTGCCCATCAGGGGCACGTACTCCTCGATGAGAATGGCCAGGAACAGCGCTCCCAGCACCCAGTGCGCGCGGGCGATCTGCAGGTGCGGGAGGATCATCGCGCCCGGCTCCGATAGCAGAGCCAGACGCCCACGAGGGCGAGCAGCACCGGCGGCTGGTCGAGCGTGTAGGCCACGCCGACCGGGGTGAGCCCGTAGGCGTGCAGTCCGCGCACGGCCGCCCACGCCACGGCGCCGGCGACGAGCAGGAGCGCGACCACGAGGCGAGGCTGGACGAAGGCCGAGCGAACCGTTCTTCGCTCATCGCGGGGGAGCGTCGGCACCGCCATGCGTGCACGAAGACTCTACCCGGGCCGAGAGCCCGGCTGGGCGGTCAGAGAGAGCGGCTCGCGCGCACCCGCTGCGCGAGCGTCTGCAGCAGCGCCCACGCGACCTTCGGGTTGCCGAGCACGAACGACTTGAAGTCCCACGCGGTCATCGTCGCGCAGCGAAGCTCACCGTCGGCGGTGATCGTCGCGGTGCGCTCACCGCCGTCGAGCAGTGCCATCTCGCCGAAGTAGTCGCCGGGCCCGAGGCCCTGGACGAGCTTGCCGCCGATCGTGACCGCGGCCTTGCCCTCGAGGATGATGAAGAAGCCGACTCCCGTGCGGCCCTCCACGACGATCTCCTGGCCGGACTTGAACGTGCGCTCCTTCAGCGCCTTCGCCAGGTGCTGGCGGTCGCGCTTGCTGAGCTCCTCGAGCAGCGGGACCTGCTCGAGCGTGTCGGCCGATGACGACAGCGTGCTTCGCGGCATGGGCGCGATTCTATGCACCGCGCGGACGGCGAGCCTAGGCGGCGAGCAGCTCTGAGAGGCGCGTGTGGCGCGCGTGGGCGTCGCGGCGGCCGAGGGCGGCGTGCAGCGCGGCCGGCTCGCCTACGACGACGCAGACGCGCTCGGCGCGGGTGATCGCGGTGTAGACGAGGTTGCGCGTGAGCATGAGGTGGTGGCCGCGGTGCAGGACGACGACCACCGCGGGCGCCTGCGAGCCCTGCGCCTTGTGGACCGAGACGGTATGGCCGAGGCGCATCGTGTCGAGCTCGGCGATCGGCAGCGTGAGGCGCCGGCCGTCGTCGCACGCCAACAGGACGCGGTCGTGCTCGTCGTCGTGGTGCTCGATGACGCCCATCTCGCCGTTCATGAGCTCGCGCTCGTGGTTGTTCTTGGTCTGAAGGACGCGGTCGTTGACGCGAAACGGCGTGCCGGGGACCTGCCTGCCGTCGTCGTTCAGGCGGGCGCGCAGCTCGTCGTTGAGGGCATCGATGCCGGCGGGGCCGCGGTGCATCGGGGCGACCACGAGGACCTCCGCGCGCGGGTCGAGCTCGTAGTGGGAGGGCAGGCGGGTGGTCGCCAGCGAGACCACCTCGTCGCGGATGGCGTGGGCGCCGTTGCGCGCGATGAGGAAGAAGTCGCGCAGGTCGTCGGGGCCGGCCCTGGTCGGCGGGGGCTTGCCGTGGTTGACCGCGTGCGCCGCGCGCACGATGAGCGAGCGCGCGGCCTGGCGGAAGATCTCGGTCAGCCGGACGACCGGGATGCGGCCGGACTCGATGAGGTCGTCGAGCACGCGGCCGGGGCCGACGGGCGCGAGCTGGTCGACGTCGCCGACGAGCAGCACGTGCGTGCGTGGGCCGACGGCCGCGAGGAGCGCCTCGGCGAGGCGGACCGAGAGCATCGATGCCTCGTCGACGATGAGCACGTCGGTGCCGGGGATCGGGTCATCGGCGTCGCGGGTGAAGCCCTCGCTCGGCACGTACTCGAGCAGGCGATGGATCGTCGTGGCCATCGCGCCGGTCATCTCGGCCAGCCGGCGCGCGGCCTTGCCGGTGGGCGCGCACAGGCGCACCGTGCCCTTCTCGGCCTGCACGAGGTCGACGAGCGTGCGCATCGTCTGCGACTTGCCCGTGCCTGGTCCGCCGGTCAGGATGGCCAGGCGGTGATCGAGCACCGCCTGCACGACGGCCCACTGGTCGTCGGTCGGCACGAAGCCGCTCGTCGGGCGGCGCGGCGCCCGCAGGCGCAGCCGCGGCTCGTCGTCGGCCAGCGCGCGCACGTGGCCGGCCAGCCTGCGCTCGACCGCGTACATCCCGGGATCGAAGACGCGCTCGCCCTCGATGACCAGGCGCCCGCGCGCGGCGAGGTCGTCGATGCGGTCGTCGGCGTCGGCCCCGAGCAGGCGCCGCGCGCGCTCTTCGAGCTCGGCGCGTGGCAGGTGGCAGTGGCCGTCGCTCTCGGCCTCGCGCAGCGCGTGGCGCAGGCCCGCTTCGAGGCGCCCCGGCGCATCGGGCGGCGTGCCGAGCGCCTGCGCGAGCGCGTCGGCGGTCGCGAAGCCGATGCCGTCGAGCTCGGTGAGCGCGTAGGGATCGGTGCGCAGCGTCTCGATGGCGCCGGCGCCGTAGGCGCGGTAGATCCGGGCCGCCACCGCGGCGGGCACGCCGTGCTCCTCGAGGAAGAGCCGCACCGCGCGAAGGGCTCCCTGGTCCTCCCACGAGCGCACGGCGGCGACGATCCGCGCCGGCCCGATCCCCGGCACCTCGCGCAGGACCCGCTCTGGGTCGCGGTCGACGGCGGCGAGCACCTCCTCGGGTCCGTGGCGGTCCAGAAGCCATGCCGCGCCGCGCGGCCCGACGTGCTTGACCGAGCCCAGGTAGGCGAGCAGCGCCTGCTCGCTGGCCGGCTCCTGCACCCGCGTGCGCTCCGCCACGAATCGCCAGCCGTGGCGCGGATGGCGCTGCCAGCCGCCCTCGACCGCCACCGACTCGCCCTCGTGCACGTGGTCCAGCGCGCCGACGAGCACGACCTCCTCGCCCTCGTCGCTGATCCCGGCCAGCACCGCGAACGCGCCGTCGGGCGCGCGCCAGCGCACGGCGGCGACCTCGACGCTCAACGTTCGCTGATCGGGATCGAAGGGCTCGGCATCCAGCACGTATGGGATGATGGCGGCCGTGGCCGACATCGGCACGATCATCACCGCCATCGTCACCCCGTTCGACGAGCGGCTCGAGGTCGACGAGGAGGCGTTCGTGGCCACTCTGCGCCACCTCGCCGCCAGCGGCTCCGACGGCGTCGTCGTCTGCGGCACGACCGGCGAGGCGCCCACGCTCCAGACGCCGGAGACGCTGCGGCTCTTCGAGCTCGCGGTCGCCGAGCGCCCCGAGGGCATGGCGATCATCGCGGGCACGGGCTCCAACGACACCAAGCACGCCGTCCACCTCACCGAGGCCGCCACCGAGCGCGGGGTCGACGCCGTCCTGTCGGTGACGCCGTACTACAACAAGCCCAACCGCAGGGGCCTCAAGCGCCACTTCGAGGAGGTCGCGCGGGCGACCGACAAGCCCGTCGTCCTCTACAACATCCCCGGTCGGACCGCGCTCGACATGCCCAACGACCTGCTCGCCGAGCTCGCGCAGATCGAGCGCATCGACTACGTCAAGCAGGCCAATCCCGACAACCTGGCCAAGGTCGACGGACTGCGGATCTTCGCGGGCAACGACGACCTGCTCGCCGACGTCCTCGACCTCGGCGAGGCCGGCGGCATCCTCGTCGCAAGCCACGTGGTGGGGCCCGAGATGCGGCGCATGGTCGACGAGCCCGAGAGCCGGCGCGCGATCCACGACTCGCTCAGCGAGGTCTTCGCCGCGATGTTCTGCACCGCCAGCCCGGCGCCGGTCAAGGCTGCGCTGGCGATGATCGGCCTGCCGGTCGGAGGCGTCCGGCTCCCGCTCGTCGAGGTCGACGAGTCCGAGGCCGAGATCGTGCGCGGCGCCCTGGAGCGCCACGGGGTGCTGCAGGTCACCAGGGCTTAGATGGCCGGCAGCGCGCTGCGGGTCCTGCCCCTCGGCGGGCTGGGCGAGATCGGCAAGAACATGACCGTGTTCGAGCTCGACGAGCGGATCGTCGTCGTCGACGTCGGGCTGCGCTTCCCGACCGCCGAGATGGTCGGCATCGACCTCGTCCTGCCGGACTTCTCCTACCTGCGATCGCGGGTCGACGACATCGAGGGCATCGTGGTGACCCACGGCCACGAGGACCACCTCGGGGCGCTGCCATGGGTGCTGCGCGAGCTCGCCGTCGACATCCCCGTCTACGGCGGCCCCCTCACCACGGCGATGGCGCGCTCCAAGCTCGACGAGCACCGCCTGCGCGAGGTCGACGTCAACGACGTGCGCAACGGCGAGCGCATCGAGCTGGGGCCGTTCGACGTCGAGCTCGTGCACATGACGCACTCCATCCCCGACTCGTGCGCGGTCGCCCTGCACACGGGACTCGGCACCGTGCTGGTCACCGGCGACTACAAGTTCGACCAGACGCCGGTCGACGGCATGCCGGCCGACGTCGGGCGCCTGGCCGAGCTCGGGCGCGAGGACCTGCTGCTGCTGTGCGCCGACTCGACCAACGCCGACCGCCCCGGGTTCTCGCCCAGCGAGGCGATCGTCGGCCCCAAGCTCGAGGAGCTCTTCCTCGGCCGCGAGGGCCGGATCGTGGTCACCTGCTTCGCCTCGAACATCCACCGCGTCCAGCAGGTGGTCGACGCCGCCGCCGCGCACGGGCGCAAGGTCTCGCTCGTCGGGCGCTCGATGCGCAAGAACGTCAACATCGGGCGCTCGCTGGGCCACATCGAGCTCCCCGAGGGCATCCTCGTCCAGCCGCGCGAGCTCGACGACTGGCCCGACCAGAAGCTCGTGATCATCTCCACGGGCTCCCAGGGCGAGCCGCTCAGCGCCCTGCGCCGCATGGCCCACCGCGACCACCCGCAGGTCGAGCTGCACGAGGGCGACACCGTGCTCTTCAGCGCCACGCCGATCCCCGGCAACGAGCGCGCGGTCAACGAGACCATCGACCGCCTGTACCACATCGGATGCGACGTGATCACCACGCGCGAGGCGCCGATCCACGCGTCGGGCCACGGGTATGAGGAGGAGCTGAAGCTGCTGCTCAACCTCGTGCGCCCGCGCTACGTCATGCCCTTCCACGGCGACTTCAAGCGCATCCACCTGCACGCGGAGCTTGCCGAGGCGGTCGGCATCGACCCCGACCGGATCTTCAAGGGCGAGAACGGCCTGCCGCTCGAGGTCAACGGCGGCGGCGCGCGCTTCACGCGGCCCGAGCGCTCGGGGATGATCTTCGTCGACGGCGTCGACATCGGCGACCCGACCGACGTCGCCCTGCGCGACCGCCGCATGCTCAGCGCCGACGGCATCTTCGTCGTCGTGGCGACGATCTCCGAGCAGGACGGCTCGTCGGTGGCCGAGCCCGAGGTGATCTTCCGCGGAGTGCCATACCCCGACGATGCGGTCGAGCTGCTCGACGAGATCCGCGGGACGGTCGAAGCTTCGCTCTCGCGCGCCGCCGGCGAGGAGATCCGCGAGATCGACCTGCTCCAGCAGGTCCTGCACGACGATCTGGCCGCGTTCGTCTACGAGCGCCTGCGCCGGCGGCCGATGGTGCTGCCGGTGGTCGTCGAGGTCTGAACCCGTCCGGGTGGTCGCCTCAGGCGGCCACACCGGCCGCCTTCGCCACCCCTAGGCCGGAGCCGGCTCGGGCTCCTCGGCGGGAACCTCCGCCTGCGGAAGCCGGACGACGAAGCGCGCGCCGGGCGCGGCGTCCTCGAGCTCGACGGTGCCGCCGTGCGACTGCGCGACCGCGCGCACGATCGACAGGCCCAGGCCGCTGGATGAGCCACGGTCGCCATCGCCGCGCACGAAACGCTCGAAGATGCGATCGCGAAGGTCGTCGGGCACGCCGGGGCCGTCGTCCGCGACGGTCAGCAGCACGTCGCCGTTGTCCGACGCGACGCTCGCGCTCACGTGAGTGCCGGGCGGCGTGTGCCGGATGGCGTTCTCCATGAGGTTGAGCGTCATGCGGTGCAGCTCGTCGCGGGTGCCGTCGACCATCGCGTGATCGTCGGCGTCGACGGTCAGGTGGTGGCCGTCGGCGACGGGGCCGAGCTCGGCGGCCGCCTCGACGAGCACGCGGCCGACGTCGGTCGGCTCGCGCGGGAGCTGGCGCTTGGCGTCGGCGCGGGCGAGCAGGAGCAGGTCGCCGACGAGCCGGCGCATGCGCTGGGAGGAGCGCAGCGCGGAGTGCGCGGCCTCGCCGCGGTCGCCGTCGAGGACATCGGCGAGCAGCTCGAGGTTCGCGAGGATCGACGTCAGCGGCGTGCGCAGCTCGTGCGAGGCGTCGGCGACGAACTGGCGCTGGCGCACGAGGGCGCTCTCGGTGTCCTCGCGAGCCTGCTCGAGGGAGTCGAGCATCGCCTGCAGCGTCCGTGCGAGCTCGGCGATCTCGTCGTCGGTCCGGGGCTGCGGAACGCGCTTGCTCGGGTCGCGCGTCTCGGTGATCGAGCGCGCCGTCGAGGTCAGCGCGGCGATCGGCGACATCGCGCGCCGCGCGAGGATGAGCCCGGCGACGAGCGCCAGCCCGCCGCCGAGGAGGACGCCGAGGGTCAGGAAGAAGCGGACGCGGTCGACGGTCGCCTCGACGTCGGAGGCCTTGCGCGCGTACTGCACCACGATGGTGAGCGAGATCCCCGGGGCGCCGGCGGGGTGCAGCTGGGCGGTCCGGCTCTCCACGCGGTAGCCGCCGAGGCGCGCGCCGCGCTCGGGAACGAGCGGGAACCCGAAGTTCGGTGCCTTCTTGGTCGTCGCAAGCGGCGTGCCGTCAGCGTCGAGGACGCGGATCACTGCGTTGTTCGAGGCGGCGAAGAGGTCGAGGTTCGGCGAGACGTCGACGATGGTGTGCTTGCGGGAGTTGACCGTGACCTGGAGGTCGTCGCGCAGCTTGTCCACGGCGGCGACCATCTCGTTGCTGAAGTCCGACCGGATGCGCGCGCTGGTCACCTGGTAGACGGCGATCGCGAAGGCCGAGAGGATGACGGTGGTCAGCAGCGCCGACGTCAGGGCCAGCCGCCAGCGGATCGACAGGCGCTTAAGCCCGAAGGACATACCCCGCTCCGCGGATGGTGTGCAGCAGGCGCACCTCGCCGCCGGCCTCGAGCTTGCGGCGCAGGTTGGAGACGAAGACCTCGATGGTGTTCGTCGTGGCGAACGGGTCGTAGCCCCAGACCTCCTCGAGGAGGCGCTGGCGGGGCACGACGATCCGCTCGTTGCGCATCAGGTACTCCAGCAGCTCGAACTCGCGCTGGGTGAGCTCGATCTCGCGATCACCGCGCGAGACCTCGTGCGTGTCGGGGTTCAGCGAAAGGTCGGCGACGGTCAGCGAGGCCGTCCCGCGTGGTGGACGCCGGCGCAGCAGCGCGCGCAGGCGGGCCAGCAGCTCCTGGCGCTCGAACGGCTTGACGAGGTAGTCGTCGGCGCCCGAGTCAAGGCCCTCGACGCGCGACTCGAGCGCGTCGCGGGCGGTGAGCATGAGGATCGGCACGTCGTCGGCCGAGCGCAGCCGCCGCGCCACCTCGATCCCATCGAGCTTGGGCAGCCCGAGGTCGAGGATCACGAGGTCGGGGTTGAACGCCGCCGACTGGTCGAGCGCCGCCTCGCCGTCGCCCGCGATGCGCACCTCGTAGCCCTCCAGGCGCAGCGAGCGCTGGAGGACCTGCGCGATCTCCTCGTCGTCCTCGACGACGAGCACCCGGGGGTCGCGGCCTGAGGCGTTCATGCTCTCGATCACTGTAGGGCGCTGTGTCAACGCCTGCTAAGGGGAAACCAGCCTCAATGCGTGCCCGTTGGCGATCGACTACCTGCTTGGCGCGGGAATCTGCGCCGACGTCGAGGCGCTCCTCGCTGCGGGCCCCGCAACCGCGCCGGACCTCCTGGTGGAGGCGCTCGGCGAGCCTCTGGCCACCAAGGACCGGGCGCTCGCAAGAGCCGCCGCCCGGCACGCGGACGTCGACGTCCTCGTGCTTGGCGACGAGCCGGCCCCGGCCTAAGGGCAACTTCCTCCCATTCGTCCAAGACGGCCGAGCATCCGGCGCGTAGCGTGGCGGCGAGCAACCGCAACGAGAGGAGACGCAGATGACGGGCGAGGTCGGCTTCATCGAGCTCGGGGTCGAGGATCCCGAGCGCGGCCGGACGTTCTACGGGGGTTTGTTCGGCTGGCAGTTCGAGCCCGGCCCATCGGGCCACGGCTTCCACATCGCCGGGTCCAACGTGCCCGGTGGCATCCACGGCGGCGACAAGGGCGCCAGCCCGTACGTCTTCTTCGTCGTCGACGACATCGACGCGGCGGCAGAGCGCGTGCGCGAGCTGGGCGGCTGGGTGGAGTCGATGGACGTCGAGGGCGACGCCGACCAGCAGGCCAGGACCGGGCGCTTCAAGCTCTGCCGCGACGACCAGGGGTCGCCGTTCGGGCTGCACCAGCGACCGTCCGGCCGGGGCTCGACATCTGCGAGCTGAGGAGTAGCTTGAGGGCATGGTCAACGTCATGGCAAAGCGAGCCGGCGTGCTGCTCGGCGCCTTCGCCATCGGTGCGATGGCCGAGTACTTCCTCTTGGACCGCCGCCACGCCACGCGCCGGCGTCACATCGCGCGCGAGCGCGGGATCGCGATCGCGCGCCGCCGTTCGCGTGCGGCCGTGCGGCGCGCCAAGTACCTCGAGGGGGTCGCCGAGGGCGCCGCTCACCGCGCCGCCCACGTGCTGCCCGGCCGCAACGGCCGGCGCGAGGCGCTCGACGACGTCTCGCTCGCGCGCAAGGTCGAGAGCATCGCGTTCCGCGAGGCGCGCGTCTCCAAGGCGCACGTGAGCGTCAACGCCGAGAAGGGCGTCGTCTACCTGCGCGGGCGGGTCGAGAGCGACCGCGAGATCGACGATCTCCTCCGAGCGGCGGCGGCCGTCGAGGGCGTCGCGCGCGTGCAGAACATGCTGCATCCCGCGCATCTGCAGGGCTGAGCCGGATCAGGGCACGAACAGGCGCACGTTGCGGTCCAGAGGCGTCCCGGCCTCGTGCTGCGGGCGGCCGCCCTGCGCGTCGAGGAAGGCGAGCTCGCGCGCGGTGTCGGCGAGCGGGTCCGCAGCGGTGTCGAGCATCCACGTCTCGATGACCGTGCCGCCGCCGGCCGTCTCGCGGATGCGCAGCATGCGCGCCTGCTGCGGGTAGTCGGCCAGGGCCCCCGTCTGGACGAGCCAGTAGCCGCCCGACGCCGTGTGACGGTCGGTGATGCGGTTGTGGTGCGAGTCGCCGGCGAGCGCCGCGATGACATGCGGGTCGGCGTCGAGGAGCGCGAGCGCGGCCTCGCCGCCCTGGGCGCTTGTCAGCGGCTGGTGGGAGACGACGACCACGCGCCGCGGCCCGGCGCGCCGCAGCTCGCCGGCGAGCCACCGCGCCTGCTCGGGCGCGAGCACGCCCGATGCGCCGACGTCGCGGCGGACGGTGTC
>Ga0081540_1002699_pt1 | contig 14438 bp, 10 predicted proteins | sample TabmetS2T1R1_FD_71024 | JGI IMG/M metagenome (GOLD analysis project Ga0081540, IMG submission 71024) | Tabebuia heterophylla rhizosphere microbial communities from the University of Puerto Rico - S2T1R1 | ecosystem: Host-associated > Plants > Roots > Rhizosphere ... | reverse complement strand
CGCGAGGTCGGCACCGAAGGCCGCCTCGGCGGCCAGGCCAACGTGCCGGGCGTCGCCGGCACCTGGAAGGACCTGACCGACTCGGTCAACTCGATGGCCGGCAACCTGACCGCCCAGGTCCGCAACATCGCCGAGGTGACCACCGCGGTGGCGCGCGGCGACCTGTCGCGTAAGATCACGGTCGACGTGAAGGGCGAGATTCTCGAGCTCAAGAACACCATCAACACCATGGTGGACCAGCTCAACTCATTCGCGTCGGAAGTCACCCGCGTGGCCCGCGAAGTGGGCACCGAAGGCAAGCTCGGCGGTCAGGCGCAAGTGCCCGGCGTCGCCGGCACCTGGAAGGACCTCACCGACAACGTCAACTTCATGGCGTCGAACCTGACCGCACAGGTCCGCAATATCGCCGAGGTGGCGACCGCGATCGCGAGCGGCGACCTGTCGAAGAAGATCACCGTCGACGTGCGCGGCGAGATCCTGCTGCTCAAGGACACGCTCAACACCATGGTCGAGCAGCTGCGCTCGTTCGCCGCCGAAGTGACCCGCGTGGCCCGCGAGGTCGGCACTGACGGCCGGCTCGGCGGCCAGGCCGTGGTGCCCGGCGTCGGCGGCACCTGGAAGGACCTCACCGACAACGTGAACCTGCTCGCCGCGAACCTCACGACGCAGGTCCGCAACATCGCCGAGGTTACCACGGCGGTGGCGCGCGGCGACTTGTCGCGCAAGATCACCGTCGACGTGAAGGGCGAGATTCTCGAGCTCAAGAACACCATCAACACCATGGTGGACCAGCTCAACGCCTTCGCATCGGAGGTCACCCGCGTCGCCCGCGAAGTGGGCACCGAAGGCAAGCTCGGCGGCCAGGCCCAGGTGTCCGGCGTCGCCGGCACCTGGAAAGACCTGACCGACACGGTCAACGTCATGGCCGCCAACCTGACCGAGCAGGTGCGCGGCATCGTCAAGGTCGTGACCGCGGTCGCCAACGGCGACCTCAAGCAGAACCTGGCGGTGAAATCGAAGGGCGAGGTCGCGGCGCTCGCCGAGACCATCAACAACATGACAGACACGCTGGCGATCTTCGCCGACCAGGTGACAACCGTGGCGCGCGAGGTCGGCGTCGAAGGCCGGCTGGGCGGGCAGGCCAACGTGCCCGGCGCCGCCGGCACCTGGAAGGACTTGACCGGCAACGTCAACCTGCTGGCCGCCAACCTGACCACGCAGGTGCGCGCCATCGCCGAGGTGGCGACCGCCGTGACCAAGGGCGACCTGACGCGCTCGATTCAGGTCGAGGCGCGCGGCGAGGTCGCCGAGCTCAAAGACAACATCAACACGATGATCGACAACCTGCGCCTCACCACCGAGCGCAACACCGAGCAGGACTGGCTGAAGACCAATCTCGCCAAGTTCACCAACATGCTGCAGGGTCAGCGCGATCTCGCGACGGTCGGCCGCATGCTGCTCTCGGAGCTCACCCCGCTGGTCAACGCGCAGCAGGGCGTCATCTACCAGGTCGTCAGCGACGAGGCCCCTGCCCTGAAGCTGCTCGCCGCCTATGCCGACGATGCCGGCCAGGGCCATCCGAGGACGATGCAGCTCGGCCAGGGCCTGATCGGCCAGTGCGCCACCGACAAGCGGCGCATGCTGATCGTCGAGATGCCCTCGACCGTGGTGCCGATCAATTCAGCGCTGGTCAAGGTGGTGCCGCAGAACCTGATCGTGCTGCCGATCCTGTTCGAGAACCAGGTCAAGGCGGTGATCGAGCTCGCCTCGGTGAGCGCGTTCACCACCCTGCAGACCACCTTCCTCGACCAGCTGACCACCAGCATCGGCATCGTGCTCAACTCGATCGAAGCGACCATGCAGACCGAAGGCCTGCTGACGCAGTCGCAGCAGCTCGCCGGTGAGCTGCAGGCCCAGCAGAAGGAGCTGCAGCAGACCAACGAGCAGCTCGAGCAGAAGGCGCAGCAGCTCGCCGAGCGCAACGTCGAGGTGGAGCGCAAGAACCAGGAGATCGAGCAGGCCCGCCGCGCGCTCGAGGAAAAGGCGACCGAGCTCGCGCTCACCTCGAAATACAAGTCCGAGTTCCTGGCCAACATGTCGCACGAGCTGCGCACCCCGCTCAACTCGATCCTGATCCTCGGTCAGCAGCTCGGCGAGAACCCGGACGGCAACCTGTCGGCCAAGCAGGTCGAGTTCGCGCGCACCATTCACAGCGCCGGCACCGACCTGCTGAACCTGATCAGCGACATTCTCGACCTGTCGAAGATCGAGTCCGGCACGGTCACCGTGGACGCCGAGGAGATCTACTTCTCGAACCTCATCGACATGGTGGCGCGGCCGTTCCGGCACGAGGCCGAGACGCGTTCGCTCGCGTTCGACGCCCACCTCGACCCGAGTGTCGGCCGCAGCATTGTCACTGACGCCAAGCGGCTCCAGCAGGTCTTGAAGAACCTGCTGTCGAACGCGTTCAAGTTCACCGCGCAGGGCGGCGTCCGTCTCAACGTCTCGCTCGCCGAAGGCGGCTGGAGCACCGACCACCCGGTGCTCACCCAGTCCGGGGCGGTGGTGGCGTTCGAGGTCTCGGATACCGGCATCGGCATCCCGCTGGAGAAGCAGAAGATCATCTTCGAAGCGTTCCAGCAGGCCGACGCCTCGACCAGCCGCAAGTACGGCGGCACCGGCCTCGGCCTTGCCATCAGCCGCGAATTGTCGAGCCTGCTCGGCGGCGAAATCCAGCTGCGCAGCACGCCCGGCGTCGGCAGCACGTTCACGCTCTACCTGCCGATCAAATATGTCGGGCCGACCGCGGCGCATAAGCCTTCCGGAGCGGTGCGATCGGTGACGGCGCCTCCCGCCGTCCTCCACCTCACCGCGGCGGAACGCCCGGTCGAGCAGATCCCCGACGACCGCCTGTCGATCGCGCCGGGCGACGCCATCCTGCTGATCGTCGAGGACGACCCGCATTATGCGCGCATCATGATCGATCTCGCCCGCGACAAGGGCTTCAAGGCGCTGCTGGCGCTGCGCGGCGACGACGCGCTGGATCTCGCCAAGCAGTACCAGCCGACCGCGGTGTCGCTCGACGTGTTCCTGCCCGACATGCTCGGCTGGACCGTGCTGAGCCAGCTCAAGCAGAACCCGCTGACCCGGCACATCCCGGTGCAGATCGTCACCCTCGACGAGGATCGCCAGCACGGGCTCGCCCGCGGCGCATTCTCGTTCATGATGAAGCCGACCAGCACCGAGGGACTGTCGGAGGCGCTCGGGCGGATCAAGGAGTTCACAAAGCCGCGCCGCCGCCGGCTGCTCGTGGTCGAGGACAACAAGGCCGAGCAGATGAGCATCGGCGAGTTGCTCGGCCACGACGACATCGAGATCGTCAATGCCGGTACCGGCGAGGAAGCGCTCGGCACCCTGCAGAAGGAGCCGTATGATTGCGTCGTGCTCGACCTGCGGCTGCCCGACATGTCGGGCTTCGAAGTGCTCGAACGCATGCGGGAGAACGCATCCCTCGGCGACGTTCCCGTGGTCGTGTTCACCGGACGCGAGCTGTCGGCCGAGGAGGACGCCCGCCTGCACACCATGGCGCGCAGCATCGTCGTCAAGGGCGTCGAGTCGCCGGAGCGCCTGCTCGACGAGACCGCGCTGTTCCTGCACCGGATCATCACCGACCTGCCGGCCGAGAAGCAGCGGATGCTCGAGCGCCTCACCAGCTCCGACGAGGACCTGGTCGGCCGCACGGTGTTGCTCGTCGACGACGACTCACGCAACATCTTCGCGCTGTCGAGCGCGCTCGAGCGCCGTGGCATGAACGTATTGACCGCCACGACCGGTCGGGAGGCGATCGAGCTGGTCGAGAAGACGCCCGGCCTTGCCATCGTGCTGATGGACATCATGATGCCGGAAATGGACGGCTATCAGACCATCGAGAAGATCCGCGGCAATCCGCAGTTCCGGCGCCTGCCGATCATCGCGCTGACGGCGAAAGCGATGAAGGGGGACCGCGAAAAGTGCCTGCAGGCCGGCGCCTCGGACTATCTCGCAAAACCCGTCAATACCGAACAGTTGCTGTCGGCGTTGCGTATGTGGCTCCACCGATAGACCAGTGATCTGTTGGCGATGAAACCGATCATGGTCCGGCTCGTTGAGTGGATTGCTTTTTCTGCGGCGGTGCGAGCTTCGCTGCGCGATGATCAAGACTGGGGCGGCCCATGAGCGCCGAGAAGAAAGTCAATATCCTGTTGGTCGACGACCAGCCGAGCAAGCTTCTCAGCTACGAAGCGATTCTCGGGGACCTCGGGGAAAGTCTCATCAAGGCGACCACCGGACGCGAGGCGCTGGAGGCCCTGCTCAAGAACGAGATTGCCGTCGTCCTGATGGACGTCTGCATGCCCGAGCTCGACGGCTTTCAGCTTGCGGCGATGATCCGCGAGCACCCCCGGTTCCAGAAGACGGCGATCATCTTCATCTCGGCGATCCATCTCACCGACATGGACCATCTGCGCGGCTATTCGATGGGCGCGGTGGATTACGTTCCGGTGCCCGTCATCCCGGAAGTGCTGCGCGCCAAGGTCAAGGTATTCGCCGAGCTCTACCGCAAGACGCGGCTGCTCGAGCATCTCAACGAGGAACTCGAGCGGCGCGTCGCCGAGCGCACGGCGGAGCTCGAGGCCTCCACGATGCGCCTGCGCGAGAGCGAGCAGCGGCGCAACCTCGCCCTCGCCGCCGGCCAGATGGGCTCGTGGGACTGGGACCTCGTCAATGGCGATTGGATGTGGGACGAAGGCCAGTGCCGCATCTTCGGCGTCGATCCGGCCACCTTCAAGCCCACGGTCGAGAGCGTCAGCGCACTGGTCGACCCGCAGGACATGCAGCGCCTGCAACAGATGATCGCCGATTTCGCCGGCGGCAGCCAGGCCTACCAGACCGAGTTCCGCATCTCGCGCGCGGACGGGGAGGTGCGCTGGTGCTTCGGCACGGCGACGCCGACCGTCGATGCGCATGGCCACGTCGTTCGCGTCAGCGGCGTGACGCTCGACATCACCGAGCGCAAGGAAAGCGAGGAGCGGCAGGCGCTGCTCGCACGCGAGGTCGACCACCGCGCGCGCAACGCGCTCGCCGTGATCCAATCCATCATCCGCCTGACCCGATCGGAGAAGATCGACCAGTACGTCGCCTCGGTCGAGGGCCGCATCGGCGCGCTGTCCCGCGCGCATACGCTGCTGTCCGAAGCGCGCTGGCAGAGCGTCGATCTTGTGCGGCTCGTCGAGGAGGAGCTGGCACCGTTCCAGACCGATCAGGCCGGCCGCATCCTGATCAAGGGCCCCCGCATTGCGCTGGCGCCGCCGATCGCGCAGACGTTTGCGTTGGCGCTGCATGAGCTCGCCACCAATGCCGCCAAATACGGCGCCCTCTCGTCGCGGTCAGGGCAGCTGAGCCTGATGTGGGAGGCCATCGACGACGGCCTCCAGGTCGAATGGACCGAGAGCGGTGGGCCGCCGACCAAAGCGCCGACCGCGCGCGGCTTCGGCACCCGCGTCATCAAGGACTGCGTCGAGCAGCAACTCGGCGGTCGCGCCAGCTTCGACTGGCGGCCCGAGGGGCTGCATTGCAGCCTGTCCATTCCATCGAGCCACCGCCGCGCCAACGGCAACGGCCGAACGGAGAGCGCGAGCCGCCGCCGCGACCCCGCCGGCTTCAGTCCGCTGCCCGGCAACCGCATCCTGCTGGTCGAGGACGAAGGCCTGGTGGCGCTGATGATGCTCGAGATGCTGAATGATCTCGGCTTCGCCGTGATCGGGCCGTACGCCAACATGGCAGACGCCACCGCGGCGCTGGTCAACGAGCAAATCGATGCCGCCATTCTCGATGTCAATCTTGCCAACGAGCTGGCCTATCCGCTCGCCGACACGCTCAACAGCCGCGGGATTCCATTCGTGTTCGTGACCGGCTACGGCGCTGAAACGATCGATCCCGGCTATTCGGCTGTGCCGGTGCTGCAGAAGCCGATCGAACGGCGCACGTTGAAGGACGTGCTGGTCCGCGCGACCGGTCGTGCGATCCGGACGTCCGGCCGACCGGCCGCCGTGCGCACGCTGGCGTCACGGCCGGCCGCGCACGGCTGAGCGGTCTATCCGCACGATACACGCCGCGATAGATACGGTAGTTTGCTCTCACGGCGGTCCGGCCGACCAGGGGAGCGAAACGATGACGTTTTTGGGATGGGCCGCGCGCCGCATGTGGCTCGCGCCTGCACTTGCCGCGTCGGTGTTTGTCGCAGCGGCGCCGAGTCGCGCCGACTATCCCGACAGGCCGATCCGGCTCATCGTCCCGTTCCCGGCCGGCGGCACCGTCGACATCGTGGCGCGGCTGACGGCGACGCGGCTCACCCAGGAGTTTGGCGCCTCGTTCGTGATCGAGAACAAGGGCGGTGCCGGCGGCGTGCTGGCGACCGACGCCACCGCCAAGGCGGCGCCGGACGGCTACACGCTCCTGCTGACGACGCCCAATCACACGATCAACGCCGCGTTGAATCCGAAACTTCCCTACGAGACCGAGAAGGATCTCATTCCCGTCGCCATCGTCGCCGAAGTACCCGAGCTGCTCGTCAGCCATCCATCAGCACCGTTCGTCAATTTCCGCGGCTTCGTCGATTACGCCAAGGCCAATCCCGGCAAGCTCAACTACGCTTCGGCGGGCAACGGCACGTTGCCACACATCACGATGGAATTGCTGCTGCGGCGGCTCGGCATCCAGGTCACACACATCCCCTATCGCGGCGCGGCGCCCGCGATGACGGATCTTCTCGCGGGGCAGGTGCAGCTGAAGATGGACACATATGCCACCGCGGCTCAGCACGTCGCGGCGGGGAGGCTGCACCCCCTCGCCTATGCCAGCCTGAAACGCTCCGCGCAGATGCCCGATGTGCCGACCGTCGCGGAGCTCGGACTTGCCGGCTATGAAGGCGTTCTCTGGATGGGCCTGATCGCACCCGCCGGCACGCCGAAGCCGATCGTCGACAAGCTTGCCGCCGCGACCGCGCGCGCCGTGCAGGCGCCGGACTTCGTCGCACGACTGCAGCAGGACGGCATCGACCCGATCGGCAACACGCCGGACGAGTTCGGCAAGCTGATCACCCGCGAAATCGCCCAATGGCGCGACGTCATCGCGGCGGCCAGAATCACCGCCGACTGAACCTCCTGTCCCAGAAATGCGGCGCAGCGGCGCGGACGACCTGACTTCAAATCACCGCTTTGCGGCCATATAAATAAGGGACAGGAGTCCTGGAATGTCGTCCATAGGCCATTGGTCACTGCCGCCGAGCCTGCAGCCCAAACCCGAGGACTACGACTACGATCTGGAGCAGGCGCTGGATTCGGTGGTCGCGATCCGCTCGACCATCCCGGCAGACGCCTTCACCGCCGAGACGCTCGGCACCGAGCGCGCGGGCAACGGCGTGCTGATCCGCGACGGCGTCGTGCTGACCATCGGCTACCTGATCACCGAAGCCGAGACGGTGTGGCTCCATTTCAATGACGGTCGTGTCGTGTCCGGCCATGTGCTGGGCTACGACCAGGAGACCGGGTTCGGGCTCGTGCAGGCGCTGGCGCGACTCGACGTGCCGGCGCTCCCACTCGGCCATTCCGGCGCGACATCGATCGGCGAGCGGGTCGTGATCGGCGGCGCCGGGGGCCGCAAGGCCTCGGTCGCCGGACAGATCGTCGCCAAGCAGGAATTCGCCGGCTATTGGGAGTACGTGCTCGATGAGGCGATCTTCACCGCGCCATCGCATCCCAACTGGGGCGGTACGGCGCTGATCGGATCGCACGGCGAATTGCTCGGCGTCGGCTCGTTGCAATTGCAGCAGGCCAACGAGGAAGGACCCGCCGGCCATCTCAACATGATCGTGCCGATCGATCTGTTGAAGCCGATCCTCGACGACATGCTCAAGCTCGGACGTCCCAACCATCCGCCGCGGCCGTGGCTCGGGCTCTACGCCACCGAGGTCGGCAATCGCGTGGTCATCGCCGGCCTGGCCAGCAAGGGTCCGGCGCGGCGCGCCAACCTGCAGACCGGCGACATCGTGCTCGAGGTCGGCGGCACGGAGGTGAACAGCCTCGCCGGCTTGTTCCGCCGCATCTGGTCGACCGGCAAGGCCGGCGTCGAGGTACCGCTCACGATTTATCGTGACGGCAAGACGCTGGCGATGCGCGTGACCTCCGGCGATCGCAACCGCTTCCTCAAGGGACCGAGCCTGCACTAGTGTGGTTCAGAAATTCGCTCGAATGACTCGCGGCGGAAACGGAGCGAACTGCTGAACCACGACACGAGTGCCGCCGATTTGAAGTTCGTGCACCACTTGCAGCACGCTCGTGCTGCAATGTATCACGCGCGTCGGAAACGGGGCACTAGTCGGCGAGCGCCGTCTCGAGCATGCGCTTGCATTCGCCGAGCTCGTTGAGCACGCCGTTGAGGCGCGCCACGCTGTCGTGCGACAGCTTCGCTGGCACCGCAGAGCGACCGCCCGCGGCAGGCGCCTCATCATGCGACGCCTCGGCGGCGTCCTCGGTCTCGAAGACGGCCTCGTCCTCCGTGTCCTCGGCGGCCGGCGACGCCTGCGGCGCGCCCTCGCGCCACACCGATTGCACGAAGCGCGGGCCTTCCTCGCGCAGGATGCGCTGGACGCCGCGGATCGTGTACCCCTCGCCGTAAAGCAGATGATGGATGCCGCGCAGGAGGTCCACGTCGTCGGGCCGGTAATAGCGGCGGCCACCGCCGCGCTTCATCGGCCGGATCTGTGGAAAGCGGCTCTCCCAGAATCGCAGCACATGCTGCGGAACGCCGAGGTCGTCGGCGACCTCGCTGATGGTGCGGAAGGCTTCGGGGGATTTTTCCAAGCCGCGTTACCTCGCCACGTCACCTTCCGTTGGGTCTGAGCGCACTCATTCGTCGCTCACGTCCTCGTGGCTGCCGGTGCCGTTGTTGATGCGTTGCTTGAGGATCGCTGACGGCTTGAACACCATCACGCGCCGCGGCGAGATCGGAACTTCCTTGCCGGTCTTCGGGTTACGGCCGATCCGCTGGCCCTTCTTGCGCACGACGAAGGAACCGAACGACGAGAGCTTCACGGTTTCGCCACGTTCCAGACAGTCGGTGATTTCCTTGAGAACCAACTCGACAAGTGCTGATGATTCCGTGCGTGACAGGCCTACCTTCTGGTACACCGCTTCGCACAGATCCGCCCGTGTTACTGTTTTTCCGGCCATCGCCCAGCCCCGCATCCGGCGGACCAATATCCCTCTGAATTATCAAACGATATTAGCTTGAGGCGAATCGGTCAACGGGGCGGTGGATAGACTGTGGCAGCGCAGGCTCACCAGCGGACCAGGGCCGCCCCCCAGGTAAACCCCCCGCCCATGGCCTCCAGGAGCACCAGATCGCCGGATTTGATGCGTCCGTCGGCGATAGCGACCTGCAAAGCCAGCGGAATCGAGGCCGCAGACGTGTTGCCGTGCTTGTCGACCGTGGTCACCACCTTGGCCGGGTCGATGCCGAGCCGATGGGCGGAATCGTCGATAATTCGCTTGTTGGCCTGGTGCGGCACGAACCAGTCGATATCGGCCGCGCTGTAGCCGGTCGCCTTGAAGACGTCCTCGATCACGTCGGTGATCATGGCGACGGCGTGCTTGAACACGGCGCGCCCCTCCATGCGCAGATGGCCGACCGTGCCGGTCGAGGACGGCCCGCCGTCGACATAGAGCTTGCTCTGGTGGCGCCCGTCGGAGCGCAGCCGGGAGGCGAGCACGCCGCGATCCCTGGGCGTGCCGGGCTGCTCCTGCGCCTCGATGACCAACGCGCCGGCGCCGTCGCCGAACAGCACGCAGGTGGTGCGGTCGCTCCAGTCGAGGATGCGCGAGAACGTCTCCGCGCCGATCACCAGCGCGCGCTTGAAATTGCCGGACTTGATCAGCCCGTCCGCGGTGGCGAGGCCGTAGACGAAACCCGAGCACACCGCCTGCAGGTCGAAGGCGGCGCCGCGGGTGATGCCAAGACCCGACTGCACCGCGACCGCGGTCGCCGGAAACGTGTAGTCCGGCGTCGCCGTGCCCAGCACGATCAGGTCGATCGTCTCCGCATCGACCTTCGCGTCGGCCAGCGCGGCGCGCGCGGCATTGATGGCGAGACTCGAGGTCATCTCGGTGTCCGCCGCGATGTGCCGCTGACGGATGCCGGTGCGCTGCACGATCCATTCGTCGGAGGTGTCGACCTTCCGCGCCAGCTCGTCATTGGGAAGGATGCGGCTCGGAAGATAGCTTCCGGAGCCGAGCACGACCGAACGCGTGACGCTCACGAGGCTGCGCTCCCGACCAGAGCGACGGTCGTCTCATCCTGGCGATGCTTGACCAGCATCTCGCTGATCTTGGCGAGCAACTCGTAGCGTACCATGTCGTAACCGATATCCACCGCGGCGGCGAAACCTTCGGCATCGGTGCCGCCATGGCTCTTGATGACGATGCCGTTGAGACCCAGGAACACGGCGCCATTGACCTTGCGGGGGTCCATCTTGTCACGCAAGGTCGCAAAAGCCTGCCGGGCGAGGAGATAGCCGAGCCGGGCGAGCAGCGTGCGGTTCATGGCGTTGCGCAGGTAACCGCCGAGCTGCCGCGCGGTGCCCTCCGCCGTCTTGAGCGCGATGTTGCCGGCAAAGCCCTCGGTCACCACGACGTCCACAGTGCCCTGACCGATGTGATCGCCCTCGACAAAGCCGACATAGTCCATGTGCGGGAATTTGGTTTCGCGCAGGATACGGCCGGCCTCGCGCACCTGCTCCAGTCCCTTCACCTCCTCGACGCCGATGTTGAGGAGCCCGACCGTCGGCCGGTCGAGATCGAACACCACCCGCGCCATCGCGCTGCCCATCAGCGCGTGATCGACCAGCTGGTGGGCATCGGCGCCGATGCTGGCGCCGAGATCGAGCACGATCGACTCACCGCGCAGCGTCGGCCACAAGGCCGCGAGCGCCGGACGGTCGATGCCGGCCATGGTCCTCAGCTGGATCTTCGCCATGGCCATCAGCGCGCCGGTGTTGCCGGCCGACACCGCGACGTCGGCCTCGCCCTTCTTCACCGCGTCGATGGCGAGCGACATCGAGGACTTCCACCGGCCATGGCGCAACGCGTGGCTCGGCTTCTCGTCCATCTTCACGGCGATGTCGGTGTGCACCACACGCGACGCTGCCTGCAACGCCGCGTGTCGGCCGAGCTCCGGCTCGATCACCGCACGGTCGCCGAACAGGATGAACTCCATGTCAGGATGGCGCTGGAGCGAGATCGCGGCACCAGGGACGACCACGGACACGCCATGGTCCCCTCCCATGGCGTCGAGGGCGATGCGGACCTTTTGAGGCATGAAACGCCTGTCGGCTCTCCGTGGCGCCGGACGTTGGAACTTCAAGACGTGGAGCACGATCGGTTCCGAAACCCGGTGGCCACAGTTCGGGATCGCGCTCTGGTCGAAAACGATGACCGGTTGCAGGACGGCGGACAATAGCCGCTCGGCGGCCGTACACAATGGCAAACCCGCCGGGTCCGGATCAGCCCTGTCCCGTGCTCCGGTCCTTCTTGAGGGCCGCGAGCGCCGCGAATGCCCCGCCTGGCGATTCGTGCGGCGCTTGAGCCTGGGGCGATGCAAACACCGCGTCCGGGCGCCGTGGATAGGGATCTATACCAAGCAGCAGGAATTCTGTCGCGATGCCTCCCAAGTCGACCGTCCCGTCGACCAGCGGCTCCGGTCCCTCGTCCCCACCATCCTCGGTTGCTGCCTGCTCTGCCAAGGCAACGCCGGCTTGTGGCGCATAGACCAGATCGATGACTTCCGCGACCTCGTTGGTCACCGGTTCCAGCGTGACGACGCAGGTCTGGTCGACGGTTGCGGACACCTGTCCCGCGACCCGGAGCCCGCTGCCGTGGCGGGTTATGTCAAAATGGGCCTCGAGCCGGGGAAGGGACCGCAGTCCGGCGACCTTGGCGATCGCCTGCCGCGTTGCCTCGTCGGCAACCAGCGCCACCTGCTGACCGGTTTCGGGGACGTCCTCGGCCCGTATCGGCACGCTCCACAGGGATTGCGGTTTGTTCTTCATTGCTCGATCGCCGAAATGGTGTCCGGATCGGGAAACATCAAGCGCCCCTGCGCCAAGCCCGCATGGGATTGGACCGCCAGCTCCTGGTCGGCGCGGCGGACATAGAGCGCGAGCCGCTGGATTTCCGGCCAGCTGACGTCCTCGGTCCCGTATACGTTGCGGGCGAGCGCGGCCTTGAGCTTGGTGTCGTCGGCGTGGCTCAGCGCCCGGTGATAGGCCTCGGTGCGGCCATAGAACGCTTCCGCCATGCGCTTCATTTCCTTCGGCACCGCAAGGTCGCCAACGCCCATCTCGCGCAAATTGGCGTCCATGTCACGGCAGAACAGGTCGAAGACATCCTGGCTGATGGCGCGACCAGCCTCGCCGTCGCGGCTGAGGCGGCGCGCCAACAGGACCTGATGCAGCACGATCAGATCGAAACGGCCGTCGCGCGAATCGGCGATTCCATAGGCCACATAGAAGCTTGGTAAACGCGCCTGCGCCACGATCGCGCCATAGAGCGCATCAATGGTGGCGGAGCCCTTGCGGCGGCGGAATACAGAGAGGATCATCGGTTGGAACGGTTCCAGACGGCGCGTGGCCGTTGCAATCCAGGTCCTTGCGGGTTAGGTCAACGGGTCATCCGATGCAAGCCAAGGAGCGCGCATTGACCGGGGTACGCCGTCGGCGCGTCGCGTCAGCTCGCCTGGGCGGGCCGCTCGCGCTTGGCATTTTGCTCGCCGGCTGCGGCGGCTCGAGCCCCTTCACGCAGAACTATCACCGCGGCTACATCGTTCCGGAAGGCGCGCTCGAACAGATTCCGCTCGGCGCCTCGCAGGATCAGGTGCTGATCGTGCTGGGCACGCCCTCGACGGTGGCAACGGTCAGCGGCGAAGTCTTCTACTACATCTCACAGCGCACCGCGCAGACCTCGTTCCTGCCCGAGAAAGAACTCTCGCGCCGCGTCGTCGCCGTCTATTTCGACAAAGGACGCAAGGTCGAGCGGCTCGCCGACTACGGGCTCCGGGACGGCCGCGTGTTCGACTACGTCAGCAAGACGACGCCGACCGGTGGCAAAGAAGCGAACTACGTGAACTACCTGTTCCGCATCGCCGGCGCCGGCGGACAGATCTGACGGCCTGATTTTCCGATCGCGCAAAATGAAAAACCCCGCGGCGTGCGCCGCGGGGTTTTCTGATTCAGATATTGGCCGTCAGTGCGCCAGCACCGCGAGCAGCAGCAGCGCGACGATGTTGGTGATCTTGATCATCGGGTTGACCGCCGGGCCGGCCGTGTCCTTGTAGGGATCGCCGACCGTGTCGCCGGTCACCGCCGCCTTGTGCGCGTCGGAGCCCTTGCCGCCGTAATTGCCGTCCTCGATATACTTCTTGGCATTGTCCCACGCGCCGCCGCCCGAGGTCATCGAGATGGCGACGAACAGGCCCGAGACGATCACGCCGAGCAGCAGCGCGCCGACCGCGGCGAAGCCCTGCGAGCGGCCATAATCGGCCGCGGCGCTGAACTCGATCGGCAGCGGATTGGGCGCACCGATCGTTGCGACCATCATGATCACGAAATAGACGAGGATCGGCGCGAGCACCGGCAGCAGCGACGGCACGATCATTTCCTTGATCGCCGCGCGGGTGACGATGTCGACGGTATGGGCATAGTTGGGACGGCTGGTCCCCTCCATGATCCCCGGATTGTCCTTGAACTGCTTCCGCACGTCCTCGACCACCGAACCGGCGGCGCGGCCGACCGCGGTCATGCCGAAGGCGCCGAACAGATAGGGCAGCAGGGCGCCGAGCAGCAGGCCGACGATCACGTAGGGGTTGTTGAGCGAGAAATCGACCGTGCCGGTCAGCCCCAGCTCGCGCTGGAAATGCTGGAGATCGGTCGTGTAGGCGCCGAACAGCACGAGCGCGGCAAGACCGGCCGAACCAATGGCATAGCCCTTGGTCACTGCCTTGGTGGTGTTGCCGACCGCATCGAGCGCATCGGTGCGCTTGCGCACGTCGTCGGGCAGGCCGGCCATCTCGGCGATGCCGCCGGCATTGTCGGTGACCGGGCCATAGGCGTCGAGCGCGACGACCATGCCGGTGAGCGCGAGCAGCGAGGTCGCGGCGAAGGCGATGCCGATGATGCCGGCGATCTGGTACGCCGCGATCACCGCGACGACGATCACCAGCGTCGGCAGCGCGGTCGCCTCGAGGCTGATCGCGAGGCCCTGGATGACGTTGGTGCCGTGGCCGGTGACCGATGCCTTGGCGATCGACTTGACCGGGCGATAGTTGGTGCCGGTGTAATATTCGGTGATCCA
>Ga0081540_1002698_pt1 | contig 14440 bp, 10 predicted proteins | sample TabmetS2T1R1_FD_71024 | JGI IMG/M metagenome (GOLD analysis project Ga0081540, IMG submission 71024) | Tabebuia heterophylla rhizosphere microbial communities from the University of Puerto Rico - S2T1R1 | ecosystem: Host-associated > Plants > Roots > Rhizosphere ... | reverse complement strand
CAAGGCCCGCTATCCCGGAAGAGACCGAGGAGGCTACGGGGCTTCTGTCGTCTCTTGAGTTTGATCTCGCTACGCTTGCAGAAGCCGAGGTCCTGCCGTCGGATCTCACTGGGCCAGCACGCCATGAGGCGCCCTTCACGGATGCAGACGAGGCAGGACCTCGGCCGCCGTCGGTCAGCGAATGGACACCTACTGCCGCGGAGACCCCGCCCGAAGGCCTACTGACCTCTTCAGACATGTTTGCCTTAGAAAACCTAGAAGACCCCATACCTCTGGAACACCTCACCTTGGAGCTGGAGCCACCCGTGCTGCCGGCGGACCTGGCGTCAGGCGTCCTCGAAGATGCTCCGCAGACGGCATTACCCGCCGTCACTGAAATACCTGAGCTGCTTACCAGCGCCGGCACAGAGCCTGGCTTGCCTGTTGTAGAGGCTGTCTCCTTCGAAGACCTTGATGATATCGCCTTGCCAGGCCATCTAACGCTCGAATTAGATAGTTCCGACATGGCTTCGGAGGTTTCCTCTATCATCCTGGATAACCTGCAGCCGGAAGATCCGCCTGACGATATACAGTCGAGGATATCTCCTCACGACGATCAGGCAGACGATGAGCCAGAGCTGTTACTCGATTTGGATGGTTTGGAATTGGGCGACGATGAACCAGCGTAAAACTGTGTGACGTTTTCACTAGGGGTAGAGGCTATGGCACGTTTGAGACGTGGCGAGGGCCACGAGAATACGTCACAATCCTTACCTCCAGTGCCAGAAGTTTCTATAGAGGAGGTGTCTGAGCGAGAGAACTCGGGGCCGCCGACGTTTCCGAGCTATCCGACGTTAGAGTTGGACCTATGTGATGTTCAGGCGTTTATGCCAGGAACCGACGCTGCTTCTGCCCGGCCAGATTGGGAGATGGACGGGGGTCGGGGCTTTGAGGTATGGCGTCTGGATTTGCCTGCGTCCCTTGCACTAGAGGAGTCAACGCTTCCGGGCTACCTGACGCTTGAGATCGACCTCAACGCGTTGGGGGATGTGGCTCCCTGGAAATCATCCAGTAACGCGGCATCTCATGAGCCCCGTGGGGAGGCGTAGAAGGCCACCCTGTCCGAGAGGAGCAATGCCATGCAGACTGGCTGGATTTTGTTGACGTTTGCCGGTGTCTGTATTGGTGCCAGTGTCATCCTTGCCCTGCTCTTTCGTTTCTGGCCACGGTACGGTTCCGTAGCCGCTGCAGTCGAGCGCTCAGACCATCTCCTCGAGGAGAGGGAAACAATGCCGGCGCAATATTAGCGTACGGGCTGTTGCTTCGTGGTGCACGCAAGGAAGGTCTTATGGCAACCGTTACACGCTCCATGCATGACTTGACCGGTTTGACACCGCGTCAGATCCGTCAGCGTATTCATGCCGGCCAGTGGCGCCGCCCAACGGCTGGCCTGGCACCGGGCTATGCGCAGGCCAACTTGGTAGTGGTACCGCGTGCCTTGGCCTATGATTTTCTGCTTTTCTGCCAGCGGAACCCCCAACCCTGTCCACTTCTTGAAGTACTCGACCCTGGCGATCCCGAGCCGCGAGAATGCGCACCAGGCGCCGACATTCGTACAGATATTCCACGTTATCGGGTATACCGGGATGGTGTACTCGTCGAGGAGGTCGACGATCTCAAGTCCCACTGGCGAGACGATCTCGTCGGTTTCCTCCTCGGATGTAGTTTTACCTTTGAACACCCCCTCATGGATGCCGGTGTGCGCATACGGCACATCGAAATGGGCGTGAATGTTCCCATGTTCATTACCAATCGTCCGTGCAAACCCGCCGGTGTGTTCTATGGTCCTCTGGTAGTCAGCATGCGCCCTCTGCCAGCAGACGATGTCGTGCGCGCTGTGCAAATCACCAGTCGCTTTCCAGCAGTGCACGGGGCCCCTATCCATGTAGGTGACCCCGCAGCTCTTGGTATTCGTGACGTGCAACGCCCCGATTTTGGTGATGCGGTCCCCGTGGCCTCAGGAGAAGTGCCAGTGTTTTGGGCCTGCGGCGTTACCCCACAAGCGGTGATGATGCAGGCGAAACCTGTGCTAGCCCTGACGCACGCCCCGGGACACATGTTCATCAGCGATCGACGTGATAGCACGTTGGCGGTGTTGTAACATTATGTTTCCCATCCATACGAGGTGCTCGTCCGGCTGAGGGTGCAGCGGGATAGTGCCTTGCCTGAATGAAGGCTTGTATGCTTCCACTGCGCGATACCGTCCCTTCCATGCGTTTCCCCGCCGTGACCGTAGGGCTCATCGTAGTAAACGCCTTTGTATTCCTTTTCGAACTCGGCAATACGCGTGGACTTGACGCCGTCTTTTATCAGTGGGGTATTGTGCCGTGCTCCTTTACCGGAACATGTCCTGCACGCCTACGCCTACTTGTGCATCCAAACTACCTTACCTTGCTGTCGTCGATGTTTCTGCATGGCGGCTGGATGCACATTATTGGCAATATGTGGTCCCTCTGGATCTTTGGTGATAATGTAGAAGACCGCATGGGCCGTGCGGGCTTTCTCTGTTTTTATCTGCTGAGTGGGCTTGCCGCTGGCATCTTGCATATTGCCTTCAATCCTGCCTCACGCGTCCCCACAGTGGGTGCGAGTGGCGCCATTGCTGGCGTCATGGGCGCCTATTTGTTGCTCTTTCCCAATGCTAGAGTGCTGACGCTAGTGCCGATTTTTATCTTCTTGCAGACGATTGAGCTCCCAGCGGTGTTCTTCCTCGGGTTCTGGTTTTTGACCAACCTCTTGAGTGGCATTGGGTCTCTCGCCGCCCATACGGGAGCTGGGGGCGTGGCTTGGTGGGCACATATTGGTGGATTTCTGGTAGGTCTCTTGTGGGCTCTCCCTCTGCGTCGACGGGAGGCCAGGCGTTATCAGCGGTCTTATTATAGCGACGATGACTATAGCCGCTGGTGAGCAGGCCACGTGCTACGCAACTCAACCTTTCCCCGCTTTCGACCGATACGTATACACGTTACCCCTGGCTGGCTGGAAGGGAAAGGCGCGGACGTATGGGTCTCTTGGATACGTACAGAATCAATAAAGCTATTGCCGTACTACTTACGTCCCAGGACGCGGCAAGCGCCGAGACGATGCAGGCCGTGGCGACACTCAAGCGCCTCGGGGAGTCCGCTATTCCGAAGCTTATCGAAGCCTTGGGCAAAGTGCGCACGCCGCACACCGTTGTGGCGTCTCTAACGACTCTCGTCCAAAATGCTACCTTGCCCCTCTGCGGGGATGGGTTAGCGAGTGCTAACCCACGCGTAGTCGCCGGTGTTGTGGAGGTGCTGACCCAGGCCACCGCTTATGACCCAAATCGGCTACTCGATTTTTTCACGGATCCCCGTATTGCTAAATCGACGCTCGGCAAGCTACTGAACGCCCGTAAAGCGATGCTGCAGCCTGAACTCTTGCTGCGGTGTCTCGATACGGTGCAGGCTGAACACCGTCCGCTGCTCTTAGGTCTGGTGCGTCAGGTCGCGACTGAGGCGACTGTGCCGGCGCTCATCCGCCGCACGACAAGTACAGATGCGACCGTACGTCTGGCCATGGTCCGCACGCTGACGCGCTTTCGTACTGAGGAGGTGCGGGACGCGTTCATGAGTTTGCTGGCTGACACGCATGCACCCATACGTGAGGCGGCGCTTGCAGGGCTCGCGAGCCTACCATTACCACAGGATGTACGGCCGATCTGTCGACTGCTCAGGGATCCAGAGAAAGTCGTGCGGCACCAGGCCAGCGCCGTTCTGACCCAATGGAAAGTCCCACAGACCGTATCGTATCTCTTCGACGTCTTGCAGGATCCCTCTCCGGAAGTGCAACAGGAGGCTATGGAACTCCTGTCCGTGGTGGGGGATACGCATAGCCTCAAGGCTGCGGTGACCCCACGGACCGACACACCGGTTCTGCGAGATACCCTCATGCGGCTCCTCGATGCTCCCCAGATACGTGTACGCCAGCTGGCTCTTGAGGGGTTGACGAGTCTCCAGGTGCCTCTAGACTTTGAAGCTTTGTGTCGCTTGTTATGGGATCCAGATCGCATGGTACGGCAACAGGCGACGCTCCTCCTCACCCAACTCAATAATCCACACACGCTCCCCGTCCTCATTGAGACCCTGCAGGATGAAGCGCCCGACGTGCGCCAGGGAGCAGTAGCCATCCTGAATACGATTGGAGACGTCTCCCTCCTCAAGAATCTCTTGAGTGCTTTGGTCGATAAGGAATGGTGGGTAACCATGCGGGTCACGGATGCACTGGGACGAGGTGGTGGGGCGAAGGTCGTTGATGCAGCCCTGAAGCTTAGCCTGGATACAGATGCGGGCATGCGTCGTAGTGCCATCGAGATCCTGAAGCTGACCCAGGACCCGCAAGTGCTGAACTTTCTGATGGAAGCGCTAGACACGCAGGACGCCTGGCTCCAGACGTGCGCTGCAGAGGTGGCAGGAGCCTTAGGCGAGAAACGTGTGGTTCCCGCCCTGCTGCGTCTCGCGCAGACTGGGTCTGCGGACCTGTGTCTGGTCGCCCTCCGTACCCTCACCAATCTGGGAGATACAAGGGCAGTCCCTCTCCTGCTCACCCATCTACACCAGGGCACTCCCGCCATGCAACGCGAAGCGCTACAGGCTCTGGCGACGCTAACAGACGCCGAACACTCTGAAGCAGTCCTGCAGGCGGTGATGGCAGTGCGCAGCACCAATGATGCGGATCTCAAAGCCCTCGCTAATAGCACAGCGAGTGCGATCATTCGGCGTTTTGGTGTGCGGGCTGTAGGATGCAGTGCCGTGCGGGACATCAGTGTGAGCCGTCCAGCGCCCCAGTCGCTCCTGTACGAGTCGACGCCAAACAGCAGCCTCCAGTCGACCATGGTGAGCACGCCAGGGCCTGAGCGTAGTGGATCTGACCCAGGGTCTGATATCTCCGTTGCTGAGGCGATTGTGGACGCGACCGCTCTTGTCCCTGGCATGGTGTTAGCAGAGCGCTATCGCGTCGTCCGCCAGATTGGCCAAGGGGGCTTTGGCACCGTAGTGCTCGTGGAAGATACCATGGTCAGCGAACAACTCATCCTGAAATTCCTCAATCCCCACATGGCGGCGGATAACCATATGATCAAAAGGTTTATCCACGAACTGCGCTACGCCAGACGCGTCACCCATGAGAACGTTATTCGCATTCACGACTTCCTACGCATTGAGAAAGCCTATGCCATTTCCATGGAGTACTTTCCCAGCCACAGCCTCAGCGCTGAGATGCCCAGGCACACTCCCATGGATCCCCAACGCGCTCTGCGCATCCTCTGGTACATCTGCCGCGGTATGCACGCTGCTCATCAGGTCAAGATTATTCACCGTGACCTGAAGCCACCGAACGTGTTAATCAGCGATGCTGGGGTGGTGAAGATCGTTGACTTTGGCCTTGCCGCGGCAGTGAGCGACACCGCGACACGGCTCACCAGGACCGGTGCGCTGCTCGGCACACCGCTGTACATGGCGCCAGAACAGGTCCAGAATTGTAAGATCGATATCCGTACAGACATCTATAGCCTGGGAGTCATGATGTATGAGATGTTCACGGGCCGGCCGCCCTATTGTGGTAATAATCCCATGGCTATCCTCTACCAGCACCTTGAAGGGAAAGCGACCCCGCCGCGTGAGTTGAACGCGGCCCTGGCACCGGAACTGGAGGCCATCGTCCTAAAGGCCATGGCCACTGATCCGGCGCAGCGCTTTCAAAGTATGGAGGCATTAAGCAAGAGCCTGGTTCCGCTGCTCAAACAGTCGACACGATGAGGGGGTTCTGGTGGCTTTCTCTAGGTGGAAGCCCCCTCATCTTCTCGGCCAATCTATACGTTTTTGACTTGCGAAGCCTGGTTATCTTTCCTACAATGCCTTAAGTAATATGAAGGTTTTTTCAGTTATAAGGCAATCAGTGTGAATGCTGTGATCTGTCCTTTCTTCTCGCAAGTTGTCACAATGGCAGAGTAAGCCAGAAGGTGCGTATGTATGGGCTTGCTGGATGGCTATAAGATTAAAAAAGCTCTTGCTGTGCTACTCGCCTCGCAGAACCCTGCCAGTCCCCAGATAGGGCAGGCCCTCTCGCGCCTCAAGGAGATCGGGCGGCCAGCGCTCGCCCAGTGCGTGGAAGCGCTGGGCAGTGCAAGACACCCTGAGATTATTGAAGAGCTGCTCGCGACTTTTCTGGACAATGAAACCTTCGCTTTTTTCATGAATCACCTGACGCACCCGAATACCCAGGTAGCGACAGGCGTTGCCAGGGTATTCGTCAAAAGCATGAAATACGACCCCAATCGGCTGCTAATGCTGTTGACCGATGCCAAGGCTCCCAAAGCAGCCATTGGGAAGATCTTGACCCAGCGTAAGGATCATTTGAATGTCAAGTCTCTCATCGCTTTGCTTGGCACTGCCGATCGTGAAAACCGTACTGTGCTCTTGCGTTTGATCGAACGGTCTGCGACCGAGGCCGTGCTCCCTGACCTCATGCGGGCAGCACGGAACGAGGATATGACGATCCGTGCGAATATGGCACGCATCCTGGTCCGCTTTAGTACGGAAGCGGTGCGCGACACCTTGTCGAGTCTCCTCAATGATCCGCGCAAAGAGGTCCGGCAGGTGGCCCTGGAGGGGCTGGCGAGCTTGAAGATGCCGCTGGAAGTTGGCTCGGTCTGCCAGATGTTGCGGGATCTCGATCCTGCTGTCCAAACGAAGGCAAAGGAAATCCTCATCCAGGCGCATGATCCGCAGGCATCGCGCTATCTCGTTGAACTCCTGCAGGATGAAGCTGAAGACGTGCAGCAGCGTGCCGTGGAGGTGCTGAATACGGTGCAGGATAGTGCGCCTATTCGCGTGCTCTTGGAAGCTCTCAGAAGCAAGGAATGGTGGGTGAAGGTGCGGGCCTTTGAGGCGCTGCGCACTTCGGGTAGCTCGAAATTGTTTGATGCCGTTTTGACCCTCCTCCAGGATGCAGATGAGTATATCCGCAGCAGCGCTGTGGAGATTTTGAAGCAGCAGCAGCGTGCCTTTAATCATTTGGTCAAGACTCTCGACGACACTGACCCGGAGGTGCGGGCACGCACGGTAGAGGCGCTCGTGACGCTGGAGGACAGACGCGCCGTACCCGTGTTCTTGCGGCTGCTGCGTGAAATGCCGACGCTAGGCACTCTCGTCATCCCAGCGTTGGCGAAGCTCGAGGGACGCCAGGCTATTCCACCCCTTATCGAGTGTCTGCAAGGCACCGACAAGGCAGTGCGTATCGCAGCTCTCCGGGCGCTCTCGTCCCTGGCAGATGCGACTCACGCTGAACAGATCTGGAAGGCGGTCATGGCAGTACGCGAGACAGCTGACGATGCCGAACTCAAGGAGGCTGCAAATACCACAGCGAACGCGCTGGTGAGCAAAGGGGTGTTGGTGCGGCCTTCCACCAATTCGACAATGGTACAATTACAGCCGGCACTGCCCGATCTGCATGGCCTTGAGGCCTTGGGTTTATTGACCTCTGAATCCCACGATCACGATATGGAAGCGATCATCACGGATGACCACGAGACGGATCGTTACATCGATGCTGACACGCTTGCACCAGGCGATATGTTGGTTGAACGCTATCGGGTCATGCGTCCCGTTGGTAAGGGGGGGTTTGGCGCGGTTATCCTCGTGGAAGATACCGTGGTTGGCGAGGAGATTATTCTCAAATTCTTGAATCGTGAAATCGCGGCAGATGGCAACATGATTGAACGTTTCAAACATGAGTTGCGGTATGCTAGACGGATCACGCACGAAAACGTCATTCGCATTCACGATTTCTTAACGCTGAAGAAATCCTATGCTATCTCGATGGAGTATTTTCCCAGCCACAGCCTGTCTGATGAACTCAAACAGGGGCCTATCAGCCTCAAGCGTGGCCTCAAGATTGTGTGGGACATCTGCCGTGGGTTGAGCGCCGCCCATCAGGTCGGGGTGGTGCATCGTGATATCAAACCGCCTAATATTTTGATTAACGACAGTGGCCTGGTGAAGGTTGTCGACTTCGGTCTCGCGGCCCTGAGTCATGCGGACGCCCGTCTGACGAAAACCGGGGTGCTGTTGGGGACACCGACCTACATGGCACCGGAGCAAGTGCGGGCGCGCACCATCGATGCGCGGACGGATATCTATAGTCTCGGCGTCATCATGTATGAAATATTCACCGGGAGGCCGCCCTATGTGGCGGACGATCCCATGGCCATCTTGTTTCAACATGTCGAAGGCAATCCTACTGCACCGCGGCAGCTCAAGCCGGATATTCCCGCAGCGGTGGAGGCTATCATTCTCAAGGCGATGTGGGTTGACCCTGCCAAGCGCTTCCAGAGCATGGATGACTTGCGCAGGAGTATCTTCGCTCTGTCAAAACAGGACATGCGCTAATGGCAGAACGTATGAGCACCAATCGCGCGATCCATCAGATCGTTGTCTTCGGCCTCTCCGACCGGGGGCTACAGCGCGACAACAACGAGGACCATTTCATGGTGGCCGATCTGACCCGTAAAGTGATCGGTGTCCATGATAACCAATTGCATCCAGAGTTGTTCCATCACGATATTGGTACGCGCGGGACTATACTGGTGGTGGCCGATGGCCTTGGCGGCCATGAAGGAGGGGAGGTTGCCAGCCGACTGGCAGTCGATATCGTGGCTCAAGTGCTCGTCGATGCGGCAGAGCCAGCCCTGCCAATGTCCGAACAGCTCATACGCGCTGTGGACATGGCACATGAAGCGATCTGTCAGCATCACGGTACCAGTGGGCGGACGCGCCATATGGCATCGACGCTGACCGTGGTGCATGTGGGGCATGGCGTTCTGACCATTGCGCAGGTGGGTGACAGTCGCGCGTATCGGTTTAGTGGGGGGAATCTCACGCTCCTGACTGATGACCAGACCGTCGTGCACATGATGCAAAAGAAAGGTATGCTGACGCCCGAAGAAGCGCAACATCATCCGCACCGCAACATCATCCTGCAAGCCTTGGGCCAGGACAAATCTGTCCTGCCGGAACTCCAAACTCTGCCATTCTCTCATAATGATTACCTGCTGTTATGTTCGGATGGCTTGTCGTCTTATGTGGCGCACGAACGCATCGAAGAGATTCTGGCCTCGGGTGAGGACGAGCATGTGCGGTGCCGTCGTCTGGTCGAGGCAGCGAACGCAGCAGGGGGAGCCGACAATGTTACCGTGTTGCTGGCACGCCTGATCGTCAAGGAGAATGTACGTCCTGAGGCCTTCAACACGCCACCAGTGCATAGTTCCCCGCATGGGGCGGAACACGTACCTACAAGCAGCCAGGCCGCGGAGGCGTCTGTGCTGCGGCCGGTGCAAGCCGCCTCGTCTGTAGAGAACAGTCCTGAGGCAAAGGCGCAACGCGGTTCCTTGACTACGCCGTCGCGGTTACCTGAGAGCACCCGAGACGCCCGCCTCCCTGCTGCGCACAACACTACTTCCGTGGCGCCTGCCAGAGAGCCAGCTAAATTATCGATCTGGAAGTGGGAAATCAAGTGGCCGTGGGGGCACAAAACGACAAGCCCGACAGTACCGCATACTTCTAAGCCTGAGCTAGCAGAGGCTCTATCGCCGGCTCAGGATGCAGGGCAAGAGGAGCATCCCCCGACAAAGCCTAGGCATACGGCTTCTACGGTGCCGTGGGATCCTCGTGTGCTCAAGGTTGTCGAAGACAGCCTGGCCGAACACATTGGCCCGGTCGCCAAAATTTTGGTAGGGAGAGCTGCACATCACACAAAAGATCTGCATGAACTCTGCCAGGCACTCGCCGCCCAATTGTCGACGGAGCAGGAGCGCAAAAGCTTCCTGCACAATGCCTTGCATCAGAAGCAAACACACTCTCGACGCCCCTAGGTGAGCGTGCCCTGCCTCTCCCGTGGTCCTCTCTTCTTGATATGGTTTGGGTCGTATCTGCCAATGGAGTCAGACTGAGTATGCGATAGCTAAGCGCGGATAAACGCGGATAGAAGGGGAATTGAGGGCTCCCATCCGCGTCCGTCTCGGAGCTACCTGGCGGCAGCCATTTGTGGGGCTAGCTCCTCGTCCCAGGGACCAGGGAAGAGGCCCTTGGACCGGCCTTCGCCAGAAAAGACTTTGTCGTGGCGCGCCCATTGATTTCTGGGGAGTTCATAAGATACTTCAATACCATTGCCATCGGGATCGCGGAAATAAATGCCAATAGAGATCCCATGATCGGACACGTGCTCGATAGGGACATTTAGCTCTTTGAGGCGCTGGTAAGCGTCCTTCAGATCGTCCAGGCTGTGCATCATCCAGGCCATGTGATTCAGGCCCACCTGCCTCTTCTGTTGCAGGGGAGCGTCGTCCCCCACCTGCATCAGCGCCACCTCATGCGACTGTTCCTGATCTGCTGACATGAAGGCAGCGCGGCCAGGCATATAGTCGTAGGTGTGCAATCCCAGCACCTCCTCATACCACTTGTGCGAGCGCTCGACGTTGCGTACATAAATGTTGACATGACCCAGATACTTTGGTCTGTAGCTCATGGCCCTTCCTCCTTGAGAGGTCTTAGATAATGCTATCCACCGTACCACACAAGCGACTAGTCATGCAAGCCTTATAAGGGGTACTAGTCCCAAGAGCTACTTTCAGGGGAAATTTACTTTGCCTTTACTGTCTAGGTATGCTAGGGTTGTGCACTATACAGTGCTGATAGTGTGTCTAGGGCTAACAGGTTATGACACTAGCAGGTAGGGTTCCTCTATGGATGTTCTGGAAGGGTTGCAACAGATACGAGGTGAGATGGATAGGTATGTCGTTGGGCATGACGATGTTAAAGAAGCGGTCATGCTCGGGCTCATCGCGCAGGAGCATATCTATCTGGAGGGGCCGCCAGGTACCGCAAAAACCATGCTGGCAGAGATTACCTCGGAGGCGGCAGATCTCAAATTTTTCTTCTACCAACTGCATCGTGATACGCGTCTGGCTGAACTCGTTGGGGATACAGTGATCTTCCGAGAGCGGGACACATCAGGTGGCGAACTCATCCGGCAGATGAACCGCAAAGGCGGTATTCTGACTGCCGAAATCTGCGTCCTCGACGATATCTCGCGGGCACCAGGGGAAGCGCTGAACATACTCTTACGCATCTTGAATGAGCGCAAGTTCGGTGACGACAATATCCCCCTCTTAACAGCTATTGCCACAGGCAACCCCACCAAGGACGAGTATTACAACGAGCCTCTAGATCCGGCTAATCTGGACCGTTTTACCATCCAGATGCGCACTCTGGGCCTGTTGCAGCGGAATCAGTGGGAACAAGCGGCCAAGGTTATTGACCTGTACGCGGACAACCACCTGAGTGGGCTGCTCTCCCCGAAAGTCCATCGAGACGTCCTCGATGCGGCCAATGCTAATGTGCCGCAGGTCGACCTGACAGCAGAGGTGAAGCAGTTACTGCTCGAGCTGCTCAATGTGCTGCTCAATGACTACCACCTTAATGACAGCAATTCCCTGCTGACTGACCGTACCTTCCTGGTGAAAGCGGTCAAAATCCTCAAGTCGAAGGCAGTGCTCGAAGGACGCATGCGCTGTGTCCCAGAAGACCTCTTCGTACTCAAGTACCTCACGACTTTCCGTATTCCTGAAGAGCTGCACAAGCGTCTTGAGGAAATCATCAACGAGCTGTTGCGAAAAAAAAAAGTAGCGCCTGAAGAACAAGAAGATGTTGAGCAGATGAGTCAGGCGCAGTCTGAGGAGCGCACCGAGGGACAACCGCGTACTGACTACAGTGCGCAGGAAGCCACGGTGGATCACCGCAAGCAGCAGTTGGAGCTGGGTGATATGGTGCAACAGACACTCAGCCCCAATGCTGAGGACGGTGGTGATAACAGTGAATTGAATCTCGATAACGAGACCATCGAGAATATCGAGGTGCTGCTCAAAGTCCTCAAAGGTCGTATGGACCGCAATATGGCGGAGCAGGTGGCGCACCCGGGTGGCCAGCCACGCAAGTGGCGCCGCATGACGAACTTTGCGGATCTCCTCGACACGGATCCAGTGGAAAGTTCCATCTGGTATGACCATGTCAACCCACAGTTGCCGCGTGTGTTGCTGCGTGAGCGCTTTGATCGTGGCGGAGAACTCGCCATCCTGCGCGATATTAGCTCGTCCATGGCGGGCATTTATTCCAAATGGGCCTCATCGGTGATCTTGCGGCTCGTGGAAATGGCCAGAAAGAAGCGTATGCGCGTGGGCTACATTGAGTTCAACCACCTTTCCACCAAGTACCAGGTGGCTGGAAAATTTTTCATACGTGATTACGAGAGAATGTCACAGCGGGCCCTGCATCTGCACTGCTCGGGCTGCACGAATTACCAGAACTCGCTGGAAGATGCCCTCACGGAATTTAAGCGTTTGGGGTCGGGGAATCAGCACATCCTTTTCCTGACGGACGGCGTGCCGACGCAAGGGGATTGGGAGGTGAAGGCTGAGCGCGAGTTGGCCAAAGAGCTCGGCGTGGCTATCCATACCATCTTCATCGGTAAAAACAAATGCCCGCGCATCCTGGAGATTATCTCCGAGGAAACGAACGGGGCGCAATTCCAGGCCTCGACGGACCGCTATGGCGTCATTCGTATCGAAGAACGGAACCGGCCGGAACTCCTCGTGGCCCGTTGATGTGCGCATGAGTTGACATGACGCATCGTGGAGGCAGAGCGCTACCACTGGGACATGGTATGCCTTCACGGTGCGCTTTGTTTTCTCTGGAAGGAGATAGCATGTTGCTCGAAGGCAAAGTTGCCGTGGTCACTGGCGGTGGCAGTGGTATTGGCCGGGAAATCTGCAAGCTCATGGCGGTGGAGGGCGCCAAGGTGGTGGTCAACGACCTTGGCACGGCCGTGGATGGCGTCGGTCAGTCGCAGTCGGCCGCCGATCAAACGGTGGAGATGATCAAGCAAGCGGGCGGCGAGGCGACATCGAATTATGACTCCGTTGCAACCCCTGAAGGCGGGCAGAATATTATCCAGACTGCCGTCAATGCCTACGGCAAGATTGACATTCTGGTGCATGTCGCTGGGATTTTACGCGACCGCATGATTTTCAACATGAGCATTGAGGAATGGGACGCGGTCATTAATGTGCACCTGCGCGGGGCGTTCTGTGTGGTGAAGCCGGCCTGTGTGCTCATGCGGGCGCAGAAGAGTGGCTGCATCATTAATTTTTCGTCCATCTCAGCTGCTGGCAACTCTGGGCAAGCGAACTACTCAGCGGCGAAGGCGGGGATTCTAGGGCTGACGCGGACGGTGGCCCGGGATATGGCGAAGTACGGGGTGCGCGCTAACGCCATCTGGCCAGCAGCCGATACACGCATGACTGCGACTATTCCTGAGTCTGCCCGCCAGATTCGCGCTGAGCGTGGGGTTGGCCAGGCAGCCCCGATGCCGGCTGGGCCGCGCCGACCGGAGAGTGTGGCCTCGGTGGTAACGTTCCTGGCGTCCGATATGGCGCAAGACGTTACGGGCTGGACGGTGGGCATTTCGGGGGACCGGCTGTCACTGATCGAAGACCCGCGGCCGGTAAAGACAGTCTTCTGCCCGGGCGGCTGGACGCTCGATAAAGTTACTGAGTTGTGGCCCCAGGCCTTTGGCCTTGATTTGAAGCATCTGCAACGCGCTGGTCAATAAGCGCCGGCTGCAGCCGGCGGCTCCTAGGAGTTTGACGGCTGCAGCACAGGCAGGAGAAGCAGACGCTGTGATTCTCGACATGCACGTGCACACTGTGGCATCTGACGATAGCACCGCGACCATTACTGGCTATATCGATCTTATTCTGGCATATCGCCAGTTTCACCCCTTTGATGGTTTTGTGCTAACCGAGCACCGCACATATACGCCAGGACTCGCATTGCGTCACTACTGGGATGATTATGGTGTGCGTGTTTTCCAGGGGGTGGAAATGGATACCAACCTGGGGCACTTATTGGTCTATGGGATCAACGAACGGGTGTTAGAACGCTTTGATTTCACAAAGCGTATGCACGACGGCCGTCGTATTATCGCTGAGCTGGAGAATCTGGGGGCAGTGGCGGTGCCGTCCCATCCCTTCCGGGAATCGGTGTTTGGGAGCGTTATCGAACGTAATTTCACTGAAGTGGCTGGTATCCGTATCCTTGAACGTTACAATGGACAAAATAATGACAAGCAAAACGAGCGCGCTGATGCCCTGTGTGCCCAACATGCCTTGTGCGGCCTGGGTGGCAGTGATGCGCACTACGTGCACCCCGCTTGGTTTTTAACATGCGCTACAGCTTTTGATGATACGATCACGTCCGCTGAGGAGCTGGTCGAGGCCCTGCATTACGGGCACTATTGTCCGGTGACGTTGCCGACGGTCGATGCTACC
>Ga0081540_1002697_pt1 | contig 14441 bp, 13 predicted proteins | sample TabmetS2T1R1_FD_71024 | JGI IMG/M metagenome (GOLD analysis project Ga0081540, IMG submission 71024) | Tabebuia heterophylla rhizosphere microbial communities from the University of Puerto Rico - S2T1R1 | ecosystem: Host-associated > Plants > Roots > Rhizosphere ... | reverse complement strand
ATCCGCCTCACTTCAGCACTCATCGAAACAATCAAGAGCCGCCGGGGAGTGATCCTGTTCAACACCTCAGTACTTGGCTTTATTGCCTTCGCTGGTGCCGCCGTGTACAGCGTTCGGCGAGCAAGCAGGGTCCAACTGCCGTCGTGGTGATTGTGCTCATCGAGGGTGAATGAGAGCGTGTGAGTCGTCTATGAGAAGCAGTCGGAGCGGGAAGCCTTTGGCGGATCATCGCCGAACCGAACTCTGCTCCTCGCTCAACAGAGATATCGCACTTCGTAGGTCATAACAAAGGTGTGTCTATCAGGACTATCCGGATCTAACCAGATTTCCGGAAAGCCGGTTAATGAGATGGTCCGCCGTTTGATGAACCAGCGAGAGCAGGTACATCGTAGGGGCAGGTACGGAACAGGAGGATCATCGCGATGGAGATACGTTCGATCGGCATCGATTTGGGCAAGACAACCTTTCATCTTGTAGCACTCGGCCGAAGGGGCGAGGTGCTTGTACACAGGAAGTTCACGCAGAAGCAACTGCTGACTTACACCGCTAACCTGCAGGCATGCCTGATCGGAGTAGAGGCTTGTTCAGGAGCTCATTTCCTGGGACGCGCCTTGAGAGAGCAAGGACACGACGTGGGGCTGATCGCAGCGCAGTTCGTGAAGCCATTCGTGAAATCGAATAAGAACGACTTCGTCGACGCTGAAGCGATTGCCGAAGCTGTCGAACGGAAGAACATGCGCTTCGTTCCGATCAAGACAGATGATCAGTTGGACCTACAGGCGATCCATCGCGTGCGCGATCGGTTGATCGCACGACGTACGGCAGTGATCAACCAACTGCGTGCGTTCCTGCTCGAACGAGGTATGGTGTTCGCCAAGACGCCAGCCAAGCTGCGGATGGCGATGCCAGAGATTCTGGAGAACGCGGAGAACGAGTTGACACCGTTGATGCGCAACCTTCTGGAACTGCTCTGGGACGAGTGGAAGATGGTCGAGCAACAGATCGGGGTGCTCAGTCATGAACTGCAACGCATCGCTGATGGCGATGCCGGATGCAGCCGCATACAGCAGATTCCAGGGATCGGGCCGATCGTCGCCACAGCCATCGTCGCGGCAATTGGCAACGGAGCCGCCTTCCGCAAGGGCCGTGAATTTGCCGCCTGGCTTGGGCTCGTTCCCAGGCAATACTCCACCGGAGGCAAGGCCCGTTTGCTGGGCATAAGCAAGCGCGGCAACACATATCTGCGCAAGATCCTGGTCCATGGCGCCCGCGCCGCTGTTCTCCGCATCAAGCGAGATCAAGTGCCTATCGGAGCATGGATGGATGCGCTTGAGCGAAGGGCTCATCGCAACGTGCTCATCGTTGCATTTGCCAACAAGCTGGCAAGAATTGCCTGGGCAGTGTTGTCCAGTGGTGAACCATACAGACCTTGCACTGCTGCTGCGATATCAGGCTGATAGAGCAACTACTCATGGTTCACAACCAGATTGCCAACCAAGGTCTGCGGAGGAATAACAAGAGACGAAAGAACAGTCACAATAGCGTGCCTGAGAACCTGCTGGACGTATCGGTTTCCAACAGCCGCCCGGTTAATATGGACAGACACGCGCGCGCAACTCATCAAGGCCAGGAGCATTGAACTCCACTGAAGGCCGAATACATTTGCGCAGACTACCTCTCGCTCGAACTTTCCTCTTGCAGCCAAGCGGCGGACCATACATATTCGTCCAGAACGCCGAGTTCTTCAGGGGCTCGATGAGGTGCATAGACGATTTCAGGATTTCTATTCAATTACCTGGGTTGAAGGAACATTCAAGCTGTGCTTCTCCTTGACATTCTAGGAGGGAAATCGTATTCTCCGAGACATTCTAGGAGAATGTTCCTTGGCCCCTAAACAGTCCGATTTGTTCCAAGGTACGCTTGACCTGATGGTCCTGAAGGCCGTTTCGCTTGGGCCGCTACATGGATATGGCGTGCTGTTGCGCATTCAACAAATATCGGGCAGCAGACTGGAGATACAGCAGGGATCGCTCTATCCGGCGCTATACCGACTAGGGCACGAAGGCTGGATCACAAGTGAATGGGGACAAAGCGAGAACAATCGCAAGGCCAAGTATTATCGCCTGACCGCCGCTGGCCGCCGCCGACTTCACGCAGAAACAGAAAAATGGAACCGAATGGCCGACGCCATCGGCGCAATTCTTCGCGCAACGCCGGAGGAAATATGAGAATCGCCAGGCGGTTCGTGACATGGTGGGAAGCCATCACTCGCCGAGAACAACTCAACAGCGAGATTGAAGATGAGCTTACATTTCATATTGAAGAATATGCCAAAGATCTGATGCGCAGCGGAGTTTCGCAAGATGAGGCACAGCGTCGCGCGCGTGTTGAACTCGGTGGCATTGCCGCGCAGAAGGAAAACTGCCGTGCTGCCTGGGGTACCCGGATTTGGGACGAGCTACACGCTGACATACGCTATGGTCTGCGGATGTTAGCGAAAAATCCGGGCTTTACAGCGATTGCGATTGGCTCTCTTGCTCTTGGGATCGGTGCCAATACAACAATCTTTACCATCACCAAACAAGTTTTGCTCGACAAGCTAGATGTTCATAAGCCTGATGATTTGCGTCTTTTTGGCTGGACAGGAGGCGAAAACAGAGTGCCGATTCGCATCTGGGGTCATTGGAGCGAGACAACCCACACTTGCACATCATTTTCTTACCCTGTCTACCAGCAGCTCCGCCGGCAGAACAGCGTGTTTGAGGATGTCTTCGCCTTCAAGGAAATTCGAGAAATCACAGTGGCTGTGGATAACAAGCCAGAACCCGTGACAGCAGAACTGGTGTCCGGAAATTATTACTCCACGCTTGGCGTGAACACAGTTCTGGGACGAGCAATTCAGAACTCGGATGATGGCGCACCGGGCAGCGGCGCCGTTGCAGTTATCAGCGACGGATTCTGGTCGCGGCACTTCGAGCGCGCCCCAGACGTGATCGGGAAGACAATTCAGGTAAACCTTACGCCTGTGACGGTTATTGGCGTGAATCCCCGGGGTTTTACAGGTGCATCCAGTGTGCAAACCTCGCCTGACATTTTTCTGCCTTTCAGCATGGAGCCAATTGTTGCGCCCAATGGGACTAAATCGCTCTTAACCAATCCGGACGAGTGGTGGGTCCTGGTAATGGGCCGCATTAAGCCAGGAGTTTCCAACGAGTCTGCACGCGCGGCGATGGATCTTCTTCTGACCAACGCTGTGCGGGCCACGATGACAGTGGCAGAGAGCCAATCCGTTCCACGCTTTGCTATGCAGGACGGAAGCCGTGGCGAAGACTTGCACGGCGAACAGTTCGGCAAACCAATATATGTGCTTGTGACGCTCGCAGGAGTCGTCCTTCTGCTTGCCTGCGCAAATCTGGCAAACCTGCTGCTTGCCCGCGCCAGTCAGCGTCAGCGCGAGTTGAGCGTGCGGCTTGCACTGGGAGCCACACGCGGACGCATCATGCGTCAGATGCTGATAGAAAGCCTGCTACTCTCCAGTGCTGCAGGTATTGCCGGACTCCTACTGGGCTACTGTGGACGAAATGCCATTCCCCATCTGACGGCGTCTTCCTGGGAAACAGCGATGATACATGTACGCTTCGACTGGAAGATCTACGGATTCACTGTCGCAGTTTCTCTTCTTACCGGGTTGCTTTTTGGCTTTATGCCTGCATGGCAGGCTATGCATACACAAGCGAGCAGGGGCCTCAAAGAAAATGCACATTCTGTTATGCAGGGCGGCAGCAACTTCTCTGGGAGATTACTTGTGGCGCTTCAGATTGCCTTGTCCATGTTGCTCCTGGTGGGTGCTGGTCTTTTCATTCGGACACTGACGAACCTCAGTAAAAACCATCTTGGCTTTCGGCCTGACAATCTCGTTCTATTCGAGATTCAAGCGCCGAATACGCGCTATCCTGCGCCGAAGGATCTGGTGCTTTACCGGCAAATTGAACAACGGCTGGCATCTACTCCTGGTATCACGTCAGTGACACTCTCCAAAAACCCTCTCATCGCAGGCAATGTATCGAATGACGACTTTGTCCCAGATGGCTTGCCTCCAAAACCGAATGACAAAGCCTATGTGGATGACAACGTTGTAGGACAGGACTTTTTTGCAACCATGGGTATCCCGATTCTGGCAGGCCGCGGTTTTGACAACACTGATACCGAAACATCCCGCCTGGTTGCCGTTGTGAATCGGCAGTTGGCGAAGGAATATTTTCCGAACATAAGCCCCATTGGCAGAACGTTCTTATCCAGGCAAGAACGTATTGAGATCATTGGCATTAGTGGCGATACCAGATACGCTGACCTGCGCGATGATGCTCCCGCAACCTTCTATACCCTTTATCGGCAGCAACCTAAGGGCGAGCCGAGCATGACATTTGAAATATCCAGCAACATAAAGTCGTTTGTGCTTGTGCCAGTTCTGCGCGATGCAGTGGCTTCAGTAGACAAGGATCTACCGTTGCTTAACATCCGTACTCAAAATGCACAGATCAGGGACAGAACGAGGCAGGAACGGATCTTTGCATCTCTCACGAGCGGATTCGGTCTGCTTGCTCTCATTCTTGCCTGCATTGGCATTTACGGCATCATGGCCTACTCCGTCGCTCGGCGCACGAATGAGATTGGCATCCGCATGGCCTTGGGTGCACCGGTTGGCCGGGTGCTGCGTATGATCCTTGGCGAAGCATGGTGGCTGGCGTTCCTTGGTGTAACTGCCGGACTGACTGCCGCGTTAGCCATGGGACACCTGATCGCCAGTATGCTTTACGGACTTAAGCCTTACGACCCATCCACGCTCGTCATAGCTGCACTGCTTCTTATCTTCATTGCGGTCGTTGCTAGTTGGGTTCCCGCTCGTCGCGCGGCCTGCATTGATCCGATGCAGGCGCTTCGGCACGAATAAAACTCCGACTCAAATCTGGCTTTTCCCGATCGATGTACCTCGCAAAAACGGGTGACCCTTAAGGAGCATTTCTCTACTGGCAACTTGAGGTCATGGGCTCATTGAGCGCGTAGCGGACGTATTGTCGCCAAACCGGAAGTAATCAATCCGAACGTCGGGTAATTTCCGTGTAGGCGGTGATCCGACCAGAACTGCGAAATCTGGCCAACTTTCTGCTCTAGTTCTCGACGAGTGACTTGGCGCGATTTGACACTCATTGAGAACCGAAACCGTATTGCAGACCAACCGAACGGAACTCAAAATGCGCGTTAGTGGACTCTTCTCAATGAGTGCAGAGGCTTGAGTCAACAATTGAGAAGGCTTGAGAAGTCAGGAACTTAACTCGGAGACAGCTCTCGATCAGGGCCACCGGATATTGAGGGCATAAATTTCGTAAGTAGAGAAGTCGCAGGTCAAAATCGGGGAGCCATCAGGGGCAACGCATAGTTCGGAGGGCCCATTCCAGCGCAATTGACGAAAATCCTTAAGGCTCGTGATCGTCTCAATCTGATGGTCGGAGAGTCGGACTCGCTTAAGGTTTGACTCTGTGCCTCCGGTCGTGAAGAAGAGATATTTTCGATCCAGTGAGAGAGTCGAGTTTATTACGTTGTCAGTAAATAGGGGTGTCCATTTCTGTGTCTTGAAATCAAAAGTCTGATAGGCCCTTTGACTGTTCGACAGATCAGCAGCACCGATGAGCCCGTTCTGAGTGACCCACTCTCCTCCATTTATCTTCTGACCTCCGGGAACGGGAGCTGTCTTCCGCATCTGCAGATCATAAACCTGCATGCCATCAGACCTGTCAAAAAGCAACAAATTCCCATCTGGGGACCAAGCAGCACGCCCTGCGTTTTCGATAATCCTTTCCGGCTTGCCGACATTCATGTCGATCAGGAAGATCTGTGAATCAGACAAGAAGGCGACTTTAGTTCCGTCGGGAGATATAGAGGACCAGGTGGCCCGCATTTCTGGCGAGGTCAGTTGCAAGCGATTACTGCCATCGCTGCGGCTTCTCCATAGACTACGGTCCGGCAGAGAACGGTACACAACCCATTTCCCATCGTTGGAGAATGTAGGCCCCGCCGCTGCTATCCCCGAGAGGAATGGCAAGAATTGGTGCAGTTTCATATCGTAGTGAACTAGCTCGGCTCTTGCTCTTGCGCCCGGAACAAACATCGCGACTCCATTGCGAAATGGAAGAAGGTGATTGATGAGGCATCTGGTGATCCGTTGGAAGCCTTCGCGCCCATCTCCCAACCAGTTTCCATCTCTCGCTGCATCTCGGAAAGCAATAAAAACAGCTGCTTATCTTCGAATTATTTGGCGTAGTGTTGGGTTTCCGCTGTAACATGGGTGGCCAGACAGGATCCTGGGCCGATACGCCTGCTCTTCACCCGCGAAATCAAACACTTACCCTGCGGACCGCGCATCTCTCGCTTTCTCGCAAACGGGCGCTCGTCCTTCCGGGTTGTTCGTCCGGACTGAGCGGTTACGCCAAATAATTCTGAAACATTACGCCACATAGCGATCAAAGCTACACTCAGGGTTGAGCTGGAATTCGTTGGCAACCACATTAACAAAAACGTCTAGCGCGAGGAGGTTGTCTGGTGGCTATCTATGACGCATCGATCAAGAAGGCTCTGCATCCCCAGCAGGATGATCTCATCAAGCACAAGGAGCATTGCTCGGCCGACCCCGAAAAGCTCGCGACAGCTGGGCGGGCACTCTGGCATCAGGTTCGGATCAAGCGCAACGACGATGAGTACGGGCTCTACACGGTTAGCGATGTGCGCCAAGTAAAGCCGGACACCATCGTTCGCATGGGCAAAGGCGGCAGAGAGCGACTCGGTACGAGCGACGAGTTTGACGGTATGCTCGACTCGCAGGTCCCAGATGCGACCCTCACCGACGATGCGGCCGAACGCAGCGGCGAATTCGTCGAGCGGCTGGACGATGATGGCGCACACACGGGCCTCATTGCCATCGCACCGCACGGCGGGGATATTGAGACGTACACCGACCAGCAGGCCGAGCGCGTCAGGTCGCAGCTGGCGTGCAAGGGCGTCAGCTCGTGGCGGTGCAAGGGCTGGCATCCCAAAGGGGCCTTTGACCACTGGCACATCACCTCGACCGATATCCACGAGGCGAGCTTTCCTCTTCTCAACTCGGTCATCTCTCGGCGCTTTAGTTATGCTGTCGCCTTTCATGGGTTCGATGACGACAACATTCCTCACGACATTCTCGTCGGCGGCCTCGCGTGCCAGGCCCTGAAGGAGAAGGTCGAGGGAGCCATCAAAGGCGTCGTCGGCTCGGATTTCACAGTGCACATAACGAAGCCGGATGACGGGTTCGGCGGCGACGACAAGCGGAACATCGTCAACCGGCTTACCGCTGGGGGAAGGCATGGCATTCAAATCGAGCAGAAAAAGGGGCCTCGAGAGAAATATGCGCTGACCATTGCGGATGCAGTCGCCAAGGTCTACGGCTCCGAGCTCGTGGCTACCAACGACAACTGACATTATAGGGCTCTATATAGGGCTCTATAATGTCAGGATGACTTTGACTTGTTTTTCAGTCTGAACAACCCAGTACAAATGATGTTGTGAAAGCTAACCAATAAATACGCTGCCAGCACAAAATAGCGATGTTCCTGATAGCTGGCTTGAATCATTCTCTCTCCGTTCGGACGCTAGCAAGCGGTTGCGGGTCAACGCGAGTCTCTCTGCAAGTCGATGCTGGTCGGGCAGAGCAAGCTCGTATTCTCTGGCAAGTACCGTATTCCCGAGGCTCTCCACGGCAGCCTGCCGTTGAGCTAGACGGTCCTGATGCGATTGACTGCACCTTACTCTCCATGCAATTGTTAGCAGCGTCCATTTGAGACATCCTCGGTGCAGATCGCTGACCTGGCATCGACTCAACAGCAGCTGCGAACGAGCTTCTACTTCGCGCTTGGCGGCGGCACGATGCCGTTCATCCGCAGGTATTCCACCATTTGGCCATAGTGGTCATTCCCATGTGCAGCGGCAAAAGCAGCTATCGTCGTCCTTGTGCTGAACCCGTCAATCGGCTTAATGGTTACAAACGCATTTTCTGCGGTGATGGTCGCTATTGCCTTGTGCGCGTAGACGAACGATGCTTCCAAGGCAGCCACCGCTTCGTCTCTAGTCGTAATTGACCCGATCGCCTTCACGTCGCGGTCAGGTTTAATGCCGCTCCAGCCGAAAAAGAAGTAATTCGCCTGTGCCAGGTGGGTCACCTGTGCCACAAAGGTGCGCACGGTGTCGAACTGCGTAGTTTGGCCCGCCGCGAAGATGCCTTGCGCTGGTGCGAAGCTGTATTTATCAGCGGGCATCGCCTTCGCCGCTCCCACTACCTGGAATTCCATCGTCGACAGCAAACCGTCCAGCGCTTTCGCGGGGTCTTCCTTTGTACCCACCGGCGGTGATGGTGGGGGTCCGCTCGTCTGTGAGCGCATCTGCACACCACTACTCGAGATCACAGCAGCTGCAAGAACCAGAGTGCGAATGCGCATTGTTTATCCTCGATCCAAGTTTGTTTAAAGTCGACTCCAGCGTAACAGTCCTTTCCTCGTCTGACGACGTGACCCATGTTGTCCCGCACAATCTCCGGGCTTCCGCCAGCGCAACATATAACTGGATGGTGCGCCAGCTCCGAAAAAGCCCTTTATTTGGCCGAATTAGCCGAGGAACTCCGCGAAAACTGGTTGCCAACATTTGCGGGCGAATTGGATTGCGGGCGTGTACGCGCGACGTCTGCAATCGACTCGCCTATGGTTCGTTTACAGGGGTTGCCAGAAAGGCGTGGACCTTGCCCGTATCCGGCCCGCTGAGGACCGTTGCCATGCCCGAGATTTGTCCGCGATCGTTGATCTTGTTAGCCATGGTTGCGCGGAGGTTCAAACCTTTAGGAAACAGGGTATTGAGGTCGGTCATCACGCCGTCCTGATAGATGAAGGCATGGGACCAGTTAAAGTTGGAGTCCCAGGTGCTTCCCACCACCTGGCCTGGGTTGTTGATGCCGGTGGCTATGGCGGCAATATCTCCCGGCAGAGTGCCGAGGTTTGTGAGTACGCCGTTCCGCCAAAGCGCGGCATATCGGATTGCTCCACCAGGACTGACGAAGACTGACCCAACAATTTGGCCCCGGTTGTTATTGCCGTAGGCGATAGCGCCAGCTCCAGTTCCGAGGTCCTTGAGCACGGTGACAGTGTCGTTTTCCCACGATATGGCGTGACTCATCGCGCCGCAGGTTCCTGTGTAGCCTACGGCCTGGTCATGATCGTTGATCCAGAGTGCAAACCCGTCTGGGTCGCCATCCGGCAAAGGAAGAGCATGGGCTCTGCCGTGTTCCCACAACACCGGCAACTGAATCCGATTATTAGTCGTGTCAGCCGGGCATGAGGCGTCCACAGTACCGTCTTCCGCCATTCCTACGATTTGTCCACGGCTATTGATCGCGCTCGCCTCCCCATTATTTCCGCCGAGCGTCGGGAGAGCGCTCATGTGGAAGAATTGCCAAAGAAACGGGCGACACGTAAGGTGCGTGCCGAAGCCGCAGATGTCTTCCCCGTTCGGGTCTGGAACAGCCGTTTCGGACATACCTACTATCTGCCGGAAGTTGTTGATCTCGCCCCAGTTCATCCAACTGTTCTGTCCTCCAAGCGTGCCGAGGTCGAATTTGAATCCGTCGGCGCCTATCAGCACGCGACCGCTTGCAAGTGTCGCGGCTATGAAATTTATGTTTTGCGACGGTACCCCGTTCCAGGCCATGATCTCCGTCCAGCCTCGATCATTGACAGACATGGCACAAGCCGCATTTTGGCCCTCTTCCCTGCCCAAATCGGTAACTCTGTACCTGGCTTGTGCGCCTGCATCGCTGAAGCAGGTCAGAACAATCGTTGTAACCCATGGAATCCAGAAATTGCGCAACTGTCTTAGCGTATTCATCTGTTCTCTTTTCCTCCTGGGAAGTCGCCGTGCCGAGATGGCTGGCAATCTAAGTCAGGTTCGACTCGGCGTTGTGAGAGTTTGCGTGGAATTGAGAGCAGAATTCGCTCACAACCTCACAAATCCTTGCTGAGCGATTACTGAGAAAGCACGCGATCTTCCACCTTCACAACGATTACGCGACATAACAGACCTGCAATTTCAGACTTCAAATCCAAGTGGCGAACGAACAGCTTTCTGGGACAGTCGCAGAACTGCTAGAAGGGCCGTTTCTCCAACTTTCCATGCAATCTGGGCGGGAGATTACGAAATTCGAGAACTTCAACAGCCAAAAGCCAGGCAGATCAATTGTGATTGACTTTCAACCCAAACAGCATACAAACTGGTCGGTATGTTAAGACATTCCGAAAAGCGAAAATCCCGTGATCCGAAGCGCACGCGGGAACGCTTACTGAAAGCGGGTTATCGGGAGGTCTACCGATCTGGATTCCAGAGTGCCAGCGTCGATACGATTCTGGCTGCCGCCAACGTGACAAAAGGAGCGCTCTACTACCATTTCGAGAGCAAGGAAGCCCTGGGACACGCGATTATCGACGAAGTCGTTGCAACATTCCTCCGTAACGGGTGGCTGCTGCCTCTCCAACGAAGCGAGGACAAGGACCCTATCGATGCTTTGATCGACATTGTCCAGGCGAAACCAGCTCGGCCGAGAGACTTGAAGGGCGGTTGTCCCCTTGTCAATTTGGCGCAAGAGATGTCTCAGCTAGACGAACAATTCCGCAAGCGGTTAGAGGCAATGTTCCATGCCTGGCAAGAAGGTGTTGCCATGGCTTTGCGGAGAGGACAGTCTCAAGGAACAGTCCGCCGCGACCTGGTTCCGGACGAGACAGCGAGCTTTCTGATCGCGATGGTCGAAGGCTACTTAGTATTGGCGAAGAATTCCCAAGATGTGAAGGTGTGGAATGAGGGAATCGGAAATATCGTGGGATGGCTGCAGTCGCTTCGCGCGCCTCGTCAGTCTGGGAAACGCGAACGGAGGATGTCAGAGAAGCCTGTCGTCAGGCAACGCCGCGGAATCCGAGTAAGGAGGAAACGATGAACCGAAGAAGGTTGGTAACGGTAGCTTCTCTAAGTCTCGCTCTGATCCTGGGGCTCATTCCGATGAAGCGCGGACAGTCACAAGCCCCCAAAACGGCCTATCCGATTATGGCGCCGCTCGATCAGTACCTCATGGCAGACCGGAATGCCGAAATTGAGTTGGCCCGAAGCGCGGCGCCGGAAGCCATCTCCCGCGAGGCGAAGATTCTGGTCCTCGGACGCCATGGCTACGAAACTGCCGTCGAGGGCAAGAATGGTTTTGTATGTGTTGTCGAGAGAGGGTGGATGTCGCCTTCCGACGCTCCGGAATTTTGGAATCCCAAACTTCGAGGTCCGATCTGTTTCAATCCGCCAGCCGTGCGATCCGTATTGCCGACCACTATTAAGAGAACAGAGATGGTGTTGGCAGGGCGAACAAAGGCTGAGATCATCGAGGGCAACAAGGCAGCGTTCGAAAAAGGTGAACTGCCACCGCTCGAATCCGGCGCGATGAGTTACATGATGTCGAAGGAGGCTTATCTCACCGATAACGATGGTCATAACGTGGCCCACTTGATGTTTTATGCGCCTCCGCTGGACAGCAAGGCCTGGGGTGCCGATTTGCCGAAATCACCTGTAATGTTGATTCCACAATTCAAAGGCGCTCAACCAATCGACGTGTTTATCGTTCCCGTGGGCAGATGGTCAGACGGATCCCCTGCCCCGGTTATGTAGAAACATCATTATGTAGAACCATTTCATGTAGCAGCAGTACACTCATCAGCCTCCCTTCCGGTAGCACGAAGTCGAAACGAGAGAGCAATGCGAGGCTCCATCATGAACACCCGCAAGATTCAGGACCTGAAGGCCATTGCAGGTGAGATGTTTGTTCATCAAGCTCACGCAAATGCGGAGGTTTCGGTTAGCCCACAGCGGGCGGATTCGATTTCTTCCGCCCCCAGGAGCAAGCGGGAGTACACTCTTGAATCGACCGCAGAAGATGGGTTCTACGAGTCTCTAGATACATCATTGCTTCCGGTAACCCGAGTTGATGCTGGAAACCTCATCCGAGCCTTGCAGCAGTTGGAGGTTATAGCAAAACGACAGACGCCTAGAATCGCGTGCAAGGCAAAGGGTAGAATCTTATTCCTGGATTTAGCTGAGATCGTGGCAGTACAAGCCGAAGGAAATTACGTTTCGTTGCAACACCGGCCTAATCCCTATTTGCTGCGCGAGTCTCTCTCGTCTATCGCGGAAAAGTTCAGGCCCTACGGTTTTATTCGCATCCACCGCTCGGTTGTCGTGAATATTTCCGCAGTGGAGGAGATCCAACCTTTCTGGCGTTGTCGCCTACAGGTACGCCAGATAGAGCTCCAACGTGAGCGCATTGCTCTCCGGTGAAGGTGGCGGCTTACGTTCGAAACTTCATCGGATGCCCGGGCCTTTCGGGATGTGTTGGCGGCGGCTGGCATCAGCCACAACAACGCGATCGTAAGGAATCGTTCTTTATCGCTCAAGTGGAGAGTAACAGGGGCCGCATCTTCCGGCCCTCAATGCTTCACCATATATGGTTCTAAAGCCTGACGATCATCTTCCCGACATCGTCGCGATATTGGCTCGCGATCGCGAAGGCCTCATCGATTTGTTCGATCTCCCTCCTATGTGTAAGTAGCGGTGCAAACCAGTCGGCGTGCGAGTTGAGTAGCTCCAAAGCCTCTTGTGTCTCATGATTCGATCGGCGCACGTTGAAAATGGTGAGTTCCTTGCGCCTCATCGCTGACCCATCCATCGGTATGAAGGGCATGGAATGGATACCTGTCAGTGCGACACGGCCGGCGTTGCGGGTTATTTGAATCGCCTGAGCGGTGGTATGTTTTCCGGCCACACAGTCAATGGCGCAGTCCACACCGCGCTGCCCTGTACTGCTGAGGATTTCCTTAACGGCCTCTTCTGGCTCGATCACGACGTCCGCGCCAATTCCCCGGGCCAACTCGCGGCGATGTACTAAGGGTTCCACCGCCCAGATTCTTGCCGCCTTGGCGGCTCGCAGTGCGGCAATTGTCAAAAGTCCGATTGGTCCCGCACCGATGATTGCTACCGTTTCGCCAGGCTGGATCGATGCCAGGCGGAGGGAATGCAGGGCAACCGCGAGAGGCTCGGCCAGTGTGGCTTCTTCGAACGACATCTCGGTAGAGATGGGAAGAAAGTTGATCGCTGGCAGGTTGACCAGTTCACGGAAAAAGCCAGGATGGTGAGGGTTGCTGAGAAAGCGAAGGTTCGAGCACACGTTGTGGTGACCGCTCAAACAGAACTCGCAGTGATAACAGTAAAGGGCAGGCTCAAGTGCACCGCGGTCGCCCGCAGCGAGTCCGGTAACGCCACCGCCCACCTTCACGATCCTTCCTGCAGGCTCGTGCCCGAGTACCATGGGGTAGACATTCGGAGTGCTGCCTACAGCGCCCTCGGAGTAGGCATGCAGATCGGATCCGCAGACTCCTACAGCTTCGATCCGGACCTGCACTTCGCCCGGCGCCGGATCTTCAAGCGCCATCTCAGTAAGCCGGAATGTCTGGGGAGCGATGAGTTCTGCAGCTCGCATCGAATACTCTTCCTCAGAACGATACCTCATCGTTAGCCGGGAACAAAACCGAGGGACGCATCCTCAGCGGCCCATTTCGAGTCTGTTCTCTGCAATCAAGAGACAGTTGGCTGCTTTGGAGGTCGGGTGGCAGGATAGCCGACGATAGGGTCCGTGTTGCCGGTAAACGGCCCATAGGAAGACATTCGAATTGGCCCGCGGGTCGGGGCGTTCTCTAGCTACCTACATTTCACGCGATTATCATGCGAGGCGATGATCTGCCACGTACCGTCGCGCTGCAGCCACGTATCAGTCCAGACCTGGCACACCTTTGCCTTCGGCTGGGACTTGTCTTTGCCGACGGCATGTTCACTGCCGTAGACAACGGCAACACTGTCTCCGAAGAAACGCACTTTAGCTTCATCAAGACCGCAATCATGAGCGGTGCGTGCGCCTTTCTCGTCGTTTAGTTCATCGGCTTTCGTGAAGCGTACGCCTCTCGCTGACGTGCCCTGGAAGTCATCGGCCAGCAGACTGGCGACGACACCGTTATCGACATATACACCCTCAGCCCACTTGCGTTCCATCCTGATGATGTAATTCGCGGTCTCATCATTTGCCGACGCCCAGTGACTCTGCTGTGCGTGCGCAGGAACAAGCGACAACATCGCCGCGATTGCCAACGCGAGGGTTGATACATGCGTTTCTCGCATTGCGGAATCCTACACTACGCTCCGGCTGTGGGATAAGCGCGCATTCAGTGTTTTTTGTCGATTTGTCCGAAACACGGAAGTGTCGCGGGACTCGGATCGTTACTTCCGGTTTGCCA
>Ga0081540_1002696_pt1 | contig 14444 bp, 13 predicted proteins | sample TabmetS2T1R1_FD_71024 | JGI IMG/M metagenome (GOLD analysis project Ga0081540, IMG submission 71024) | Tabebuia heterophylla rhizosphere microbial communities from the University of Puerto Rico - S2T1R1 | ecosystem: Host-associated > Plants > Roots > Rhizosphere ... | reverse complement strand
GGGTGGTCGGCAACGCCGATCCGGCGCTGGCGCGCGCCGCCGAGGACCTGATGGCGAAGGTCGCCGAAACGGTGCCGGAGCGCCTGCGGCCGTTCGTGCTGGAACCCGCCAGCCGCGCCCGGCGGGCCTGGAACCGGGAGCCCGACCGCATCGACATGGTGCGGACGCGGACGCAGATCCACGAAGGCAAGAAGATCACGCTGAACTATCGCGACGAGCATGGCCGCGACAGCCAGCGCACGATCTGGCCGATCGCGGTCGGCTATCACGAGGCGGTGCGGCTGCTGGCGGCATGGTGCGAACTGCGCAAGGATTTCCGCAGCTTTCGCACCGACCGCGTCGTCGCGGCCGTTTACCACGACGAGAAATATCCGGAGCGGCGCGACCTGTTGCGGGCGAAATGGCGGCGTAGCCTGGTCTGGGAAGCGCCCAAAGATACCTGAGAAGGATAGCTGAGGATGGTGGCTGCGCCCCCTCGTGGCGCCTCACGATCCCGGCTATAGGGACCGCATGGACAATCCGGCCATCGCCATCGAAAGCCCCTGCCAGGCCTGCGGCGCCTGTTGCAGCTACTCGTCCAATTGGCCGCGCTTCACCACCGAGGAGGATGAGGCGCTCGACTTGATTCCGGGAAAATTCGTCAACCAGCGGCTATCGGGAATGCGCTGCGAGGGCGATCGCTGTTCGGCGCTGTCAGGCACGGTTGGCGAAGCGACCGCCTGTCTGATCTATGCGATGCGGCCCGAAGTCTGCCGCACCTGCATGCCCGGCGATGCCGAATGTGCGATGGCGCGGAAGCGGCACGGGTTGCCGGTGCTTCCCGTCATCCCTGCGACCGCAGGGACCAATACCGCGTGATTGATCAATAAAGGTAAGTCGGGCTGACGTCTTCCATAGCCACCAAGGCCGGTGGTTATGGATTCCTGCGTTCGCAGGGACGACGGCTGGCGAGTTTAGACCGTCACCGCTTCGGAAAAATCATCCTCATCGACCTCGTCCTCGATCGGCTTGAAGGTCGACAGCGGCTTGGTCGAGAGTGTGATCGGCTTGCGGCTGCCATAGGCGGATGACGGCGCCGAGCGCTCGGCGGGCTCGCGGGACAAGGCGTAGAGCGTGGAACCGACCCGGCCGCCGAAATGGACCAGCTCGCGCTGGGTGCAGCTTGCCGCTATCGCAATGGCCAGCGCGTGCAGATGGCTGCGGCGGTAGCAAAACAGGGCCAGCATGGCGCGAACCTCGGAAGGAACGCTGTCCACCAGAAGCGGCAGGCCGTTGGCGTTGGCGCGATACATCTCGCCGAGCAATTCGTCCCGGACCGGACAAAAGTCGTTCTCGAAAGCGTCACGGCTTGAAAACATTGCGTGTTCTCCCCGTGCGGAAGATGCCGCGCAATTCTCTAATGAAGGGTTAACCACCGGTATCAGTAATTCTCCGGGGGTCCTTGCGAATTGCCGCCGAATCAAACCCACCGCCGGTTGATTCTACAACAAATCAATCGCGCGCCGCTTCGGGAAAAAGATGAAACAAGGCCGGTTCCGCCGGCCGGCAGGATCAGTTCCCCGCCATGAAGATCGACAGGCCGAAGCCGGTCAGGTGGTGCAGCGCCTGATCGACGCCGATCAGCGTCCAGAACCACGGGTGCTCGTTCTCCAGCGTCACGCCGAGCGAGGAAGCGATGATGCCCTTGATGCGGTCGACCGTGATGTGAATGGCGAAGTCGATGAAGGCGACGAACCAGAACCGCGGCGCGACGACCAGGATCAGCGCCAACGACACCGCCAGATGCACGAGACAATGCGCCAGTAGCGGCAGCGCCCAGCCGGTTTTCTGATCCTTGCCGATCGCCATCCAGGAAGTCTGCAGCATGAAATCGGCGATGACGTGCTTCACCGTGAGAAGCAGCATCCAACCGACAAGCGCACCTACGGCGACCGACGACGACATCGAAGGAAACAACAAAGCTGACGCCCTTTGCTGGGACTGACGAGGTGGCGATAAAACCGGGGCTAGGCTGTCAGCGCAATGTTCTTGTCAAACCCGGACTATTCGAAACGTTGCCGTTATTTATGGCATCTCCCGGGCCGGAATGCACCTGTGGGTAGTCCAAAAAATCACATGGTGTGGCTGAACGGCGATACTACGGCGCCGCCGCGCAACGGGTCCCCGGGGTAAGGTTACCGGCTGCAGCGGTTTGCAATGCCGGGCAGGCGGGATATCATTACCGCGCAGGCAAATTATCGTTCTTTTCTAGGTATTTACGAATTCATTCGGACGGCCTGCGGCCGCCGGTCTGGCGGCGAAACGTTCGTGACCCCGGGTATGAGCCATGAGTGCTGACGCTGCAACGCCGCATTCGGAAATGCCGCGTCGGCGTTTACGGGTCGTCAAGAACAACCGGACGCAGATCCTGCTGTTTTCCATCCTGACGCTGATCCTGACCGCCGCTGTGGTGTGGGGTGGCAGGGCCTGGCTGCGCAATTCCGAGACGCTGGTATTTGCGGTCGGCGATGCCACCGGCCCCGAGGCGCGCTTCGCCGCCCGGCTGGCGACGGTGCTGAAGAATAATTCGTCGCGGCTGCGGCTCACGATCGTGCCCAACAGCGACAACGCCAAGGCGCTGTCGCAGTTCGACCGCAAGGACGCCAACCTGGCGATCCTGCGCACCGACGCCAGGATCCCTCCCCGCGCCCGCTCGATCGCAATTCTCGAGCGTGACCTGTTCCTGCTGATCAGCCCCGGCGGCAAGAAGATCAAGACGATCGCAGAGCTGAAGAAAAAGAAGATCGCCGTTATCGCCGACAGCGAGAGCAGCGTCACCCTGGTGCGCAGCATTCTCGAACTTGCGGACAACCCGGACGCGGCGACGCGGGTGCAGATGGCGCCGCCGGGCGCAAACTTCGACAAGCTGTTCGCCTCCGGCTTCGGCGCCGTGATCAAGGTCGCGCATGCCTCGCAGATCGTGAAGGACAAGAGCTACGAGCAGATCGCCAGGCGCGGCGGTTTCACCCTGAATGGAATCGATTCGGCGAAGGCGATCGCCAGAAAGAATCCGGCGATTTCCGAGGAAACGGTGGCGACCGGCATGCTGTCCGCTTCGCCCGCGGTGCCTGAGGAAGATGTCGACACGATCGGGCTGGAATGGCTGCTGGTGGCGCAATCCCGGCTGCCCACCGCGACCGTGAGCGACCTGGCGCGGATCATCTACGAGAACAAGGCCGAACTCGCGCTTCCCGACGGCTTCGCCTCCAGGATCGAGCCGGCGGCAACCGACAAGGATGCCTTCATCGTGGCGCATCCGGGCGCCGCCGAATACATCAACGACGAGATCAAGTCCTTTGTCGAGCGTTACGCCGACCTGATGTATTTCGCGCTGGCGGCGCTGAGCATCATCGGCACGATCTTCGCCGCCATCTACACCAAAGTGACGCGAGTGGCGCCGGAAAAGGCCAGCGAGCTGGCGACCGCCATTCTCGATATCGGCGAGCGCATGGAAAACGCCAAGACCCTCGACGCGCTTGACGAACTCCGGGATGAACTGGAAACCGTTCTGCGCAACATGGTGATCGGACTGCGCGACGGCACTATCAGTAGCGACGGGCTCGACACCTTCAAGCTCGGCTATGAATTCGTGCGCGACGAGATCGCCCTGCGCCGCGAACATATCAAGCGGCATGCCGCGCCGGATGTTGCCGCCAGGGACGCGACAGCCCGCGACGACAATGTGGTGATCGTAAAGGCCGCGCAGAGCGCGTGAAACCAGGCGATTGGTATCTGCAATCGTAATGCCCGGCCGCGGCCTTATCCGGCTCGCGCAGCGGCGTTTTTTTTGCAGAGCTTTACAAAGATGAGCTGACCGGAATTGGACTTCGAAGAAGAGATAGAGCGCGCTGCGATGCAAAGATGAATTGAGATCGGTCGAAAGCCATGTCTCGTTAGAACTCAGCAGCGGAGATCGGCGGCCCCGTCGTGGATGGCCGAGAAGGGCCACGAACGGAAGTAACAGTTGTTACTCGATCACGTCGTCCGCCCGGGAGAGTTGCGACGCGGGCATCGGCAGGTCCACTTCATGTAAAGTTCAATAAGTTGATGTCTGGGCAAAGATCAGCACCGCCAATACGCCTGATTGCTCCGACCTTTACTGCATGACCTCCCACGACCAACCTCGGCGTTGCCACTGGTAAAGCCAGCTTGAGTTGCTCGAAGAGAGCGGCAACGCCTTCAGTCTGTTCAGGCAGAGAAATTGACGTAAGCACTATCTTCGGCCGGGAACGAACGATGTTCTCAACAACGTCTCCAATATCGCCCTCAATTACTCTCGCAGGATACCCACGGCTTTCCAGCCAAAGATGCAAGAAGCGGATGCCGAGATTATGGCGATTGCCGGGCGCGTTTACCAAGAGAATTTGCTCGTGACCCACTTCCTTGTTTTCATCAGGCAACCATTGGCTAGAGATCATATCCAAAACTTCTTCACAAAACGCGGTGAAGCGATGCTCATCCTCCACGGTTACCTTACCTTTTTCCCAACCATCGCCGATCTCGTAAAGCATGGGCGAGATCATGCCCATCAAGATGTCAACGGGCCTGAAGTTCGTGGCCAAGGCGTGTTCGATAATCCCCTCAGCCGATCCGATATCATTTTTCTGACCGGCCTCGAAAAGCACTTCGAAGATGTGCCTCGCCGCGGTTGCATTCCGAACAACTAGCGGATCGAACAAGTCGGGGTGAGCAGTCTCGCACCGCGAACATATGCCGTGGGTCGGGCGAAAATCCTGAAATGGCGGAATTTCGCCAAGGAAACTCTGACAATACGAACACCACTTGAGCATAGATTCCTCTCATGGATCGTTGCGCCAGCCACCCCCTGAGATTTTTTTTGCCCCGGTCCACGGGACGCGGCGATCCGGCCGCGCCGCGACCGCTCTGTCTTACGGTTGCCGAATATTTCACTTTGGAACACGGTTGCATGAATGCAGGAGGCGGCGCTGGGAGCGCGACGGCGCAGCCTCCCCGGGTGCCAAACCAGGCCCGCTTGCCTTTCCGTCCGTGGCAACAAAAGCTCGAGGTGGAATCGCCGGGGCAGTTCGCAAATCGGGCAGTACAAGCCGTACGCCGGCGCTCAACCAAGCCACTTGATCCAAATCAATGGATCGGGCGAAAGCGACGAAATAACAGTCCCCAAACGGCTGCTTGAGGTCAGAAGCGGTCACCGGTTTCGAACCGAGGGCGTTTTCGTGCGGCGGCGTAACTATCCCCGCCTAGTTTTGTGCTCTAGAAAATCGCGCTTTCGATGCCAGAATCAAAAAGGTTGAACGATAAGTACCACGTGGCTGCAATCAATTTTGAGGCGGGCGATCATGCCATGCCGCAGAGTTCGCTCGAAATCGACTTGGCGTTACGAGCCGCCAAGGCTGCATGGGAGAAATATTCGTATCTCGAACACAGATTCGGTGAACGCGGAAGACGCTTCACCAATAGCGACAGTTGCTGGCTGTTCACGCTGACTCGCGCGCCCAGGGAGATCGTAGTTACGAAGGCTCTCGAATGGCTGCGAAGGGTGTTAGCCAGCCGTGGCATTCCAACGGAGATCCTTGAATTTCATCTCATGGCGATCCTGCTAGCGATCGACTCGGAATTTCCCAAACTACCCGTCAAGAAAATCCAATTCGATCGTTTCCTGGCAGATCGCAAGGCCGAGCGCCGCAGGCTCTTTGGCGCTGAGAGTCGATCGCACCTGGTTGCCGTATTCGATCAACGATTTCGCGCCTGCACTGGTTTTAAGGTCGAATTGGCTGCAGAATTGATCACTTCCGCCTGGGTCGACGAACATTCCGGCATTTCCGGTTCTCTATCTGCATTGTGCAATTGGTTTACTGATGTCGAGCGCTTTTCAACGGATTGGATTGTTAACGTCCACGAACTTTTGGTCGAACTAGATCGGGTACATGGGCAATCCCGCTAATCCAGGTAACGCTCTGCCTCGACGGGATGAAGGCTTCCGCCGCCGGGATGGTGGCGACGAGGTTGTAGTAGTCCCACGGATACTTTGAATCCGCCGGCTTCTTCACCTCGAACAGATAGGCCGGGTGGATCTTGCGGCCGTCGGCGCGGATCGAGCCCTTGCCGAAAAAGCTCACTTGCCGCGGTGGTGAGCAGGTTGGTGGGCCGAACCCGGGTCCGAAAATAGTGGGGGAGAGTTGAGCTGCGCTGTCCGCGAATTATACTCGCCACAGCGTCCAAACGTTTCAAAACCGTGCAAGAGGCGAGTGCGGGTTTCCGCCGGCCCGCAAATTCAAACCTGTCTTGCCATGCATTCACTTTTTCGCTGTCTGTGATACGTTGCTGTAGTATCAAATTCTCCGGGGACCGAGAACTGAGCGGGGAGCGCCATGACGGGCGTCACCGAGTGGCTCAATTCGATCGGCTTGTCGGAGTACGCCCAGCGCTTCGGCGAGAATGGTATTGACCTCTCGGTCCTCCGCGACCTGACGGAGCAGGACCTGAAGGAGCTGGGCGTCCTTTTAGGTCATCGCCGCAAGCTGCTCCGCGCCATAGCGGAGATGGAAGACGCAGCCAGGCCTAAGCCGGCGAACACAGCGACTGAGCCGAGGTCACCGATTGAAGGCGAGCTGCGCCACCTCACAGTGATGTTTTGTGAGTTGGTTCGCTCCTCAGCCATCGCGGCGCGGTTGGACCCGGAGGACATGCGAGCCTTGATTGGCACGTACCACGGCTGCATCGCGGAAGTCATGGGTCGCTATAACGGAAAGATCGCCCGCTATATGAGCGACGGTGCGTTGGTCTATTTCGGCTTCCCGCAAGCACATGAGGATGATGCCGAACTGGCTGTGCGCGCCGCGCTCGCACTCATAGATGCCGTCGCTTGTATCCGGAACGTCGTCGAGGCCCTGCAGATCCGCATCGGCATAGCGACGGGCACTGTGGTTGTTGCCGAGCTTCTGATTGAGAAAGCGTTAGCGGAGCAGGAGGTTGTCGGTGAGACGCCGAACCTCGCCGCGCGCCTGCAAGCGATGGCGGAGTCAGGGACCGTGCTGATCTGCGCGAGCACGTACCGGCTCACCGAGGGAAAGTTTTATTACCGCGACCTCGGCCCCGTCGTGCTGAAAGGCTGGGCGAAACCGTTCCAGGTTTATCAGGTGCTGGGCGCAAGCGGCGTAGAGAGCCGCGTAGAGCCCAAGCACGCTGCCAAGCTGCCGCCTCTGTTCGGGCGTGAGGAGGAAATAGAGCTGCTGGCACGCCGCTGGCGACAAGCCACCACGGAAGGGGGGCGGGTCGTGACCCTTACAGGAGAGCCGGGTATTGGCAAATCACACATCGCGTTGGCGCTCAATGAGTGGATCCAGGGTGAATCACACATCACCCTGCGCTATTTTTGCTCTGAGCATCATACCCACAGCGCATTGTTCCCGTTCATCAACCAGCTCGAACGTGCGTCCGGGTTCGTGCGCGGCGACTCACCTCAGGAGAGGCTATCCAAGCTCGACGCACTACTGGCGCAATCCACACGCAATCCCGAACACCTGGCAGTTCTGGCGAACTTGTTGGCGCTGCCGATCGATGATCATCACCGGCTGCGGGATGTCACTCCACAAAAACGCAAGGAGAAAACCTTCGCGGCATTGCTGGCCCAGCTCGATGGGTTGGCGGCACAGCAGCCGGTCTTACTTGTTTTCGAAGATGTCCACTGGATCGACCCTACCTCGCTTGAGCTCCTTGCAGCAGCCGTCGAGCAAGTGCCGCAGCTCCGGGCCATGATGCTGATCACGGCCCGGCCCGAGTTTACTCCCCCGTGGCCAAGTTATCCGCACACCACAACCATTCCGCTCACCCGCCTTAGCCGAGGCGACGGCGCAGCGTTGATCCTGCGAGTGACCGGAGGCAAGGCACTTCCCAAGGAGGTAATGAAGCACATTCTCGCGCACACCGATGGGGTGCCGCTCTTCATCGAGGAATTGACGAAGATGGTGATTGAAGGCGGGTTGTTGCGAGAGCGGGACGGCGAGTATGTTCTTGATGGTCCGCTACCTTCATTCGCGATCCCAACCACATTGCAGGCTTCGCTGATGGCTCGCCTAGACCGGCTGTCGCCGGTGCGGGATGTGGCCCAGATCAGTGCCGTCGCAGGTCGCGAATTTCATTACGAACTTGTAAATGCCGTCGCCGGGCTGCCGAAGCAGAGATTGGACGAGGCGCTCGACCAGTTGGTGCGCTCGGAACTGATGTTCTGCCGGGGAGAAATTCCAAACGCGGTATACACCTTCAAGCACGCATTGGTGCGCGATGCCGCGTATGCCGGGCTCCTGAAGAGCCGCCGCGTACATCTACACGCCGCTATCGCGAAGGCGCTCGAGCAGAAGTTTCCTGAAGTCGTGCAAACTCAGCCCGAGATCATCGCATACCACTACACTCAAGCGAGAAACTACGAAAGGGCCCTGCATTACTGGTATGAAGCAGGCAAACAGTCAGCGGCTCGTTCGGCGCACAACGAAGCAACTGGTCATCTGAAACAAGGGCTGGACCAGATTCCCAGCATTGATGACCCGATGCTACGCAACAAATCGGAGTTGCTGCTCCAGATCTCCCTTGGCAACTCGCTGCGGGCGATCAAGGGCTGGAGCACTGACAGTGTGAAGCATGCGTACACGCGAGCTCTTCAACTGTGCAAGGAGAGTGGGCTTGACGAACATATCCTGCCTGCGGTGTTTGGTTTATGGACGTGGAATTTCGTTCGTGCTTCGCTTGGCGAAGCTCAAGCCCTCGCCGAGCTCTTGCTGAAGAGCGCTGAGAACGTCGACAACCCGGTTTACAATGTTCTTGCCCGCGAAGCTTTGGGGTTTACCTTGTTTGCACAAGGCAAATTCGTCCCTGCCCACGCGGAGCTGGAACGCGGTATCAGGCTCTGCGAGGACGGCAAGGCCGCAGTCTATCTTGAACTGTCAGCACAAGATCCGCGGGTTCATCTAAGGTCATACGACGGCATGGCGCTTTGGTTGCTCGGCTATCCGGAGCAGGCGTTGCGGCTTTGCGCGGAGGCCCGCCGATACGCAGATGCATCTCAGCATCCGTTCAGCGAGGCAATTGCACGAACGATAGGTCTTCGCGTACATCAGCTTCGCGGCGATGCGGCAGTTGTTGCAGGTGAGGCCAACGCTGCCATCGCATTCTGCGAAGAGCATGAGTTTGTGCACTATCTAGCCATGGGGTTGATTTTGCGCGGGTGGGCAAGTGCCGACCAGGGCGAGTTCGAGAAAGGTATTGCCGAGATTCAGGAAGGCCTGGAGAAAGAACGGGCCACTGGCGCCTTGTTATTGGAGTCGTACTCTTTGGGATTGATGGCGGATGCATGCATCAAGAACAAACGTTACGGGCAAGCGTTCGACTGTTTGAAGCAGGCGCAATTGAGGCTCGATGGAGAGAACTCCGAACGCTTTTACGCGGCGGAAATATATCGTCTGCTTGGTGAAACGTATCTCCGATCGAACCAAGATCCGGATCAGGCGGAGCATTACCTTCGTAAAGGTCTCGAAGTCGCGTGCGAACAGAAAGCCAAATCCTTTGAACTTAGAGTTTGTCTGAGCTTGTGTGACTTGTATGAGCGGAGACCGGACGCCGACAAGTGTCGCTCACGACTCAGCGAAGTCTATGGATTTTTCGGAGAGGGTTTTGACACGCCGGATCTGGTGAGGGCCAAGGCAAGATTGGAAAGTCGCTGGTGATGTTCAGTCTCGGACCGCAATCGGCCCGATGGGCAGACGCAGAATTGCCGGACTACGCGAAGCCTAGTTTCCCTCTTCTCTAACAGCCCACATCGGACGGACCTCATCACGCGCCGAAGCACGCGCGGCATTGATCGCGTGGCTCAAATGATCACGTGCAAAGCCGGCAGCGCGCAACGCTCGCGCGCAAATTCCCCTTTAAAAATAAGTACTTGAAGGTGAACGAGTTCACACTGGGAGCTCGAACGCCAGGTCCATTTTGTCGGCTTCGGAGTGACCCAGATGCACGACCGAATTACCATTCCCAAGTCAGTGATCGGCGAGCTGCCGGAGTTGAAAGGCCAAGGCCGCGACCTGCGAATAGATGCCTGCAGAGGTATCGCGCTGTGGTGCATCTTTCTGGACCATATTCCCAACAACATCGGAAGTTGGCTGACGTTGCGAAACTACGGCTTCAGCGATGCCGCGGAAGTGTTCATGTTCATCTCGGGCGTAACCTGCGCGCTGGCTTACGGCAGGGCATGGCGCTGCGAGGGCTGGACCGGCGTGATCAGCCGAACGCTGCGGCGAAGCTGGGATATCTATGTCGCATTTCTGCTCCTTACGCTGGCCTGCGCCATCCTGGTTCACTTCGCAGGTCGCATTGCTGACGAGTGCAATATGCGCATCTTGTTGGACCATCCCGGCGCGACGCTGGCGCGCGCGGCGGTCCTGCAATACCGTCCAGTCAATACCGACGTCTTGCCGGTCTTCGTGCTTCTTCACCTCTTGTTCGCGCCGCTGCTGTGGCTGCTGCTGCGAGCGCCGAACGCGACGCTTGGCGGCTCGGTGGTGCTTTATGTGTTGGTGCATGCATTCGGCTGGACCATCCCGGCGTGGCCGAACGGCCACTGGGCTTTCAACCCGCTGGCCTGGCAGCTGCTTGTCGTGCTCGGCGCGTGGTGGATGATCGAGGACAAGAGGGCCCGGCCGTGGGTGACGTCACGCACGACGCTCGTGCTTGCCGCGCTGTATCTGCTCTTCAGCCTGGTCATCGCATTGAGCTGGCGCATCAAGCCGCTGGAAGCGCTGATCCCGCAGGCGCTGGCGCAACTGATTTACCCATTGGAAAAATCGAATCTCGATCCATTGCGACTGCTGCATTTCCTGGCGATAGCAGTTTGGGCGGCATGGCTTGTGCCTCGCAACTGGCGAGGGCTGACGACGCCGGTAATGCGCGGCGCTATCCTCTGCGGCCAGAACTCACTGCCAATCTATTGCCTCGGTGTTCTCCTGACGTTCGCCAGCCACGCGGCGCTGCTCGACATTTCAGACGGAATTCCGATGCAGATAGCGCTGAGCCTGGCTGGCATCGCAGCGATGATCGCGACCGCGACACTGCTGAACCTGATCAGCATCAAACCCAGGCAGCGGTCATGATATCTGGACACTGCGATCAACGAGAACGTCCATGGCTCGGCTCGGCCCGTACAGACGGAAACAGGCGAACCGGGATTTACCCGGGATCATGGGCGCCAAATCGCGCGAGGTTGGCAGAAAGCGTCGCGGCCAGCGCTAGAGGTCAACGCTAACCGATCCGCAGGGCTTGAAGGTTTGGAGCGAGCGCCCGTGCAAGCACCCCTCATGTTTCTGGGCGTAGGCAAGCACGCCCATGATAATCAAAGCCACCACGACCAATCCGGCTACTAGGTTCTGCACCATGGCTGTCACTCCAGGTGAACTCATGAACAGGGCGACCGGCTCAATCGTGGGAATCAACGCCGGGTCAGCGCTCCCTCTCGAGCCGACCGTGGGCTGGGGCTGAAATGATCGGCGAGAGGTCGCGCAGCCAAAGAGAGCACAATCGTCGACCTGATGGCAGTGCAAACTTGTTGCCGCGCTGCGCAAAATTCGATGCGCGATCCAGAAGGGCCGGTTTGTAGAGCTCAACGGAGGTTGCCGGCCTCGTATGATGGGTTAGCGTGCGGAATCCGTCGCCTTTGTTGACCGTAACGGGGAGGGAGCCAGATGCATGGACTGGACCGGCCGGCCACGCACTGTGTGCACTTCGTGCGAACCGGCGCATCCAGCGAAGTGCTGGCAGCGCAAGTTGAAGCTGCCAGAAGGGTCGGTGTCAAATTTGCTTACTGGAATTATCTCCACGGCTGGAGGGAGGCTGCTACCCTTTTAGACCCTCTCGGCATTGCACTCGGCCTCGAGCATCCGCCCTATGGCCGTCCATGGGTTCAATTCCTGGATGACCTCATCACGCTGGCTTACCGATATGATGGACTGGTGATCGTCATTGACCGTGCGGACCTTCTCATGACGGAAAAAAGCGACGAGATGTTCGATTTGGTAGAGGCGTTTCTGGTTCAATTCCACCATTGGTACGACCAAAAGAAGCCGTGTCATCTTTGTTTTCAAATGGTGCAAGACGACTACGTGACGGAGTTTTTTACACGCGAAGCGGAATTGCCGTGACATTTGCAGGATGGGTTGAGCCCGCGAAACCCATCAACCTTTGTTGGAAGGAGTTGACGGGTATCGCTTCCGCCTTCGCCCGTATCTCGGAAAATCTGGCCGCGGACGACCGCGGAAGGTATCGGCCGGCGTCACCTAAGCGAATTGTGATGTAGCGGCGTGACCTGGTTCACAGAATTTACCGGCTGTTAAGCAAGAATGGAGCATCGCTGGAACGAAGTAATTTACCTCAAATTGTCTTGTAAATCGAGGGTTGGGCCATGAGCAAGTTCGAACACCTGCTGCAGCAAGCAGCCCGTGCCGAGAGGCTCTCGAAAGCCATTCTCGATACGCTGACCGCCGACCGGCTTCAGGCATTCGCAGCCGAATGCCGCGCGCAAGCCAAGGCGCTGGAGACCGAGCAGCAAGCAGGCAGCCCGTCGCAACAGGTGAGGCCTGCTGCTTGAGCACGGCGACAATGGCAACTGCTGCTCTCACGAAGGCGCACTAATCGGGCTCCCACCTCCGGCGGGTCTTGAACGTACGAAGCAAAAGGGTCGGCCGACTGAGGCGGCCCTAGTTCGTAGGATGGGTAGAGCGAAGCGAAACCCATCTTGTTTGTCGAACGGAAGTAGGTGATGGGTATCGCTGCGCTCCACCCATCCTGCCCACTGCCGGGGACCGCGCCTCATGGCCATCACCGCACGCGCTGTCGCCCAGCATGATCTCAAACTGATTTGCGAGCACCGCGAGCGGATGTTCGCCGCCTCCGGCCGCACGCGCGAATCCCTGCGGCCGATGGCGGCGGCCTTCGAGCAATGGCTCTTACCGCGGCTCGAGGACGGCAGCTATTTTGGCTGGATGCTCGAGGACGACGGCGTCGTGGTCGCGGGCCTTGGGATGATGGTGATCGACTGGCCGCCGCATCCGAGCCATCCGGCCGACCACCGACGCGCCTACATCCTCAACGTCTTCGTCGAGCCCGAGCACCGCCGCAAGGGGCTGGCGAAGCGGTTGATGGCGCTGGCGGAGGAGAGGGCGCGCGAACTCGGCGTCTGCTATGCGATCCTTCACTCGACGCAGCAGGGCCGTCCGCTTTACGAGAGCCTTGGCTGGGGACCGACGAGCGAGATGGCGATCCGGTGGGAGTAGGTCAGATGCCGTCACCTCCGGCTGGCCTTGATCGTAGGAAGTAAAAGCGGCGGCCAACTGAAGCGGCTTACTGCAGGACGGAGGTGCTCATCAGAACGACCGTGACGAGCAACGCGGTCCCGATGATCGCAACGGCAAGACAGATACGTGCCGGCATTGAATACGAATCGAGATTGGGCTGTTCGATCACGACACGCTCCCTTGCGGTGCAGGCGGGAGCGCGATGGGTCTCTCAGCCACCGGCGCCTACGGACAGAGCCTTGTCCGGTGATGCTGGATAACGTTTAGGGAACCTGGTTGGTTGCCAAGAAGACCTGCGGCGAATGGGAACACCGCCGAATTCAACTTTGGACACTGGGCTGCCCCGCCCTGCGGCCATAACAAATGATAAGAAGGCCGGTCATACCAGCCGTTCAAACGGATAACCTCGTAAGTCAGGTACCGAACATTCAAAGCCTTCGCCGAGGGGTATCGTATTCTCCGTCACCGCGTGGTTTCCGGCGTTAACCGGTGATGAGAACGCAACGGTGCGCTCCCGCCTTCCTCTAACGGAAATGGAGCAGCGCATGCAGAAGCGTCGCCGCGTCAAGCACGAGAAAACCTTCGAGGAACGGCTGGCCGAAGAAGCTCACCGCTTCAGGGAAGCGGCCGAGGCGCTGCCTCCCGGCATGGCTCAGGAACTGCTGTTGAGACGGGCCCGGCAGGCTGAAAGCGCGGCCCATATGAATCAGTGGCTCAAGTCATCCGGCCTGCAGTCCTCAAAAGGGTGACGATCATTGCGCAGCGTCGCGGAATACCTGGAGCGGGCGGCCGAATTCGAAGCGCTGGCCGCCACCGCCGGCGTTGAAATGTTGCGGAAGCGATATGGCGATATTGCAGCCTGCTACGCCTGCTAGCAAAAGAGCGGGAATGGCTGATCAGTACGGGCGCCATCGAAGGCAGCCGGACGCGATGCCGTCCTCTTCCTGGTCGTTAAGCCCGGCGACCACACCACGGCTAGTCTGCTGCGCACCGCAGAAGAACGCATCCAAAAATGGTTATGCGTGCAAGCGCGCTACCGTCGTCGCTTCTGTCAGCCCTTGCGTAAATTGTTCCGGCGAAACGCTGCCTTAG
>Ga0081540_1002695_pt1 | contig 14445 bp, 18 predicted proteins | sample TabmetS2T1R1_FD_71024 | JGI IMG/M metagenome (GOLD analysis project Ga0081540, IMG submission 71024) | Tabebuia heterophylla rhizosphere microbial communities from the University of Puerto Rico - S2T1R1 | ecosystem: Host-associated > Plants > Roots > Rhizosphere ... | reverse complement strand
ACAAATTTGGCGATGGTCTCGTCGTTCGGCGCTTCCACGTGGACGATGAGATCGTGCGCGCCGAGCGCGAGATAGGCGGCCTTGATTTCCACGCCGAGCTTTTTCGCCTTTTCGCGCGCCGCCTCGCGGCGCTTCGGCATTTCCTTCATGTTGCGTACGGCTTGCTCGGTGTAATTGCACAGGAGCATATACATGGACATGGCAGTCTCCCCGGTCACAGGGCCGTAACAGCGGTCCAACAGGACAGATGATGCCACAAATCCCGGACTACCGGAACAAGACGGCGCCGGGACAGCTGCGCTTTGCCAGCGCCCGCCTCTCAGTAAGGCGGCTTCTTCCGGGCGCGCTGCGCCTTTGCCGCTTCGACCCACCAGATCAAATCGTCCGCGAAACGCGGGAAGGCGTTCGCCAGCGCCTTGCCGCCGTCGCCAATCGGCTTGCTGTCCTGATCAAGCGTGTGCGCAATCGGGCCGGCCGAGATGGTGGAGGACACCACCACCATTCCCATCTCCGATAATGTGCCGTGCCACATCACGGCGGCACGCGCGCCGGCGAAGCGGCCGGCCGAATAGCTTGCGATCGCCGCCGGACGCCAGAACCATTCCTCGAGGAAGTGATCGGTGAGGTTCTTCAGGCCGGGCTGCATGCCCCAATTGTATTCGCCGGTAATGAACACAAAACCGTCGGCACCACGGATCTTGTCCGCGAGCTTCTCGAGCACATCGGGTGCCTCGCCCTTGCTGTGCTCCTTGTACATGCGGTCAAGCATGGGAAGGTTCACTTCCTTGGCGTCGATCAGTTCGACGTCGTCGCCGCGTGCACGAAACCCTTCGACCACAAACTGCGCCAGGCGGATGCCCATACGATCGGAGCGATAGGAGCCGTAAAGAACCAGAATGCGATTGCTCATGGAATTTCAGTACCACATCGCCACAATCCTGACACTATCGGCCCTGTGACCGGGACGACACGTCGCGGCTTCAAACAGATTTAATCGCACTGTCGCACTCTTGTCGCCGCATTCTTCCGGCTTGTAGCAGAGTGAGACGGAGGGGAGCTCATATGAAAAAGCAGATCGCGGTCGTGGCAGCGGTCATGATGATCTCGACCGCAGCGGTCGCGGGCGAGCGTGCAACCGATGCAGCGCTCGGCGCGGTATCCGGAGCTGTCGTGCTTGGCCCGATCGGTGCCGTTGCGGGCGCGTTTATCGGCTACACCGCTGGTCCTTCGATGTCGCGTGCTTGGGGTGTGCGCGGCCGCAGCGCTTCCGCGCGTCAGGCGCGCAGAACGGCCAGCAACGAAGCGCCGCCAACCTATCGCGAAAGCCAGGCCGCCATGCCCGCTTCCCCTGCGGCGCCGGCCGCCGCCGCGCCCGCAGCGAAACCGGGCGCGAAGTCGCCGCCGGTGCAGCCGCTGGAGTAACCGCCGCTCAGCGCGACGGTTGCTGCGGATAGACCACCGAGCGATCGTCCGCCACCTCGATCGGAAGCTTGCTGCTGTCGGTATCGTGCTGCATTTCCTGCACGCTTGGCATCATGGCCGTCCGCGCGGCGTCATTGCCCGAGATCGAATGCGAGCGCAAAACGGTTGTGACGGCAATTAAGGCGACGGCTACAAATCCAAAAAATATCAAGCGCATCATGGCAAATCTCCGTCCAGTGGAAACCCCCGCCTGGTCGAAGCGCTTGATTAGAGCGAGTTGCAGATTCGCGGTGTGATCTGGCGCACATCTCGCGGGCATGTGATGCAGGGAACAAACGATGCGGGGGTCAGGGCGGCGACGCCGCTCTGTTACAACAGCTTCGCGCGCGCAAACAGCGTTCGCAGCGCGTCGGTCGCCTGCACCGTCAGCATCCCGTTCGCAGCGGCGCGCTGCAGCGACAGCAGCGCCTCTTCATGCAGCGCGCGGAATTCCATCCACTCGATCGCGTTGAGGCTGGTGATGAAGCGAAACGCCTCGCCAACGGTGCCGATCGAAACGGTCTGGCCATTGAGCTTGATGCGGAACGTGGTTCGTAGCGGCGTTTCCGACGCAGACACCTCGCGCAGCAGCGCGGGATCCGCTGACTTCATGACGGCGCTTGGGCCCGCCGCGACGCCGTGATGGAGTCGGTGAGGTTCGGCACCACGACCAGGCGCGTGACCTCGCCGTCGTCATAGGCCTTGAGGAAGCGCTCATAATTCTGGATCGACACGCACCCGTTGGAATCGCCGTTGGGGCCGAGCATGTAGCTATGCACCAGCAATCCGCTGCGGCCGAGCGTGGACGCGCTGTCGACTGGATTCATGCGAAGCGCGCGCACGCCATGGAACAGCTTTTCGCGCGGCTTGAGTTCGTATGTGCCGGGCGGGGTGGCGCCGACCATGCGCTCGCCGACGCTCTCGACCTTGTCCATGCGGCTGCCGAGGCCGGAATGCGCCTCGAGTCTCGCGCCGTTCGGCAGATAAACCGCTTGCGCGGAGATGTCGTAGACCGCGGTGAAGCTGTCATAGCCGAGCGAGCCGAGATCGGGTCCCCTGCGGAACAGCCCGTCGCCCGGGGTAAGCGAAGCCAGCCTGAAACGGCCGGGGACGAGATCGGAAATCTTTTGCAGCAGCGTGCGCTGGTCACCGGGCGCAGAGTTGTCCGCCGGCGTCGCCGCCCGGCTTGCCGCCTCAAGCCGCGTGTCAGAGGGCCGCGCGCGCGGCAGCGGCACCGATGTCGATGTAGATGTCGTGGCGGGCTGCGAAGCCGGCTCGTCATCGGCCACGCCGCTCCAGTCCTGCGATTGCATTTGCCGCGCGAGTTGCTCGCGCGCCTGCAACTCGGCACGGCTGAGCGCCGACGAGGAGAAATTACGCGCCATCGATTGCGGCGCCGGTTCGGGCAGGAAGCGGTCCTCAAAACTGGACAAGGGCCGCGACGGGGCGGCATTGGCCGAGACCAGCGCAGCGTCGCCGGGGTCAACCGTCCATGCAGCGACAGCCGCGCTGACGCCAACCGCGGCCAGCACGAACGCCACCGTCCGCGAAGACGACGCGCGCCGCGGCGGCCATGGCTGATCGGCTCTAATCCTGACTTGACCCATCTGGTCCCCGGACCCGAACCCCTCGACGGCACCCATTCCGCGCGGGATTCGTGGAATTTCGCGGGCAGTATGGCCGCCAGACTAAGGCATATTCGAGACTTATCGGGAGTGCGACGGTTCTGCAACAGTACGACCAAACCGTTCCGGCCTGCGGAACCCGGTCACAATTGGCGCGTTGTGGGGTCCGGAGGCCGAGTATCAGGACGTGGCGCCCTCCAGAGTTCAGGCCCATGTCCCTCTGCGTCACCGGACACTGTCTCCTTGCACTCACCTGAAAAGCCCGTGAATCCACCGGAAATCGACCAGACTAGGGATCGAATCCTGGTGCTGGAGGTCGAGAACGCGCGGCTCAAGGCGTCGGTGGCCGCCGGCGCCACCCGGCGACAGGAAGCCGAGACGGCCCTGGCCGATAGCGAGGAGCGCTACCGCACCCTCTTCAACTCTATCGACGAGGGCTTTTGCATCATCGAATTCCTGGACGGGCCCCACGGACCCCTGTCCGATTATGTCCATGTCGAGGCCAACCCCGCCTACGCTCACCACGCCGGCATTCCCGATGTCGTCGGCCAGAAGGTACGCGAGATGGTGCCGGGCGAGGCGGACGGATGGGTCGAGCTCTACGGCGGCGTGCTGCGAACCGGCAAGCCGATCCGCTTCGAGCGGGAGCTCGTCGCCACCGGCCGGCATCTCGAACTCGCCGCCTTCCGCGTCGAGCCGGAAAGCCGCCGCCAGGTCGCGGTGCTGTTTCAGGACATCACCGCCCGCAAGCGCGCCGAGGCGGAGCTGCAGCACCTCAACGGGACACTGGAAGCGCGGGTAACCGAAGCCATCGCCGAGCGCAAGCAGGCCGAGGAGGCGCTGCGCCAGTCGCAGAAGATGGAGGCGGTCGGCCAGCTCACCGGCGGCATCGCGCACGATTTCAACAATCTGCTGACGGGCATCATGGGCTCGCTGGAGCTGATGCAGGCGCGTCTGCGGCAGGGACGGCTCTCCGAGATCGACCGCTACGTTGCCGCTGCACAAGGCGCCGCCAAGCGCGCGGCCTCCCTCACCCACCGCCTGCTCGCCTTCTCGCGTCGGCAGACGCTCGATCCCAAGCCGACCAACGTGAACCGCCTCGTTACGGGCATGGAGGAATTGATCCGGCGCACCGTCGGCCCGCAGATCGCGCTGGAAGTCGTCACCACGCCCGGGCTGTGGACCGCGCTGATCGATGCCTCCCAGCTCGAAAGCGCCCTGCTCAACCTCTGCATCAATGCCCGCGACGCCATGCCCGAAGGCGGACGCATCACCATCGAGACTGCCAACAAATGGCTCGACGACCGCGCCGCGCGCGAACGCGATTTGCCGCCGGGGCAGTATCTGTCGCTCTGCGTCACCGATACCGGCGTCGGCATGACACCTGACGTAAAGGCGCGCGCCTTCGATCCGTTCTTCACGACCAAGCCGATCGGCCAGGGCACCGGGCTCGGGCTGTCGATGGTGTACGGTTTCGCGCGACAGTCCGGCGGACAGGTGCGGATCTATTCGGAGATCGGCCAGGGCACCACCATGTGCCTCTACTTCCCCCGCCACTATGGCGGCGAGACCGAGAGCGCAACGGACATCGATTCCGCGCGCGCCGCACGGGCGAAGAGCGGCAAGACCGTATTGATCGTCGACGACGAGCCGGCCGTGCGCATGCTGGTCATTGAGGTGCTGGAGGATCTCGGATTCACCGTTCTGGAAGCCGGCGACGGCGCGGCAGGCCTGCGCATCCTGCAATCGAGTACGCCGGTCGATCTCCTCATCTCCGACGTCGGCTTGCCCGGAGGCACGAACGGCCGGCAACTGGCCGATGCCGCGCGCATCGCCCGGCCGGGCCTGAAAGTGCTGTTCATTACCGGCTATGCGGAGAATGCCATCATCGGCAACGGCCAGCTCGGCGCGGGCATGCGGGTGCTGACAAAGCCCTTTGTGGTCGAGACATTTGCCGCCCGCGTGCTCGAAATGATCGAGGAGAACAAGTGAAGCGTTATTCGCCAGTCATCTGCCGTTCATGCGATCCCGGCCATCATCGCCGGTAGTGGGCCGGCTTGAGCAACCCGGCCCTCGCCAATGCGCTGTTGCTCGACTTAAGGGAGACACCCAATGAAGCGGATTCTTGTAGCTACGGTCCTTGCCACCTTCGCCCTCGGCTCCGCCGCCATGGCGCAGGACGCATCCTGCGAAACCAAGGCCATGGGCAAAGACGGCAAGCCGCTGGCCGGCGCCGCAAAAACCTCGTTCATGAAGAAGTGCATGACCGAAACCTGCGAGACCAAGGCGGTCGGCTCCGACGGCAAGAAGCTGGCCGGCGCGGCAAAGACCTCCTTTATGAAGAAGTGCCAGAGTGGCGCGTAATCAGTCCCGCTTGAAGCGATAGTCGAAGCGGTCGCCGTCGGCCTGCAACAGGCCGACGGTCGGCCGAGGGAAATGCACCGGCAGGATCAGCGTGCCGGTGTCGGCCACCTCGGCAAAGAACTTTCGCCGCGACACCGCCGATTGTTTCGGGTCCCAGTCCGGCCGCGCCGACCAGTCGGGCTCGCGGCACTGAATAACGTGATGCATGAGGTCGCCCGCCACCACCGCGCGCTGCCCGCGCGAGAAGATGTTCACGCAGCAATGGCAGGGCGAATGGCCCGGCGTCGGCGATAGCGTGATGAGGTCGTCGAGCGCGTAGTCGTCGTCGACAAGGAGCGCCTGCCCCGCCTCCACGATCGGCCGGCAATTGTCGGAAAATACCTTCCCCGGCGGATTCTTGCCTTCCGCATAGGCCTGCTCCCACGCCGCATATTCGCGCTTGTGGAAGATGTATTTTGCGTTCGGAAACGTCGGCACCCAGCGCCCGTCGCGCAGCGTCGTATTCCAGCCTGTGTGATCGATGTGGAGATGGGTGCAGAAGACGTAGTCGATCTGCTCAAAGCCGACGCCGAGGCCGAACAACTCGTTGCGCCAGCGCTCCTTGCCGGGAAAGTCGAACGGCGGCGGATGGTCCTTGTTCTCGCCGGTGCAGGTGTCGACCAGGATGGTGTGGCTGATCGTGCGGACCACGAACGTCTGGTAGGTGATCACCATCAGGCCCGACGCCTCGTCGAACACCTCCGGCTCCATGGTCTTCAGATGATGCTTGAAGACGGCATCGTCATAGGCCGGGAAGAAATCCTGCGGCCGCCGCCACGGCCCTTCCCGCTCGATGACGGCATCGATGGTGACGTCACCGATCCTGATCTGCTTCATGGCGTGTTCGCTCCCTTCTTTTGGGAACGATTTTCAACGAAGCTAGCTAGCTCCGCAAGCCCGGCGCTTCCTGGCCGGTGCGCGCGACATATTCGGTGTAGCCGCCGCCATACTGGTGGATGCCTTCGGGCGTCAGCTCCAGCACGCGGTTGGAGAGCGCGGCCAAAAAATGCCGGTCGTGCGAGACGAACAGCATGGTGCCCTCGAACTCGGCGAGCGCATTGATCAGCATCTCCTTGGTCGTCATGTCCAGATGGTTGGTCGGCTCGTCCAGCACCAGGAAGTTCGGGGGATCGAACAGCATCTTCGCCATCACCAGCCGCGCCTTCTCGCCGCCCGACAGCACCCGGCATTTCTTCTCCACGTCGTCGCCGGAGAAACCGAAGCAGCCCGCGAGTGCGCGCAAGGAGCCCTGGCCGGCCTGCGGGAAGGAATCTTCCAGCGACTGGAACACGGTGCGCTCACCATCGAGCAGGTCCATCGCATGCTGGGCGAAGTAGCCCATCTTGACGCTGCCGCCGATCGCCACACTGCCGACATCAGGCTCGGTCGAGCCCGCCACGAGCTTGAGCAGCGTCGACTTGCCGGCGCCGTTGACGCCCATCACGCACCAGCGCTCGCGCCGGCGGATCATGAAGTCGAGCCCTGCATAGATGCGGCGGCTGCCATAGCCCTTGTGCACGTTCTTCAGGCTGGCAACATCCTCGCCCGAGCGCGGGGCCGGCTGGAATTCGAATGCCACGGTCTGGCGCCGCTTCGGCGGCTCGACGCGCTCGATCTTCTCCAGCTTCTTGACCCGGCTTTGCACCTGCGCCGCATGCGAGGCGCGCGCCTTGAAGCGCTCGATGAACTTGATCTCCTTGGCCAGCATCGCCTGCTGGCGCTCGAACTGCGCCTGCTGCTGCTTGTCGTTGAGCGCGCGCTGCTGCTCGTAGAACTCATAGTTGCCGGAATAGGTCGTGAGCGATCCGCCGTCGACCTCGACGATCTTGTTGGCGATGCGGTTCATGAACTCGCGGTCATGCGAGGTCATCAGCAGCGCGCCCTCGTAGCCCCGCAAGAATTGCTCGAGCCAGATCAGGCTTTCGAGATCGAGATGGTTGCTCGGCTCGTCCAGCAGCATTACGTCGGGCCGCATCAGGAGGATGCGCGCCAGCGCGACGCGCATCTTCCAGCCGCCGGAGAGATTGCCGACATCGCCGTCCATCATCTCCTGGCTGAAGCCAAGGCCAGCCAGCGCTTCCCGCGCTCGGCCCTCCAGCGCATAGCCGTCGAGCTCCTCAAAGCGCGCCTGCACCTCGCCATAGCGCGCAATGATGTCCTCCATCTCGGCTTCCTGTTCGGGATCGGCCATCGCGGCTTCCAGCAGCTTCAACTCGCCGGCGACCACGCTGACGGGGCCGGCGCCATCCATGACTTCGGCCACGGCGCTGCGGCCCGACATCTCGCCGACATCCTGGCTGAAATAGCCGATGGATATGCCGCGGTCGGCCGCGACCTGGCCCTCGTCGGGCTGGTCCTCGCCCGCGATCATGCGGAACAGCGTGCTCTTGCCGGCGCCGTTGGGCCCGACGAGGCCGATCTTCTCGCCCTTCTGCAGCGCTGCGGAAGCTTCGATGAAGAGGATCTGGTGGCCGACCTGCTTGGAGACGTTATCGAGACGGATCATTGCTGCCTGAAGGAAGAAGGATGGTTTGGCGGCCTCTTAATTGATGCGACGCGTCATTGGAAGCCCCGGGAACCGCGGGGAGAGGCTGCCCTGCCCGCGCCTTGCCAATGCAGATTGGCAGACAATACTGACAGCGATATTTCGTCCGGAGATTCCCCGTGCAAAGCATCTTGCTCTACCTGGCGGCGCTCGGCGCCGGCATCAGCGTCGCGGTCCAGCAGGTCCTCAACGGCAGCCTGCGCGTTTCCCTGCAATCGCCGGCATGGGCCGGGTTCGTCAGCTATCTAGGCGGCCTCCTGACCATGGTCGCTGTGCTGGTTGCGATGCGCGATCAGGTGCCGTCCTGGAAGCTCGTGGCCGCGACGCCGTGGTGGGCGTGGGGCGGCGGTGTGCTCGGCGGCGTCTTCATCCTGCTGGCAATCCTGCTTCTGCCCTCGCTGGGAGCGGCGACGTTGCTGGCGCTGGTCGTCGCGGGGCAAATGTCGGCAGCCGTGGTCATGGACCATTTCGGCGCGTTCGGACTGACGCAGCATTCCCTGTCGATTTCACGGCTGCTGGGCGTCGCGCTCATCATCGGCGGCGTCGTGCTGATCAAAGACTGACAGCATGATCCCGAAAAGTGGGAACCGGTTTTCGGAAGATCATGCTCAAACAAAAAGCGCCTACGCGCGCCGCATCAGCTTCAGCGTCGCGGCAAGGCGCAGGCTGCGCTTGCCGGCCAGCGCAATGGCTTCCAGCTCCGCACCTGTCTCGTGGCAAGTGCCGGAAAAGCCGATGCCGACCTCGTGGCCGCCGAATACGGGAATTTCGCCCACCGCCGGCGTGTGCTCCTGGTTGAGGATTTCGCCTTTCCAGCGCCCGCCCGCCGAACTGTAGGAGCCGAGGTAATAGAAGAACGCATCACCGCCGAGGATGCGGCCGTCGATCAGCAGCATGACGCCGGACAGGGCACCGCGGATGCCGTCGAGCGTGCGCAGGTGAACCGAATAGAGCCCGTTGACGATGCCGCCGGCCCCGACTTCTCCGACCGGCGGCAGCGTCTCGTCATCGAGCCGGGTCAGATTGGCCCAGAACAGCGCGCCGGGCCGCGGCGCCGCATTACCCTCGAAGCGCCAGCCATTGCCCTGCGGCCTGCCGCGCACGCTGATCGCGGCGACATCGGTGCCCATCAACGGCTTGTAATTGATATCATCGTTGTGGCGTTCGGTGATGATCTCGGCAGCGATCTCCTCACCCTCGCGCCGATAGGTGCCGAGATGCGCAAACGCCGAATTGCCGCCGAGCATCTTGCCTTCATGCATGCACATGATGCTCCGCCCGAACGCGTCGTTCACGCCGTATTCAACCTTGTAAAGTCCGTCCAGCAACGAAATTACCCGGAAAAGCCTGCCGATCTGCGTCAGCGCATAGCATCCCCGGCGAAGCCGATACAACAGGCCTTAATGCCGCTTGAAGTATTGGACCTCCCGTTCGTGCTTCGCCGCGGCGGCGCGCGTGTTGAAGGTACCGAGATTGCGGCGCTTACCCGTTTTTGGGTTTACCTTGCGCGAATACAACCGGTATTCGCCGGATTTGAGCTTGCGGATCATGGCCGGCCTCATTGCTGACCACCGTCAACAAGAGCGGCGGCGTGGAGTTCCTGCCCGGCATCGAACCGGAGCCGGAATCGGATCGACCAATCGGCCATGACCAGCGAAGCGAACGCTACCGAGATTTCGAACATCATTGCCGACGCGACGCCGCTGCCGCTGCTCGACGCAGCCTACGCATTGTGGCGGCGGCGCTACCGGCTGGACACGCTGGAAGGCCGTCCCACTGCGGAGGAGGTCCGCATCAACCGGACACTGACGCCGGAACAGTTTTCGGCCAAGTACCGTTGGGATCGCGACCATGCCCAGGACGGCCCCGCCTTCAGCCATCTGAAACGCGCGCATCCACGCGCGGACGATGGCGCGATCAAACAGGCGATCATCACAGCGGTGAAGTTCGAAGATGCCTGCTTCAGGTATTTCGAAGAGACCACGGCCGAATACTGGCAGCGTTGCCTGCACGCCGTGGCCCGTGCTCGGAAGGACCATCCGGGCTTTCTCGACGGCACGTACCAGCAGGCCGCCAACGACGTCGCCTATTATTACAAATAGCGCGCGAAACTCAGAAGCAAAGCGTGGACACCACGCCGCCGCGCTTGTCCTTGATCACATAGGGACAGCGCAGCTTCTCCAGCGCCTTCTTCGCATCCTCGTCGCCAAGCGCGGCGGCGCGCTCATAATAGGCCTTTGCGGCGGAGGAATCCTTCGGCCCGCCGCGGCCTTCGGCGGAAAACGCCCCCATGCGCTCCAGCGCGGCCGGGTGGTTCTGTGCTGCCGCCTTCTCGAACATCGCGCGGGCAGCAACGTCGTCCTTTTCACCGCCGGAACCTTGCGACAGCATCACGCCGAGCTGGTATTGGGCTTCCGCATTGGTTTCCGCCGCGCGGCCGAGCAGTTCGCGGGAGCGCGCGGGATCGGCCGGCGCGCTGCCGCCGCCGAGCGCTGCGAGATTGGAGACGCCGCGGGGGTTGCCCGCCTCCGCCGCGCGCTCGAACAGTTTGCGCGCCTGCGCTTCGTCCCTTGCGACGCCACTACCGGTGCCATAGGCGACGCCGAGCTCGACCATGGCCGACGAAGACCCCTTGTCGGCGGCCTTGCGCCAGGCGGCGATCGCCTCGGTGATCTGACGGTTGGCGGCGTAAGCACGGCCGAGTTGGTACATCGCCCGCCGCTGCGACTTGCCGGCGACGGCGCAATACTTGATGGCGGTGGCAATGTCGGCCGCGGCAACTTCCGACACGCCCTTCACGTCAACGGGCTTGTCGGGATCGGAGGGATCGGCGGCGAGGCGGTCGCACAGCACCAGGTCCGCCGATTGCGCATGCGCGAGTGCCGGCACAAACGCGACAGCCGCACCAAGCAACATCTTCTGAAACAGCCGCCTCATGCAGCGCAGGTTGCGTCGTGGCGCCGGCAAATTCAAGGCTCGAGCCCTGCCTCGCGAAGGACGGACGTCGCCTCAGGCGACTTCAGGAATTTCAGGAACTGCTCCGACAGACCCACCTTGTCGGTTGCCGCCATGCGGCCGGCCGAGAAGACGGCCGGCACCTGCAGCTTGCGTGGGATTGGTCCGATGACTTCGACCCCGGCGACCTGCTTGAGTTCACTGACCTGCTGCACGGCAAGATCGGCCTCGTCAGTCACCAGCCGTTCGGCGGTCAGGCCCGACGGAATGACAACGGCATGGGCGTTGACGATGTCGGCGATCCCAAGCTGCACGATCAGTTCGGCAAATAGGATGCCGCTGGCGCCGATGCGCGAATAGGCCACCGCGCGGGCCTGAACGAGCGTGGTGCGCAGCGCAGCTTCGGTCGAGATGTCCGGATGCGCGCGGCCGGCCTTCACGGCGATGCCAACCCAGGATTTTGCGAGATCGACATAGCTTGCTGCCGACACGCGCCGCTCGGCGAGCATTTCACCGAGGCCCTCGCGGGTGAGGATGACGACATCGGCCGCCTCGCCGCCGCGCAGCCGGTCGAGCAGCGCCAGCGTCGGCGCAAAATCGGCCTCCACCAGGACGCCGCTTGCCGACTGGAATCGTTCCGCGAGTTCGGCAAAGGCGCCCCTCACGGCCAGCGTCGAGAGTATGCGCAAGGTCTCCATCGCGCCTCACGCCCGGTGCATCAGTTTCAGCACCGCGGTCAGCCGCAGGCTGCGCTTGCCGGCAAGCGCCGTCGCCTCCATCAGCGCGCCCTCTTCGTCGCAGGTACCGGCAAATCCGATGCCGACCTCGTGGCCGCCGAAAATCGGATTCTCTCCCAGCGAGGGCGTGTGCTCCTGGTTGAGAATCTGTCCCTTCCAGCGGCCGTTCTCCGAGGTATAGGTGCCGACATAATAGAACGACGCATCGCCACCGAGGATGCGGCCATTGTTGAGCAGCATCACGCCAGTCAGCCCGCCCGCGACGCCGTCGAGCATGCTCAGATGAATGGAATAAAGTCCGTTGGCGATGCCGCCCTCGCCGACGCCGCCGGCGATCGGCACCGCCTCCTCCTGGATCGGCGTCATCACCGACTGGAACACGGCGCCCGGCACTTCCTTCAGCGCGCCCCTGAAGCGATAGAGCCTGCCGTCGGCCCTTCCCTTCGCGATCAGGGTGGCGTCGTCAGTGCCGGCCATGGCGCGGTAGTTCGGATCGGGGTTGTGACGGACGGTCTTCACCTCGATGTCGATGTCCTCACCGTTCTCTTCGTAGCTACCGATATGGGCGAAGGCCGAATTGCCGCCGAGCAGCCTGCCGTCATGCACATACATCACGCTGCGGCCCACCGCCTCGTTGAGCGAAAATCTGACGGTATAAAATCCCGCAAACACTGCGGCGTCCCTGGCAATCGAGCGCAATCGTACATAGCGCGGTTTAGACCTCGGGGGAAACGGCCTTGCACCGTCATAAAACGCAATGATCCGCCAAAGCGGTATCGCCTTGGCGGATCATCTTGCGTACCCGGGAAGCCCCCGCGCCCCGGGTAACCTCACTCTCTTAGGCGGCGGCCGACTTGGCCGCGGTCGGAACCTCGGAGATCGTCTTCAGGATCTGCGAGGCGATCTGGTAGGGGTCGCCTTGCGAGTTCGGACGACGGTCTTCCAGGTAGCCCTTGTAGCCGTTGTTCATGAAGGAGTGCGGCACGCGGATCGAAGCGCCACGGTCAGCCAGACCAAAGCTGAACTTGTTCCAGGGCGCGGTCTCGTGCTTGCCGGTCAGGCGCTTGTCATTGTCCGGGCCGTAGACGGCGATGTGGTCCATGAGATTCTTCTCAAAGGCCGCCATCAGCTTCTCGAAGTACTCCTTGCCGCCGACTTCGCGCATGTACTGCGTGGAGAAGTTGGCGTGCATGCCCGAGCCGTTCCAATCGGTATCGCCGAGCGGTTTGCAATGGAATTCGATGTCGATGCCGTAGCTCTCGGTGAGGCGCAGCATCAGATAGCGGGCCATCCACATCTGGTCGGCAGCGGTCTTGGAGCCCTTGCCGAAAATCTGGAATTCCCACTGGCCCTTCGCCACTTCGGCGTTGATGCCCTCGTGGTTGATGCCGGCATGGAGGCAGAGATTGAGATGCTCTTCCACAATCTTGCGGGCGACGCTGCCGACGTTCTTGTAGCCGACGCCGGTGTAGTACGGGCCCTGCGGTGCCGGATAGCCGGTGTCCGGGAAGCCGAGCGGACGGCCGTCCTTGTAGAAGAAGTACTCCTGTTCGAAGCCAAACCAGGCGCCGGCATCGTCGAGGATGGTGGCGCGCTTGTTGGACGGATGCGGGGTCTTGCCGTCGGGCATCATGACTTCGCACATCACCAGCGCACCGTTCTCACGCGCGCCGTCGGGATAGACTGCAACGGGCTTGAGCACGCAATCGGAACTGTGGCCTTCCGCCTGATTGGTCGAGGAGCCGTCAAAGCCCCAGAGCGGGAGCTGGTCGAGCGTCGGGAACGAAGCGAATTCCTTGATCTGCGTCTTACCGCGCAGGCTTGGTGTCGGCGTATATCCGTCGAGCCAGATATACTCGAGCTTGTACTTGGTCATTGAGCCTCTCTGTTGATGAAGCAATAGGTGGGAACCGGAGGATTCGGCCCCACAGGTGTACCCGGCCACCATCGGCCGAAATCTTGCTAAGCAATTAAAATGCCAGTCGCTGCACTGCGGCATGGGCTATCCACAGGCGCACTGCGTCCCTCTGAAAATTTTTTCTGCGACAAAGCAGCGCGGCTGACATGCGATTTTGCGGTCGGAATCGCCCCGATAGCCGCCGGAATCAGCCGCTTTTGGCGGCACGGGCTCGCCGGACCGCTCGTTCCGCTCAAAGCTGCGGCACCGTCCGATCGACCCATCCCTCTGACTCGAACCAGCCCGCAACCCCACTCATGGCTGGCGCGTTACCCCGCCGGGTTCTGCCCTGCAGGAAGCAGACGACAAACTGCCTACGATTTATACAGCGGGTGACTTCTTCTTCATCAGGTTGCGTCGGCGGAGAGCACGAACGATATCAAAATCGGTAACCACTCAGGAATGAGTCGGGCGCACCATCAACGCAAACAGCGTCTCATGAAAGGAGAGACCACGATGTTGAATCCAGGTTCAAGTGAGGGATCTGCGAAGATCTACCAATTTCCCGTCGGCGGCCGGGCTGCCCTCGGCGGACGCCGCTATGGCGATGCCAAGACCGACCTTGCCACCGCTCCGCGGCTCAACGAGGCGATGTGCTACGACAGCTGGTATCATCAGGCCGCGATCGACGAATCCAAACCGGTACGTGACCACTGATGCCGACAGCACATTGTCCTGAACCGCGCGCAGGATTTCAGGCGCGATACGCCGGATAAAGAAGGGTCGAAACAACGAGGTTTCGGCCCTTTTTCATGTCAGCTG
>Ga0081540_1002694_pt1 | contig 14452 bp, 14 predicted proteins | sample TabmetS2T1R1_FD_71024 | JGI IMG/M metagenome (GOLD analysis project Ga0081540, IMG submission 71024) | Tabebuia heterophylla rhizosphere microbial communities from the University of Puerto Rico - S2T1R1 | ecosystem: Host-associated > Plants > Roots > Rhizosphere ... | reverse complement strand
GCGAGAGCTCCGCTGCCGTTACCGCCGGAAACGCATAGTCGAGGCCGTGATAAATCTCGTCGGAAATGAAGCGGATGCCTGCCCCCTCCGCCGCATTGATCAGGCCGGTGAGCGCCTCGCGCGACATCATCGTTCCCGTCGGATTGGCGGGGCTGCCGACCAGGACGCCCTTCAGCGGCGCCTTGCGATGCGCGGCCAGCAAAGCCTCGCCCGTCAATGCATGACGCGTCGCGCCCGAGGTCTCGATCAAGACCGGCTCACAGCCGAGCGCGGTCAGGATGTGCCGGTATGGCGGATATCCTGGCACTGTCACCGCCACGCGATCGCCGGGCTCGAACATCGACAGAAACGCCAGAATGAATCCACCGGACGACCCGGTCGTGATCACGATCCGCTCAGGATCGACCGTACAGCCGTAAGTATCGCGGTAGTGCTTGGCGATCCGCGTGCGCAGCGTGGGCATGCCGAGCGCGGACGTATAGTCGATCCGCGCCTCGTCAAGCGCCGTGTGCGCGGCCGCGATCGCAACCCTGGGCGCCGGCGCCGCCGGCTGGCCCACTTCCATGTGAATGACGTGGCCGCCGGCCGCCTCGATGCGGGCTGCGGCCGCCATGACGTCCATCACCATGAAGGGTGGAACATCGCTTCGCGCCGAGGGCGTCAGCAGCGCTTTGGCGCGGTCTCTAAGTGTCGATTCCAGCATCGATATCTGCTATTTGCACGGGCGCTGCCCGAATCCAGGTTCCCGAACCGGCTAGCGCCCCAGACTGGCCGTATTCGGTGGCTTGTTATAGCGTTTTCAAGCGAAGTGATACCGGCTCGGATAAAGAAACGCGTTGAAACAACAAACAGGGACCCGTTTCTGAACCAATCGGAAACCGAACCGGCTTCCGGCCAGATCCGGACGTGCCCCAATCGCCAAAGATCGCTCATGCTGCTCCGCATCGCCTTACGCAAGAAATCACTGAAGCTGACCGCGCTGGCCACGGCTGTCGCGCTTGCCGCAGCGCCGACGGCGGCGATGGCGCAGGAGAACAAGGGTCCGCCGGTGCTCCGCGACACCGAGACGGAACAATTGCTGCGCGAATATACGCGGCCGATCCTGCGCGCCGCCGGCCTGGAAAAACAGAATATCCAGATGGTGATCATCAACCAGGGCGTGTTCAACGCCTTCGTTGCCGACGGCCGCCGCATCTTCGTGAACTACGGCGCGATCCTGCAGTCGGAAACGCCGAACCAGATCATCGGCGTGATGGCGCATGAGACCGGCCATCTTGCCGGCGGCCATCTGGCCAAGATGCGCGAGCAGATGGCGCAGGCGCAGACGCAGATGATCATTGCCATGCTGCTCGGCGCCGGCGCGATGGTCGCGGGCGCGAAAACCGGCGGCAGCGGCAACGGGTTGACCAACGCCGGCGCGGCGATGTTCTCCGCGCAGGGAGAAGTGATCCGCCGCAACCTGCTCTCCTACGTGCGCCAGCAGGAAGAAAACGCCGACAAGGCCGGCGTGAAATTCCTGAACACCACCGGCCAGTCCGCCAAGGGCATGTACGAGACCTTCAAGCGCTTCACCGACGAGAGCCTGTTCGCCTCACGCGGCGCCGATCCTTACGTTCAGTCACATCCGATGCCGGCCGAGCGCGTCGCCGCGCTGCAAGAACTGGCACGGTCGAGCCCTTATTGGGACAAGAAAGACGACCCTGCCCTGCAGCTTCGTCACGACATGGTGCGCGCCAAGATCTCTGCCTTCATGGAGCGGCAAGAGACCGTGTACCGGCGCTATCCCATGTCCAACAACAGCCTGCCTGCGCGCTATGCCCACGCCATCGCGACCTATCTGCATGGCGACCTGCGTAGCGCACTGACCCAGATCGACGCCCTGATCCAGCAGCAGCCCAACAATGCCTATTTCTACGAGGTGCGCGGCCAGGCCCTGCTCGAAGGCGGCAAGCCGCAGGAGGCGATCGCGCCGCTGCGCAAGGCCGTAGCGCTCTCCAACAACTCCGCGCTCATCGAGATGCTGCTTGGGCAGGCCCTCGTGGCAACCGGCAATAACGCCTATACCGACGAGGCCATTTCGATCCTGCGCGCGGCGGTTGCACGCGAGAGCGAAGCGCCGATCGGCTACACCCAGCTCGCCATGGCCTATGGCCGAAAAGGCGACTACGCGCAGGCCGATCTGGCGTCGGCCCAGGCCGCCTACCTTCGCGGCGACAGCAAGACCGCGCGCGATCTGGCGTCGCGGGCGAAAACGCGCTTTGCGATCGGGACTCCGGGGTGGGTCAAGGCTGACGATATTGTGAGCGCCAAGCCGCTGCCGGGCCAGAAGAGCAACTAGAATTAAACCGCATTCGGCTATAATCGGACCAGCAGAATTGCCCGTGAACTCGCCGCATAAGGATTTACCGATGCCCTCGTTCCGTCGTCTCATCCCCGCACTGTTCGCCTTGTTGTTCGCCTCGGCGCTCGGCGGCGTGCCGCTGTCCGCTTCCGCGCAGAGCTTCACCGACACCCAGCGCGGCGATATCGAGACCATCGTACGGAATTACCTGATCGCGCATCCCGAGGTGCTCGAAGAGGCGATGGCTGAACTCAGCAAGCGGCAGACCGCGGCGGAAGCGGCCAAGCACGAAGCAGGCGTCGCCAACAATGCGGAAGCGATCTTCAACTCGCCGCGCGGCGTGACGCTCGGCAACAAGGACGGCGACGTCACTTTTGTCGAATTCTTCGACTACAATTGCGGCTACTGCAAACGCGCGATGGCCGACATGATGGAGTTGATGAAGGCCGATCCGAAGCTGAAAGTCGTGCTCAAGGAATTTCCGGTGCTGAGCGCCGGCTCGGTCGAAGCTGCGCAGGTCGCTGTTGCCGTCCGCATGCAGGATCCGACCGGCAAGAAATATCTCGACTTCCACCAGAAGCTGCTCACCGGCCGCGGCGCCGCCGACAAGGCGCGCGCGATGGCCGTTGCCAAGGAAGTCGGGCTCGACATGGCGAAGCTGGAGAAGGACCTCGCGAGCCCCGAAGTGCGCAACACGCTCGAGGAGAATTTCAAGCTCGCCGAAGCGATGGGCATGAACGGCACGCCGAGCTATGTGATCGGCAAGCAGGTGGTGATCGGCGCGGTCGGCGTCGAGAACCTGCGCGAGAAGATCAGCAACGCCCGCTGCGGCAAGGCGACGTGCTGATTGCTGAGCTCAAGACTTGCGACCGAAGGCCGGCGTGAGCGCCGGCCTTTTTGTTTGCGGCATTCCCGTGCGCATTGGTTCATCCTTCATTCACAAAACAAAGTCCCCGGAACCGGTCAAATAACAGGAACATCGGGCAAATCCTTTCGTTGTTGGCTGGGCAATGCAGAACACGTGAGGAGACATTCGATGAGAAATCGCTTTTTGATTTCGGCCGCCGCAGCGGCCTTGATCGCAGCAACCGGCTTTGCGAACGCGCAGGGTCCCGGCCGCGAGCCAGGGTCCGCCGGTTCCGCGGCGCAGCAGGGCGCGCCTTCGTCCGATCGCGGCGGTGCCTCGTCCGGCACGATGCAGCGCGATAGCGGCCGAGACAGCAGCGGCACGTCCGGCATGAAGTCTTCGCAGTCCGAGCAGAAGTCGATGGGCGCGGAAAAGAACCAGCGCGCCGAAGACCACATGAAGGGCGGCAAGGACATGAAGGCCGAGGGTAAGGAAGACCGCAGCGGCATGAAGTCCGAACAGAAGGCCGAGCAGAAGTCCGATCAGAAGGGACAGACCACCGGCCAGGGCAAGATGGAACGTGATCAGAGCACGACCCAGCATCGTGACCAGACCACGACCCAGGGTCGCGATCAGACGCAGAACCGCGACCAGATGCAGAACCGCGACCAGAAGGCCCAGGGTCAGCAGGATCGCACGCAGACTCAGACCCAGACGCAGGGTGGAGCTGCCGGCCAAAGCACGACCACGACGGGCCAGGCTGGCGCGGCCGGGAAGCTCTCGACCGAACAGCGCACCCAGATCACCAGCGTGATCAAGGAACAGCGCGTTTCGCCGGTGACGAACGTAAACTTCTCGGTTTCGGTCGGCACGCGCATCCCGCGTGACGTGAGCTTCCACGCTCTGCCGGAGCGGGTGGTGACGATCTATCCGGAATGGCGCAGGTACAAGTTTGTCCTCGTCAGGGAGCAGATCGTGATCGTGGATCCGAACACCTACGAGATCGTGGCGATTCTGGAATCCTGACGCGGCAGTTCCCAAGAGCAGTTACCAAGACACGAGGGCGGGCAACAATGCCCGCCCTTTTTTCTGACCAAGCCTGACCGGCCAAGACCATCCAGAATGGTCCCTGCAATCTGGCTGACCCGTCACGGCCCCACTCGACCACAAGCAGCATTGCTTCGTCGCTTGCGGCCTGCGCAACCGGCCAAACGAGCAACAGTCGTTGGATAATCAGCCGGCCGACGGCGGCCGCAGCGATTCGGTGGCATTGGTTAATTAGCAAAATCAGCGGGTTCTATCCGCCTTTTTATGAACAGGATGAGGCCCTTCAAAGGGCTCCGAGCGGCCTAAAGGCTTCCCCTTGGCCGCGTTGTTACCTATAACGCCGCGACCCGCCCGCCCCTTCTTTTGCTGGAATCCGGATGGCCCAAGGAAATACCCCAGGCTCTGCTGCGACGATCTACGTGCTCAACGGCCCGAACCTCAACATGTTGGGGATACGGGAGCCGGAAAAGTATGGCCATGCGTCGCTCGCCGACGTCGAGAAACTGTGCGTGGAAACGGCCGCGCAGTTTGGTCTCAAGGCCGATTGCCGGCAGTCCAACCACGAAGGCGAGTTGATCGACATCATCCACGAGGCACATGCCAACAAGGTGGCGGGCATTGTCATCAACGCCGGCGGCTATTCGCACACCTCGATCGCGCTGCATGATGCGCTGGTCGCGGTGAAAATTCCGACGGTCGAAGTGCATATCAGCAACATCCACGCCCGCGAGAGCTTCCGCCATCACTCCTTCACGGCCATGGCCGCCTTTGCGTCGCTCTGCGGCTTCGGCATCGATGGCTACCGGCTCGCAATATCAGGCCTTGCCGCCAAGCTCGGCGCGAAGGCGAAGACCTGACTTCAAAACACTGACGTCAAAACTGACGTCGAACGACACACGCCTGACGCCTAAGCCGTCACCCACATCGAGAATTCCGGATCAAGAGCATGGCCCGCCAGCCCGAGAACAAGTCCGCGGACAATTCAGCCGCAAATCTGAAGAGCGACGACAGCGCGCTGATTCGCGAACTCGCGCTGCTGCTGGATGAAACCAGCCTGACCGAGATCGAGATCGAGCGTTCCGGCTTGCGGGTGCGGGTCGCGCGCAACATCACCGTGTCAGCAGCGATGCCGAGCTTCCAGCCAGCCGCCGCAGCGGCCGTCGTATCCGCCGCGCCGGCCGCGGGCGCCGATCTCGCCAAGCATCCGGGCGTGGTCCCCTCGCCGATGGTCGGCACCGCCTATTGGGCGCCCGAGCCCGGCGCCAAGCCGTTCATCGAGGTCGGCACCAAGGTTTCGGCCGGACAAACGCTCCTGATCATCGAAGCGATGAAGACGATGAACCAGATCCCATCGCCGCGCGCAGGCACGGTGACGCAAATTCTTGTCGAGGACGGCCAGCCGGTCGAGTTCGGCGAGCCGCTCGTGATCATTGAATAAAATTCGTCAACGTCAGGCGCTGCGATGTTCGACAAGATCCTCATAGCCAATCGCGGCGAGATTGCCCTGCGCGTGCTGCGCGCGTGCAAGGAGCTCGGCATCTCGACCGTTGCCGTGCATTCCACCGCCGACGCCGATGCCATGCATGTGCGGCTCGCCGATGAAAGCGTCTGCATCGGGCCACCGCCGTCCAAGGACTCCTATCTCAACGTCCCCGCGCTGCTCGCCGCCTGCGAGATCACGGGAGCGGACGCCGTGCATCCCGGCTACGGCTTCCTGTCGGAGAACGCCCGCTTCGCCGAAATCCTCGCCGATCACAATCTGCATTTCATCGGCCCGAAGGCCGAACACATCCGCCTGATGGGCGACAAGATCGAAGCCAAGAAGACCGCCAAGCGATTGGGCATCCCTGTCGTGCCCGGCTCCGACGGCGCGGTCTCTTCCGATGATGACGCGATGGCGATCGCCAGGGGAATCGGCTTCCCCGTGCTGGTCAAGGCTGCCGCCGGCGGCGGCGGCCGCGGCATGAAGGTCGCGCAAACCGCCGACGATCTGATGTTGGCGCTGACGACGGCGGGCAATGAAGCCAAGTCGGCATTCGGCGATGCCTCGGTCTATCTGGAAAAATACCTGCAGAAGCCGCGCCACATCGAAATCCAGGTTCTCGGCGACGGCCGTGGCGGTGCCATTCATCTCGGCGAGCGCGACTGCTCGCTGCAGCGCCGCCACCAAAAGGTCTGGGAAGAAGGCCCCTCGCCGGTTCTCGCCGCCGCCGCCCGCGCCAGGATCGGCGAGACCTGCGCCAAGGCGATGCGGGACATGAAATATCTCGGCGTCGGCACCATCGAGTTTCTCTATGAGGATGGCGAGTTCTATTTCATCGAGATGAACACCCGCATCCAGGTCGAGCATCCCGTCACCGAGAGCATCACCGACATCGACCTCGTGCTGGAGCAGATCCGCATCGCCGCCGGCGGCGACCTGCCCGCGAAGCAGGAAGAGATCACCATCATCGGGCATGCCATCGAATGCCGCGTCAATGCGGAGAACCCGCAGACCTTCCGCCCGTCGCCCGGCAGGATCACGCAATTCCACCCGCCCGGCGGGCTCGGCGTGCGGATCGATTCCGCCGTTTATCAGGGCTACGTCATTCCGCCTTATTATGATTCGCTGGTCGGCAAGCTGATCGTGCACGGCAAGACCCGCGCCGAGTGCCTGATGCGGCTGCGCCGGGCGCTCGACGAGATGGTGGTCGACGGCATCGAAACCACCCTGCCGCTGTTCCGGGCGCTGGTCCGGGAGGCCGACATCATCAACGGCGACTATCACATCCACTGGCTCGAACAGTACCTGGCCGGCCAGCCGATGGACGGCAACACCTGAGCGAAAACCTCCTGAAATATTCGATGACGGATGGAACCGATGGTTCCATCGCACGTTGGGTTGCAAAAGGGGCTGCCAGGGGCGCTTGTTCCGTTTGTTCATGACGCGAGATCACCGTGACCGCTGACGCCCAGCGCAAGCGCGCCATCGGGCATATCCTGCTGCTTGCGGCGGGACTGCTGGTGCTGACCGCCATCAGCGCCGGTTCGGTCCATCTGGTGAACGAGGCGCGCGAGGACGCGCGCAAGGTCCTGCACACCCTCGAGGTTGAAAACCAGATATCGCTCGTCCAACTGCAGTTGCGGCGCGCTGAAAGCGCACAACGCGGCTACCTCGCGACATTGCGGCCGGATTTCCAGACCGATTTTGAGCAAGCCATAACCGAACTGACGCCGGCGCTGACGAAGTTGAACCAGCTTATCACCGACAATCCGGTTCAAAGGCGGCTTATCAGCGAAATGATGCCGCTCTACGAGCAGCGGATCGAGGAATTCCGCACGACGAACGAACTTGCCCGGTCGAAGCGCATGAGCGACGCCGCCAAGATCGTGCGCGAGGGCATCGGGCGCGACACCATGAAACATATCGAAGATCTCGCGGTGCGGATGCGCGCCGAGGAAGATCGTCTGTTTGCCGAGCGCACGACCAACGCCGATCGCAGCCAGACGCTGGCGGCCTCGATCACCGGCATCGGATCGGGTTTCGTGGTCGTGCTGGCCGGTATCGCGATCTTCCTGGTCCGGCGTTCGTCGCACGCACGCGACCAGGCTGACACCAGGCTGCGCGACAGCCATCTCAACCTCGAGGCCACGATCGACGAGCGCACCGCGGACCTGCGCGAAGCCAATGACGAGATCCAGCGCTTCGCCTACATCGTCAGCCACGACCTGCGCTCGCCGCTGGTGAACATCATGGGCTTCACCAGCGAGCTGGAGGAATTGCGCGGCGACATTTTCAAACGGATCGCAGCGCTTTCCCGCGCGCAGTCCGCCGCGCCGGCTGCCCCGGAAAACGCCACCGATACCGCCGAGCCCGCGCTCGAGGGCCCCGACAAGCAGCTGTCGGAAGATTTCTCCGAGGCGCTCGGGTTCATCAAGTCCTCAATCGGCAAGATGGACCGGCTGATATCGGCGATCCTCAACCTCACCCGCGAGGGGCGGCGCGAGTTCGAGCCGGTCTGGATCGATACCAGGGAGCTGATCGAGGGCATCGTTTCGACCGTGGCGCATCAGGCCGCGGAAGCCCAGGCCGTGATCCGGATCGACGCACTGCCGAATATCGTCAGCGATCGCCTTGCGCTGGAGCAAATCTTCTCCAATCTGATCGACAATGCGCTCAAATACCTCAAGACCGGGGTCCCCGGCGAAATCACGGTGCGCGGCCGCACCAAGCTGGGCTTTGCGATTTTCGAGTTATCGGACAATGGGCGTGGTATTGATCCCAAGGACCATCAGCGCATTTTCGAGCTGTTCCGCCGCGCCGGAACTCAGGACAAGCCGGGACAGGGAATCGGCCTTGCCCATGTCCGCGCCCTGGTGCGCCGCTTGGGAGGAACCATGTCGGTCGCCTCGGAACTTCACCAGGGCAGCACGTTCACGATCACGCTGCCCATTAATTGGTCTGCCAACCGGAACACGCGTAAATGAGTAATCCAGTCACTATCATCATGATCGAGGACGATGAGGGCCATGCCCGCCTGATCGAGCGCAATATACGCCGCTCCGGTGTCAACAATGAGATAAAGCCGTTCACCAGCGGTACAGCCGCGCTGAACTACCTGTTTGGCAACGACGGGACGGGTCTCGACCACAAGGGCAGCGCGCTCCTGATCCTGCTCGATCTCAATCTGCCCGACACGACCGGCATCGACATTCTGAAGCGGGTCAAGGAAAACAAATATCTCAAGACCACGCCGGTGGTGGTGCTGACCACGACCGACGACTCCCACGAGATCAAGCGCTGCTACGAACTCGGTTGCAACGTCTACATTACCAAGCCCGTGAACTACGAAAGTTTCGCCAACGCCATTCGTCAGCTCGGTCTATTCTTCTCCGTCATTCAGGTCCCCCCGGCCGCCACATGAAACCAGCGATGCCGACACTGCTGTATATCGACGACGACGCCGGCATCGCCCGGCTGGTCGACCGTGGCCTGACGCGGGCGGGCTTCAAGGTCGTTCACGCGGCGGGCGGTGAGCAGGGGTTGGCGCGGCTGGCGCAAGGCGGCATCGATGTGGTTGCGCTCGACCAGTACATGCCGGGTCTCGACGGCCTCGAAACGCTGGAACAGATCATGGCGATAGCGGACGCCCCGCCCGTGGTGTTCGTCACGGCCGCGCAGGATTCGGCGATCGCCGTCACCGCGCTGAAGGCCGGCGCCGCCGACTATCTGGTCAAGGACGTCAGGGGCGATTTCATTCCGCTGCTTCAGGTCGCCGTCAACGGTGCGCTGCGGCAGGCCGAGCTTCAGCGCGCCCGCGACGAGGCCGAAGCCGAGGTTCACGCCTCGCGCGACCGCTATGCGGCGCTCGCCGCCGAACGCGAAATGCTGCTGCGCGAAGTCAACCACCGCGTCGGCAACTCCCTGCAGATCATCGCCTCGCTGCTGCATCTGCAGGCCAACTCCACCACGCAGGACGACGTCAAGGCGGCGCTGACCAACGCGATGGGCCGCGTCGCCGCGGTCGCCCAGGTGCATCGCCGTCTCTACACCTCGCACGATCTCAAGAGCGTGTTGCTGAACCAGTATCTCGAAGCGCTGCTGGAAGACCTCCGGCGTTCGGCCGAAGGCAACAAGATGTCGCGGCTGACGCTCAAGGCCGAGCCGGTCGAGATCGACCCGGACCGTGCGGTGGCGATCGGCATCATTATCAACGAGCTGGTGATGAACGCCGTCAAATACGCCTATCCCGACGGCGCCGGTCCGATTCACGTCGAGCTCAAGCCGGACGGCGACGACCTCGTGGTCGCGATTGCGGACGACGGCGTCGGCCTCAACGCCAAAGCCGATCCGCGCTCCACCGGCATGGGACAACGCATCGTGAGCGCGATGGCCGCCAAGCTGGACGCCAGCGCCGAGCGCGATCCCAACCATCACGGCACCAGGATCGTGCTGCGCTTCCGCCGCGTCCCGGCAGCGGCGCCGAAGCCGGCCAGCGCCGCGGCAAGCTAAGCTACTGGTCCTTCGGCGTCGCCGCTTCGATCGCGCGCGCCGTCGTCAGGAGAACGTCCGCCACCTCGATCGCGCGGCGCGGGCTCATCCTGTTCCGAATAGCCGAGAGCGTAATCGCGGCGGCGGGCTGGCCGTCCGGGGTCCGAATCCAGGCCGAAAGCGACTTCGTTCCCTGCACGAGGCCGACATCGCGCAAATTGTACCCCCTGCGGCGCGCGAGCTGGATCTGGCCAAGTACGGTGGCCGTATCGGTCCGATAGGCGCCAAATCGTGGTTCGTTGGCGAGCACGATCTTGCGCGCCTCCGCGGGAGGCATGGCGGCCAGTATCGCCACACCCGCGCTGCTGACGCCCAGCGGACGCCGTACACCGACCTCAATCGACAGCACCTGGATCGGGTAGCCGCCGATGCGGCGCGCCACGCATAGCGTGTCGAACCCGGTGCGCACGGTCAGGAACAAGGTATCACCGAGCTGCGCCGACACCGCCGCGAGATGCGGCTCGGCTGCAACCATCAGGGGTGAACGCGATGGACGCGCCAGCGCCAGTTCGGGCACCTGGCGGCCGACGACGTAGTTTCCCGTCCGCTCGCTGCGCTCGACAATCCCCTCCTCGATCAGCACATGCACGATGCGATGTACCGTCGGGCGCGCGAGCGAGGTCGTTTGTACAACCTCGGCCAACGGCACGCCTCTTTCCCCGCCAACCGCGAGCGTCCGCAGCACGTTCAACGCGCGGCGGATTGCCTGCCCGCCCTGCCGCGGCCCTCGCCTGCGCGGCTTTAGCCGACCGTTAGTCATACGTACTGTCCTATGTCCACAATGTGGACAAAAACACCACAATTTGGTCGACAGCGGAAGGGCCGCGCGCAAGATCGCGGCGCGGAACAATAGATGCGCATGCCGCTGGGACGGGGCTCGCGCAAACAAAATGGGGCGGCAGATATGTCGCCTTTCGGGAGAATGCGATGAGATTTTTCGCGATCGCTGGCGTCGCTGTATCGGCACTATTTGCGGCTTCGTTGACGCCGGCCGATGCCCAGCAATGGCCGGCGCGGCAGGTCCGCCTGATCGTACCTTACCCGGCAGGCGGCAATGTCGACAGCGCGGCGCGCGTCATCGCCGATCGGCTGCAGGCCAAGCTGGGCCAGCCTTTCATCGTGGAAAACAAGGCCGGCGCTGGCGGCCTGATCGCCGGCGAGGCGTTCGCGAAATCCAAACCCGACGGCTACGCCCTGTTCGTCGGCGCCAACGGGCCGGTATTGTTCGCACCCGAGATCGCCAAGCGCGATGCCTATAGCTGGAAGCGGGATTTCGCACCCATCACCTCGATCACGATGACGCCGCTGGTGCTCGAAGTGCATCCGTCGGTGCCGGCCAAGGGTCTGCAGGAATTCATCGAACTTGCGCGCCGCGATCCCGGCAAGCTGACGATGGCCTCGCCCGGCCAGGGCACCACCAACCATCTGCTCAGCGAACTGATGCAGTCGACGCTGGGCCTGGAATGGCTGACGGTGCACTACCGCGGCAACGCCCCTGCCCTCAACGACCTGATCGGCGGACAGGTGCAATTCGCGCTGGACCAGATCTCGGTCGGATTGCCCTCCATCAAGAGCGGCATGCTGCGCCCGCTCGCCGTCACCGGCGGCCACCGCGCCTCCTGGCTTCCTGACGTCCCGACCTTCATCGAACTCGGCTACAAGGAATTTGACGGCCAGACCTTCACCGGCCTGTTCGCGCCATCAGGCACGCCGGCCGAGGTCGTGACCAGGCTTCACGATACGCTTGCGGAGATCCTGAAAGATCCCGCCATCGTCGAGAAGTTCAACGCGCTCGGCGCCGAGGCCGTATCGATGACACCGGCAGAGTTCACGAGCTATCTCGAGCGCGAGGACGCCAAGTGGATTCCCGTGGTCCGCAAGGCGAACATCAAGGCTGACTGAGGCGCATCCCGATGCGGATCGATCCGGCATATCTCGACGCCGAAACGGCCTACCGGCTGATCACCGGCGTTGTGGTGCCCCGGCCCATTGCCTGGGTCACCACCCTGTCAAACAGCGGGGTCGTCAACCTCGCTCCGTTCAGCGCTTTTACCTTCGTTTCGCCGAAGCCGCCGATGCTGGCCATCAGCATCGGCCGCAAGAGTGGGATCTACAAGGATACCGCGCAGAACATCCTCAACAACGAGGAGTATGTGGTTCACATCGCGGATTCGAGCCTGATGACGGCGGTGCATGAGAGCTCCACCGAGCATCCGCCTGACGTCAGCGAGGTCGAGGAATTGCGGCTTTCGACGCTGCCGGGCGAACGCGTCAAGGTGCCCCGTCTCGCCCCCGCGCCGGTCGCGATGGAATGCCGCTTCCGGCAATGCCTCGAATTCGGCGAGACCCGCAGCCGGCTCATCGTCGGCGAGGTGCTCGTCTTCCATATCAGGGATGGGCTGCTGAACAACGGCAAGATCGAAACCGAGGCGCTCGATCCGATCGCCCGCATCGCCGGTCCGCGCTACGCGAAGCTCGGCGAGATCGTCACCTTGAAGCCTGTGTTCCAGACTTCGAAAGCTGAATCCTGAAAGCACTGAAGAGCGCTGTCGCTGCGTGAAGGCGGCGCTGACACGGAGATCCACCGCATGCGTCTTCTGAGTTTTCTCGCAAACGGCGAGCCGGGCTTCGGCGCGGCCGTTGCCGGCGGCGTGGTCGACCTCACCCAGCGGCTCGGACCGAAATGTCCTGACCTTCGGAGCCTGATCGCCAAGGACGGCCTGGACGTTGCGCGCCAAACGGTCGACGGGGCCAAGCCGGACCATGCCCTCGATGATCTCGTGTTGCTGCCGCCGATCCCCAACCCGGAAAAACTCTGGTGCATCGGCGTCAACTACAAGGATCGCAACGCCGAGTACAAGGACAATTCGGACCTGCCGAAATATCCGAGCCTGTTTGTCCGCAACCCCTCCTCGGTCGTCGGCTCCGGCCAGCCGATCGAGAAGCCGAATATCTCCGAGCAGCTCGACTATGAGGGCGAGCTCGTGATCGTGATCGGCAAGGAAGGCCGGCATATCCCTCGCGAGCGGGCCTGGGAGTACATCTTCGGCATGACCCTGTGCAACGAAGGCAGCGTTCGCGACTGGCTGCACCACGGCAAGTTCAACGTCACGCAAGGCAAGAATTTCGACCGTTCGGGCAGCGTCGGGCCATGGATCGTCACCTCGGACGAATGCGATCCGCGCGGGCCGCACGATATCGTCACCCGCGTCAACGGCGAAGTTCGCCAGAGCGATACCACCAAGCGGCTGATGTTTCCGTTCGATTTCCTGATCGCCTATCTCTCCACCTTTGCCACCCTGAAGCCCGGCGACATGATCGCGACCGGCACGCCGACCGGCGCCGGCGCGCGGTTCACTCCGCCGCGCTGGCTGAAGGTCGGCGACGTCGTCGAGGTGGAATCCGCTGGGCTTGGCGTCCTTCGCAACGTCGTAGCCGAGGAGCAATAGGCCGATGCTCGATCAACACACCGTCGAACGGCTCGCGCAACGCCTCGACGAGGCCGAGCGCAGCAAGTCGCTGATATCAGCGTTCACGCGCGAGCATCCGGACCTCACCATCGAGGACGCCTATGCCATCCAGCGCGCCTGGACGAAGCTGCAGCTCTCCCGCGGCCGCATCGTCAAGGGTCATAAAATTGGCCTGACATCGAAAGCGATGCAAAACGCCGTCGGCATTTCCGAACCGGACTACGGCGTGTTGTTCGCGGACATGTTCTATCCGGACGCCTCGCCGATTCCGTTCGAGCGGTTCCGCGCACCCCGCATCGAGGTCGAGCTGGCATTCGTACTCAAGACGCCCTTGAAGGGACCCGATTGCACGCTGTTCGACGTGTTCAATGCCACCGATTACGTGACGCCGGCGCTCGAAATCCTGGAAACGCGAATGCATCGCGTCGATCCCGAGACGAAAGCGCCGCGCAAGGTGATGGATACGATTTCCGACAATGCCGCGAACGCCGCGCTGGTCGTGGGCGGCAGGCCGATCCGTCCGCTCGATTTCGACCTGCGCTGGATCGGCGCGTTGTTGTTTCGCAACGGCCAGATCGAGGAGACCGGCATCGCCGCCGGCGTGCTCAATCATCCCGCCAACGGCGTGGCATGGCTCGCCCACCGGCTCCCCCCCCAGGGCGAGTATTTCGAAGGCCGCGAAGGGGTGCTGGGGGGGTGGTTTTAGTGCCCCGCCG
>Ga0081540_1002693_pt1 | contig 14452 bp, 11 predicted proteins | sample TabmetS2T1R1_FD_71024 | JGI IMG/M metagenome (GOLD analysis project Ga0081540, IMG submission 71024) | Tabebuia heterophylla rhizosphere microbial communities from the University of Puerto Rico - S2T1R1 | ecosystem: Host-associated > Plants > Roots > Rhizosphere ... | reverse complement strand
GGCGGGCTCGGCGCCGGGATCCGGCTGAGGCAGGCGGGCGTGACCGACTTCGTCATCCTCGAACGGGCGGCCGCCGTGGGCGGCACGTGGCGGGACAACACCTACCCCGGGTGCGCCTGCGACATCCCGTCTCACCTGTACTCGTTCTCGTTCGCGCCCAACCCGGACTGGGCGCACAGCTTCTCCCGGCAGCCAGAGATCTGGGACTACCTGGAGGGCGTCACCGACCGCTACGGCCTGCGCGGCCACGTCCGGTTCGGGGCGGAGGTCACCGAGGCCCGCTGGGACGCCGGCCCGGCGCGCTGGCGGCTGCGGACCGGCCAGGGGGACCTGACGGCCGACGTCGTCATCTCGGCGGCGGGCCCGCTCTCGGAGCCACGCGTGCCGGACATCCCCGGGCTCGCGACCTTCCCCGGGGAGGTTTTCCACTCCGCGCGCTGGGATCACGGCGCCCGGCTCGACGGCAAGCGGGTAGCGGTGATCGGTACCGGGGCGTCCGCGATCCAGATCGTGCCCGAGATCCAGCCCGAGGTGGCCCGCCTGGTGCTGTTCCAGCGCACGCCGGCCTGGGTACTGCCGCGCCGCGACCGGGCCATCACCGAGCCGGAGAGGTGGATTTACCGCCATGTTCCGCCGGCCCAGCGCCTGGCCCGGCTGGGGAACTACTTAGCCCGGGAGCCTGCGTTTGGCGCCTTCGTCGCGAAGCCGGGGATCCTGAAGGCCGCCCAGCGGATCGCGGCGCGCCACCTGGCCAAGTCCGTGGCCGACCCCCTCCTGCGCGCCAAGCTGACGCCGCACTACGTGATGGGCTGCAAGCGGATCCTGCTGTCCAGCGACTTCTACCCGGCGCTGGTGCGGGCGAACGTGGAGGTGGTCGGTGCCGGCCTGGCCAGGGTGGAAGGCCGCGCGGCGATCGCCGGGGACGGCACGGCGCGCGACGTGGATGTGATCATCCTGGCCACGGGGTTCCGCACGGTGGAGATGCCGATCGCGGGGCGCATCGCCGGGGCCGGCGGTCTGACCCTGGCGCAGACCTGGGGCGGCGACATGCGGGCGCTGCGGGGCACCACCGTGCCGGGCTTCCCCAACCTGTGCCTGGTGGTCGGGCCCAACACGGGGCTCGGCCACAGCTCGATGATCCACATCATCGAGTCCCAGCTCCGCTACATCCTGGATTACCTCGCGGTGCTGGACCGGCCCGGGGCCGCCGCCCTCGACGCCCGGCCGGGTGCGCTGGAGCGCTGGTATGCGGGCATCGAGGCGCGGATGGCGTCCTCGGTCTGGGCCACCGGCGGCTGCGTGAGCTGGTATCTCAACGCCGCCGGGCGCAACACGGCGCTGTGGCCGGGCTCCACGCTCCGGTTCCGGCGCGCCACGCGTCGCCTGGACATCTCGGAGTACCGCGTCATCGCGGCGTGAGACGGCGGTCAGCGGCGCCCGCGAGGAGAGGACGGTGGCTCCCCCTCAGCAGGAACAGCCCGCCGGCGCCAGCAGCACGCACGGCACCTCCATGACGATCATCGTTGGCCCCCCGGGCGGGCTGCTCACGGCCAGAATGCCGTCGAACGTACCCAGCCGCCGCTCCACACCGCGCAGCCCGGTCCCCCTCGCCGGGTCTGCGCCGCCGGCGCCGTCGTCGGCCACCTCGATCCGCAGGGTCCCGGCCCTGTGCTGGATGCGGATGTGGACGCGGCGGGCACCGGAGTGCTTGACCGCGTTGGCGAGAGCCTCGGCGACCGCGAAGTAGCACGCCGACTCGACCGGGGCGGTCAGCCGGCCCGGCAGGTCGATGTCCAGCTCGGTCGGCAGCGGCGTGTCGAGGGCAAGCGCCCGGACCGCATGGCCGAGGCCGCGGTCGGCCAGGACCGGCGGGCAGATGCCGCGGATCAGGTCCCGCAGCTCGTTCAGCGCGCGCAGCGAGGTCTCACGCGCCTCGGCGACGAGTCCCAGCGCGGCCTGCGGGCTGCCCGGGAGCATGCGTTCCACCGCCCGCAGGTTCATGCCGAGCGCCACCAGGCGGGCCTGGGCGCCGTCGTGCAGGTCCCGCTCGATCCGGCGCAGCTCGGAGGTGGCCGCGTTGATGGCGTGGCCGCGGGTCTCGGTCAGCTGCTGGACGCGGCTGGCCAGATCGGGGTCGGTGTCCGGGCTGAACAGCGTGCGCAGGTGCGCGCCGATCGTGCGCGGGACCAGCCACGCGCCGAATGCCAGGAACGCGCTTGCCTCGACCCCGGCTAGTACCGCCGCCGATGGGCCGTCGACGGGGATGGCACCGTACGTCACCACTGGCCCTGGCCCCTCCGCCAGCGACGGCCAGCTCGCCGCGATCGTGAACCCGCGGACCGCGAACGCCGCCAGCGTGACCGGCACCAGGTCCGCGGCTATCTTCGGCCACCGCGCCACGACGATGAGGGCGGCAAGGACCGCGGCCACCGTCCACGGCCGCACGCCGAACACGGTCAGGCCGATCAGGGCCACCGGAACCAGGAGGACACCCCAGCGGTTCGCCAGCATCCACGCCCGCAGGTCCGGCGCCAGCGTGTCCGCCCGGGCGCGCAGGCGGGCCAGCGTGCGCGGGAAGAGCCACAGGCCGAGCGTCAGCAGCAGCAGACCCAGCGGAAGCAGCAGCCGGCCCCGCCACGGGCCGCGATCGGCGGCGACGAAACGCTTGGGAAGACCTGGGCGCACCATCGGGCCGGCGTGCCGCTGGATCATGGTGCCGGGCGGCGAGAATGGCTTCAGCAGGCGCGCCGGGCCCTGCCCGGCGATCGTGCCCGGCGGCCCGGCGATGAAGGCGGGCCGCGGCGGGCTCCCCGGGACGAACAGATAGGCCCACGCGCCCGCCCCGCCCGGCCCGGCCACCTCGACCGGCTTGGCTGCCTTGATCGCGGCCTGGCCGCCCGGGTGCACGGTCACGCTGCCGGGCAAGCGCAGCATGACGGCCACCGGCGGTGCGGCAAACGCCTCGGCCTGGACCCAGCCGCCAGCGAACAACGGCGTCGCCGCGGCAACCATCAGTGCGCATATCCCCAGGCACACCATCGTGACCGGCACCAGGGCCGCCGCAGCCGCCGGCCGCCCGACCGCCACGACCACCGCCAGCACGACCGCTGCGATCGTCCACAGGCTCACGCCGAACACTGCCACGGCCACCGCGGCCACCGGCACCAGCACAGCACCCCAGCCGATGCGGTGCAGCAGCCTGCGCAGCGTGCTCCACAGGAGCTTCACGAGGATTCCCATATTCCCAATCGTGGACTTGGCGCGCCCGCAACGCCAATGGGGCGGCACCTAGTTCCCGGGTGGGCCTGGACCTACCCCCGCCCGCACGCTGCCCAGCGGATCCGGTCATGGTTTGTACCCAGGGGATCAGCCGAATGGAGGAGGAACACCGGTGTCGAGGTCATATTCGGCCCTCACCCATCTGGCGTGCGCACGGTGCGGCGCCGGTCATGACGCCGGCCAGGTGCAGGGCACCTGCCCCTGCGGCTCGCCGCTGCTCGCGCGCTACGACACCGACCGGGTCGCCGCACAGGTTGACCGGGCCGAGATCGCGGCCCGCCGGGCGGACCTGTGGCGATATCACGAGCTGCTGCCGGTCTCCGGCGCGGGGCGCGTGGTGAGCCTGGGCGAGGGCATGACGCCGTTGCTGGCCATGCCGCGGCTGGGCAGGGCACTGGGGGTACCCAGGCTGCTGATGAAGGACGAGAGCCCCCTGCCCACCGGGACCTTCAAGGCGCGTGGCGCCAGCGTCGGCGTGTCCCGCGCCGCCGAGCTCGGCGTCGGCGGAGTGGCCATGTCGAGCAACGGAAACGCGGGAGCCGCCTGGGCGGCCTACGCCGCCCGGGCCGGTATGCCCAGCCTCATCGTCATGGCCGCCGGCGCTCCGGCGATCACCCGTGCCGAAGCCGCGGCCGCGGGCGCCGAGGTGCGTGTGGCCGGCGGGGACATCGCGGATGCGGGCAGGCTGGTCGCGGCCGCCGTGCGGGCCCGCGCCGGGTACCAGGACGTGTCCACGCTCAAGGAGCCATACCGGCTCGAGGGCAAGAAGACCATGGGCTTCGAGGTCGCCGAGCAGCTCGGCTGGCGGCTCCCCGACGTCATCGTGTACCCCACCGGCGGCGGAGTGGGGATCATCGGCATCTACAAGGCGCTGCTGGAACTGCGCGAGCTGGGCTGGACCGGGCGGCAGCTGCCACGGCTGGTGGCCGCGCAGGCCAGCGGCTGCGCCCCAATCGTGAAGGCTTTCGCTAGCGGGGCTACACGCAGCGAGCCGTGGCCGGATGCCAGGACGGTCGCCTTCGGCATCGCCGTCCCCAAGGTCCTCGGCGATTTCCTGGTGCTCGACGCCCTGTACGCCACCGGCGGGATCGCGGTCGCCGTGGACGACGGGGCGCTGCTTGCGGACCAGCGGGAGGCCGCACGGCTGGAAGGGAGCTTCATGTGCCCGGAGGGGGCGGCCTGCGTCACGGCGGTCCGCCAGCTGCGTGAATCCGGGTGGCTGTCCGAGGCCGACGAGGTGGTCGTGCTCAACACCGGCAGCGCGCTCAAGTACCCCCACACCATGCGGCCAGACGCGCCGCGGTAGCCCGTCGTCCGCCGACCGAGGGCAACGGACAACTCGTCTGCTGGCCCTCGGGCGGGTGGCTCTCTACCTCGGGTAAGAGGGCCGGGTCTACCCGAGGGCTGATGCGCGAGCGTGCCAGCGCCGCGACGATGGATGCAGACCAGTACCCCGATACCAGGCGGAGGCGCGGGATGAACGACAGGCAGACGCTACGGGCCTCGGACCGCGACCGGGAAGAGGTCGTGGACCGGCTGCGAAGCGCGGTGGGGGACGGCCGGCTGAAGATGGACGAGTATGTGGACCGGATGGGCCGTGCCTACCAGGCGGTGACGTACGGCGACCTCACGCCGCTGCACACCGACCTGCCTGAACTGGGCCTGGCGGCGAGGCGGGAGGCGGCTCAGCCCACCACGGCACCGTGCGCCTATCGCGCCTGGCTGGATCTGTTCGCCGGCCTGCCGGCGGCGCTCAAGGTGCTGTGGACGATGTGGCTGACCGCCGTGTCGATCAATGTGGTGGTCTGGGCTCTCGTGAGCGGCACCACCGGCCACCTGACCTACCCATGGCCGGTCTGGGTGGCCGGCCCGTATGGGGCCGCGCTGTTCGCCCTGTCGGCCGCGGTCACGGCGTTCCGGCGCATCCGGCCGTCCCCGTCGCGGCGCATATCGTAAGCGGCTCTACCCAGGGGTAAGAGGGCCGGTTCTGCCCACGGGCGATGCGCCCGGCCCTCGCCGTCCGAAGGATTGAGGACATGACTGAACGTGATGTGGTGACCGTGCGCGGTCTGCGCAAGACGTACGGGACCAGGGTGGTCGTGGATGGCCTGGATCTCGATGTCCGCGCGGGTGAGATCGTCGGCCTGGCCGGCGCCAACGGCGCGGGCAAGACGACGACGGTTGAGTGCATCCAGGGGCTGCGCAGGCCGGACGCCGGAGCGCTGAACGTCCTCGGCTACGACCCCGTCACCCAGGCCGGGCAGCTGCGACCGCTCGTTGGCAGCCAGCTGCAGGACTCGGCGCTGCCGGACCGGCTGCGCGTGTCGGAGGCGCTGGATCTGTTCGCCACCTCCCGGACCCGCGAGGGCGGGAAGCTGCTGGAGCGGTTCGGGCTGGCCGAGCGGCGCCGCTCGGTCTTTTCATCGCTGAGCGGAGGCGAGCGCCAGCGATTGTTCCTCGTGCTCGCGCTGCTCAACAGCCCCCGCCTGGTGATCCTCGACGAGCTGACCCAGGGCCTGGACCCGGCCGCGCGCCGCAACGTGTGGGCGGCCGTGCGGGAGCTGCACGAGGACGGCACGACCGTGCTGCTGGTGACGCACGAGATGGACGAGGCCGAGGCGCTCTGCGACCGGATCGTCGTGATGAACGCGGGTCGCGTCCTCGACGCCGGGACACCGACGGAGCTGGTTGACCGGCATGCGAGCAGGGCGACGGTTCGCTTCAGCATGCCGGACCCACCCGCGCCGATGCTGGACGACATCCGCCAGCTGAGCGGCGTGCGCGAGGTGGAGCAGGTGGGCGCGCGGGTCACCATCCACGGCAGCCGGCGCATCATCGCGCACGTCGGGGCGACCCTGGTGCTATGGGGATCGGTGCCGGACGACCTGAGCGTCCACGTCCCCAACCTCGACGACGCCCTGCTGAGCCTGCTCGGGCAGGAGCCGGCCGCGGACGCGCCCGTTCATGCACGCAACGAACTGATTGGAGGACCGCGATGAGCACCGCGGTGGGACGGCTCGTCCGGGCAGAGCTGAGACTGATCATGCGCGACCCGCTGGTCCTCACGTTCGTGTTCGCTTTCCCGATCGTGACGATGCTGATCATCGGCGGCGCGTTCGGCACCGCGCCGGACCCCGCGTTCGACGGCGTCAACCCCGCGCACTGGTATGTCGCGTCCTATCTCACCGTCGTGATCGCCGCGATGGGACTGGTGATGCTGCCTGTCCACCTGGCGTCCTACCGCGAGCGCGGTGTGCTGCGGCGCTTTGCCGCCGCCGGCTTCCCGCGGTGGTCGTTTGCCGTCGCGGAGCTCATCATCGGGCTGGTGACGACCATCGTCGCCTGCGGGCTGCTGCTGATCGTGGCCGTGCCGGTGTACGGCGTCCCCGCCGTGCACGACTGGTGGCGGGTGGCCACCGCGCTGCCGCTGGGTGCGGTGGCCTTCGTGAGCGTTGGTGTCCTGCTCGGCTCGCTGCTGCCATCGGCCCGGTCCGCCCAGGCCGTCGGGCTGCTGATCTTCTTCCCCTCGTTTCTGCTCGGCGCGGGCGGCCCGCCGCCAGACGTGATGGGCTCCGCGGTGCGCACCGTTGCCGGCCCGCTGCCGCTGACGCTGCTGACCAACGCGGTGCGGGAACCGTGGCTGGGCCTGGGACAGGCCACCGGGTCGCTGGTGGCGGTCGCGGTGCTGGCGGTGGTGGCCACGGCGGTCGCCGCCCGCCGGACGGTGCTGTGACCCGGGCGCTGGCCTCCGGGAACGGCCCGCGGCGGCGCGTCGACCGTAGTATTCGCGACATGACCGGCAACGCGGGCTCACCCGGTCCCGCCGAACTCCCGCCGGGGCGGGGCAGGTGGGTGGGCCTCGCCGTGTTCGCCGCGTTCATCGCGATCGGGCTGGCGCTGATGAACCCCAACCCGCCCGCCGCGGTGGCAGCGGCGGTGGTGGCCGTCGGCGCGGGCGCGCTCCTCGTCTCCGGGTGGCGGCCGCTGCTCCTGTACGCCGCGGTCGCCACCGCCGGGATCGCCGTCCTCGGGCACGGCATGTCCGCCAACGTCGGGTGGTTCGCGGTGTGCCTGCTCGGCGCGTGGTGCGTGCTGATCGGCGGCCGCCGCGATGGCCTGCTGTACTGGGCCGCCGCCATGGCCCTGTTCGCGGTCGAATGGGTGTGGATCGAGCCCGACCCGGGCTGGGGTGCGTGGATGGCGGGCATCACGTTCACCGTCTTCGGCGGCCTGCTGATCCGGCGCGAGCGTGACCTGGTCTCGCAGTTGCGGGCGGCTCAGGCGGGACTGGCGGAGCGGGCGCGGGCCGAGGAACGCAACCGCATCGCCCGGGAGCTGCACGACGTCATCGCGCACACCCTGACGGTCTCCCTGCTGCATGTCACGAGCGCGCGGCTGGCGATCGAGCACGACCCCGCCGACGCCGCGCGTGCGCTCGCCGAAGCCGAGCGGCTCGGCCAGGAAAGCCTCGCGGAGGTACGCCTGGCGGTGGGGATGCTGCACCACAATGAAGACCCCGGCCGCACCGGGCCGCTGCCGGGCGCGGGCGACCTGCCCGCGCTGGTGGACAGGTTCCGGTCCGCGGGCGCCGACGTCACCCTCGCGGTCGACGGCGACACCGGCCGGCTGCCCGCCACCACCGGCCTTGCCGTCTACCGCATCTTGCAGGAGGCGCTGACGAACGCGGTCAAGCACGCGCCCGGTTCGCCAACGGCGGTGCGCCTGAGCGTCCGCGCGGACGCGGTGGGGCTGTCCGTCGACAGCGCGGGCGAGCCCGGCACCGGCACCGGGCTGGGCGTGCTCAGCATGCGTGAGCGGGCCGAGTCGCTGGGCGGCAGCTTCCGGGCGGGACCCGGCGGCCGGGGCTGGCTGGTGCGCGCCACGCTCCCGCTCGGCGCCAGCCGGCAGCGGGCGGACGCGACATGATCCGGGTGCTGCTCGTCGACGACCAGGAGCTGGTGCGGGCCGGCCTGCGCGGCATCCTGCTCGGCCAGCTTGGCTTCGACATCGTCGGTGAGTGCGCCAACGGCAGCGAGGTGCTCGCGGCGGTCGAATCCCTCGCGCCGGACGTGGTGCTGATGGACGTGCGGATGCCCCTGGTCGACGGCGTGCAGGCGACCCGCGAGTTGCGCGGCCGCGAGGGCAGCCCGCCCGTCCTGGCCCTGACTACGTTCGACGACGACGAGGTGCTGGCGGGCATCCTGCGGGCCGGCGCGTCCGGCTTCGTACTCAAAGGCGTGCCCGCCGAGGACCTGCACCGGGCCGTACGCGTGGTCGCCGACGGCGGTGCCTGGCTCGACCCAGCCGTGACCGGCCGTGTACTGGCGATCTACCGGTCGGCCACGCCGCCGCGGTCCGGGCGAGATGCCGATCTCGAAGCCCTGACCAGCCGCGAACGCGAGGTGCTCGCGCTCATCGGCGAGGGCAAGACGAACGCCGAGATCGCCGCCCAGCTCTACGTCGGTGAGGGAACCGTCAAGACGCACATCAACCACGTGTTCACCAAGCTGCAGCTGCGCGACCGGGCCGCGGCGGTGGTCTTCGCCTTCGACCACGATCTCGTCACCCGGTGACGCGTTCCCGCCGCTCCGTGTGCGCCCGCGGCCGTCTGCCGCGGCCATAACCCCCGCCGGCGGCGGATACGTTAGGTAACAGAACACTCGTTCACCGGGTGGTTCACTGGCGGAGACGGGGGAACGATCCCGAACCAGCCGACGACCGAGGAGGCGGCCATGAGCGAACTCGACCGACTGGAAGCGGCGGTTGGCGAGTGCCGCGAGATGGTCCGCGAGGCCCACGCCGCCACGAAGGACCTGCGGGCCGCGGTGCGCGAGGCTAAGAGGGAGACGCAGGCCCTGGCGAAGGACGAGGTGGCCGCCCACGTCCAGGACGAGGTGTCGCGGCAGCTGGAGGAGCTGGGCGAACGGACCCGTGAGGCCATCACGGCGGCCACACAAAAGGTGATCGCCGAGTTCGACCGGTTCGGTGAGTCGCTGCTCGGCAAGGAAGCCTACTGGCAGAAGGCGAGCGGCCGTCGTTCGGCCACGCGCCCCGACAGCGACGTGGTTGCGCTCGACATGCGGCCCGGCGAGGACAAGGGCTGATGGCGTCAAGGTGACAGTGCGGCGGTTCCGCAGCGGACACGGCGTCAATGGTGGAACCATAATCGTCGGTGCTCCGCGATCGCGGCGGTGTGCGGCGCGGCACCGCAGGGGAGGCACGGTGTGAGTATCGGCGAGGCGCTCGCGGAGGCGCGGCGTCGGGCGGATCTCACCGTGACCGAGGTCAGCCGGCAGACCCGCGTCAGGGAAACGATCATCAGCGGCATCGAAGGTGACGACTACTCTGCATGCGGCGGTGACCTCTATGTCCGGGGGTACATCCGCACCATCGCCCAGGCGGTCGGCACCGACCCCGAGCCGTTGATCCGCGAGTACGACACGGACCAGCGGGCGGCGCAGCCGGACGCGGACGGCTGGGCCGAGCCGGTCACGCCGCCCAGGAAGCGCAGGCGGCTTCGGCTGAGCTGGATCGTGGCGCTGGTGCTGGTGTGGCTCGGTATCGGGGCGTACAACCTCCTCGCGGGCCAGTTCAACACGACGAACGCCACCCCCACGGCACACCCGGCGACCCATCCCCCCGTCGCCGCCGGCACGGTGGCGCCGCAAGCGCCGAGCCCGGCCGCGCCGGCCACCCCGACGAGCCCGGCGAGCCCGGCCACGCCGGGCAGCGCGGTGCGCACGCTGACCCCGGCCAGCGCCGCCGCGTTCAATCCCGCCAGCGCCGCCCAGGGCGACCACGCCGACCTCGCGCACCTCGCGATCGACGCAGATCCCGCCACGGCGTGGCACACCGACTGGTACGCGACCGCCCACTTCGGGAACCTGTACCCGGGCACGGGGCTGCTTGTGGACATGGGCCGACCGGCGACGATCACCGCCGCCCAGATCAGGCTCGGCCACGCTCAGGGCGCCGGCTTCCAGTTGCGCGTCGGCACAGCACCCGCGATGGCGCACCTGCCACCCGTCGCCCGCGAGGCCCACGCGGGCGGCGTCGTGCGCCTGCGGCTCGCCGCGCCGGCGCACGGCCGTTATGTGCTCATCTGGTTCACCAGCCTGCCGCCCGACCAGTCCGGCACCTTCCAGGTGAGCGTGTACAGCCTGCGGCTGGAGGGCCCGGCCTGACCGGATCCGGCCGGCGCCGTCCGCCGCCGGGAGCGGTCATGCGCGGGCGGCGCGGCGGTACCGGCCAGCGAGTTCGTGCAGGTGCCGCATGAGCTCGGGGTGGGCCCCCGGGTCCTCGACCTCGAAGTCGGCGCCGAGCATGCCGAGGTAGAGGGCGAGCATCTGTGGTGTGTCCGATCCGGCGCGTACCCGGCAGGTGCTCTTCCCGATGGGGCTGACCTCGACCGATGGCGGCAGCCGCGGAATCAACTCCTCGGCCGCGGCGTGGGCGATCACGTCGGTGTGGTAGTTCCACATCGCGGCGCCGGTGCCCTTCAGCACGTGGAGCGCCGCGTCGCCGTCGGGGAGCTGGCGGGGCGCGAATCGGGGACCGGCGTGGTTCGGCCGCAGGCCGACACGGTCGACCCGGAAGGTGCGCCACGCCTGGTGGCCGGTGTCCCAGGCGACGAGGTACCAGCGGCGGCCGGCGTTGACGAGACGGTGGGGCTCGACGTCGCGGCGGCTTTCGGTGCCGTCGTGCTGCCGGTAGTCGAAACGAACCCGCTGCCCGTCCCGGCACGCGGCGGCGAGCGCCGTCAGGGTGCCGGCGCCGACGGCCGGCCCCGGTACGGGCGCGGGAACGGTGAACGCCTCGAGGGCACTCACCCGGCGGCGCAGCTGCGCGGGGAGAAGCTGCTGCAGCTTGGCCAGGGCGCGGACGGACGACTCTTCGATCCCGGCGACCGATCCGCCCGCCGCGGTGCGCAGCCCGACCGCGACCGCGACGGCCTCCTCGTCGTCAAGCAGCAGCGGCGGGATCACCGCCCCGGCGCCGAGGCGGTACCCGCCGCCGACCCCCGGGGTGGCGTCGACCGGGTACCCGAGCCGGCGCAGGCGCTCGACGTCGTTGCGCACGGTGCGGGTCGTCACTCCCAGGCGCGACGCGAGCTCTGCGCCCGTCCAGTCGCGGCGGCTCTGCAAGATCGACAGCAGGCGCAGAAGCCGGGCCGAGGTTTCCAGCATGTACACAGATTCCCACGAATCGCGGAACGAAATCTTCCTGATCATGCGGCATCCTGGCCGCATGGACACCACACACGGCGACATCAGGCCGTTCCGCATCGAGATCCCGCAGCGCGACATCGACGACCTTCACGACCGGCTCGCCCGGACCCGCTGGCCACACGACCTGCCCGGCTCCGGCTGGGAGCGGGGCGTGCCCGGTGCCTACGTGCGGAGCCTCGCCGAAATCTGGCGGACGGCCTTCGACTGGCGGGCCGCGGAGGCCGCGCTCAACCGGATCCCGCAGTTCACGACCACGATCGACGGCCAGCCGATCCACTTCCTGCACGTCCGGTCACCAAACCCCGGCGCGCTGCCGCTGCTGCTCACCCACGGCTGGCCCAGCTCGCCGGTCGAGTTTCTGCGGGTGGTCGGGCCGCTTGCCGATCCCGGCTCGCATAGCGGCGACCCGGCCGACGCGTTCCACCTGGTGATCCCCTCGCTTCCTGGGTACGGGTTCTCGACGCCGGTGCGCCAGCCCGGCTGGGGCAACCTGTTCCGGATCGGGCAGGCGTGGGCGCAGCTCATGGCCCGCCTCGGCTACGAGCGTTATGCCGTGCACGGGACCGACGTTGGCTCCGGCGTGGCGGGCATCCTGGCCATGGTCGACGCCGGCCGGGTGGCGGGCGTCCACCTGGCCGGGACCGTGGCGGCCATGCCGTTCGGGCCGCCGCTCCGGCTGGACGGGCTGTCCGAGGCTGACCGGGAGCGGGCCGAGCGCTTCAACGCCTACCAGTCCGACGGCCTCGGCTACCTGTACCTGCAGGCCACCCGTCCCCAGACGCTGGCCTACGCGCTGACCGACTCGCCGGCCGCGCAGCTGGCGTGGATCGTCGAGAAATTCCGCGAGTGGACCGACCCGGCGGCGGAGCTGCCCGAGGACGCCGTCGACCGCGACCAGCTGCTCACCAACGTGAGCATCTTCTGGTTCACCAGGGCCGGCGCGTCCTCCGCCCACGCCACCTACGAGGGCATTCAGGCCTGGCGTGAGATGGCCGCCGGGTCCGCGGACGCGCCCGGCGCGTCCGGCGACCCCGACGGCGGCCAGCCCGGTCCGCCGACCGGCGTGGCGGTGTTCGCCGCCGACACCACCATCCGCAACCTGATGGACCCGGCGGGGCGGATCAGCCACTGGTCGCAGTATGACCGCGGCGGCCACTTCCCCGCCATGGAAGTCCCGGACCTCTTCGCCGACGACGTCCGTGCCTTCTTCCGGAGCCTGAGGTGAGCCAGGGCCTGCGGTGACCCGGACCGTGCCGTCCCGCCCCCGGGTCAGGCGACCGGGGTGTCGGTGCTGGCGAGGAACTGGGTGGCGGCCAGCTCGGCGTAGAGGGGGTCGCCGGCGACGAGCTCGGCGTGGGTTCCCGTCGCCTTGACCCGTCCCGCGTCCATGACGATGATGCGATCGGCCATGGTCACCGTGGAGAGCCGGTGCGCGACGACCAGGACGGTGGTCATGCGCGCGGTCTCCGCCACGGTTTCGCGCAGCGCCGCCTCGTTGAGCGCGTCGAGCTGGGAGGTGGCCTCGTCCAGCAGGAGCAGCCGCGGGCGGCGCAGCAGCGCCCGCGCGATGGCCACCCGCTGGCGCTCGCCTCCGGACAGCCTGGTGCCGCGGTGCCCGACCGCCGTTTCCAGCCCTTCGGGCAGGCGCGTCACCAGGCCGGTGAGCCTGGTGATCCGCAGTACCTCGCTGACCTCGGAATCCGTCGCGCCGGGAGCGCCGAGGATGAGGTTCTCGCGCAGGCTGCCGGAGAGCACCGGTGCGTCCTGCTCCACGTAGCCGATGGCGTCGCGCAGCTCCGGGATCGGCCAGTCCCGCAGGTTCCTGCCGTCGACCAGGATCCGCCCGGCGTCGGGTTCGTAGAAGCGCTCGATCAGCGAGAACACGGTGGTCTTTCCCGCGCCCGACGGGCCGACGAACGCGGTCATCCCGCAGGGCGGGATCGCGAAGCTGACGCCGTGATGAACCTCCGGCAGCCCGGGCCGGTAGCGGAAGCGCACCCGCTCGAATGTGACCGCCGCCGGGGCGTCGCCCCCGCCGCGGCTGCCCGCGGGAGCGGCGGAGGGTTCCACCGGCAGCCGTTCTGCCTCCTGGATTCTCGCCACCGCCGCGGCGCCCACCTGGTACTCGCTGGCGGCCTCGACCAGTTGCTGGATCGGCGACATCAGGTAGTAGACGTACAGCAGGAACGCGACGAGGGTACCCACCTCAATCGCGCCCGAGGCGACCCGCGCACCGCCGGTGGCGAGCACGGCGATGAACGCGCACTGAATGGACAGGCCGGCGGTGTTGCCCGCTATCGCCTGCCACTTCGCGGCCCGGACGTCGGCCCGCCACGCATCCCGGGCGGCCGCGTGGATGCGCCGCCCCTCGCGGTGTTCGGCACCCGACGCCTTGACGGTCCGGAACGCCCCCAGCATCCGTTCCAGGGCGGCGCCCATCACGCCGACGCTGTCCTGCGCGCGGCGCGCGGCGTGGCCGATCCTCGGCACCACGACGCCGATGACCACCGCCGCCAGGCTGAACACGCCCAGGGTGACGGCGAACAGCACGAGGTCCATCAGGCTCATCAGCACCAGCGTCGCGACCAGCGTGAGGCTGCCGGTGATCACCCCCACGATGGACCCGGTGGTGACGTCCCGCAGCAGCGTGGTGTCGGAGCTGACCCGGGACATCAGGTCGCCGGGCTCGGCGCGGTCCAGCCCGCTGATCGTGAGGCCGAGCAGCCGGTCCACCAGCCGCCGCCGCGCGGCCAGCACCACCGATTCCGCGGTCCGCCGCAGCACGTAGGTGCCCAGCGCGCCGAGCGCGGCGTTGCCCAGGACCAGCACCGTCATGAGCAGCAGGAGATGCGCGACGGAGCGATGATGGCCCAGGTCGTCGATCAGCGCCTTGACGACCAGCGGCAGGGCCAGGCCGGTCGCGGCGGTGAGCAGGCTCAGCAGAG
>Ga0081540_1002692_pt1 | contig 14453 bp, 13 predicted proteins | sample TabmetS2T1R1_FD_71024 | JGI IMG/M metagenome (GOLD analysis project Ga0081540, IMG submission 71024) | Tabebuia heterophylla rhizosphere microbial communities from the University of Puerto Rico - S2T1R1 | ecosystem: Host-associated > Plants > Roots > Rhizosphere ... | reverse complement strand
CGCCAATAGACTCCAGTTCAAGATCTTGGTGAGCCCGCAATCATCGATCAAATCCCCGATCTTGTCGCAGATCATGGCTGCGACAACCGCGCAAGAGCTCAACGAGGCGGTTGCGAAGTATCCCTTCGATTTATCAGCGCCAACGGATGACCGGCCCTTCTTCTTCAATCAGCTCCGAATCACCGACCCTGCGTCTTTTTGGCTCGCTGTCACGTCAAAATCCGGCGTGGTGCACGGCAATTTAGTAGCAACAATCACACTTGCCGTCGTGGTTACGCTTTCGACAATTTTGGTGTTGAACACCACTATCGTTCCATCGCTACCCTCCATCCGCAAAGTGACGCCTCGCATTGCCGTGCTTGGCTCGGTCTATTTTGTACTAATCGGCTTCGGCTTTATGTTCGTCGAGATCGGTCTCATTCAGCGGATTTCAATCTATCTGGGCCATCCGGTCTACGGGATGGCTATTGGGCTCTTCGGAATTATCGTATCGACCGGGCTTGGCAGCTTGTGTTCTTACCGCCTCTCGTTACTGACCGGTGTGCGACTTCAACTTTGGGCCGCTGCGCTCGGGCTTTATCTCATTCTCCTGTCTTATTGGCTCCCGCTGCTGATCGACCAGTTCGCGGCCGGAAATCTTCTCGTCCGCGCCGCAGTTTCGCTCACCGCAATTGTTCCTTCCGGCGTGCTGATGGGTTTCGGGTTCCCTACGGGAATGGAAATCGTAAATGCTATCGATTCGCGCCCGACACCTTGGTTCTGGGCAGTCAACGGCGCGGCTGGCGTTCTCGCGGCAGGCATCGCAGTACTTGTGAGTATCCACGCTACAATAAGCACGACGCTCTGGTGCGGAGGCGCCTGTTATCTGCTGCTCGTGCCAATTGCGATCAACTTGGCGCGACTGCGCCGCAATGAGCCAGATGCCGTAGCGGTGCCGGCGGCATCCGGATAAAACCTGTTTTTCCGAGCCCGCGGCTCAGACCGAAAATAGTGCAAGCGAAAGGGCCGGCCTTATCTGGCCCGCCCTTTGGTATTGAGCCGATCAGAGGGATCTGGGATTCGGGCGAGCTGCAGGCGTTTTGAAGTAGAGAGCGAGCTACGGCGCGAGCCCGACCAGGCTGCGGGCGTAGGCGCTGGCCTCGAAGGGACGGAGGTCTTCGGCGGTTTCACCAACCCCGATGGCGTGAATCGGGATCCCGTATTTTTCTGCCAGCGAAACCAGGACGCCGCCGCGAGCGGTGCCGTCGAGCTTGGTCATGACAATGCCGGTCACCCCGACCATCTCGCGGAAGATTTCCGCCTGAGCGTGGGCATTCTGGCCGGTTGTAGCATCGAGCACCAGCAGCACCGAATGCGGAGCCTGCGGATCGACTTTCTTCACAACACGGACGATCTTTTGCAGTTCTCCCATCAGATTGACCTTGTTGTGCAGTCGCCCGGCCGTATCGATCATCAGAATGTCGCTGCCCTCGGTGCGGGCTTGCTCGAAAGCCTCGTAAGCCAGCCCCGCCGCGTCGCTCCCGGTGGGCCTGGCAACGACCCGGCAACCTGTGCGCTCGCCCCAGATCTGCAGCTGCTCGACCCCCGCGGCGCGGAACGTATCCCCGGCGGCGAGTACGACCTCGAGGCCGGCATCCCGGTATTGCTTGGCAAGCTTTGCGATAGTCGTCGTCTTGCCGCTGCCGTTGACCCCTACGACCAGGATCACGAACGGCTTCTTTTCGGTGTCGAGCCGCAGCGGCTTTGTTACGGGTTCGACGAGCCGGATCACCTCCGCGGCGAGAGCGGCGCGGACCTCTTCTGGAGAGACATCCTGATTAAAGCGTGTCCGGCGTAGTTCGTCGGTGACTTCGGCGGCGATGCCGAGACCCATATCGCTGGCGATCAGCAGCTCTTCGAGCTCGAGCAGCGCCGCGTCATCGAGACGCCGGCGATTGAAGATCGTATTGATGCCTTCGGTAAGCCGCGCCGAGCTGCGCGCCATCCCCGCGCGGAGCCGGCCGAGCCAGCCCCGGCGCTCGACGCCTTCGGCGCTCTCGGGCGCCGCGGCTTGCGGCCCGTCGGCAGCCTCTTCGGGTGGCTCCCGGGGGCGGCCGCTCCAAAGTTCGCTCATCGGCGCCGGTTTCGGCAGCTCGGCTGACTGCCCGTCTTCCGGCTGCCGATCTATCGTATCTTCCCTCAGGGCCTCGGCCCCTGGGTCGGGTCCGGGAATTGGTTCGGACGTCGAGCGTCGCCAAAACCTCATTGTATCGGCACTCCGATCAGGTTGCGCCCGCTGCGATCGACAAGCCGCATGCGCCGGACCGAGCCTTCGGGGTCTTGGGTCGCAGAGCGCACGGTAGCATAGAAGGCGGCGCGTCCGAGGCCGGGGCGCTCGATCAGCACATCCGTTTCGCTGCCGATGCGTGACGCAAGCTCAACGGCGAGAGCAGCTTCGCCAGCCGCCCGCAGCCTCCCCGCCCGCTCCCTGACCAGCGCGTCCGGCAGTTGCGGCATGCGGGCCGCGGGCGTGCCCGGCCGCGCGCTGTAAGGGAACACATGGACGAAGGCAAGGCCGCACTCGGCGATCAGGTCGAGGCTGCGGCGGAACATGTCCTCGCTTTCGGTTGGGAAGCCGGCGATCAGATCGGCGCCAAGCGCCACCTCCGGACGCGCTGCTCGGGCGCGCCGCGCCGCCGCGATCGCACCCTCTCGCGAGTGCCGCCGCTTCATCCGCTTCAAGATCAGATCGTCGCCCGCTTGCAGCGAAAAATGGAGATGCGGCATGAGCCGCGCTTCCTCGGCGATGAGACGCCACAATTCCGGGTCGATCTCGGCCGGGTCGAGCGAGGAAAGACGCAGGCGCGCCAACTCCGGAACAGCGGCGAGCAACCGCCGGACCATCTGTCCGAGGCTCGGCGCGCCCGGCAGATCCGCACCGTAGGCGGTGAGGTCGACCCCGGTGATCACAATTTCGCGATAGCCGGCGATAACCAGGCGGCGCGCCTGCTGGGCAATGACGCCCATCGGTACCGATCGGCTGGCGCCGCGAGCATAGGGGATCACGCAGAAGGTGCAGCGGTGATCGCAGCCCTGCTGGACCTGCAAGAAGGCGCGGCTCTTGCCCTCGAAGCCGTCGACGAGGTGAGCGGCGGTTTCGTCCAATTTGGCCGCTCCGGCCGCGCCCGCGATATAGCTGAGCGGGCGCAGCTTGGCCTCGTTGTCGAGCACCGCATCGACCTCGGGCAGTCCGGCGTAACGCTCGGGTGCGATTGCCGCAGCGCAGCCGGTCACGATGATCCTCGCTTCCGGGCGGCGGCGGCGGGCGCGCCGGATTGCCTGGCGGGCTTGCCGCTCAGCCTCCGCCGTAACGGCACAGGTGTTGACTATGACCGCGCCGGTGAGGCCGGCGCTTTCAGCAGCGCGGCGGATGACCTCGGATTCGAAAATATTGAGGCGGCAGCCGAAGGTGATGACCTCGTTGTCCGGCATGTTGCCTAGCCCGCCGCGAGCAGATCCGGGTCGAACACCCCCTCGAAGCTCAGGGCCGCGGGTCCGGTCATGACTATGTGATTGTCCGCGCGCCAGGCGATGTCGAGCGCGCCGCCGTCGAGCTCGACCGAGGCGCATCTGTCAGCGAGGCCCCTTCGATGAGCCGCAACCACCGCCGCGCAGGCGCCGCTGCCGCATGCCAGGGTGATGCCGGCGCCGCGCTCCCAGACGCGCAGCCGAATATGCTTGCGATCCACGACTACGGCGACACCGATATTGGCACGCACCGGAAACAGGGGGTGATGCTCGAGGGCCGGGCCCAGAGCCGCGAGGTCGATCGTTTCGATGTCGTCGACGAAGAATGTCGCATGCGGGTTGCCGAGATTGGTGCATACCGGGCCGGAGAGCGGGCCAACCGACAAGTCGACGCGCTCGGTATCCGCCGCTCGGGCCAGTGGGATCTCGCGCCAACCGATCCGCACCGGTCCCATATCGACCGCGACGCGCCCGTCGGCCAATGCCTCGGCTTCCAGCAGCCCGGCCACGGTCTCGATGCGGATTCGCGGATCGCCGGTCTCACGGTAGATTAGATCGGCAATGCAGCGAGTCGCATTGCCGCAAGCCTCCGCCTCACTGCCGTCAACATTGCGAATCCGCATCAGGACCTGGGCTGCGGGATGGCGCGCTGGCTCCAAGACGATCAGCTGATCGCAGCCGATGCCGGTGCGCCGATCGGCAAGAACCGATGCGGCCTTGGCGTTTATCGGGATGAAGTCGCGGCGAAAATCGAGCACGACAAAATCGTTGCCGAGCCCGTGCATTTTGAGGAATGGGATCTTGCCCATGGCGCCGCTTATATGGCGGCGCGGTGCGCCCTGTCCAACGCGTAGGCGCCGACGCCGGATGGGCGCGGGCGCCGAGGAATGGGGCTACCCTACAGGGGCGGGGCGCCGGGGCCAGCGGTCGGGCCGCCGGCCTCTGCCCTGACGTGCCGCGCGGCCGATTTGCCTTGTTTCGCGGTTGTCGTCTTGGCGGCGTTGACCGAGCCGGTCCTGGCCGAGCCTTTGGCGTTCGCCGCCCCAGTCGGCTCCCTGCTCGCCTTTCTCGACGGAGCGGTCGCCACCGTCTGGTTGCCCCCCGACCTTGCCGAATGCGCAGAATGATAGGCGCTGCGAGGCTTGCCGATGACGTGCTTCGCCGATCTTTGGCTTGAGGTCTGCCGCCCGTGTCGCCCCGGATGGCCGTGCGACGGCGGCCGCGACGCCGCCAGCGACGGTTCCGGAGCCTCGGCGTCGACGGCGGACCAGTCGTTTGCGGTCGTGTCCGCTGTCCGGGCAGCAACAGGAGCGGCTTCGTTTATGAAATAGGCCGGCGTATCGCCGGAAGGGCTGAAGTTTTTCGACCCGTAATCCGGCAGTTCCAGACCAGAGGCGGGAACGCCCGCGAGAGCAAGCGCGCCTGCAAGAAAAGCAATGGCCAACGTATTTTGCATTGTGTGTCCCCCACCTGCGGTTACTTAACCGACGCGGCAGCGGGGTATCAAATACTGGCCATTGCGCCGCAGGCTCTGGCGGTGCAGCCGATACTCGAGACGGTCGCTTAGAGAGAATCGGCCGCGTTGTCTGCGATACGGTAATTACGTTCGCTTTGTTCGGAGGTTTCCGGATCGAGCCTGTCCATCAGGAAACGTTGCCCGCACCAGCCGCGGCCGAGCGTGCGGGCCGATGCAAGGTCCCCGAGAACCCTGCAATCACAAGGCCCGAGAGTGCAAGAAGAGGACGGCGGTTCGGCCGTGCCTTCCCGCCTGCCACTGTCCGCCGGTGCGGGTCGCAGCGCGCCCCCGCGAACGACACGGTGGCCTATCGTTTGGAGAGTGGATTGGCCTTAATCCAGCATAAGCGGCTGCCCGTCTAAATCCTCCGCCCGTTCCACTTCGATCAAGACAGCAAAACCGCCCTTCTGCGGGTCGCGATCCTTCTCCGGCTGGACCAGGCGTCGCCACACCTCTTCATAGATCGGGCCCGATTTGTAGATCCGGGCGCGGCCATAGAACCGGGCGATACCGCCCTTTGGCAAGACACCCTCTTCGCGCAACTGCGGCTTGCGAAAGAACACCGTGAGCGGCGTGCCGTCCGCGAGACTTCCGGTGGTCGAGCCTTTGCCGCGCTCCCACAGCCCGATATGAGTGTCGTCGAAGACCATTGTGCTCCCGCGCGGACTCACCTGAGCGAAGCCATTGGGCAGCACGCTGCCGACAAGGCACACATTGGCCGGAAAAGCGCTGTTGATATGCGACTGCAGCACTGTCGGTATTTTTGCCATCACGCCTCCCGTGACCGGGTTGAACCGATAATCGCCGACTGCTCCGTCACGCCACTTGGTCGAGCGTCGAAGCTACATCTCGTGTTGTGGCACGGCGCAAATCCCGGGTTTCGGTCTCGTCGAACGGACGACCGCGGTGCATCGTGCAGCGATTGTCCCAGATCACCAAATCGCCCTTTCTCCAGACGTGCCGGTACACGAATTCGCGCTGCGTCGCGAACTCGATCAGGTCTCGCAGCAGCAGTCGGCCCTCGGGGATGGGCCGACCGACAATATGAGACGCATGTGCGGCGAGGTAGAGCGTCTTGCGGCGGGAACCAGGATGCGCCCGCACCAGCCGTTGCGGCACCGGCGGCAACACGTCGCGTTCGCCAAAGAGCAGCTCGGTAAACCCGATCTGACTGCGCGAATAAGCAATGTCATGCATCGCGACGAGGCCCTCGACTTCGGTTTTGGTCTTGTCAGGGAGAGCGTCCCACGCCGTCCGCAGATCGGCAAATTCGGTTTCGCCGCCGCTCGTCGTCACCCGGTGCGCATAAAGCATCGACAGGGCCGCGGGAATTCGGCGGAACGAGCCGTCCGTATGCCACAGACGGTTGCCGAGCTGGTCGAAACGGCGCGGGTCGTCGGCCATGCGCCGTCGATGGTTCTCGTCGAGGTTCGAGATATCCGAAATCTCAGGTCGCAGCCGCCGCCTTGTTCCGGGGCGAGCGCTGCGCGGCGCCTCGATCTCCCCAAAGTTCCCGGCAAAGGCAAGCTGCCGCTCGTCATCGAGATCCTGATCGGGCAATACAAGCACCGCATAGCGATCGACGGCTTCCGATATTGCGCGCGCCGCGACCGCATCGAGCGGGCGGCCAATATCGACGCCGGAGATTTCCGCGCAAAAGGCCGGGTGCAAAGGCCTAACCCGAAATTGCATTCCGGAGGTCCTAATCGTCCGCCGCGGCGCGGACGCTTCGATCGACCGCTCCGCCGGCGAACTCGCTGAGCTCGCCGATCAGTTGCGTGATGTCGGCCTGCAAACTGGCAAAACCGGGAGACTTCTCAAGCGTCTTCTGGTCCATATAGAGCGCGCGGTCGACCTCGATCTGCAGGCTGTGCCGCTGCGCCGCCGGGCGGCCCTGTCGCTTGACGATCTCGACCCCCTTATAGACCTCGTTGACGCGAACGGTGTAACCGCGACCGCGCAACGCCTGCGCGACAAATTCGGTGAATTCGGAAGCGCAGCTCTTCCCGTCTCGATCGCCGAGGACAAAATCGGCGCAGTGACCGCCTTTCTTGCCGCTGCGCTGGGACGGCATCGAATGGCAGTTGACATGCCAGACCACGCCGAATTTGCGGTGGGTGCGCTCGCACGTCTCATCGAGCACGCGATGGTAAGGGGTGTGGTATCGGTCGACCCGGGACAGGATCTCGTCCACCGTGAGCTTGCGATCGTAGATCGGAATCCCCGGGCGGGCCACACGACGCACAACGCCAAGACCAGCGCGTGTCCTGTGCGAGGGCGAGAGGGGCCAAGGCCAGGGGCCGTCGATCAATGCGTTGTCGAGATCGTCGGCCGCGCGGTTGGCGTCGAGATAGCTGCGCGGGAATATCGCGCCGATCAGGGTCGCGCCAAATTCCGGCGCCGCCGCGTAGAGCTCATCGACATAAGCATCCTCCGCCGTTCGCAGCAAGTTCAGTGGGCAGCAAAAGCGAAAATCCTCGGGGTAATGCGATCCGCTATGAGGCGAGTCGAAGACCAAGGGCACTTCCGTCGCCTGCGGGTCGCGCCGCCACAGCACACCGGGGATCTCGAAGCTCATCCTTATCAAGCTCCTCATTCGGGAATGGAGCATGCATATTGCTGCGAAATCTACGGACGGTTCAGGTTCCGAGCAAGCGGCGAGGGGGCGTCCGCGGCCCGATGTCGTCGTGACGAATCCCCTGATCGGGTGCAAGATGACTGTTTGTAGCCATTTGAGGATAGGGAGTTCTGCGTGCCCGAGCCGAACTATGCCGTCGAGCTGACCCCGCCGGACATTGAACCCTACCGAGCAGGCAACACCGGGATCGATTACGTTACAAGCTTCGAAGGCGAAATCGCGGGACCGCATGTCCTCGTCACGGCGTTGACACACGGCAACGAGATCTGCGGCGCGATTGCACTCGACCGTCTGTTCCGCGCCGGGTTGCGGCCGAGGCGGGGCAAGCTGACCCTGGCCTTCGACAACGTCGCCGCCTACCGCAATTTCGACACCCGGATGCCTGTCGCTTCGCGCTATATCGACGAGGATTTTAATCGGCTATGGGCTCCGGACACCCTCGACGGCTCCCGCCGGTCGACCGAGCTCGCCCGCGCCCGTGCCCTGCGCCCGATCGTCGACGCGGCCGACTTCCTGCTTGACATTCACTCGATGCAGTATGCGACCGCGCCGCTGATGCTCGCCGGTACGCTCGACAGATCGGTCGCCCTGGCGCGGCGAGTCGGGATCCCCGAGCTGATCATGTGCGACGCCGGCCATGCAGCAGGACCGCGGATGCGCGATTATGGCGGGTTCGGCGACCTGGCCTCGGCAAAAACCGCGCTCCTGATCGAAAGCGGACAGCACTGGGAACGGCGCGCCGCCGAAGTCGCCACCGATGTCATGCTGCGCTTTCTGATCGCCGTTGGCATCTTGACGCGCGATGATGCCGAGCCTCTGGCCGGTCCCAATTTCGAGGCTCATCCCAGACAACGCGTAATACAAGTCACCGAGGCTGTGACGATTACCGGCGACAGCTTTGAGTTCGTCGAGGATTTTCGGGGATTGGAGGTGCTGTCCGCCAAGGGCACCCTGATCGGGCGCGACAACGGCCGCGAGATCCGCACGCCCTATGATGATTGCGTTTTGATCATGCCGTCGCGGCGTCTCGTCAAAGGTCAGACGGCGGTACGACTTGGCCGTTTCATCGAGTGAGAGCCGCGCCCAATAGCAGCCGGCTTGCCGCCGCGCCGATAAAGCGCAGCTTCCCGCCCATCGTCGACAGCCGGGCACGTGTTCTCGTGCTCGGTACCCTGCCGGGCGAAGAATCGTTGCGCCGGATCGAGTATTATGCCCACCCGCGCAATCTTTTCTGGCCGATCGTCTTTGCCATGTTTGATGAATCACCGGCATTCAACTACGCGGATCGCTTGGCCTTTGTTGCCTCTCGTGGGATCGCGTTGTGGGACGTTTGCGAGGTAGGAGAGCGCGAGGCCAGCGCCGACGCGTCGATCCGTGGGGAACGGCCAAACCAGATCGCTCATCTGCTCGATGGGCATCCGCTGATCCGCGCCGTCGCCTTCAACGGCAGCGGGGCGCGGCGGCTGTATGACCGGCATTTCCCGCGGAGGGCAGACCTCGCCTATGTGGCACTGCCGTCGACGAGCCCGGCCCATGCCCGCATCGGCTTTGCAGAAAAGCTCGAGCGCTGGAAGGCGCTGCGCAAGATACTGGACGATCCCGTCCCACGATAGGATTCGTTTCTAAGCCTGCATCATTGGCGGAACTGCCTCCGGGCCTATAAAATGCTCGTAATGAACAGTTCCCGGCGGCCAATGCCGGCTGGCCGTCGCGGCGGCGGCCATCATCCCCGGAGGGCCGCAGTAGTACAGATGCGTGCCGTGAAGGTATTGGCGGAGGATACTGGCGATGTCGAGGCCTTTTGCCGGGTCGCCGCCATCGTGATGGAAGTGAACGCGCCCTTGCGCGGCAAGGATTGAGAGATCGTCGAGGAATGCCGTCTCCTCGGGCGAGCGCGTGCAGTAATGCAGCTGGAACTCAGCGCGCCGGCGGCGCAATTCCGCGATCATCGCCATGATGGGCGTAATGCCGATGCCGCCGGCGATCAGCAGATGCCGCTCTGCCTCGGCAGCCAGGGGGAAGTGGTTACGCGGCGTCGACGCTTCGACGATATCGCCAACCCGGATTTTTTCATGCCACTCGCGTGACCCGCGCCCTTCGGGCTCGCGCAGGACTGCGATGCAATAGCGCGTCCGCTCCACCGGGTCGTTCCACAGTGAGAAGTCTCGCGCCGGCCCATCGGCAACCCGCACTGAGAGGTGCGCCCCCGCCGTGAACCCCGGCAGATCGCGCTCATCCGGGTCCGTCAACTCATAGCCGTTGATCCGCTGAGCGAGATAGGTGATCGACCGAACGCGAAGCAGCATTCCGAAGCGCTCAAGGCTCAACCTCGCCCCAGGCCACGTAGCGCCGGCGCGTCTGCCGCTCCCTCCCCTCCTCGACCATGCGCATCGCCTGCGCCTCGACTAGGTCGAGCACCGGATCGCTGCCGACGTTCACGAGTCCGTGCGCCCTCAGCAGAACTTCGATCTCCTCGCGCGGCCGACCCCCGAGGAAAGGCAGCCGATCGCCGATCGCCGCGTATTCGGCGCTCGTTCGGGCATTTTCTCTCTGGTGGGTCAAGCACCCCGGGTCGAATTGCCCATCGATGACGGCGAGCCGCCCGCCGGGCCGCAATACGCGGATCCATTCGTCGATCGCTGCTTCGGGATGCGGCAAGGTCCACAAGACATGCCGGCTGACGACAAGCTCGAAGTTGTTGGCCGAAAACGGCAGCTGCTCGGCGTCAGCCTCCTCGAAACGGATCGACGCGCCCCGCTCCGCCGCCTTGCGCCGCGCCTCTGCGAGCATTGCGGGCGCAAAGTCGACGCCGGTGACGCGATGGCCGCGAGCGGCCAGCTCGAGGCTCAAAAAACCGGTGCCGCAGCCGACGTCGAGCACATCGAGGGCGCTACGTCCCGCAAGCACGAGATCGAGGATGCGGTCCCAGGCGGTGCGCTCCGCCTCGGTGCGAATGCTATGCCCGAAATCCCCGTCGAAATTTGCGGCCCGCCGGCCCCAATGGGCAGCGACCTGCTGCTTGACGGGATCGGATTGAACGGTTCTCATTGCGCCTCCGCGTCAGGATAGCCCCACAACCAAAGCCAGCATCTCCAGCTGTTCCGCGTACCGGGCGGTGGGATTGAGAAGAAGGTGGTTCGCACCGGCGGCGACCAGCTCCTCCAGCTGTTCCGCCACTTGCGCCGGCGTGCCATGAACGCCCGACGCGTCGGTGCCCTCGGGATTGCGATACACCAGGGTGAACCAGCGGTTCAGCTCGGCGCGCGCAGCCTCCGGGCGCTCGTGCACCGATATGAATACCCGCTTCGATATTGGAAAGGCTGCCGGATCACGCCCGGCCGTCTCCAGCGCTTGGCGCAACAGCGGAACGGAACGCGTGAAGGCAGCGTTGCTGGAGCCGCCGGAGCCCATCCAGCCATCGGCAATAGCGGCGGTCCGGCGCAGCGCGTCCGGGTGCCCGACACCCATCCAGATCGGCGGCCGCGGCCTCTGGACCGGTTTCGGCGCCATCGTGCCCTCGTGAAGCTGAAAGATGCGGCCACGGTAGGAGACTTGCTGCTCGGTCCACAACGCCTTGATCAGCTCGACGGCCTCGCGGAAACGCCGCACCCGGCCTTCTTGCGGGGTCTGAAACTGCTCATAATGGTGGTCTCGGCCCAGCCCCACACCGAGGATTGCTCGGCCGTTGCTGACATAATCCAAGCTCGCCCATTGATGCGCGACATGGACCGGGTTGTGGACCGGAAGCACAACGACCGACGCGCCCAGTCGGATCTTGGTGGTAACGGCGGCCGCATAGGTCAACACCACTACCGGGTCGAAGCAGAAGACGTGGTCGAGGGTATTTTCGGTCACCCAGAGATCGCTGAACCCGAGCTCCTCGGCGCGCTGGGCGACGCGACGAACTGCTGCGACATCGATTTGCTCCGGCGAGCGGTGGGGCAGCGCCACTCCAAGCGAAATTTCATCTTTTAGGGCCATGCGGCGCCCCCTCGAGCCGAGACGGTTTTGGCATCGAATTTATCATTCCCGCGAAAAAGCGTGTGAGGAAGACGGCGGCAAACAGGTCGCGCGTGATTCGAAACGCGCCGAGAACGCGCTCCTCAGCATGAAATCTTTGATCTCATTGAGAAAATACCTCCTTTCGAGAAGGCCGCCCACGGGTCCGCGCAGGGCGCCGGCCCGAGGACAGGCTCCGCGGCCGTCTCGAAAGACGCACGGCAATTGCGTGTCCGGATTTCGCAGCAGTCGCTCTCGCAGGGCGAGACGACTCTAGCCCTAGGGGCGGGCGACTTTTTCGATGAGCTCGATTTGAGCGCCGTCGGGGGCTTCGAGAAAGCAGACGCGGCGGCCATTGTTGGGCGGCAGCTCCTCAAGGATGCGGACGCCGTTATCCCGCAGTTTTGCCATCGCGCCGGAGTAATCGTCGGTATCGAGGGCGATGTGCTCGATACCGTAGTGCTGCTCGTGGTTTTGTGCCGAGATCAGCGTCGTGATGTTGAGAGTCAGCCCGTGCAGGTTTAGCCGGTGGCCGCGGCCTGGTATCTCGGCCACATAGGTCGCGCCCAGATTGTCGATGTAGAACTGCATGGTCTGCTGGGGATCTTTGGTCTTCACATGCACATGCTGGATTGCAAAGGACATCATTGTTCTCCTTTGTCGTGATTCGTTCTCTAGGCGTGCGTTTGCGACGGCAACGCGACGGAGCACGATACCACGCTGCCCAGCGCCAACCAAAGGCGCGTGACGATTAAAGCCATCTCCCGCGCCACAAAATTTGCGCTTGCCGGCCCATCGGTGATGGTTAACAGTTGCGTTGCTGCCGAGCCGCGGGAGCGGGGCGGCTTACAGCGAAGGGGGAAACGTGATGGGCAGTCGCCTTTGGTTGCGTTCGGGGCTGCTGCTGGTGACCATCTTGTCCCTGATGGGAGGCTGGTTTGCCGGCGAAGCTCGGGCGCAGGCGATCATCGACGAGGCGCGGCAGGCCGGGCGTGCGGCGCAAACCTTCCCGGCGGCCGACGAAGATTATTTCCGGGCCATGGATGGCGGAATCGCCCTGAGCCCGGAGGAGGTCAAGGGCCGCAATATGTGGCTGGTCTGGACCGGCGGAAACGATCGCCTGTGGGACAAGCTGACAAACCTGACCTTTGGCGCCTTCGACCTCCTAAAGATCCTCTCCTCATCCCCCGGTCTCAAATACAGCCGCGACAATCGCTGGAACTATCTGGGGCTGGTTAACGAGCCGTGCTTCACCAAGGCGACTGGCCCCGACCCGCGGCGCTACGGGCTGTGGTTCGATACGAGGACCGCCGACTGCCCGGCCGATCCATTCGAAAACGCGACGAAATACCCCGGGGTGGCAGTCGGGGCGCGCGGCAAGAACATTCCGGCCGGATCGTATTACGGCTACCCGACCGGGATCGTCGGCTTGCGGCTGTTCCCAAACCCCGATTTCGATGAAGCCGCGGCAAAACGGTGGGATGCCGACCGCTTTTACAACGACCCAAACTATTATCTCTCGAAGGATCTGGTCCGGCCCTACCGGGTCGGCATGTCCTGCGGGTTTTGTCATGTCGGGCCGAACCCGGAAAAGCCGCCGGCCAACCCCGAGGCTCCCCAATGGGAGAATTTGAGCGGCACCGTCGGCGCCCAGTATTTCTGGGTGGACCGTATCCTGGCGTGGAACGCCGACCAGTCGAACTTCCTGTTTCAGGTATTGCACACGGCGCGGCCGGGATCGTTGGACACCTCGCTCGTGTCCAGCGACAACATCAACAATCCCCGCACGATGAACGCTGTCTACAACCTGTGGCCAAGACTGGACGCGGCCAAGCGGTGGGGGCAAGAGACATTGGGCCCGGACAATTTGGCAAACAAGCAATTCAACGAGTTCGTCAGCCAGGGCCCATTGACCCAGTTTTTTAAGCCGCCCAAAACCGTATGGACCCCACATGTCCTAAAGGATGGGGCGGATTCGGTTGGCGCGCTCGGTGCGTTGAACCGTGTCTATGTGAATATCGGCCTGTTCAGCGAGGAATGGCTGCGCCATTTCAACCCGGTGCTCGGCGGCAAGCCCTTTACCCCGATCGAGATTACAACGATGCGCCGGAACTCGTCCTATTGGCAGGCGACCGAAGCGCAAACGCCCAATATGGCGCTGTTCCTGGTCAAAGCCTCCTACCCGCACAAGCTGAAGAACGCGCCCGGCGGCGCCGCCTACCTGAACGATCCGCCGGCCACGGTTCAGCAGGGCAAGCTCGTTTTCGCCGACAATTGCGCCGCCTGCCATTCGAGCAAGGCGCCGGAGCGGCCGGCCGGCGCTGACCCGGCGGTCTGCATCGGCCCGAACTACCTCAACTGTTTCAATAAATACTGGGCCTGGACGCAAACCGATGGGTTTCGTCAGAAGATGCGGCAAATCGTTCAGGCGGACGATTTTCTCGACGCCAATTTTCTGTCGAATGATGGGCGGGTGCCGGTGACTTTGCTGCAGACCAACGCCTGCAGCCCATTGGCGACGAACGCTATCGGCAACAATATCTGGGACAACTTCTCCTCGGCTTCGTACAAGCAGCTGCCGTCGGTCGGTGCGATTACGGTGTACGATCCGTTCACTGGGCAGAAGCGGCCATTCCAGATGCCGGCCGGCGGGCGCGGCTATACCCGCGTGGCGTCGCTGGTCAGCCTGTGGTCGACGGCGCCCTACCTCTTGAACAACAGCGTCGGCCGGTTCGACCCGAGCCCCTCGGTCGAAGCGCGCATGGCGTCGTTCCAGGATTCGATCACCAAGAT
>Ga0081540_1002691_pt1 | contig 14453 bp, 19 predicted proteins | sample TabmetS2T1R1_FD_71024 | JGI IMG/M metagenome (GOLD analysis project Ga0081540, IMG submission 71024) | Tabebuia heterophylla rhizosphere microbial communities from the University of Puerto Rico - S2T1R1 | ecosystem: Host-associated > Plants > Roots > Rhizosphere ... | reverse complement strand
AGGCGCCAGCGCTCGCACGGGTCGAGCCACGGTCGGCGGCACTCCTCGCAGGAGAGCAGCACTGTCGGGGACAGACTGGGCTTGATCTCCATGGAGCACTTTTCGGCAGAATCGCCCGCCGTTACTCCTGGACGATGGTTCAGTCTTGTGGGTGGGCTAGGCAGCCTCTGCGGCCCGCACCAGACCGGCGATCTCGATCTTCCCCATCTGCATCATCGCGGCCATCACGCGCTGCGCCTTGTCGCGATCAGGGTCGGCCAGGAGCTCCTGCAGCGCCTTCGGCACGATCTGCCACGAGAGCCCGTAGCGATCCTTCAGCCATCCGCACGGCCCCTGTTCGCCGCCCTCCGAGAGCGCGTTCCAGTAGTGGTCCACCTCGTCCTGGTCGGCGCACTCGACCATCAACGAGACCGCCTCGTTGAACGTGTACTGCGGGCCGCCGTTGAGCGCGCCGATCTGCCGCCCGTCGAGCTCGAAGGTGACGGTCATGACCGTTCCCTCCTGCTGCGGATTGGCCGAGCCGTAGCGAGTGACCTCGATGATCTTCGAGTTCGGGAAGACCGACGTGTAGAACTCGGCAGCCTCCTCGCCTTCCGTGTCGAACCACAGCCAGGGCGTGACGTTCGGCATGGCACTCCTCTCGTCGCGTGCACCGTCTTCGAGTACGACCGCGCGGCCGCGGCGGAATCATCGCCGAGCCGTTACGCCGCCTGTTCCGACGCCCTGACGACGGCGGCGAGCTGGTCGCGGACGCGGTCGATCTCGGCGCCGTACATGGCGAGCTCGTCAGCGTCCGCGCCGCGCTCCTCGCGGACGCCGCGCACGAGCACAAGGCCCTTCAGGTGGAGGACGAGGTCGTCCAGCTCGCGGAAGCTCTGCAACGCGGGGCTCATGCGGCCTCCTCGAACGCAACCCGCTCGGGCTCTGCCGGAGGCGCGCTCGCCTCGGCCGGCGCCGGCCTGACAAGCGTGATCGCGATCAGCGCCCCTATGCCGAGCAGCGCGGTCAGCGCGTAGAGCGCCGTCTGGAAGCCGTGGTCGAGCGCGGCCGCGCTCGTGGCGGCCACGCCGTGGGTATCGGCGAAGTTGCCCGACGAGGTCGCGGCGACGGCGCTGACCGCCGCCAGCGCCACCGCGCCGCCGATCTGCCGGCTGGTGTTGATCAGCCCGGAGGCGACACCTGCGTCCGAGCGCTGCACGCCGCTCAGGCTCGCGATCGTGACGGGCACGAACGACAGGCCCATGCCGGCGCCGCCGAGCACGAACGCGGGGAACAGATCCCAGAAGTAGTGGCCCTCGATCGGCAGCCGAGTGAGCCACGCCACGGACAGTGCGCTCATCAGCAGGCCCGCCGTGAGCGTCGGACGAACGCCCACCCGCGTCACGATCACCTGGGCGACGTTCGAGACCACGACGACGGCGAGCGCGAAGCCGGTGAAGGCCACGCCGCTCTGGATCGCCGAGTAGTGCAGGACGTCCTGCAGGTAGAGCGTCAGCAGGAAGAACTCCGAGAACGCGACTCCTCCGACGATGGCCATTGCCAGGTTGGCCCCCGTCAGCGTGCGCGAGCGGAAGATCCGCATCGGCAGCAGGGGCGACGGCGAGCGGAGCTCGAACACTACGAACGCGAGCACGAGCGCGGCCGAAGCCGCGAAGAGCGCGATCGTGAGCGGCGCGCCCCAGCCGTCGGTGGTCGCGCGCGTGGTCGCGTAGACCAGCAGCATCAGCCCGCTCGTCACGGCAACGGCGCCGCGGAGGTCGAAGTGCCTCGTCGTGCGCGCCGCGCGGTCGTCGGTCAGCAGCAGCGGCGTCAGGGCGATGGCCGCCAGGCCGACGGGGACGTTGATGAAGAACACCCACGACCAGCTCAGGTACGAGGTCAGGACGCCGCCGAGCAGCACGCCCACCGCGGCGCCGCTCCCCGAGGCCGCGCCGTAGATGCCGAGCGCGAGGTTGCGCTCGCGGCCCTCGGCGAAGATCGTCATCAGGAGCGAGAGCGCCGCCGGCGCGAGCAGCGCGCCACCGAGGCCCTGCAGCGCGCGAAAGCCGATCAGCGAGGCCTCGGACCAGGCGAGGCCGCAGAGCAGCGAGCTCGCAGCGAAGAGCGTGAGGCCTGCGAGAAAGAGCCGCCGCCGCCCGAGCACGTCGGCCAGCCGGCCGCCGAGCAGCAAGACACCGCCGAACATGATCGCGTAGGCCGATATGACCCACTGCAGGTTGGCCTGCGAGAAGTCGAGATCGGACTTGATCGACGGCAACGCGACGTTCACGATCGCGACGTCGAGGATGACCATGAACTGTGCGGTGACGATGAGCGCCAGTGCGCTCCAGCGACGATCGGCCTTGGCAGGACTCACGTAAATTGGCCTCCTAAATCGTTGTTGATCCCAACAATATACCACGACAACCGTTGAACGCGCTACTCTATTCCCGATGAACGTGACGACAACAACGAGCACAGCGACCGCGAAGCTGCCCCAGGAGCTCGTCGAGTCGACGATCTTCCTGCTCAAGCGGCTCGGCTTCGCCGCCAAGGACCGCTCGCTCGCCGCGTACGAGGACCTCGGTCTTCACCCGTACCACCACGCCGTGCTGCTGGTCCTCGACGAGGGCTCTCGCGAGACGCAGGGCTCGATCGCGGACGCGCTCGGCTACGACCGCGGCCAGCTGGTCGGGCTGCTGGACGAGCTCGAGGAGCAGGGGCTCGTCGAGCGCAAGCGCGACCCGAACGACCGCCGGCGGCAGTCGGTCAGCCTCACGGCGGAGGGCAAGAAGACGCTCGGGCGGCTGCGCGGGATCGCCGGGCGGATCGAGGACGACTTCCTCGAGCCGCTCGACGACGAGGAGCGCGCGGTCTTGCACGGCCTCCTGCTGCGGCTCGCGGAGAAGCACGAGCCGCGCTGCGCCGCGATCAGCAAGCCGTCCTAGGCCTCAGCCGAGCGAAAATGAGCCGGTCGGCCCTTGTGCCGCGCCTCGGCACGCGCGAGGCTGGCAACGTGTACACGGAGGCTCTCGTCGCCCTAAGCGGGCTCTTCCCGCTCGCCGTGATGCTGGCTCTGCTGTTCGCAGCCGTCTGGCTGCGTGACGCCCGGGCCTAGGCCTGCGACCGCGCGTGCTCGATGTACCCGCGGACGTCCGCGGCGGGCTCCGAGTACGCGTCGCCGAGCGTCGACTCCATCCGCTGCATGTACTCCTCTGCCCAGGCCGGGAAGTCGTAGTCGATCGCACGCAGGAACTCGAGGGTTGCGGCGAAGCGGAAGTCCGCGATCGACGGCGACTCGCCACCGATGAAGTTCTTGTCACCGATGAAGAAGGCGCCGTACACCTCGAGCGGGTCGGCGAGCGCGGCCGTCGCGTCCTCCACCGCCTTGTCCTTCATGGCGTCGTCGGCGTCCGAGGTGCCGACCTCGCCGGGGTACTGCGGGAACCCGAGCGCGGGGTAGGTGGCCCGCGTGAGCAGCGGGTAGAGCGTGCCGATCAAGTAGAACATCGCGTTGTCGATCACCGCGCGCTCGGCGGGATCGGTCGGGTAGAAGCGGTCGAGCCCGTGCTTGTTGCAGAGGTAGGCCATGATCGCGCAACTCTCGCCGAGCCCCTGCGTGAGGCCCTCTTCCTCCAGCATCGGGGTCAGGTGCGCCCGGTACCTCGCCATGTACTCGGGCGACGTGGTCGTCCCCCAGACGTCGACCTCCTCGACGTCGATCCCGGCCGCCCGCACGAAGATCCGGACGGTCATGTTGTTCACGCTCGGCTTCAGGATGTTCAGCGTGCTCGACATCTGGCTCCTTCCGCTCGTCGGTGTCAGCGCTCGAGAAGTTTCGACTTGTACTCGCTCCGCTGCAAGCTGCCCCAGGCCACGAGCTCGACGGCGGTCTGGACGACGAGCACCTCGCGCACGCGGGCGCGGATCGCTTCGGCGAGCTCCTCGTCGGCCTCCGCGCCGTGTGCCAGCTCGACGGCGACCGGCAGCGGCGGCTCCTGCTTGACGCCGTCGGCCCGCGGCTTCACGAGCACGTAGCCGCTGACCCGCGGCGCGAAGCTGCTCACCACTTCGCGCACGGCCGAGGGAAACACGTTCACGCCGCGGACGATCAGCATCTCGTCGGTACGGCCGACGCAGCGCACGCGCGGCCCGGTCCGTCCGCACGGACACGGAGCCATTCGCACCCGGACGTGGTCGCGGGTGCGAAATCGAAGCAGCGGCGCCGCCCGGTGGCGGAGATGCGTGAGGACGAGCTCGCCCATGGCGCCGTCCTCGAGCGGCAGCGGCCGGCCGGACTCGGGCTCGATCAGCTCTGGGTGGACGAAGCCGCGCGCACCGAGGTGCATCCCGTCCTGCTCCTCGCACTCGCCCCAGAGCGAGACGCCGATGTCGCCGATGCCCATCGCCTCGGTCACCCGCGCACCCCAGCCGGACTCGAGCTGCTCGCGGAAGCCCGGCTCGCCTCCGCCGGGCTCGCCGGCCACGAGCACGCGCTCGACGCTCGAGACGCGGAGATCGAGGCCACGCTCGGCCGCCCGCTCTACGAGGTGGGCCGCGTAGGAGGGCGTCAACACGACAGCCTCGGGCCGGAGCAGCTCGACGGCGCGGAGCAGCCGCTCGGTCTGGCCCGTGCCGACCGGGATGTGCGTGAGGCCGATCCGCTCGAAGGAAGCGAGCGCCGCACCCGCGACGAACGGGCCCGCGTCGTAGGTCGAGACGATACGCTGGCCCGCCGTGATCCCGGAAGCCGCGTAGCTGCGGGCCGAGCCGGTGACCCAGTTGTCGAGATCGCCGGCCGTGAGCGGCACGTAGCTCGGCGTTCCGGTCGTGCCGCTCGTCGAGTAGATGCGGACGAGCTCGGACGGCTCGGCGCAGAGATGCTCCCCGATCGGGTTCTCGCGCGTGCGCGAGGCGCGCAGCTCGTCCTTCTCGGTCAGCGGCAGCGTCGCGAGCTCGGCGAGGCCGCCGTCCGAGTCGGCGCCCGCGAGCTTCGCGCGGTAGAAGGGCGAGCGCTCGAGCAGGTAGCGGAGCTGGGCGCGATAGCTCCCGTCGTCGAGCGCCAGCTGCTCGTCCCAGGGTCTCGCCTCGACCTCGGGCTCGAGCATCACTCCCGCTCGGGCCGGTACTCGGCCGCCGCCTCGGCCGCGGCCGCCAGCTGGAGGCCCAACGGCCGCTCCTGTTCCTCGGCGAGGTGGGCGAGCAGGCTCGCGGTCCGTGCGAGGATCGGCACCGCGGCGACCATCGAGGACGGGAAGTCGAGGTCGAGGAGCACGGCCGCGATCGGCAGCGAGACGTTCATCGTGAGCGGCCTGCCCCACTCCCGCTCGACCGCCTCGCGAAGCTGGCGTGCCAGCTGTACGTTCGCGCGAGCGATCCCGTGCTCGTCCGCCAGCTCGAGGATCCGCTCGGCGCGCGGGTCGACCGGCCCGTGGACCGGGTGGCCGAAGCCCGGGACCTTGCCGCCCGCCGCGTGGATCCCGCGCACGACGTCCTCCGCCGAGCTCGCCTCGGCCTGCTCGAGCAACCCGGCGCACTCCGCGGCGGTGCCGAGCACGACCGGGCCGCAGCCGAGGATCCCGGCCGCCACCGCACCCTGCAGCGACTCTGGGTCGGCCGCATACGTCATCCGCGCCGCGACGTTCGTCGGCATCAGCCCGTGCTCTGCGATCGCGACGAGCACGAGGTCGAGGAAGAACCGCTGCTCCTCCGTCGGCTCGTCTCCCGTGAGCAGCACATGGAAGTACTCGGTGAACGTGAGCCGACCCATCAGGTCGCCCGTCAGGTCGCGCCCGCGCACCTCCACGCGGTCGGGGTAGGCCCGCGCGATCGACGTGCCCTCAGGCGACAAGCGCTTCCTCCGCGAGTCGCGCGCCGGCGACCATCGCCTCGAGCTTGCGGAAAGCCCGCTCGCGGGGCAGGTACTTCATCCCGCAGTCCGGCGCGACGACGAGCCGCTCCGGCCCGACCACCTCGAGCGCTGCACGAACCCTTGCGGCGACCTCCTCGGGCGTCTCCACGTCATCGGAGCCGAGGTCGAGCACGCCGAGCAGGATCGTCTTGCTCGGCAGCCCCCGCAGCATCTCGGGGTCGAGCCCGGGCTGCGCCGCCTCGAGCGAGACGTGCGTCGCCGCGCAGTCGTCGAGCTCACGCAGGAACGGGTAGCCCGACGGCTTGTCCTTGACGACGTGGGCGTAGCCGAAGCAGGTGTGCAGCACCGTGTCGCCGACGATCCCGTCGAGGGCGCGCGCGACCGCCTCGAGCGCGTACTCGGCCGCGGCTTCCGGGCGGGCTTGCAGGTAGGGCTCGTCGATCTGCACGACGTCGGCGCCCGCCGCCTTCAGGTCGCGGAGCTCCTCGTTGACGGCCTCGGCGTAGGCGAGCGCGAGCTCCCGGTCCGTGGAGTAGTGGTCGTTCTGCGCCTGCTGCGTCATCGTGAACGGGCCGGGGACGGTGATCTTGATCCGGCGCTCGGTGAGCGAGCGGAGAAACTCGACGTCGCGGACCTCGACCGGCCGCGTGCGGCGCACCGGGCCGACCACTCTCGGCACCGGGTTCTCGTGGCCGGTGCGGTCGAGGGCCACGCCCGGGTTGTCGAGATCGATCCCCTCGAGCGCCGTCGCGAAGCGGTTCGAGTAGCTCTCCCGACGCATCTCGCCGTCGGTGATCACGTCGACCCCGGCGAGCTCCATGTCGCGCACCGCAAGGCGGGTCGCGTCGTCCTGTGCTTCTTCCAGGTACGGCTCGGGGACACGCCAGAGCTCGCGGGCGCGAACTCGTGGGGGCAGCCGGTCCCCCAGCCGCCCCCGGTCGATCAGCCACTCCGGCTGCGGGTAGCTGCCGACAACGGTCGTGACGAGAGCCACGCCCGCGAGTCTATGTCTGCGTTAGCGCGCGCGTGCGGGCGCTGCAGCCCGCCGTTGCGCGGTGCGTTGACGCACCGCCGTGATCGGCCGCGCAACCGCCTCGAGCGGCTTGCGCGCCGCCTCGACGCCGAGCAGGGCCTCGACGACCCCGCCGAGGATCATGATCACGCCACCGATCACGAACGCGATCGCGACGTCCCCGACCTTGCCGGTCTCGATCAGCTTCCCGAACGTCCACGGAGCCGCGATCGCGATCCCGGTGCCGATCGCGTAGAACAAGGCGATCGCCATCGCCCGCGTCTCCATCGGGAAGATCTCGCTGACGGTCAGATAGGCCGCGCTCGCCCCCGCCGAGGCGAAGAAGAAGCAGAACGACCAGCAGATCGTCAGCGTCAGCGCGGACAGCATGTTCTCGTAGAAGAGCCACGCCGTGACGAGCAGGATCGCGCCGGAGACGATGTACGTCGACGAGATCATCACCTTGCGCCCGACCGAGTCGAACAGCGGCCCGAGCAGCCAGGGCCCGAGGAGGTTCCCGAACGCAAACGGGATGATGTAGAGGGGCGCGTTCTCCTTCGACGCGCCGAAGAAGGTTGTCATCAGCGTGACCATCCCGAACAGCGTCGCGTTGTAGAGCACCGCCTGCGACGACATCAGCGCCAGGCCCAGCACCCCGCGTTCCGGGTACTCGTTGACCACGTGCTTCGCGAGCGCCACGAAGCCGATCGACTCGCGCTGCTCGACCTCGAGCGGCTCGCCCTCCGGCTCCGGCAGGTCCGGGTGCGTCTTGCGCACCTCGTCCTCGATCTGAGAGACGACTTCCTCCGCCTCGTCCGCGCGGCCGTGCGTGAGCAGCCAGCGGGGGCTCTCCGGCACGAGCTGCCGCACGAAGAGGATCCCGATCGCGAGGATCGCGCCGAGCAGGAAGCCGAGGCGCCAGCCGATCGACGGCTCGAGCACGTTCAGCAACACAACGGTCAGGCCGGCCGCCGCCGCGGTGCCCAGCCACCACGAGCTGTTGATCGCGAGCGCGACCCTGCCGCGGACGCGCGCAGGAATCAGCTCGTCGATCGCGGAGTTGATCGCCGAGTACTCCCCGCCGATCCCCATGCCGGCGAAGAAGCGGAAGGCCATGAACGACCAGAATCCCCACGCAAGCGCAGTCGCGATGGTGAAGGCGAGGTAGATCCCGAGCGTGATCATGAACAGCTTCCGTCGCCCGAACCGGTCGGTGAGGTAACCGAACACCAGCGCGCCGACCACGGCTCCGGCGAGGTAGAAGCTGCCGGCCGCGGTCGCCTGCGAGGCCGTGAAGCCCAGCGTGTCCTTGTCCGTCAGGGCGCCCGCGATCGAGCCGACGAGCGTCACCTCCAGCCCGTCGAGGATCCAGGTGACCCCGAGGGCGACGATCACGAGCCAGTGCCAGCGGCTCCACGGGAGCCGGTCCAGGCGGGCCGGAATGTCCGTTCTGACGGTCTCGCCCGTGCCTCCGGTCACGCCGATCGTGGCGGCTTCAGCGCTCAAGTTTCCTCCTTAGAAGTCATGGACCCCTTGTCCGGAAGTAACGTGCGAGCAGCGGATTGCGATACGCCTGCCGGCCCTCGTGCGCACACCGATGACTTTGCTGCCCGATTCCGGTCTACTGAACGACGATCGTCGAAGACGGAGGTGAGCTGATGTCGAAGAGCGTGCTCCTCGTCGGAACGCGCAAGGGCTGCTTCGTGCTGGAGAGCGAGGACCGGCGCGACTGGGCCGTGCGGGGTCCCCACTGCGAGAACTGGCCCGTCTACCACGCCGTGCTGGACGATGACTCCGGCACGATCTTCGCCGCTGCCGCGAGCGAGTGGCACGGCAGCGCGATCTGGCGCAGCGCCGACCTCGGCGAGACGTGGGAGCACTCCAGCGAGGGCCTCGGCTATCCCGACGGCGACGGCGACCTGAAGCTGTCGAAGGTCTCGAACGTGAGGCCGGCGCACGGCCGGTTGCTCGTCGGCGCGGAGTCAGCAGGGCTCTTCGAGAGCACCGACGGCGGCAAGACGTTCTCGCTCATGACGACCCTCGAAGGTGAAGAGGGCCGCGAGGCGTGGAACGACCCGGCGCAGCAACCCCCCGGGCACCTCGGGCTGTCGGCGATCATCCCGCACCCGAGCGACGCCGAGCGGTTCTGGATCATCGTCCAGGGCTTCAGCCTCTTCGAGACGACCGACGGCGGCAAGACGTGGGCGCCGCGCAACAAGGGGCTGCGCAGGGACTGGCCCGCCGACTACGAGGACATCGGCTTCTGTGTCCACAAGGTGGCGCCGGCTTCGGACTTCGAGCGGATGTACCAGCAGAACCACGTCGGGATGCACCGCAGCGACGACGGGGGCAAGTCGTGGACGGAGATCACGGAAGGGCTGCCGACGGAGTTCGGCTTCGCCGCCGCCACGCACCCACACGACCGCGACACGTTCTACGTGATCCCGCTCGACCCCGGGCACGGACGGACGATGCCCGACGGCAAGGTGGCTGTCTGGCGCACGCGCGACGCAGGCTCGAGCTGGCAGCAGCTCGACCGCGGCCTGCCGCAGGAGAACGCCTACGTCGGCGTGCTGCGCGAGGGAATGGCGATCGACGACCACGACACGCCCGGCCTCTACTTCGGCACGAGCACCGGGCAGCTGTTCGCAAGCACCGACGAGGGCGAGAGCTGGAGCCAGATCGGCGGGCTCTTCCCCGGCATCACGTCGGTCACGTACGCGTCTGTCGACTGATGGCCGAGCTGCACCTTCCCGCGACGCTGCCGCCGCTCTTCCCGGGGCTTCCGCGCGAGCTCGACGTCGACGCCAAGACCGTGAGCGAGGCGATCGACCGGCTCGACGAACGTTGGCCCGGCTTCCGCGACCGGCTCGTGGAAGCTGGGCCTGCGCTGCGTCCGCACATCAACGTCTACGTCGACCGGTCGCGCGGCGAGCTCGACACCGAGCTCGCCGCCGACTCACGCGTCGACGTGATAGCCGCGATCAGCGGCGGGTAGAACTAGCCCGTGCGGCGGGCGATCATCGTCTGCCCGGACTGGGGCGTCGTTCTCGACGGCAGCCATCACCGCCCAGGCGGTGGGGCTACGCTGCCGACGTGATCCCGTGGATCATCTTTGCCGTCGTGATCGTGCCGCTCGTCGTCGTCGGCTTCGTGGCCTCGCGCCGGAGAACGGTCGCCGGCGAGCATCCCGCCGGCGAAGACGCGCAGGCACGAGCGCTCACGGAGGAGGAATTCGCGGCGGCCGAGGCCTACGAGGCGGAGTGGCGCAAGCAGGACAAGGAGAGGTACCGCCAGGAGGACTTGCCCTAGCCGGGCCGGGGCTGCCGTGTCGAAGGAGATCGTCAGCACCTCCGCTGCGCCCGGTGGGCTCGCGGGCTACAGCCAGGCGATCAGAGCGAACGGCTTCGTCTACGTGTCGGGCCAGGGCCCGTTCGATCCGGCGACCGGAGACATTGTCGGCGAGACGATCGAGGAGCAGACGCGGCAGTGCCTGCGGAACGTCGAGGCGATCCTCACGGCCGCCGGGTCCACGATCGACGACGTCGTCCAGGCGACGTTCATCCTGCTCGACGAATCCGACTTCGCCGGCATGAACGAGGAGTGGAGTCGCTGGTTTCCGACCAATCCGCCCGCACGACAGGGCGCAAAGCTCCCGATCAGCCCTAAAGGCATGCGAATCTCCATTGCAGCCATTGCCGTCGCTTAGCGCCGCATGACGATCCAACGCATGCATGTCCGCGCGCCATGCTGACGAATCGTTCGGCGCCGCCTGCCACCGTGACACCGGTGCTTGTCTATCCGGATGTGCGGGCAGCAGTGACGTGGCTCGAGGCGGCATTCGGATTCGAGGAGCGAGTACGGATCGGCGAAACGCATCGTGCCCAGCTGCGCGCCGGGCTGGACGGTGCCGTGGTGGTCGCCGACGTTGGTTCCGATCGGGTCGCCCCGGCCGGCGGCGGGTCGACGCATCTCATCAAGGTGCGCGTGCCAGACGTGGATGCAGCATTCGCTCGCGCCTGTGACGAGGGGGCCCGTGTCGTCGAGGCATTGACGACCTGGGAGTACGGCGAGCGGTCCTGTCAGCTAGAGGATCCGGCCGGCCATCGGTGGGAGCTGACGGAGACAGTGCGTGACGTTGCACCCGAGGAATGGGGCGGAGCGACAATCGCACCCTGGTAAGAGCCGCGGTCGACGCGGAACCTGCCCTCTTAGCGAAGAGCCTCGTCAAACCGCGGGTCGTCGCGCACCGCTGCAAAATCGTCGTCTCTACGCGCGTCTTCCCGAAACCGCGGTAAAAGCTCGACAGACCGGCGGAGGTGGGCAAAAGTATCGTCGCCCGTGTCACCCGCGAGCGTCGCGAAGCACGCGTAGTTGTAATGCAAGCCCGCGTGGTCCGGCATGCGCTCGAGGGCGCTGCTGACCGCGTCGCGCGCGTCGCCGTAGCGCTGTTCGCCGTAGGCCTTCATGGACTCGCTGTGGAACGGCCACGCCTCACCCCAGTCGACCCCCTCGTACGCCTCGCCGGGTGTGGCGCCGATGGCAAGGACGGTTCCGTCCCCTGTCGCCTTCCGCCGCGACTGCGGCCCGACGAACACGAACGTCCCTGCGAGAGCCTCGACCGTCTCGCCGTCGACCTCGAAGGTGGCCTGCCCGTCGAGCACGATGTACAGCTCCTCCTGGCCCGACCCGGCCTCGTCGTGCTCGCCGATCAGCGTGCCGTCCTCCCCGGGCGCGTAGGCGTTGATTCCGAATGCGTGGATCCCGAGGTGCTCGCGCACAGGGATGTCTCTGCCGCGCCGCTCGATGTCGTCGAGGCGCGCGGCCTGCCACTTCGGCTTGTCGCTCATCGAAGCTCCTCCTCGTCGTGCTGCTCTCCGCTCTCGTCGTGCTGCGCTGCGCCCTCGACCGGCGGTATCCAGCTCTCCCGCCGCTTCACCCAGACCTCGTCTTTCGGCTTCAGCTCGAAGGGCGCCTGATCCAGACTTCCGAGCCGGATCTCGACGAACCTGTCGTCGGGGTCGGCTGTGTCAAGGAGGCGGGAGCCACAGCGGGGGCAGAAGCCGCGACCGTCGTAGCTCGAGATCTCGCCGCTCAGCTCAAACGCCTCGACGGGCCAGTGCGCGTACACCGTGAAGGCGCTCCCGGACTCCTTCCTGCAGTTCGTGCAGTGGCAGCGCCGGACGTGCAGAGGGTCACCGCGGACGCTGTAGCGGACCGCCCCGCAGAGACAACCGCCGGTGCGTACTCCCGCCTCCACGGGCTGAGATGCTACGCAACGCTGCGGTGGACGACCGTACGGGATTCAGCGGGCGTAGGAAATGAACTCGAGCAGGCTTCCGTCGGGGTCTCGGAAGTAGACGCTGACCCCTTCCCCTCGCGCACCGATCCGCGCGACTGGTCCTGTCTCGATCGAGACGCCGTGACTCTCCAGGTGCTCTCGTGCGTGCTCGATCGGCCCCGGCCACTCGAAACAGATATCGCTGTTGCCTGGCTGAACGGGAAGCTTGGCAACGTTGTCCGAAACGTCGACTCCAGGGCCGTGGACGTTCAACTGTGTGTCGCCGATCCGATAGGCGACCCGAGGGGACGCGCCGTGAGGAACGACCTCGGCGCCGAGAACGTCGCGATAGAACCGGGTCGATCGCTCCCAGTCCGTAACAGCGATGACAGCGTGGTCCAAGCGGCAGCCACTCACCGCTGACGATGATTACAGACCGAGTCATGGCGCTCACGCTCCCGCGAGTGCCACCGGATGCGGTACATCTCCTGGAGTGACGGATCGCTCTGAGCGACACGAGGCCGCCGGCGGCACGGACAACGCTGACGCCGCCGTCGTCGAACGCGTCCGTGCGAGTTTCGCCCGCCAGGGCGCAATGGCGACGCTCGGTGCCGAACTGGCCGACGTCGCCGCCGGTCGCGTTGTCATCGCGCTCGCGATCGAGCCGCGACTATCCCAGCAGAACGGCTTCCTGCACGCGGGCGTCGCAGTGGCAGCACTCGACAGCGCCTGCGGCTACGCCGCGCTAACCCTGATGCCGGCAGGCGCGGAGGTGCTGAGCGTCGAGTTCAAGGTCAACTTGCTGGCCCCAGCTAGCGGCGTTCGCCTCGTCGCCGAGGGCGAGGTCGTCCGCGCCGGTCGCACGCTGACCGTTTGCCGCGGTGACGCGTACGCCGAGCACGAGGCCGGACGCGTCCACGTGGCGACCATGCTGGCGACAATGGTGCGCCGGCAAGCCGGGTGACCTCCGCCCGGGCCAGGGTTCCGGACCGTCCCCCGACGATTCAGCGGGGCCGCCCGGTGCGCGCCTCTAGCGCTCGTCTTCGTCCGGGTGAAGCACGTCGGGCGTGGGCGTCATCATCCCACCGCCACCGAACGGAGCACCCGACGATCCGGCAGCTTGAGAGACTCGGATCGAATCACGATCGTGTGCCATCCGCTTCGCCTCGGCCTGGTTCTCGACCACGCGGTCGCTGTCGATGTCTCGACCACGGAACCGACTCCTAAGCGAGCGGAGTAGGTGCATGGAGGTGATTGTAGAGGCGTGCGACGGGGCGCCGCTCGCTCGCGACCGGCGAGCTCGCCGTTTCGGGTTCAGGATGCGTCGTGCCGGAACTGTCGCATGAAAAGTTGAAGCGTCCACGCGAGGCAGTAGCCGACGAAAAGCGCGAAGGCGACCGTGGCTACTCCGACCGTGCCGCCCAGCACAACGCCCACGGCCAGAACCGTCAACTCGATCGTCACGCGAACTGACGCGAGCGGATACCCCAGGCGGCGATGGATGCCGGTCATCCACCCGTCGCGCGGCCCCGGCCCGAGGTTCGCGGTGAGGTAGAGAGCGCTCGCGACGCCAATCGTGACGATGCCGCCCGCAGCTTCGAGCGCGCGAACAGGGACAGCGCCCGGATGGGGCAGTAGGCGTCGCATCACGTCGAGCGAGACGCCGATGACGACGACGTTCGCGAGCGTCCCGAGCGCCGGCAGCTGACGGAGCGGGATCCAGCCGGCGAGCACGAGCACACTGAGAAGGATCGTCGCGCCGCCGATGTCGAGGCGACTGTGGTTCGCAACCCCTTCGGCCAACACGGTCCAGGGCGTGTTCCCGAGACTCGAGTTGACCAGCGCCGCCTCTCCCATGCCGAACAACCACAGACCACCGAGCAGGACGGCGAGCGTGATGGGGCGGGCCGACCAGCCGGACCGTCGCGCGCTCCACGGCATTCGAGGGATTGAGCGAGCCGGAGCAAGCGCCGTCCTGAGGCGACGATAGGGAGGGCCGAACACTCCCGGATCAGATCACGCGGATGGCTGGGCGCAGGCTCGCCTCTGCCTCGCTGTGAGATCAGGTGCTTGCCTTGGGCCAGCGTGCGGGAATGTCACCCAGGCCGGGGTAGGCAGCGCCTCAGTCGCTATTCGGTCACCCATTGAATGGCTCGATCCTTCTCGTCCAGCGGAAACGTCTTGGACTCCCCGGGTGTCATCCAACCGAACAGGTCGGTGAGATCGCTCATCCAACCGATGTCCGTGACTAGCGCGATTCGTTTCCACGCACGGAGGTGCTCAATCCCTACTTTCAAGTCCTGCCAGAC
>Ga0081540_1002690_pt1 | contig 14454 bp, 12 predicted proteins | sample TabmetS2T1R1_FD_71024 | JGI IMG/M metagenome (GOLD analysis project Ga0081540, IMG submission 71024) | Tabebuia heterophylla rhizosphere microbial communities from the University of Puerto Rico - S2T1R1 | ecosystem: Host-associated > Plants > Roots > Rhizosphere ... | reverse complement strand
CTGCGGGCTACGCGCGCGCAGCGCCATATGCTCCATGCCTGACGTCTTCGAGGCCGTCAGCTTGAGCGAATAGCGCTCGTAATCGTCCCAGCCGCGCAGATAGACCGACTCACCCTTCTGGCCACTGACGGTCATGCCCATGACGTCGACGAAGAATTTCAGGCTCTCGTCCGGCTTCGGCGTCAACAATTCCATGTGACCAAGATGGGCGAGATCGAAAATAGGCTCGGGGGTCATTGGCGGTCTCTCTCGTAGGGTGGGCAAAGCGCAGCGTGCCCACCAGTTCAAACCACATGGTGGGCACGGCGCCATGCGCCTTTGCCCACCCTACAATTACAGCGTCCGCGTCACGTCGTCGAACAACTCGTCGACCGTAAAGGCGCGAGGAATGAGCCCCTGTTGCGCACTATATCGGATTATCGTTTCCAGCGAGCGCCGCATCTCGTCCGTCGTGAAGCGCGGTGCGGCCGGCGAAGCGGCAGCCGACTCCGCAAGCAGCCGATGAACCTCCCGCACCACGTCCGGATGCTTGTCGGACATGGTCTGGCTCACCACCACCATGTGGTTGATCGGCACCACCTTGTGCTTTGCGGACCATGCTTTTTCTTCTGCGGCGACGTCGGCAAACAGCGGCTTCAAGTCCGGATGATCGGATTTCTCGCCGAGTACCGCGTCGAGCTCGCCGTCGATCAGCATCTGGATGATCTGCTTGCCTGCGCCCGCCCGCTTGGTCGTATCGACGAATTCGGCGACATGGGCGTCCTCAAACGTCACCCAATCGATCGAATCGAGATCGACGCCATAGTCATTGGCAAGGATGCCGCGCAGCCATGCGCCGGTGGTCGTTGTAAAGGAGCGAATGCCGACGCGCTTGCCGTTGAGGTCGCGCGGCGCGAGCGTTCCAGCCTTTGCATTGTAAAGCGCATGCCCATGCTGGAACCGCGCCAGTACAACATTGGGCAATAGCACCATCGGCTTGCCAAAGGACTTCGCCATCAGATAGGTCACGATCGCCATCTCCGAGACGTCGAACGCCCCTTCGCGGACCATCGGCTTGAAGCCCTTATTGGTCGGCGAATACTGTGCGAAATCGAACTCGACCAGATCCGATCTGATCGATCCGTTCTTGAGCGCGGTCGTGCCGGGATGGTCGCCGAGCAAGGTGCGCAGGCGCATCGCCACCTCAGTCCTCCTCCAATTCGTCGACATAGACGAGCCCGGCCTTCGCCAGCGGCTCGCGCATATTGTACATGTCGAGGCCGAGCACGCCGGCGGCGAGCTTCTGGCGCTTGCCGTCCTCGTCGGCGCGGCGCTTCTCGCCCTTGGCAACCACGTCGGCCGCGTCCTTGCGCCCGATCACGACCACACCATCGTCATCCGCGACCACCGCATCGCCCGGCTTGACATTGATGCCGGCGCAAACCACGGGCACGTTGACCGCGCCCAGCGTCGCTTTCACCGTGCCCTTGGCCGAGACTGCCTTCGACCACACCGGAAAGCCCATCTCACGAAGCGACTTCGCATCGCGAACGCCGGCGTCGATGACAAGCCCGCGCACGCCGCGCGCCATTAGCGAGGTCGCGAGCAGATCGCCGAACATGCCGTCGGTATTGTCTGTCGTGCAGCCGACCACCAGGATGTCCCCGGGCTGGCACTGCTCCACCGCGACATGGATCATCCAGTTGTCGCCGGGCTGCGCCAGCACGGTCACGGCGGTGCCCGACGTCTCGGCACCGCTCCACACCGGCCGCAGATAGGGCTTCATCAGCCCGAAGCGGCCATAGGCCTCATGGGCGGTGGCGACACCGAGCGCGCCCAGCCGTTTCACGAGTTCAGCATCAGTGCGTTTGATGTTGCGAACGACGACCGTCTTCATGCCAATTCCTCCAAGGCCATCGGGAACAGCCGTTGATAGGCCTCGCCATAAGTCATCGGCTTGCCCGTGTTGCGGCCGCCCTGCACGCCCCGCTGCAGCGCGACCCGCTCGTAATAGGCCCACAGATGCTTCTGGGCGGCGAGAATCTCGAACGTCTTGCGCTTGATATCCCAGACCTCGTCGATGTTGAGAATCACCTGCGGCTTGAAGTTGCACATCTCTGGCTGGTGCGGCTCGAACAGGAACACCGGCGGCGCAGAGTAAGTGTATTTGGCGCCGGGCTTGTGACCCATCGCCTGCGCGACCACCCGAGTTTCCTGGGCGAAATGCGCGGCATTCGGATGATCGAAATTATAGGGGTCCTCCAGCGCATGGGTCAGCACGAAGGACGGATTGAGTTCGCGGTAGATATCGACCATGCGATCGAAATGTGCGTCCGTCAGCCGCAGCGGATAATCGCCGGCATCGAAGAATTCGATCTCCGCCCCCAGCATCTCCGCCGCGCGCTGCGCCTCGTCGCGCCTTCCGGCCTTGACCTTCTCCATCGTCGCGCCCGCCTCCTTCCAGGCGAACTGGCTTTCCCCGCGTTCGCCGAATGAGAGACAAGCGATCTTGATGCGGTAACCCTTCTTGGCGTGCAGCGCGATCGCGCCGCCCGCGCGCCAGACGAAATCGCCGGGATGCGCCGTGACCACCAGGCCCGTTTTGCCAGCATTGCTCATGATCGGGATTTCCTCCTTCGCTTGTTGCACGTGCCCGGCCGCACCGGTCGCGTGACTACTGTTTGGCAATTCCCGCCCGCTCGATCACCTGGGCCCATTTGTCGATATCGGCTTTCAGCCGTTCCTGAATTTCATCAGGCGAACTGGCCTTGGCCTCGATGCCGAGATCGAGCGCGCGCTTCTTCAGCTCCGGCATGTCGAGCACCTCGCGCAGCGCAGCGTTAAGCGTGTTGATTACCTCCGGCGGCGTGCCCTTGGGCGCAAAGATCGCGTTCCAGGACCGCGCCTCGAAATCGCCGCCTCCGGCTTCCTTCACTGTCGGCACGTCAGGCAGGAATGTAGTACGCACCGGACCCGACGAGGAGACGGCAATCGCCGCCTTGTCGGCGATGTGCGACTGCACCGCGCTGTAGTTCTCGATCGCCACCTGGATATCGCCGCGCAGCAGCGCGATCAGCACTTCCGGCGAACTGCGGAACGGCACGATGGTGACGTCGACACCGGCAGTCGACTTGAACAATTGCGCCGCGAGATTCTGGGTCGACCCGACATTGATGGTGCCGACATTGAGCGCGCCGGGCTTCTGCTTCGCCGTCTTGATGAATTCAGCCAGTGTGGGATATGGCGCGCCGGCTTGGGTTACGAAGATGAAGTCGAAATAACCCATGCTGGACACCGGCACGAAATCGGTCACCGGGTTGAACGTCAGGTTCTTGAACAGCGAGACGGAGATCGCGGTACCGTTGCTGAAGAGCGCCAGCGTATAGCCGTCCGCGGGCGAGGATAGCACGGCACGTGCGGCGTTGATGCCGCCGGCGCCCGGCATGTTCTCGATGACGAAACGCTGGCCGAGCTTTTCGCCGAGTTTTTCGGTAACAAGCCGCGCCGTGACGTCGGCGACGCCGCCCGCGCCGAAGGGGAGGATCAGCCGCACCGGCTTGTTCGGATAGTTTTGCGCGTGAGCGGTTTGCGGCAGGAACAATGTCGCGAACAGCGCAGCCACCGCAGCGAACAGCGTGCGGCGCCGGCTGAGGCTGTATCGCTCGCGTTTGTCCATCGTACGCGCTCCTTCAGAACTCGAACAGCCGCGCCGGATTGTCGACCAGAATTTTTTGCTGCAATTCGGGCTCCGGTGCAAACAGCGGAATGAGATCGACCAAATCGCCGTCGTTCGGCATCACCTTCACATTCGGATGCGGCCAGTCGGTTCCCCAGATCACGCGGTCCGGCGCGGTCTCGACGATGCGGCGTGCGAACGGCACCGCGTCATGGAACGGCGGACCGCCGGATGACACCCGCTCGCAGCCGCACACCTTGACCCAGCATTTCTCGTCCCGCTGCATCAGGTCAATCAGGGTCCGGAACGGAAGCTGGTCGAGGCCGTCTGATGCCTTGACGCGCCCCATATGGTCGATGGTGTAGCGCAGGGGCAATTTTGCCAGCATCTCGGCATATTCCGGCAGATCGATTGCATCGAAATGCAGGTCGATATGCCAGCCGAGCGGCGCGACCATTGCGACGATGCGGTGGAACACCCTCATGTCGGGCACGCCGCCGAGATGGCGCACGAAGTTGAACCGGCAGCCACGGAAGCCGCCGTCGTGCAGCTCGCGCAAACCGCGCTCGGTGATGGTATCGTCGATATTGGCGACGGCGCGAAAGGTGCCGTCGCTCACGGCGATGGCATCCAGCGCCACCCGGTTGTCTGTGCCGTGCACGGATGCATTGACGATGACGGCGCGGCCGATGCCGAGCTTCTTGTGCAGAGCGCGGAAATCCTCGAGCGGCGCATCGGGTGGCGTATAGGGCCGTCCCGGCGCGTAAGGATATTTGTCGCCGGGGCCGAAGATGTGGGTATGCGCGTCACACGCCAGCGGCGGCAGCTTGAACTTCGGCGTGCGCGTATCGGGATCGGGTCCGGGAATCGTGGGCTTGTTCATAATGCCTTCTGCAATGGTTGGCGCTTGATCGTCGGCGGCGCCTAATCGGCCGGATTCCGCTTTCGGTCGGCGGTCACGACGCGTGATTGGATTGGCCTGGGCCGGCGTGACGCGTCGTCGATGTGATCGACGTCGGACGCCTGCAACGAAGCGACCGTTGCCGAGACGATCTGCTCGATCGCTTCCGCCATATCGCCGCCGTCGGCTTCGCCGCGGGAGAGCCGCGTCACCCGCTCCGGACTGACGAGCGTATAGTAGAGTGCGCCGAGCAGGAATTGCGACCGCCACACGATCGTCGTCCGCGGCAGATGCGGCAGGCTTTCCCCGATCGCTTCGATGAATGCGTTGGTGGTGTCGTCGAAGATTTCCGCGATGATGCGGCCCACCACGGCGTTGCCTTCGGCAGACATCACGGCACGCAGCCGCGTGAACCGCGCCCCGCCGCCGGCGAGGTCGGTACTGGATGAAAACGCCGGCTGCACATAGGCCCGCACGATCGCTTCCAGCCGGTCCTGAACGTCGCGCACCCGCCTTGCCGCCACCAGCAATTCGATGCGGCGCTTGTTCATGGGACCGCAATGGCGCTTGTAGATGTCGAGCAGCAAGCCGTCCTTGCTCTTGAAATGGTAGGTGATGCTGCCCGGGTTGGCGCCGGCTTCCAGCGCGATATCGCGGATCGACACGGCATTGAAGCCGCGCGTCGAGAACAACAGCTCGGCCGCGCTCAGGATGGCTTCCCGCATGTTGGGATTTCGCGTCATGGGGTTTGCTTTTCGCTCTCGACTTTTGTACGTTTGTACAAAATATCAGGTCTAGTCAACAAACATCTGGGCCACCGCCGCGACTGGCGGGAATGACAAGGGAGGGCCACCGGGATGCGCCGGATCATCGTTGCGTTTTTGATCCTCGCCGGAGCACTGGCCTGGCGCGGCCCTGTTTCTGCCGTCGCCGCCGACCCGGAACCGCGCCTGATCCTGGCGCCATCGGGCGTATTGCGCGCCGGCCTCTATCCGGGCACGCCGACCTCAATCCTGCCGGTCGCCGGATCGGGCGACCCGCGCGGCGTCGGCTACGATCTCGGCAAGGAGCTCGCGCGGCGGCTTGGCGTTCCCTATGAGCCGGTCGTGTTTGCCAAAAACGCCGAAGTGCTCGCCGCCGTCAAAAGCGGCGAGGTCGACGTCGCCTTCACCAATGCGACGGCGGCACGGGCGCAGGACATGGACTTCGGCCCGCCCTTTCTCGAAATCGAGCTCGGCTATCTCGTCCCGCGCGGGTCGGCGCTGACGACGCCAGGGGAAGTGGACTCACCGGGCCTGCGTGTCGGCGTGACCGCGGGCAGTTCCTCCGATGCCACCCTGTCGCGCGACTTCAAACATGCCGAGGTCGTTCGCGCCGCCACCTTCGATATCGCGATCGAGATGATGTCGGCCGGCGCAATCAGCGCCTATGCGACCAACAAGGCCACGCTATTCGAAATGGCGGAGAAATTGCCGGGGTCGAAGGTGCTTGACGGCCGCTGGGGGATCGAGCGGCACGCCATCGCCATTCCCAAAGGACGCGAGCAGGCGATGGATTTCGTTCGCCAGTTCACGAGCGAGGTGAAATCGGAAGGCATCGTCGCCGCCGCGATCGCGCGCGCCGGATTGCGCGGCGCCACGACGCCGGCTGCGGAGTAGCGATGCACGCCGGCTCGCAACGAACAGCCGCGCACGAAAGAGACGCAACACATGAATTTCTCAAATGATACGCCCAGCACACAAGGACCTATTCTCATGATCCCACGCAGAGCATTGATCCGCTGCACGCTTGCCGCCGCGCTGTTTTCACTGGCCGGCACGGACGCTTATGCGGAACAGTTCCCGACCCGGCCCGTGCGCATCCTCGTGCCCTATGCCGCCGGCGGCGCCGTCGACGTGCTGGCGCGCACGCTCGGCCAATCGCTGTCCAGGACCTGGGGACAGCAGCCGGTGATCGAAAACCGTCCGGGCGCCGGCGGGATCATCGCCTCGCAGGCGCTCACGCAATCTCCACCGGACGGCTACACGCTGATCCTGGTCGCCAGCGGCCATCCGCTGAACCAGTTCTTCTACCCAAAACTGCCCTACGACACCTTCAAGGACTTCACCGCCATCACCGAGGTCGCCTATTCGCCGCTGGCGATCGTGGTCTCCAGGAACAGCCCGGTGAAGAATTTGCAGGAGCTGCTGGCGACCGCGCGCGAAAAGCCGGAGTCGTTATCCTACGGCATGTCCGGCAACGGCACCTCGGCCCATCTGGCCGGCGAGCTTCTCAACTACATGGCCAAGGTCAAGATCCAGGCGATCCCCTACAAGGGCGGCGCCCCCGCCCTCACCGCCGTCATCGCCGGCGAAATTCCGATGAGCGTCAATCCGCTGCCCGAAGTCGTCGGCCAGCTCGAGGGCAACGCGGTGCGCGCCCTGGCGGTGACGACGGCCCAGCGCTCGAAGGCATTGCCCGATGTTCCCACGGTCGCCGAAGCGGGCGTCCCCGGCTACGACGCCTCCGTCTGGTGGGGCTTTCTCGGACCCGCCGGCATGGCGCCGGACCTGGTCGCCAAGATCCACGCCGATCTGGCCGCCGCGCTGAAGGATCCGGTCGTTGTCACGGCGCTGGACAAGATGGGCGCGACGCCGGTCGGCAGTTCGCCCACGGATTTCGACGTCTTCATGCGGGCTGAAGCGGCGAAGTGGGAGCCGGTGCTGAAGGAGGCCAACATCAAGATGCAGTGAGATGGCCGAGCCGGCGGCGCGGTCAACTCACCGCGCATTCGCCGGCGCGTGCACATGCCAGAGATCGGCGCGCCAATGCAGGATGACCGCCAGCATCAGCGCGAGGCCGGCCGCCGCGTAGAGCGTTCCGGTCGCCGCAAATCCGATCTCATCGATCAGGCTGCCGGCGGCCAACAGGCCGATCGGCAGGCCATAGATCACCATCATGCGCACACCCATCACCCGGCCGCGGAAATTCTCGCTCGCGGTGCGCATCAGGATGACGGCGATGGAGATCATGGCAAGGCTTTGCGAAAAGCCCGCCACCACCAGGCAGACGATCGCGGTCGGCACCGTCTGCATCTGCACGAAGATCAGCAAGGTCGCGTACCAGACGATGGTGGCGCCGATCATCAGCCGCGCCACCCTGATATCGCGGATCAGGCTCAACACGATCGAGCCGGCCAGCGAGCCGATCGCAAAGCTCGCCGACAGATATCCGAGCCCGGTCTGGTTGGTGCCGTAGATCGACTTGGCGATATAGGGCAGCAAGCCGTTGGACAGCGGATAGGCCGTCAGGTTGGCCAGGAATGCGACCCAGAGCGCGGCCTGCATCCGCGGCGTGGTCCAGACATAGGCCACGCCTTCCTTGAGGTCGCGCAGCGGCGAGCGCTGCAACGCCTCGCTGGCGGCCTCGCCCGCCGCATTGGGCTTTGCCGGCGCCGCGATGCACAGCGTCAATGCGGTAGCGGTAAGATAGAGGCAGACGATCGCCACATAGGCCGGGCCCATGCCGAGCGCGGCAAACAATCCGGCGCCGCTCAGCGCGCCGGCGATGCGCGCGGTATCCATCGTGGTACGCGAGATGCTGATCGCCCCGACCAACTGGCCATGCGGCATGATGGTCGCAACCAGCGCGGCGCGCACCCCAAGGTCCGATGGCCGGACGATGCCCATGACGGCGGCGACCACAAACACATAGAGCGGCGCGAGATGGCCGGATAGCGCCAGCGTCATCAGCACGGCCGCCAGCACCGCGTAGATGGCACGCATCATCGCCAGCAGATCGCGGTGACCGATCCGGTCGCCTGCAACGCCGAACATCGGCGCGACCAGCGTGCCGATATAGCCGAGGGAGGCGAACAGAGTGAGCAGCAGCACCGAACCGGTCTCGGCCAGCACATACCAGCCGAGAATGATCAGCTCCATCTCGAATGCCCACGAGGTGAGCAGATCGGCGGGCCACTGAAAACGGTAATTCCTGACCCGGAATGGTGCGAGCGCCGAAGATTGCGCGGGCTCGCTCAAGATGCGTTGTCGCGATTCATCGCGGTCCACCCTGCCCTGTTTCTTGTTTTTTCCTTCCCCGTCGATAGCAAGCTGTGCCCGGCGTTTCAAGCAGCCGACATCGCTCTGCCGCTATGCGTCAGCAACAACCGCCTCACCTCCGCAGCCGGTATCGCGGGGCTGAACAGATAGCCCTGCATCTCGTTGCAGCCGAGGATGTACAAGAGGTTCCTCTGCTGCTCGGTTTCGACGCCTTCCGCCGTCGTCATCATGTCGCTGGCGGCCGCGATGTTCACCACCGCCTGGACGATGGTCGAGGATGCGCCGGGACCGGCGATATCCCGGATGAAGGAGCGATCGATCTTGATCTTGTCGAACGGAAACCGCTGCAGGTAGCTGAGCGAGGAATAGCCGGTGCCGAAATCATCCAGCGCGATCCGCACACCCAGCTTGCGCAACTGATGCAGGGCGTCCAGCGCCGCGTCGTCGCGAATGAGCACGGCCTCCGTGATCTCGAGTTCGAGCCTGCTGGCAGGCAGGCCGGAGGCTGCCAGCGCCGCCGCCACGTTCAACGCCAGCGTTTGGCTTCTGAACTGGACCGGCGAGACGTTGACCGCGACACGGACATGATTCGGCCAGTTGACCGCCTCGGCGCAGGCCGCGTTGAGCACCCATTGGCCGAGTTCATTGATGAGGCCGGAATCTTCCGCGATCGGGATGAATTCGGCGGGCGAGATCATTCCGCGCTCGCGGTGCCGCCACCGCAACAGCGCCTCACAGGATGAAATCTCGCCGTCCTCGATATTGATCACCGGCTGGTAGTGAGCTTCAAGGCCGCCATCATTGAGAGCCTGACGCAGCTCGAGCTCCAGGGTTCGGCGTGCCTTGGCGCGCTGATCCATGCCGGCCTCGAAGAAGCGGTGGGTCCGCCGTCCGTCGCCCTTGGCGCCATAGAGCGCGAGGTCCGCATTCCTCAACAACTGGTCGAGGTCCACCCCGTCGCCGGGGGCAAGCGCGATCCCGATGCTGGCGTCGGTGGTGATCAGATGCCCCATGCATTCAAAGGGCTGCCTGATCGCCGAATGGATTTCATCAACGAGCCGAGTGGCTTCCGAGCGGTCCTTGATAGCGGTTTGAATGACGGCAAACTCGTCGCCGCCGAGCCGGGCCGCGACATCGGTATCTCTGAGACAACCGCGCAGGCGATCGGCGACACCCTTGAGCAGCTCATCGCCGGTCGGGTGGCCCAGCGCGTCGTTGACGCTCTTGAACTCGTCGATGTCGATATAGAGCACCGCCAATTGCTCGCCAGGCGCAAGCGCTTCGAGCGCCTGTTCGAGGCGGGCGCGGAACAGGATCCGGTTCGGCAGGTCCGTCAATCCGTCGAAATGCGCCAGATGCGCAATCTTCTCGTCGGCGCGCGTGCGCTCGGTGATGTCTTCGATCGTGGCGACCCAGCCACCACCCTTCAGCGGCCGGTTGATGATCTCGATCGCGCGGCCGCCCGGAGCCTCGGTAAGCTGGCGCGTGGCTTTGCCGAGCGAAACCGTTTGTATGATCGCATTGCAGAATTCATCGACGTCGCCATCGAACGATCCGGTTTCCTTGCGGTGGGCGATCAGCCGCTGCATCGTACAGCCGGGCCTGGCCACGTCGGGCGATAGTCCGAACATGTCGAGATAGGGCTGGTTGCAAATGATGATCCGCGCGGATGCATCATAGAGCACAAGGCCTTGCGGAATATTGTTCACGGCAATCGAGAGCTGGCGCTGCTCGGCCGCGAGCCGCTGATCGGTCAACCGATGACGCCGCAGCAGCAGTCCGGCGACCACGACCAAAGCGCCGACGAGCGCCAGCAGCACGTGCTCGCGAACACTCCATGGCGATGTCGCGACGTCGGCCGCAACCGTCACCGCGAGCAGCACCCCGCATACCGCAAGCAGCTTGACCGTTCCGCCCTCTCGCGCAGAACCGACCGAACCGCCCGATAGTTGATGACCACCCTCGTTGCCCACCCGAAGTGCCCTTGGAATGCGACAGGGGTCCGTACGAACGAACTTAAGACAATTGATCGTGCGCCCCCGCAGCAATGTACGCAGCACTGATGGAAGGCGCGTTACAACTTGCGGTTAGCAATCGGTTACCTCTCACACGCGCTGGTGCCGATCCGCGATCTGGAATCGGAGGTTACCGGGACGCCGTCCCTGGACCGGCCCTCTCGTTCGAAGTGGTAAATGAAGGATTAATCCAAAGCTTGCGTTGCGCGTGGAGGGAAATGCAAGAAAGCCCTTATTTTCCAGCACAACTCGCATTCGACAGCGCGCGCCGGGCGCGGCAGCGAAAACCAATCCTGACCGAGATGCCGCAGATTTAGCCGATACGAATCCGCTCCGGCTTAACCGTTTCGCTAACAGCGGCCGCCCATAATGCGGGCCAGACCCCAATTCACGAGAACCAGGTTCAACCCCGTGACATCCTTCGGACGTGTGATTTCCGTGCGCGGCTCCCTCGCCCGGGTCGGACTTCTGGCCGCGGGCCCGATGCCCGTCGCCGAAGTGCGCGCCACTGTCGGCCGCTTCATCAGCATCCGCTGCGCCGGTTCCACCATCATCGCGATGATCACCGAGGTGTCGTGCGAGGACATGCCGCACTCCGACGAGTATATCGCGAGCGCGTCGGTCGACCTGCTCGGCGAAATTTCCGGCGGCGAGCGCCCCAAATTCCAGCGCGGCGTCACCAACTATCCGACCATCGGGGACGCCGTCGACCTCGTCACCGCGCAGGACCTTCGCACCGTCTACGCGCCGAGCGGCTCGGACCAGATCAATGTCGGCACCCTGCAGCAGGACCGGTCGGTGATCGCCTATGTCGACGTCGAGGAAATGCTCTCCAAGCACTTCGCGGTGCTCGGCTCCACCGGCGTCGGTAAATCGACCAGCGTTTCGCTGCTGCTCAACGAGATTCTCAAGGCGCGGCCGAACCTGCGGGTATTCCTGCTCGACGTCCACAACGAGTATGGCCGCTGCTTCGGCGACCGTGCGCTGGTGCTCAACCCGCGCAACCTGAAACTGCCGTTCTGGCTGTTCAATTTCGAAGAGATTGTGGACGTCCTGTTCGGCGGCCGTCCCGGCGTGCCCGAAGAACTCGACGTTCTCGCCGAAGTCATCCCGATGGCGAAGGGAATCTACACCCAGTACCAGAACTCCGACCGGCTCGGGCTCAAGCGCGTCGATCCGAAGTCGGGCGGCTACACGGTGGATACGCCGGTGCCTTACCGGCTGGTCGATCTGATCTCGCTGATCGACGAGCGGATGGGCAAGCTGGAGAACCGCTCCTCGCGCATCATCTATCACAAGCTGATTTCGCGCGTCGAAACCGTGCGCAACGATCCGCGCTACGCCTTCATGTTCGACAACGCCAATGTCGGCGGCGACACCATGGCGGAAGTGATCAGCCACCTGTTCCGCCTGCCGGCCAATGGCCGGCCGATGACCATCATGCAGCTCGCTGGCTTCCCCGCCGAAGTCGTCGATTCCGTGGTGTCGGTGCTGTGCCGGATGGCGTTCGATTTCGGCCTGTGGAGCGATGGCGTCTCGCCATTGCTGTTCGTTTGCGAAGAGGCGCATCGCTACGCCTCTGCCGACCGCAACATCGGTTTCGGCCCGACCCGCAAGGCGGTCTCGCGCATCGCCAAGGAGGGCCGCAAGTACGGCGTCTTTCTCGGCCTCGTCACCCAGCGTCCGGCCGAACTCGACGCCACCATCATCTCCCAGTGCAACACGCTGTTTGCGATGCGCCTTGCCAACGACCGCGACCAGGCGCTGCTGCGCTCGGCGGTGTCGGATGCCGCCGCCAACCTGTTGTCGTTCGTGCCCTCGCTCGGCACCCGCGAAGTGCTGGCCTTCGGCGAAGGCGTGGCGCTGCCGACGCGCCTGCGCTTCAAGGAGGTTCCGGTCCACCAGTTGCCGCGCAGCGAAGCCACCATCGCATCCGTGCCGTCGGTCTCCGCCGGCCACGACATGCACTTCGTTTCTGCCGTGTTGGACCGCTGGCGCGGCGCCACCTCGAACCGTGACGTGCCAAACGATCCCTCGGTCAGCGAGCGGAACGGCGCGCGCGTCATGACGCCGGTGGAAGCGCCGATGCTGCAGCCCTCGATGGGGCTCGATCCCGACCGGTTCTCGCTCCTGAAGAAGCCGCTGCGCTGAGGCGGCAAGCGCTCGCGCGAATTCTTGGCGCAAGCCGGTATCCACTTCTGCGCAATACGATATATGGTTCCGGTAACGCCGCCTCGCGGCTCCAGCCGGAACCCTTTCATGACCAAGCCCGCACCAACACGATTTCAGGCCCCCGCCATCGACAAGCTGCCCGAGGACATCCGCACCCGGATCCTCGCGGTGCAGGAGAAGTCCGGCTTCGTCCCGAACGTCTTCCTGACGCTGGCGTACCGCCCGGACGAGTTTCGCGCCTTCTTTGCCTATCACGACGCGCTGATGGAAAAGGACGGCGGGCTGACCAAGGCCGAGCGCGAGATGATCGTGGTGGCGACATCGAGCGCCAACCAGTGTCACTACTGCGTGATTGCGCATGGCGCGATCCTGCGCATCCGGGCCAAGAATCCGCAGATCGCCGACCAGATCGCCGTCAACTATCGCAAGGCCGACATCACGCCGCGCCAGCGCGCCATGCTCGACTTCGCCATGAAGGTGAGCCAGGAGGCCAACACGGTTTCGGAAGCCGATTTTGCCGAGCTCGCCGGCCACGGTTTTGGCGAGGACGATGTCTGGGACATCACGGCGATCGCAGCGTTCTTTGCGCTCTCGAACCGGCTGGCCAACGTCACCGCGATGCGGCCGAATGACGAGTTCTACATGATGGGGCGGTTGCCGAAACAGGGCTAAGCCCGGAGGTTTTTCGCGTTGCTGGACTGGACCGAAATCATACTGCGTCTCGGCGTCGCCACGCTCGCGGGCGGGCTGATCGGTCTCAACCGTGATCTGCAGGGCAAGCCGATCGGATTGAAGACGCTGGCGCTGGTCAGCCTTGCGACGGCCACGCTGCTGGTGATGGTCCATTCGAACGACGTCAAAATCATCTCGGACGCCGGCAGCCGGGTGATTCAGGGAATCCTGACCGGGATCGGCTTTCTCGGCGCCGGGGTCATTGTCCACGCCGGACGTCATTTCAGGGTTCGCGGGCTCACCAGTGCCGCCTGCACCTGGCTGGCGGCCTGTATCGGAATTGTCTGCGGTCTCGGACAATGGCGATTGGTCATCATCGCATTGGTCATCACCTTCGCTGTCCTGACCGTTGGCGGCCGGATTGAACGCTGGTTGCATAAGAAGCTTGGCGGCAAGGACGAGCCCGGGCGGGAACCGCGCGCTTCGTCGGACGAACTACCGACGTAGGGCCACTCAATCGGCAGGGCCGCACCAGCCCGGCAGGTAGACCGCGTCCTTGCTCTTGGCAAAGCCGAGCGCCTTCTCCATCGCCTTTTCGAAATTCTCGTCGACGCTTTTGCGCGAGATTTTGCGGCGCAGGAAATCCGCCCACAGGAATTCGCTGAATGGGGTGACGTCCTTGGCAAAGCCGCCGACGCGGCGCAATTCCCCGGCGAGGCTGCGGAACGGATCGTCCTTGAGCCCGGACACCGATTTCGGAAGATCCTTGAAGGGCCGGCGCTCGCCCTTGACGTCGTAGGGATAGGCCCATCGCTTGTGGTCCATCACGGTCCAGAATGCGTCACGTTCGACCATGGTGAGATCGCCGATGACCGTCACCAGAACGTGCTCGACGTCCTCATCATGCAGTGCACGCGCCAGATGATGGTGGTCGACGACGTAATGGTGCTCGTCCGGCCCGAGCACGACCGGGATCATGTGCGTGCCGAGCAGCTCGGC
>Ga0081540_1002689_pt1 | contig 14457 bp, 15 predicted proteins | sample TabmetS2T1R1_FD_71024 | JGI IMG/M metagenome (GOLD analysis project Ga0081540, IMG submission 71024) | Tabebuia heterophylla rhizosphere microbial communities from the University of Puerto Rico - S2T1R1 | ecosystem: Host-associated > Plants > Roots > Rhizosphere ... | reverse complement strand
GGCCGCTGGCGGTGCTCTTCGCCGATTTCGCCGGACTCCCGCTCGACGGCCGGGTCCTCGACGTCGGATGCGGCCCCGGTGCGCTGACCGCGGAGCTTGCCCGGAGGGCCGGGCCGGGACGGGTCACGGCGGTCGACCCGTCCGAGGACTTCGTCGCGGCCGCACGCGGCCGCCATCCCGGAGTCCAGGTCATCCGTGCCCCGGCCGAGGATCTGCCGTTCGAAGGAGGCCGCTTCGATGCGACGCTCGCCCAGCTCGTGGTCAACGTCATGGACGATCCGGTCGCAGGCCTCCGCGAGATGGCGAGGGTGACGCGGGACGGTGGCGTCGTCGCCGCCTGCGTGTGGGACTTCGCCGACGGCGGCCCGCTCGGTCCGTTCTGGGAGGCCGCCCAGGCGCTCGATCCTGAGGTCGAGACTGGGTCTGTCTGCCCCGGCAGCAGGGCCGGCCACCTCGCCGACCTCTTTCGCGCGGCCGGAATCGGCGACATCGTCGACGGCGCCGTCGCGGTGGACGTCGAGCACGCCACGTTCGAGGACTGGTGGGAGCCGTTCACGCTCGGCAGCGTCGCCCCGTCGGGTGCGCACGTCGCCGGCCTCGAGCCCGATCGGCGCACGGCATTGCGCGAGCTCTGCAGCGAGAGGCTGCCGGAGCCACCCTTCGTGGTCTCGGCGAAGGCCTGGGTCGCGCGCGGCGCGGCTTGACGCCCACTAGAGGACGTGGAGGTCGGTCACGACAAGACGATGGCGAGCGAGGGGGTGGACCGCCGTCCGATGGTTTTGGCAGGCGCCGTGACCTCTACATACACCTTGAGCCTTACCGATTCGGTCGAGCGACGAGCGATCACCGTGTAATGGGAAGCACTCTTGCGAAAAGGAGCTCAGATGACGAGCAACGCGCATACAGGCAACCGCATCCTCGGGACCCTGCGATCAACAAAGGACAAGGGTGCCGTGTGCATGGAAGATCACCTCGACGCCCGGGTCGACGACGTCTGGTCCGCCCTCACCGATCCCAGCCGTATTGCCGGCTGGCTCGGCGAGGTGGAAGGCGACCTGAGACTTGGCGGTGAGTTCCGCGCTCGCTTCTTCGCCAGCGGATGGGAAGGAACGGGGCGCGTGGAGGTGTGCAAGCCGCCGCAACGACTGCTTGTTGTGACCAAGCAGGCGAACGCCTCGGAGGAGCAGGTCATCGAAACCGAGCTGACCCCCGACGGCGACAAAACAACCCTGGTCTGGGAGGAACGGGGGATGCCCGTGGAGCTCGTAGCTGCCTACGGGGCCGGCGTGCAGGTTCACGTCGAAGATCTTGCCGCCTACCTCGCTGGGCGTGAGCGATGCGATGCGGCTGCGCGGTTCGACGAGCTCTTTCCCGCCTACAAAGCACTGGCGGCGGATCTCAGCTAGCTACCGCTCGGACGAATGAGTGCGATTGCGGGCAACGTCCCTGCTGGCGCTACGCTGGTTGCATGACCAGCTTCAGCTTGCGCTCGCTGCGCCTGAGGCCGGGTGAAGAGCACCGCGAGACCAAGGAGATCGAGCTACAACCGATTTCGCTTGGCGGACAGCGCTACCTGCCCGTGCCCGACAAGGTGCAGGCGGAGCTCGTCGTCAGCCGGGCCCAGTCGGGCACGGTCTTCGAGCTGCGCTACAAGACCCGCCTGCACGGGCCGTGCTACCGGTGCCTGAACGACGCCGTCGTCGACATCGACGTTTCGGCACGCGAGTACCAGGCGACCGATCCCGAGTCGGACGAGCTGCGGACGCCGTACCTCGCGGACGGCCAGCTCGACCTTTCCGCGTGGGCGCGCGACGCGCTCGTCCTTCAGCTGCCGGACAAGATCCTGTGCCGCGTCGACTGCGCGGGGCTCTGCCCCGTGTGCGGCCGGGACCTGAACGTCGATCCGCACGGACACGACGACGAGGAGCTCGACTCGCGCTGGGCCGCGCTCAGCGAACTTCGGGACAAGCTCTAGTCGTCGCCGCCGTGGCCGCCGCCGCCGCGGCCGCTTCCGGAACCGCCGCGTGAGCGTCCGCCGTGGTCGTCGCCAGGCTCGCGAGTGGTCGTCGTCGGAGGCGGAGGAGGCGGTGGGGGCACCACGCGCTTCCGAGCGCGCGGCTTCGTAGGCGTGGGGGCGAGGGATCCGGGCGGGGCCTTGAGCTTCGTCACGGGCAGGCCGACCTGGTCGCGGGAGACGATGTACGCCGCGTAGCCGAGCGACACGGCCCCGAAGAGGCCGACGAGGGCGACTGCGATCACTGTCAGCGTTGCGCGCATCGGCTCAGCCAGTCTAGGAGGAGGCGCCTATCGGTTCGCCCAGCTCAGGGTTAGGACTTGGAAAAGCATCGCCGGCAGGCAACCGGATCTCGGCCCTCGTTCCGCCTTCCGGCCGCGCGCGGAGGCTCGCTTGCCCGCCCCAGCGCTGAGCCAGCGTCTGGACGATCGCGAGGCCGAGGCCCGTGCCGGAGGAGCTCTTGCTCGCGCTCCCGCGCCTGAAGCGCTCGAACACGGCTTCCTCCTCGTCCCGGGCGATCCCCGGGCCGTCGTCGAGCACCGCGAGATAGGCGTCGGCGCCCTCGTGGCCGAACTCGATCGTGACGGTGCTCCCTTCCGGCGAGTAGTGGAGCGCGTTCTCGATCAGGTTGTCGAGGATGATCGCAAGGTCCTCCTCGACCGCGAGCACGACGACGTCCTCTCCCGGCTCGAGCAGGAGGCGCTGGCCGAGCTGCTCGGAGCGGGCGTCCCAGCGCTCGTGCGCGTGCTTCGACGCGAGGCCGAGCGAGACGAGCCGGCCAGCGACGCGGGTCTGGCCCTCGCGGGCGAGCATGAGCAGCGTGTTCAGGAGCCGTGCGAGGCGGTCGACCTCCTGCTCCGCCGCGGTCAGCTCGCGCTCGAGCTCGGGGCTGTCGGCCTTCGCGGCCGCGGACTCGAGCCGCAGGCGGAGCCCGGTCAGCGGCGTCCGCAGCTGATGCGACGCGTTTGAGACGAACTCCCGCTGCGCGGCGAGGACGGTGCCGATCCGCTCGGTCATGTCGTTGAAGGCGATCGTCACCTCGCGCTGCTCCCTCGCGCCGGTCACCTCGGCTCGCGCGTCGAGGTCGCCTTCCTCCACCCTTCTCGCAGTCGCGGCAAGCTTGCGCAGCGGCCGTGAGAGCGAGTCGGCGAGAAACCAGGCGAGCACGAGCCCGAGCCCGAGCGCAGCGGCGCCGATCGCGGCGAGGGCGAGCACGCTGCGGCGGACGCGGTCGTGCACAGCCCCGACGCTCTGCGTGACGCGGACGGCGCCGGCGACCTGGCCGGCGTCGGTGACGGGCACGGCGCTGTAGAGCAGGTCCTCGCCGAGCGTGGCGCTGGGGCGCGTCCCCTGCGCGGTGCGGCCGGTGAGCGCGATCCGGATCTCGGGCCGATTCGCGAACGACCGGGGCGCGCTCCCGGCCGAGTCGGCCCGCAGCATCCCGGCCGAGTCGACCACGATCACGCGCGCACCGAGCTGCGAGGCCGCCTGGTCGGCAATCCGCCGCAGCTGTGCCGGGCGGTTCATCGAGCCGGACGCCTGCGCCGCGACGATGTGCGCCTGACCGGCGGCGTCGTTCCGGACCTCCGCGTCGACGCGGCGCCGGAGGTTCAGCGCGAGCGGCACCTCGAGCGCGATCACGATCAGCAGAAAGCCGTACGCGAAGGCGAGGAGCAGCCTCGTGCGGAGGCTCACAGCTCGTCGGGTGTCGCGAACCGGAAGCCGACGCCGCGAACCGTGTGCAGGAACCGCGGCTCGCTCGAGTCGTCGCCGAGCTTGCGGCGGATCCCGCTGACGTGGACGTCGAGCGTCTTCGTCGAGCCGAACCAGTTCGTGTCCCAGACGTCCTCGAACGCCCGCTCGCGCGTGACCACGGAGCCCGCGTTCTGCATCAGCAGCTGAAGGAGCTCGAACTCCTTGCGGCTCAGCTCGAGCACCTCGCCGTCCTTCGTCGCCTCGCGCTTGGCCGGGTCAAGGCGTATCTCGCCGATCTCGATCGGCTTGGCGGCCCCTGCGCGGGCCGGTGAGTCGGTGCGCCGCAGGACGGCGCGGATGCGTGCGACCACCTCGCGTGCGCTGAACGGCTTGACCACGTAGTCGTCGGCGCCGAGCTCGAGGCCGACGACGCGGTCCGCCTCCTCGCCGCGGGCGGTCAGCATGATGATCGGCACCTGGGAGCGCTGGCGGAGCTCTCGGCAGACGTCGAATCCGGACCCGTCGGGAAGCGTCACGTCGAGCAGAACGAGGTCGGGCTCGAGCTGCGCCGCGAGCGCGAGCGACTCGGCCACCGTGCCGGCGACCTTCGTCTCGAAGCCCTCGCGGGCGATCGCCTCGGCGAGCGGCTCGGCGATCGATGGCTCGTCCTCGACGAGCAGAACGGTACGTTTCCGCTGCACGTCGGCATTTTGCCCGCTCAGCATGAACGCGAAGCGGCCCCGGTCAACCGGGGCCGCCGACGAACACGGGAGGGGGAGGCCCCTAGTCGTCATCGCCTCCGCCGTGGCCGGAGTCGTCTCCGCCGTGGCCGGAGCTTCCGTCGTCGCCGCCGTGGCCGCGGTTCTGGCGGTGGTGGTTGTTGTCGTCGACGCCGTCGTCGTGGGCGCCTCGATCGTCCGCGCCCGGGGCCGCACCGGTGCACCGCGGATCGTTCGCGTGCTCGGCCTCGTCGCACGGGCCGCGCAAGTCCTCGCCGGGCTCGTTGGCCCTGCGGTCCTCGCGGCGAACGTCGTCGCTCGTCGTGGTCGGGAGGGTCGCGTTCTGGATCGTCGGCGAGTCGTCGCTCGAGCTGCTCGTGAGCGTTCCGGCGGCGGCGACGCCGGCGAAAACGAGAATCGCACTGATGATGATCGCTGCCTTCGTCAACATTCTTCACTCCTTCGGGTGGGTCGTTTCGTCGTGTGCTTCGAGTGTTCCGGAGGGCGCCTCAAGCGCGGGCTACGCCAAGGCAAAGCCTCGGTAAAGCCTGAAAGCGCGGCTATACTGCGCGACCGCTATGGCAGTTCCGAAGCGCAGACAGACTTCCGCCCGCCGCGACAAGAGGAGGGCCACGCATCGCCTGGAGGCGCCGCGCGTCAACGAGTGCCCCGTCTGCCACCAGCCGAAGCTGCCGCACCGCGTGTGCCCGACCTGCAAGACGTACCGCGGGCGCGAAGTCGAGCCGCTCCGGACCCCGACTCCCTAGACCTTGACCGTGCCCGTCCGCGTCGCCGTCGACGCCATGGGCGGCGACAAGGGGCCGGATGAGATCGTCGCGGGCGCGCTCGAAGCCGCCTCGGACACGATCGCGCCGATCCTCTACGGGCCGAAATGGCTCGACGCGCAGGGCCTCGAGCTCGTCGAGGCCACCGAGTCGATCGCGATGGACGAGAAGCCGGTCGAGGCCGTTCGTGCGAAACCCGAGAGCTCGCTCGTCCTCGCCTGCAGGGCGGTCGGAGACGGCGAGGCCGACGCGGTCGTCTCCGCGGGAAACACGGGCGCAACGCTGGCTGCGGGCCTGTTCCACATCCGCCGGCTGCCCGAGGTCGACCGGCCAGCGATCGCGGTCGTCATCCCCGCCCGGGACGGGCCCTCGGTGCTCCTCGACTGCGGCGCGAACGCCGACGCGCGCGCCGAGCACCTGTTCCAGTTCGCCCAGATGGGCTCGATCTTCGCCCACGAGATGCTCGAGATCGACAACCCGGAGGTTCGGCTGCTCTCGATCGGCGAGGAGCCCGAGAAGGGCAACCAGCTCACGCTCGAGGCGCACGCGCTGCTCGCCGAGAGCGACCTCAACTTCGGCGGCAACGTCGAGAGCCGGCACATCCTGCGCAAGGCCGGCGACGTCGTCGTCTGCGACGGCTTCACCGGCAACGTCTGCCTCAAGCTCCTCGAAGGGACGATCACGACGATCCTCGAAGGCATCCGCGACGAGATCCGCTCCTCGACCCGCGGCAAGATCGGCGGCCTCCTGATCAGGCCGGCGGCGCGCCACCTGCGCGAGCGGCTCGACCCGGAAACGTACGGCGGCGCCTACCTCCTCGGCCTGCGCGGGCTCGCAGTAATCGCACACGGAACCTCGTCGCCGACCGCGGTCGCGAACGCGATCCGCCTCGCCGCGAGAGGGGCCGAGCACCGCGTCGTGGAACGCCTCGCGGAGCGGCTTCGTGGCAGCGTGTTAGCATCCGCGCGCTCCAAGTAGAGCCGGAAGACCCCTACTCCCAAGCGAGGTGAAATGGCCGCTACGCGCGAGGAAGTGTACGAGCGTGTGAAGGAAGTCCTGAGCGAGCAGCTCGGCGTCGACGAGAACGAGATCACCGAGGAGGCGTCGTTCCAGGAGGACCTCGAAGCGGACTCCCTCGACCTCGTCGAGCTGATCATGGAGCTCGAGGACCAGTTCGGGATCAAGATCTCGGACGAGGACGCGCAGAAGATCCAGACCGTCGGGCAGGCGGTCGACTACGTCTCAACGCACCAGTAGCAGAGCCCCCAGCGGCCGTCCCGAGCAGCTGGCGCGGCTGATCGACGATCTGCCGGAAGAGCTGCTCGTGAACGTCTTCACGCACAGCTCTTGGGCGCCCGACCGGACGTCTTCGTACGAGCGGCTCGAGTTCCTCGGCGACAGCGTGCTGGAGCTGGCGGTAGCGCGCGCGCTGTACGAGCGGTATCCGGACTTCTCCGAGGGGCGGATGGCGAAGATCCGCTCCCACGTCGTCTCGCGCGCCTCGTGCTCGGTGGTCGCGCGCGAGCTCGGGCTCGGGCAGCGGCTGTCGGAGCGCGGGGAAAAGGTCGCGCCGGCGGAGGAGCTCGAGCGCCTGTCCCGGAACCGCAACGTGCTCGCCGCGCTGCTGGAAGCCTCGCTCGCGGCGCTCTACCTGCAGCACGGATTCGAGTCGATCCGCGAGGCCGTGGTCGCAGCGTTCGACGGCCGTATCCAGTATGCGCTGACGAGCCACGTCGACCACAAGACCGAGCTCCAGGAGGAGCTCGCACGTCAGGGGCGGCAGGTCGTCTACAACGTGCTCGACGTCAAGGGGCCGCCGCACGACCGCACCTTCACGTGCGCGGCGATGGTCGACGGCGAAGAGGCGGGCGTCGGCAGCGGCCGTTCGAAGAAGGCCGCAGAGCAGGCCGCCGCCCGCGAGGCGCTCGACCGCCTCGCGCCCGCGGCGTAGCATCCGGCGGGTCGTCCGAAGGAGGCCCTATGGCCAAGGTGATCAACTGCCCGTGCGGGGAGACGATGCGCGGCGAAACCGAGGACGAGGTCCTCGACCAGGCCGAGCAGCACGTGCAGGACGTGCACGCCGACACGGCGGACCAGTTCCCGCGTGAGACCCTCGCCGGGATGGTTCAGGACGAGTGAACGATCGGGGCGCGGCGGCATCCGCCGCGCCCCGTAACCTCCGGCGCGCGTGCACCTGCGTTCGATCAAGCTGCGCGGCTTCAAGTCGTTTCCGGAGCCGGTCGAGGTTCGCCTGGAGCCTGGTGTCGCCGTCGTCGTAGGCCCGAACGGCTCGGGCAAGTCGAACGTGGCCGACGCGCTGCTCTGGGCCTCGGGCTCGCTGAGCCCCGGCGAGCTGCGCGCGGAGAAGCCCGACGACGTGCTCTTCGCCGGCTCGCCGGGCCATCCGCCGGCCGACTTCTGCGAGGTCGAGCTGCTGTTCGACAACGAGGACGGCGGGCTGGCGGAGCTCGACTTCAGCGAGGTCTCGATTGCGCGCCGCCTGCACCGGGGCGGAGAGGGCCAGTACCTGATCAACCGTGCGCCCGTGCGCCGCACCGACCTCGTCGAGCTGCTCGCGGATGTCGGCCTCGGCGGCAGCCACGGCTCGGTGATCAGCCAGGGAAAGGTCGAGCAGATCCTCGCGAGCAAGCCGGAGGAGCGGCGAGCGCTGATCGAGGACGCGGCCGGGCTCGGGAGGTTCAAGCGCCGGCGGCACCGCGCGGAGCTGAAGCTCGCGCGCGTGCAGATTCAGGTCGAGCGGGCGCGCGACCTGGAAGCCGAGGTGAAGGGCCGGCTGCGGCCGCTCGCCCTGCAGGCCACCGCGGCCGAGCGCGCCGAGAAGCTTCGCGGCGACATCGCCGCGCTGCGCGCCCGCGTCGCGCAGCTCGACCACGCAGGGATCGACGAGCGGCTGGCGGAGGTCGAGGAGCGGCGGACCGCCGCCGCGCTTCAGCGTCGCCGTACCACCGAACGGCTCGAGGCGCTGCTCGAGGAGCGCAACCGCGTCGAGGAGGAGCTTGCGGCGGCAGCGGGTCGCGGCGACGGAGCAACGTCCGCGCTCTACCGCCTCCGCAGCGTGACCGAGCGGCTCGAGCTGCGGCGCGACTCGGCGCAGGAGCTCTGTGACCGGCTCCGCGCGCAGCCCTTGCTCGTGCCGACGCGTGCGAATCCCGAGCGGGAAGCGCTGCGCGAGCAGGCCCGCCTGGCGCGGGAACGGCTCGCTGCGCTCGAGCACTCGCTCGCGGAGCGCGAAGGCCTCCCACCGGCCGCGCGGGCGCTGGCCGAGGAAGGCGAGCGGCTGGCGCTGTCGCTGCTCGAGGTCGAGGCGGGGTACGAACGGGCCACTGCGGCGGCGCTCGGCGCCCGGGCGGCGGCGCTCGTGGCGGCGGACACGCCCGGAGCGCTCGCCCTCGTCGAGCGCGCGCAGAAGGCGGGGCTCGGCGACCTGGCCGTGCTCGTCCCGGCGCGCGTCGCGGCAGATAGGCGCCCGGCCCGCCCGCCGCTGCTCGGGGCGGAGCCGCTGTCGTCCCGCGTGCACGCGCGACCGGGCGGCGAGCGCGTCGCCGAGCTGCTCGAGGACGTCTGGCTCGCCGAGCCGTCCGAGCTCGCGCAGGCGGAGAGCGGGATCCTCGTCACGCGGGAAGGCCATTGCTTCGACGCGGCGCGCGGCGAGCTCTGGTTCGCCGGTGAGACCGCGGAGGCGGTCCTCCTCCAGCTCGACGCGCGGCGGCGAGCACTGGCGCAGGAGGCAGACGAGCTCGAGCGGCGCGCGGATGAGCTCCCGGCCGAGGCGCCGCCGGTCCCGACCGGGCCGCTCGCGGCGCTTGCGGAACGGCTGGTTTCGGCGCTGCAGGACGCGGCCGCCGCGGCGGAGCGCTTCGAAGCGCCGCTGCGGGCGCGCGTCGATGCAGGCGCGACCCGCGCAGGCGAGCTCGCGGCCGAGCTGCGCAGGCTCGGGGGCGAGGAGGCGGAAGTGCGCCGGGCGGCCGCAGAGGCCGGCGAGCGCGCTGCCGGGATCGACGTCGAAGGCGCGCGGCTGGAGGCCGAGGCGGACGAGGCGCGTCGGCGGCTCGAGGAGGCAGACGCCGAGCCCGCCGAGGGCGAGGACCGCGAGGAGCTCGCCGAGAAGATCGAGCGGCTGGAGCGCCGCCGCGAGACGCTCGGCCAGGTCAACCCGCTGGCCAAGGAGGAGTACGAGCGCGAGAAGGAGCGCCTGACCGAGCTCACCGAGCAGCGCGCCGACCTCGAGGCGAGCCTGGAGGAGCTCGAGGAGCTGCGCACGGAGCTCGCGGACACCGTCGAGCGCCGCTTCGACGAGACCTTCGCCGCGGTGAGCGCGCACTTCGAAGAGGTGGCGGCGACCCTCTTCCCCGGCGGCCAGGGCCGGCTGCGGCTCACCGAGCACGGTGAGGACGCACCCGACGCCGAGCCGGGGGTCGAGGTCGAGCTGCGGCCGGCAGGCAAGCGCGTGACGCGGCTCTCGCTGCTCTCGGGCGGCGAGAAGGCGCTCGGCGCGATCTCGTTCCTGTTCGCGCTCTTTCTCGCGCGGCCGTGCCCCTTCTACCTCCTCGACGAGGTCGAGGCCGCCCTCGACGATGCCAACATCGGCCGCTTCGTCGAATTGCTGCGCCGGTGCTCCGAGACCGCGCAGTTCATCGTCGTCACCCACCAGAAGAAGACGATGGAGGCCGCAGACGTGCTCTACGGCGTGACGATGGGCGGCGACGGCGTCTCGCAGATCGTCTCCAGGCGCCTCCCGCGGGACGAGCCCGCCACCGCCGTGGCGTAGCCGTGCTCTACCAGCCGGACGCGTTCGAGCCGCTCACGGACGAACCGTGGTCGGAGGAGCGCGTCCGGAACGGGATCGCGGCGATCGTCGCGGACGCGGACGAGCATTTCGACTCCCACGGGCTCTGGCCGGCGAACGAGTGGGATGCGTGGAACTCGACTCCGCCCCTGAAGGACCTCTACTGCGGAGCAGGCGGTGTGGTGCTGGCGCTCGATGCCCTGCGCAGGCGCGGGTTGGCGGAGACGGCGATCGACCTCCCGGCGGCCGCGCACCGGACGCTCGAGCGCTGGCGGGCCGAGCCGGATCTCTCCGGCGGTGAGATCGAGCTGCCGTCACCGAGCGCATCGTCGCTTCTCGGAGGCGAGACGGGGCTGCTGACGGTCGCGTGGCGCGTCGATCCGAGCGAGGAGCTCGCGGCGACACTGCTCGCGCGCATCCGCGAAAACGTCGACAACGAGGCCAACGAGCTGATGTGGGGCTCACCCGGAACGATGCTGGCCGCGCGGCTGATGGGCACCTGGACCGGGGAGGAGCGCTGGGAAGCGGCCTGGTGCGAGAGCGCAGTCGCGCTCCTCGATCGCCGCGACGCCGACGGCATCTGGACACAGCGTTTGCACGGGCGGGAGCACCGGATGCTCGGCCCGGTCCACGGCCTCGTCGGCAACGTGCATGCCCTCCTGCAGGGAGAGGCCGGGCGCGAGCGGCTCGAGCAGGAGACGGCGGCGACTCTCGCCGACGAGGCGATCGTCGAGGACGGCCACGCCACGTGGCCCGCGGTTGCGGGCGGCAGCCTCGTCCCCAAGGACGGCCAGATCCGGCTGCAGTGGTGCCACGGCGCGCCGGGAATCGTCGGCACCGCCGCGCCGTACCTCGACGAGGAGCTGCTGCTCGCCGGTGCGGAGCTCACCTGGCGCGCGGGCGCGCACGGGGAGGAGAAGGGCGTCGGAATCTGCCACGGCACCGCGGGGAACGGCTACGCGCTCCTGAAGACGTTCGAGCGGACCGGCGACGAGCGCTGGCTCGAGCGAGCCCGCCGCTTCGCCGTCCACGCGCTCGGCCAGCTCGAGCGGACGCGCGCCGAGGTCGGCCACGGCCGGTACTCGCTCTTCAGCGGCGACCTGGGCGTCGCGCTGTTCGCCGCCGCGTGTCTCGACGCCGACGCTCGCTTCCCCGTCCTGGACGCCTGGGAGTAGCAGGGCCGCCACGCTACGGTTCGGCCCGTGGTGAGCCAGGAACCTGAGCCGCGCCTCGTGATCCCGCCGGAGGAGCTTCGTGCCGGCGGGGTGATCCTCCGCCTGCCGCGATTCGATGACGTCGACGCGCTCCTGCCTGCGTTCACCGATCCGGAGCTGCGCGAGCCCGCCAACCTGCCCGCGTTCGACCGTGACGCGCTGCTCGCGAGCCTGAGCGAGATCCACGCGGTGGTCGGCACCGGCCGGCTGCTCCCGCTCGCCGCGGTCGATGCGAACACGGGCGAGATTGTGGGCGGCGGCACACTCCACCATCTCGACCCCGAGCGGAGGATCATCGAGATCGGGTACTTCGTGTTCCCACCGGCGCGCGGCCGCGGCGTCGCCACGACGATCGCGCGCCTGCTGGCCGAGCACGCGTTCTCGCTCGGCGTCGTGCGCGTCGTCGCCTACGTGAATGTCGGCAACGTCCCGTCCGAGCGCGTGCTCGCGCGAGCCGGCTTCACCCGCGAGGGGGTCGTCAGGTCGATGCCGTTGCCGGACGGCCGGCGAATCGACAAGACGCTCTTCTCGCTCCTCCCGGGCGAATAGCTGCCGCTATCGTCCGCGCGTGCCGCGGAGCTGGTCGGAGCTGCTCGGAGAGGACGGCGCTGCGCCCGATCCGGACGCGCAGCGCGGCGGCATGTTCTCGAGGCTTCGCGACTCCCTTGGCCGAAGCCGCCGGGCGCTGACCGAGCAGATCGGCGTGGAGTCGTTCGATCCCGCCGACGTGGGCTCGTGGGAGCGGCTCGAGGAGGCGCTGATCGCCGCCGACGTGGGCGTGCCCGCGACCGCCGAGCTCGTGCAGCGGCTCGAGGCCCGGAACCCGGCCGACCTGGGCGAGGCGCTGCAGGAGGAAGTCGCGCGCCTGTTCGGCGAGCCCGCCCGCCTCGACCTCGAAGGCCGGCCCAGCGTCGTCCTTGTCGTCGGCGTGAACGGCACGGGCAAGACGACGACGATCGGCAAGCTCGCGCAGAAGCTCTCAGAGCACGGCCGCACCGTGCTGGTCGCGGCCGCGGACACGTTCCGCGCCGCGGCCGAGGAGCAGCTCGAGATCTGGGCCCAGCGCGCCAAGGCCGACTTCGTCGGCTCGGAGAAAGGCGGCGACCCGGCCGCGGTGGCCTTCGACGCGATCGCGGCGGCCGAGTCCCGCGGCCGCGACGTCGTCGTCGTCGACACGGCGGGGCGCCTGCATACGCAGTCGAACCTGATGGAGGAGCTCGCCAAGGTGCGGCGCGTGATCGCGCAACGGCTGGAGGGAGCCCCGCACGAGACGCTGCTGGTGGTCGACGCGACGACGGGCCAGAACGGTCTCCAACAGGCACGGCTCTTCGGCCAGGCTGTCGACGTGAGCGGCATTGTGCTGACCAAGCTCGACGGCTCGGCCAAGGGCGGGATCGCGATCGCGATTGCGCACGAGCTCGGGCTGCCGGTGAAGCTGATCGGCATCGGCGAGGGCCTCGACGACCTGCGGCCCTTCGACCCGAAGGACTTCGCCCGCGCTCTCGTGGGTGAGTCCTAGCCGCCGTGACTCAGCGCGCGGGCATCGTGTTCGACAACGACGGGCTACTGCTCGACACCGAACCGTGCTGGACCCGGGCCGAGGTCGCAGTCTTCGAGCGCCACGGCCACGAGTTCGACCTGGAAGCGAAGCGTGCGCTCGTCGGCACGGCGCCCGAGACCGCGGCGCGCGTCCTCGAGCGGCTGCTCGAGCTTCCCGGGCGCGGCGAGGAGCTCGCCGCCGAGCTGTACGCGCTCGCCCTGGAGGAGATCGCAGCCGGTGCCGAGCCCAGGCCCGGTGCGGTCGAGCTGCTCAGCGCGCTCGACGGGCGCTGGCCGGTCGCCGTCGCCTCGAACTCGCCGAGAAGCCATCTGCTGGCCGGCCTGACCCGCACCGGCCTCACCGACCGCTTCGAGGCCGTGATCGGCGTCGAGGACGTCGCGGAGCCGAAGCCCGCGCCCGACCTCTATCTGCGGGCGTGCGAGCTCCTCGGCGCGGCGCCCTCGGGGTCGCTGGCCCTCGAGGACTCGCCTCCCGGGGTCGCCGCTGCACGGGCGGCCGGCCTCTACGTGGTGGGCGTGCCGTCGGTCGCCGGGGTCGAGCTCGAGGCGGACGCCGTCTTCGGTTCGCTCGCCGACCCGAACGTGCTGACCACGATCGTCGAGCAGCTCGATTGATGCGACCCCGCCCGCCGCAGAGGGAGCGGCGAGCGGGGTCGTGCGGCTGATCAGTGGTGGTGGTGGAACGTCGACAGGCGGAAGATCGTCTGCGACGTGAACGTCTGACCGGGCCGGAGCTCGGTCGACGGGAAGTTCGCGTGGTTCGGCGAGTCCGGGAAATGCTGCGTCTCTAGCGCGAACCCGTCGCTCTGCCGGTAGAACTTCCCGCTCGTCCCGGCCAGCGTCCCGTCGAGGAAGTTCCCCGAGTAGAACTGGATGCCGGGCTCGGTCGTGTCGATCTCGAGCTTGCGCCCGCTCGCCTGGTCGAAGACCTTGGCGGCAGGCACGAGCGCCGTCGAGTTCGGCCGGTTGAGCACCCAGTTGTGGTCGTACCCGCGGCCGAACGCGATCTGCTGATTGCTGGCGTCACGGATGCGGGCGCCGATCGCCTCGGGCCTCGTGAAGTCGAACGGCGTTCCGGCCACCGGGTCGATCGCGCCCGTCGGAATCAGGGTCGAGTCGACGGGCGTGTAGTGGTCGGCGTTCAACTGGAGCACGTGGTCGTAGATGTCGCCCGTGCCCTCGCCGTCGAGGTTCCAGTAGGTGTGGTTCGTCAGGTTGACCACAGTGGGCTTGTCCGTCGTCGCCGTGTAGTCGATCTGCAGGTTGTTGTGGGTGTCGAGCGTGTAGACGACCGTGACGTCGAGGTTGCCCGGATAGCCCGTGCAATCTGGCGTGCGCGAGGGGACGCAGCCCTCACCCTCCTTGCTGAGGTAATGCAACGTCAGGCTCACCGACTTCCTGCTCTGTGACGGCGTGGCGTCCCACACCTGCTTGTCGAACCCGAGGTACCCGCCGTGCAGGCTGTTCGGGTCGTTGTTGATGTCGAGCTTGTACGTGTTGCCGTCCAGCGAGAACGTGCCATCGGCGATCCGGTTGCCGTAGCGGCCGATGATGGCGCCGAAGTACGGCGAGTTGGGCGTGGGAGCGTCCGGGTTCGTCGGGTAGCCCTGCTGGAAACCGTCCGTGTAGCCGGCGAGGTCCTTGAACCCGAGAACGACGTTCG
>Ga0081540_1002687_pt1 | contig 14469 bp, 13 predicted proteins | sample TabmetS2T1R1_FD_71024 | JGI IMG/M metagenome (GOLD analysis project Ga0081540, IMG submission 71024) | Tabebuia heterophylla rhizosphere microbial communities from the University of Puerto Rico - S2T1R1 | ecosystem: Host-associated > Plants > Roots > Rhizosphere ... | reverse complement strand
GCAGCGTCTTGCGCAAGCGGCGGCGGATCATCGACACGAGGACAGGCCGGACCGGCGCTGGCACGCCCTTGAAGAAATTGACCGGCCCTTTCTGGAAATTGGCATCGATCATCCAGCGGAAGTAGACGCTGGCCCAGTAGAGATTGTCCTCCGCCATCTTCTCGAACGCCCAGGAGATGGCGAGCTGCTCGGCGGTGAGTCCCTGATCGAAATCGATGCCGTATTTCTTCTCGAGGTGCCAGCGGATCAGGGTGGAGTCGCCGAGCAACTGGCCGTCGTCCTCGATGTAGGGAATCTTGCCCTTCGGCGCCTTCGAAAAACTCATCAGCGCCTTTTCGAACGGGAGTTTCGACATCCGTAACAAGGTCTCGGCCTTGGTCACGAACGGGCTTGCGTCGGGAAGGCCGAAATTCGGCCCGGAGCCATAGAGCGTGATCATGGAACCTCGATGTATCTTGCGGAGCGCGTTATCGCGCTCGTGCGCGCACACCGGCAGATAGTATCAGATCGTCCGCGGCGAAATCAGGGTGCCGTCGCGATCGGCGCTGTCGACGAACTTGCAGATGTCGCCTTCGAGGCGAAGTTTCCCGCTAGCAAGCAGCCGCAGCGCCTCGGGGTAGATGCGATGCTCGATGCCAAGAATGCGCTGCGACAGCGTCTCCGGCGTGTCGTCATCGGCCACCGTGACCGCGCCCTGCATCACGATCGGGCCGGCGTCGGTTTCGGGAATCACGAAGTGCACGGTCGCGCCCGAGATCTTGACGCCGGCGGCAAGCGCCTGGCCGTGCGGATCGAGCCCCGGAAAGGATGGCAGCAGCGAGGGATGGATGTTGAGCATCTTGCCGTACCAACGCTGCACGAATTCGGCGGTAAACAGCCGCATGAAGCCGCCGAGGCAGATCAGCTCGACGTCCTTTTCCTCCAGCGCCCGCTGCAGGACGGCCTCGAAGCCGGCGCGATCCTTGCCGAACGGCTTGCTCTCGATGACGGTCGTCGCGATGCCGCTCGCTTCTGCCTTCGCGAGCCCGAGGGCATCGGCACGGTTGGAGATGACGGCGACGATCTCGGCCGGAAAATCCGCCGCCTTCGCTGCGTCGATCAGCGCGGCCATGTTCGATCCGCGCCCCGAGATCAGGATGGCGACACGGCGCTTCATTGCGCGAGATCGAGATGACCGTTGTAGACCACGCGATGTTCGCCCGCAGCCGGGATCACTTCGCCGAGCAGCGCGACGGTCTCGCCGCTTTCGGTCAAGATTTCCGTCACCTTCTCGATCGCATCCGGCTTGACGATGGCGATCATGCCGATGCCGCAGTTGAAGGTGCGCAGCAATTCGAGCTCGGCAATGCCGCCCTGCTCGGCCAGCCATTTGAACACCGGCAGCACCGGCAGCCGCGCCAGATCGATGCCGACGCCGAGATGCTTTGGCAGCACGCGCGGAATGTTGTCGGTAAAGCCGCCGCCCGTGATGTGCGCGAGCCCCTTGATCGCGCCGGTCTCGCGAATCGCGCGCAGGCACGACTTCACATAGAGCCGGGTCGGCGCCAGCAGCGCGCCGCCCAGCGTCATGACCGGCGAGAACGGCGCCGGCGCGTCAAAGCCGAGACCCGATTGCTCGACGATCTTGCGGACCAGCGAAAAGCCGTTGGAATGAACGCCCGACGAGGCCAACCCGATCACGGCGTCGCCCACGGCGATATCGGCGCTTGGCAGCAGCGTGCCGCGCTCGGCGGCGCCAACCGCAAAGCCCGCGAGGTCGTAATCGCCGTCCTTGTAGAGCCCCGGCATTTCCGCGGTCTCACCACCGATCAGGGCGCAGCCGGATTCCCGGCACCCCTCGGCAACGCCCGCCACGATCGCCGCCGCGGCCTCGGGTTCGAGCTTGCCGCAGGCAAAATAATCGAGGAAGAACAACGGTTCCGCGCCCTGCACGACGAGGTCGTTGACCGACATCGCGACCAGATCGATGCCGATGCCGCCATGCAGGCCGGTCTCGATCGCGATCTTGACCTTGGTGCCGACGCCGTCGGTTGCGGCCACCAGGACGGGGTCCTTGAAACCCGCCGCCTTGAGGTCGAACAGGCCGCCAAAACCGCCGATTTCGGCGTCGGCGCCGGCCCGCGCGGTGGCGCGGACCATCGGCTTGATGAGATCAACCAGGCGGTTGCCGGCGTCGATATCGACCCCCGAATCCGCGTAAGTGAGCCCGTTTTTGCGGTCGTTCATGCCCAATTCCAGTATGATGACCGCTGGTTACGAGGAATTCGGCGATCCTGCAATGGCTCGCAAGCGCTTGGCGCATATACTATGTAGATAAGGACCGGCAGAACCCGCCAGGGGCCGGATCTTAGGCCGGGAGCCGGGAAGCGACCGAGTTGAGTATTCCAAATATCATCACGCTGGGGCGCATCATTCTGGTGCCGATTATCGTCTGGGCGATCGTTTCGAGCCAGATGGAAATCGCCTTCGCGATCTTCGTGATTGCAGGGGTCAGCGACGCCGTCGACGGCTTTCTCGCCAAGCGGTTCAACATGTCGAGCGAGTTGGGCGCCCTGCTCGACCCGCTCGCCGACAAGGCGCTTCTGGTTTCGATCTTCGTGGCGCTCGGCATCTGGGGCGCGGTGCCGCGCTGGCTCGTCATCCTCGTGGTGTCGCGCGACATCATGATCGTCGCGGCCGTGATCGTGTCATGGCTGCTCGACAAGCCCGTCGCGATGAAACCGCTGATGGTGTCGAAGCTCAACACGGTGGCGCAGGTGGCGTTCGCGGCGCTGGTGCTGGCGTCGCTCGGTTTCAATTTCAAGCCGGCGCCCTATGACGTAATCCTGATGGGTTTTGTTACGATCTTTACTTTGGTTTCCGTCTCGCTCTATCTCGTCGAGTGGGTGCGGCACATGAGCACGATCGAAGCGCGCTAGCTTCTTGTTTTATTTGATGCGTTTTCTTCACGTGAACCGGTAGTCATTTCGCTTGAAAACGCTATGAAGGCCGTAGAATCCCGTCCTGGAGACTTGCGTGGTAGTTCGCGTTCAACCTCGTCAGCTTGCCTTTGCGTTGCCGCATGCGGAGAGCCTGACCCGCGACAATTTCCTGGAAGGACCAGCCAATGAAGCCGCGCTCTCGCTGATCGAAAGCTGGCCGGACTGGCCGAACCGCGTCATGGTGCTGATGGGACCGGAGGGCTCCGGCAAGAGCCATCTCGCCGCGATCTGGGCCGAACAGGCCGGCGCGCGCTCGATCTCGGCGCACGCGCTTGACCCCGCTGCCGTCCCCGGCGCGCTCACGACCGGGGCATTGGTGCTCGAAGACCTGAGGCCGTCCGACTTCGATGAACGCGCGATGTTTCATCTCCTGAACCTGGCGCGCGAGGACGGAGCTTTCATCCTGATCACGGCACGCGTTCCGCCGGCTTCGTTCGAGATCGAATTGCGCGACCTGAGGTCGCGGCTGCGCGCTGCGCCCGCCGTGTCGCTGTTGCCGCCGGACGACCTCCTGTTTCGCGGCCTGATCGTCAAATTCTGCGCGGACCGCCAGTTGAGCATCGACGAGACGGTGGTGAGCTACCTCGCCACCCGGATTGAGCGCTCCTATGCCGCCGCCCGCCGGGCGATTGACCTGCTGGACGCCGAGGCGCTGCGGCTCGGCCGGCCGGTCACCCGGGCGCTGGCCGTGGAATTGCTTCGAAACGCCTGACCTGAGGCGCATATTGCTTCCGGCCGCCTTGACGGCGGCTGTGGGCGGAACATCAATGTCATTGAAACGTCATCGCCGTATCACATGTTGTGGGCCGCACTCCCCTAAAGTCAGCCCAGCGCCTCGCCCGAGATGGATCAAAGCCTTATGGAACTGGCACAAGCTGTTGAAATAAAAGAGAAAGAACCAGTTGCCGAGGCGCCGCCCACGATTGCCACGAGCCCGGAGCGATTCATCAATCGGGAACTTTCCTGGCTGCATTTCAACCGCCGTGTGCTCGAGGAATCGGTCAATCCCGGCCATCCGGCGCTGGAACGGGTGCGATTCCTGTCGATTTCCGCCAATAACCTTGATGAGTTCTTCATGGTCCGCGTCGCCGGTATCAAGGCGCAGGTCCGGGAAGGCATCGCCGAACGCAGCCCCGATGGCCTGACGCCGTCCGAGCAGCTTACCCTCATCAACAAGACCGTTTCGGAACTCGCCTCCGATCAGCAGTCGATCTGGCGCGACCTGCGCGGCATCCTGTCGGACGCCGGCATCAAGCTGGTCGATGGCCACGACTTCACCAAGGCGGAGCGCGGCTGGCTCGAGGATCACTTTCTCCACAACATCTTCCCGCTGCTGACGCCGCTGGCGATCGACCCGGCGCATCCTTTCCCGTTCATCCCGAGCCTCGGCTTCACTATCGCGCTGCAATTGTCGCGCGTCGCCGACGGCAAGCCGATGAATGCGCTGATCCGCATGCCCGGCAAGATCGACCGCTTCATCCGCATGCCCGCGAGCAAGGACGGCGCGGTGCACCTGATCCCGCTGGAACAGGCCACTGGCCTGTTCATCGGCAGACTGTTTCCCGGCTACACCGTCAAGGGCCAAGGCGCCTTCCGCATCATCCGCGACTCCGAACTCGAAATCGAGGAAGAGGCCGAAGATCTCGTCCGCCTGTTCGAGACCGCACTGAAGCGGCGGCGGCGTGGATCGGTGATCCGGCTGGAGATGGAAGCCAAGATGCCGGAAGAGCTGTGCGGCTTCGTGCGGCAGGCGCTTTCGGCGGCCGACGACGAGGTGTTCCTGGTCGACGGCGTGCTGGCGATGAACGAGCTCTCGCAGCTCACGCGGCTCGACCGGCCCGACCTCGAATTCACGCCCTATGTGCCGCGCCATCCCGAGCGGGTGCGCGACCATGGCGGCGACATCTTCGCCGCGATCAGGCAAAAGGACCTGATCGTCCATCATCCTTACGAATCCTTCGACGTCGTCGTCCAGTTCCTGCAGCAGGCGGCGCGCGATCCCGATGTCGTCGCCATCAAGCAGACGCTCTACCGCACCTCGAACAACTCGCCGATCGTGCGCGCGCTTGCCGAGGCCGCGGAGGCCGGCAAGTCGGTGACGGCCTTGATCGAACTGAAGGCGCGGTTCGACGAGGAAGCCAACATCCGCTGGGCGCGCGACCTCGAACGCGCCGGCGTGCAGGTCGTGTACGGCTTCCTCGAACTGAAGACGCACGCAAAACTGTCGATGGTGGTGCGGCGCGAGGGCGGCAACCTGACGACCTATGTGCATACCGGCACCGGCAATTATCATCCGGTCACCGCGCGCATCTATACCGACCTTTCCTATTTCACCTCGGACCCGATCATCGGCCGCGATGCGGCGCGGGTGTTCAACTACATCACCGGCTATGCCGAGCCGAGCGACATCGAGCGGATGGCGGTGTCGCCGCTGACGCTGCGCAAGCGCATCATCGAACACATCAGGGGCGAGACCAATCACGCCAAGCACGGCAAGCCCGGCGCGATCTGGATGAAGATGAACTCGCTGGTCGACCCCGACATCATCGACGCGTTGTACGAGGCCTCGCAGGCCGGCGTGTCGATCGAGCTGGTGGTGCGCGGCATCTGCTGCCTGCGGCCCGGCCTGCCCGGTCTGTCAGACAATATCCGCGTCAAATCGGTGATCGGCCGATTCCTGGAGCACGGCCGAATCTACTGCTTTGGTATGGGGCAAGGCCTGCCGAGCGCAAAGGCGGCTGTGTATATCTCGTCTGCCGACATGATGCCGAGGAACCTCGACCGCCGCGTCGAAGTGCTCTGTCCGCTGCAAAATCCCACGGTACATCAGCAGGTTCTCGAACAGATCATGGTCGCGAATCTGAAGGATACCGAGCAGAGCTGGCAGTTGTTGCCGGATGGGTCTTCAACGCGTATGAAGGCCGCGAAAGGCGAAGAGCCGTTCAATCTGCACAACTATTTCATGACGAATCCGAGTCTGTCAGGCCGTGGAAAGTCTCTCAAGGAATCTTCGCCGCGCCGCCTCACGCGCCGGAACGAGCGTCAGCAATCATCATAAGGGGCCTTGGCTGTGAAGCGACCGCGCAAGCGCGCTTCCAGCGTCGCCGTCATCGACATCGGTTCGAATTCGGTTCGTCTCGTCGTCTATGAGACGATGGCGCGCAGCCTCGTCACCATCTTCAACGAAAAGGCGCTGTGCGGGCTCGGCCGCGAGGTGCAGAGCACGGGCCTGATGGCCGAGGACGCGGTTGCCAAGGCGCTGACAGCGCTCCGGCGATTCCGCGCGCTATGCCGCATCCAGCAGGTGGGACGCGTCTTCGCCATCGCCACCGCCGCCTGCCGCGACGCCAAGAACGGTCCCGACTTCATCGCCAAGGCCGAGCGCATCTGCGGCGCGCCGATTCAAATCCTGTCGGGGCCGCGCGAGGCGAAACTCTCCGCGCTCGGCGTCGTCTCGGGCATTCATAATCCCGACGGCATCGTCGGCGACCTCGGCGGCGGTTCGCTCGAACTGATCGACGTGCAGAAAAATCGAGTCCACAGCGGCGTCACGCTGCCGCTGGGAAGCCTGGCGCTGCAGGATCTCTCGCACAAATCCTTGAAGCGCGCCGAGCGCATCGTTCGCGACGATCTGACCGCCGTCGCCCAGCTCAAGGCCGGTCATGGCCGCACCTTCTACGCGGTCGGCGGCACCTGGCGCGCGCTGGCGCGTATCCACATCGTCCAGAGCGGCTATCCGCTGCGGGTGATGCACGGCTATTCGATACCTGCCGCCGACGCGCTCGATTTCGCGCGGCGCCTGCGCCGTCTGGCGGCCGCCAACATGCTCGCCGATATCGAGGTGGTCGCGGATGCACGGCGTCCACTCCTCACCTATGCGGCGCTGGTGCTCGAATACATCATCCGCATCGGCCGGCCGAAGCAAATCGTGTTCTCGACCTTCGGGGTGCGCGAAGGCCTGCTCTACGAGATGCTGCCGCAGCATGAGCGCACCAAGGACGGCTTCATCTGCGCGGCCCAAACCCTGAACGGCCTGCTGTCGCGGTCCGCGCGCCATGCCGAGGAGCTTGTCGCCTGGACCGATCGGCTGGTGAGAGTCGTAAGACTGCGCGAGACGGCGGAGGACCGCCGGCTGCGCCACGCCGCCTGCCTGCTTTCCGATATCGGCTGGCGCGTGCATCCCGATCACCGCGGCGAGGAAACGCTGAGCCTGATCACCAACGGCAATTTCGGCTCGATCAGCCATCAGGGCCGCGCCTTTGTCGCGCTGTCGGTGTTCTATCGCTACGCAGGCCTCAGCGAAGAGAACGAACCGCCGACGCGGATCCGCGAGCTGGTGCCGCCGGCGATGGACGAGCGCGCCCGCCTTCTCGGCGCGGCGTTTCGCGTTGCCCACTTGATCTCGGCGGCGCGCACCGGCGTATTGCCCGCCACGCATTTCCGCACCCAGGGCCGCAAGCTGATGCTGGTGTTCGAGCATCGCATGGTCGACCTCGTCGCCGACCGCGTCGGCAGCCGCTTCAAGCAACTGGCGCGGCTGGTCGGGCGTTCCGGCTCGATCGTACGGAAGTGAGATCAAAAAGCCGGTGTTCACGGCGCGCGGTCCGCTTGCAGCGGACCGGCGCTGATTAAACCGCGCGCTGCTTTCCAGCAAAGAACCCATATATCAGCAGTACGATGATCGCCCCGACGACGGCGCCAATGAAACCGGCACCCTCACCCGCCTTGTACCAACCGAGAGCTTGCCCAAGATAGGAAGCAACGAACGCGCCCACGATGCCGAGAATGGTCGTCATAATGAACCCTGACGGCTCATTGTCTCCAGGCATGACGAACTTGGCAACGACACCCGCAAAAAATCCGATAATGATCGTCCAGATTATGCTCATCTTACCGTTTCCCTGTGCTCGACGAATTCAGGCGTCGCGCGGAGGCAGGCGACCGTCCGGCGTGTATTTGTCGACGGCTGTTGGCAACTCTCGCGACAGTCGGGCGAGAAGCTCTTCTTGCGAAAGCCCTGTCTGCTGCGCCAACGTCGCCAAGACATCCTGACCGATGGCTTGCTTGAGCTGTGGAGGCGAAATCTCCTTGTTGGGGCCGTGGCCGATCCACGATTCCGCAGCATCCCCTTGACCGTTTTTCTTGAATTGCTCGAGCAATTCGCCGAGACCGCCACCAAGCAGGCCCCCGACTCCTGCGCCGCCCAGCATGTTACTCAGCACATCACTCTGCGTCCGCTTCTGTCCGTCGCCTTCTGGTTTGGAAAGGGACCCCACAGCACCGCTGAATATTTCCGCGAGCTTGTCGCGATTTTGATATCCCGCAAGGGCAAGCATCCCAAGGAGTGCAGTCATCGATGGCATTCCGCGGCTCATTTTTTGCCTCCTCCACCTGATGTGTTTCAGTCGGTGTTACGCCGATCAGCCCTGTCAAACTCCGAGAGCACTGGAAATTTCGGCCAAGGCGCCTTCCCCAGCCTCACCAAGCTGAACGCCGCCAAAGCCGCCCGAAAGATCGGCGCGGGCCTGCCGGCAGCGAACGCCAAGACCGCAACGAGAAGTTTGATCTAGGTCAACATACCCTGGGCGGAACCCCCATCGTTTTTCTCCGACTTGGCCAGGCGTTGGGCTGGACGATGAACTTTTCGCCAATGAAGGACGAATATGGGACCGGCGGGTCTGCCGCCTCGCCGACCGCGTCGGCAGCAGCCGCTTCAGGCAACTGGCGCGGCTGGTCGGCCACGTGGCAATCAGGCCCTCGGCGCGACGCCGTTATGTTGGTAGTTCTCCCAACCCAGCACGCGGGCGATAATGGCGTTGGCAACAGCGGGGCTGTCGCATGCGGAGCCACGCCAGGCAACGTGCTGGTCCGGTCGCACCAGCAGAAGCTGGCGGCCGTAGACCCGGACGAGATCAGGCACGTCGCCTTGTAACACGTGCAGCGGCAAGCCATGCCTCGCGGCTGCAGCCATGAGTGCCTCGCTGGGCTGCACTCCGAAGCAGGCCAGCGTGAACCACGATCCAAGAAGATCAAAGATCGGCGTGCCGTCGGTCATGACGACGTTCGGCATCCGCACTCCGGGTACGGTCGTCGGTAAATAGCGCAACGGGTCGCTCGGGATTTCCGCACCTGGCTCCGCGCAGACGATCGGTGAATCGGTGTAGGCGTAGCCGAGTTCAATGCCGTAGCTCTCGTTCTCGGCGTTCCCGATGGCGCCAATGCGCAGCCCTGCCTGAGCCCGCGCAGCGTCTCCCTGCTCCCCAGGGGCAGTCACGTCAGGAATGTACAACGCGGCGATCTCAGCACGCACCTGGGCATGCCGGCCCGAAGCCGAACGGTTGCGCAGACCGACGGGACGGCGCTCTGCATCATAAGATGCCAACAGACCCGGCCCGCCAAAGCCGTGCAGTGCTGCCGCGAGCTTCCAACCAAGGTCACACGCGTCACCAATACCGGTGTTCATGCCGTAGCCACCGGTAGGGATGTATTGGTGAGCAGCGTCACCAGCCAGGAAGACGCGATCGATCCCGTAGGACTCCGCCACCAACAAATGCGGGGTCCAAGCATTGGCGACCAGGATCTCATAGTCAAAATCGCAACCCGCAAATCCGCGCAGCAATTCGCGCACATCGACCGCCTCGGGCGCTGTACCATCCGGCCAGCGCGTATGTAGTGTCCAGATGTCGCTATCGTTCTGCGCGATCAGCGTGCCCGCCGCCGATTGATAGTGCCAAGCCACACCGAAGCGCTGCAGCACGCTGGCAGCTCTGGAACGGAAGTGCGTCATGAAGCGATCCATCACGCGCGATTGACCGTCAAGCGCAATACCAAGACAGCCGCGCACCCGGCTGGTGCCGCCATCACAACCGACCAGAAAGGAGCAGCGTACCTGCTCGGCTTGTCCCTCTGCCGTGCGCAGAGTTGCTATTACCCCGTCCTGGTCTTGTGACAAATGGTCGAAGGCGACGCCCCAGCGGGCCTCGACGCGCGGCGCAGTTTGGAGGCTTCGCTGCAGCACCGGCTCGATCTCCACTTGAGAGACGCGCATGGGTGGTTCGCCTGGCATGCTGCCGTCATTCTTCTCGCGGATCAGGCGTCGCCACTGCGTCACACTCGGGTAGCGGAAGCGACACAGTTCGTGTCCCGACAGGGATGTAATCCAGGAGACGTCGAAATTATGACTCTCCGGCACCGCAACTGCCCGAAGCTCGTCCGCCAAACCCAGTCGGCGAAATAGCTCCATGCTGCGGACGTTGGTGATGTCCATTTTTGGATGGCGTGTGGTGGTCGGATTGCGCTCCACCAACATGCAGTTGACCTCGCGGCGAGCCAGGTCTCGCGCAAGGGTCATGCCGACTGGACCGCCACCTACGATCAGGACCGGGACCTGCTTCATGCTCACAATATCGACCGCCAATTTCCTTATGTAAATTGTGAGTCGACTTCCGCTATTGGCCCCCAAAGCGGACTTCGGATGCGCTGGCTAATCGTGTCTGCGCTCGGCGAAGAGGTCGATCCTGTCGCGTAAGGCGCCGAGCGCGCTACAGCCCGCGCACGAACGCTTCGAGCGCCGCGTTGGTCTCTTCCTGCGCTTCCTGCTGCACCCAATGTCCGATCCCCGGGATGATGGTGGAGCCGCGGAAATCGGAGCAGGCTACCCCGGGGTCGGCGTAAAGGTCCACACCCGGTACGAAGGCGCGCACGGGGTCGCGCTCGCCGGCGATGAAGGCCGATGGCTGCGTAATGCCGCGTCCGCTCAATTCGGCCAGATCGGCGAAGTCCAGCGTCTGCGCGCGGTATCGGTTGAGCGGGCCGCGAAAGCCGCCGGCCCTGAAGGCATCGACATAGACGGCGAGATCGCTCTCACTCATCCATCCCGGAAAGGGCTGCGGATCGACGAGCCCATCCAGCAACCTTGCCTCCGGCGATTTCGGCTCGAGCCATTTGTTGTGGGGCGCCGCCCCGGACAGCGCGAAGTACATCTTGCGCAGGGCGCCCGCGATGTCCTGCTCCAACTCCGCCTCCGCGACGCCCTCCTGCTGGAAATAGATCTGATAGAAGAACCGTCCCTTGTAGAGGGATCGCGCGAGCTCGATGAAAGGCGCGGGTCCGCGCGGACGGTACGGCACGCTCAGACCGGCCACCGCCCTGATCTTTTCGGGGTGAAGCAGCGCCGTGTGCCACACGATCGGCGCGCCCCAGTCGTGGCCGAACAGAATGGCCGGGCCATCTCCCATGTGCTCGATCACGGCAACGACATCAGAGGCGAGATGACGCATCGTATAGGCCGCGATTTCTTCTGGCTTCGAGCTTCGCCCATAGCCGCGCACGTCGAGCGCGGCCACCCGAAAGCCCCGTGCGGCGAAGTACTCGATCTGGTGCCGCCAGGAGTACCAGAGCTCCGGGAATCCATGAACGCAGACGATCAGCGGGCCCGAGCCGCTGACGGCCACATTGAGTTCGATCGCTCCGTTTTGGACGGTGATAAAATCCACCGCGACCTCCCCTGCATTGTCAATTACATCAGCGCCATCACACGTGCGGTGAGCGCCGGCTCGCGCAGCGCGGCCTGCGGCTTGAGTAGCTGCGAGACTTCCATGGTCAGGCGGTGCACCTCGGGATCCTGCGCGGCGAGCTTGGTCAAGGCTACACCATATTGCAGGCGCTGGGCGAGGTCGGCGGGGCGAATACCGCGCGTAGCAGGGTAGACGAAATCGCTGACGGCAACGCCCCACGGCGTCGCGATGGTGTTTTGGATCGCAGCAAAGAAGTCACGCGCCAGCCGCTCCATGGAGACATCTTTCGCCAATAACTGCTCCAGGATCACGGCTTCCTGCGCCGCCACACTCATGCCCTGGCCGAAGACGGGATTAAAGCGACAAAGCGCATCGCCGGTTGCAAGCAGCCCCACCGGGAAAGACTCCAGGCGCTCGAAATGCCGCCGTGTGCTGCAAGGTAGCTGGTAGCGAACGATATCAGTCAGCGGCCGGGCATCCCTGACCGCGTCATAGATGGTCGGCGTGCGCAGGCTCCTGACGAAATCCATGAATCCCGCGCGGTCGCCGGGAGGCGCGTCGCCATGGTTGCCTCCGATGGAAAGCAGCCATCGCTGTTTCTCGATCGGAAACAGGAACGCCCCGCGGCTGCTGGCGGGTGCGGATGGCAGGACGATATTGCCCAGCCAGTCGCCATTGTGATCGACCGGCCGCTCGACGATGGTGCTTGCATATGCCTGATCGATGCCGATCTCGGTTTCTTCGGGCCTCTCGAGGGAAAGCTCCTCGAGCAGTTGCAGCGTAAGCCCGCAGCGGCCGGAGGCTTCAACCACCAGGTCGGCTTCGAGCGTCACGGCTCCACCATCTTCGCTATTGTAACGGACCGCCTCGATGCGCGTAGCATCACGCGACGCGACAAGCCCTGTCGCGCGGGAGCGCATGCAAATATCGATGTTCGGAGTTTGCTGAACGCGCCGCCGGGTAACGGCTTCGAGCAGCGGGCGCGACATGCAGAAAACCTCCAGGCCGAGATCGCGAACCGGGAAGGGATCGAAACCGGGGCGCTCCAGCCTTATGTCCTTGCCCGTACGAACCTTGACGGCGCCCGCTTCCGCCAGATCGCGCTCAAATCCCGGAAACAGGATTCCCAGCGCCTTCAGCCCGCCGGCGAGCAGCATGTGGGCATGCTGGCATTGCGGCGTTCCGCTCCGTGGCGCGGCCTCCGCGGGAAGCACGTCACGCTCGATGATCGTGACCTTCGCGAAATGCCTGGAGATCGCCTGCGCGGCCGTCAGGCCGGCCATGCCGGCGCCGATAACGACAGCATGATTTCTTGCCATATCTGGCACGTCTTCCTCCTGAAAGGGGTGTGTCGAACAGGATCAAAAATGGATCAACGCATACGCACGCCCGGCGCAGTCGCTCCAGGCACACCCAGCCTATCTGAGCTGTTTTGGGACAATGGTGAAAGGCATCACAAGTTGAGCTGGAAGCCCATCACCAAGAGTTCAGCTCAGGCTGGTCGCTTCTGCTTGACCGGGCTCCGCTTTCGTCACAGACGGCTTTCCAAGCTCCGCGCCCTTCACCAGCGCGTAGATCGCGGGGATCACGATCAGCGTCAGCAGCGTCGAGGAGACCACGCCGCCGATCATCGGCACCGCGATGCGCTGCATGATTTCCGAGCCGGTGGCACTGCTCCACATGATCGGCAACAGGCCTGCCATGATGGCGACCAGCTAGTCTGGCCGGGCGCTGCCCTCGTACATGTACGTCATCGCCTTGGGTCCAGGCATATAGCCGGTTTCCACCTGATCAATCCTGAAGCCGGCACTTTCGATCATCGCGCTGATGGGACGATTGAGGTGGCAGCCGCCGCTGATGCGTTTCCATGTAGGTGTCAGCCAGTCCTGCCATCGCCGCACATTCTTGTCCGGCGCCATCCCGTGCTCCACGAACAAGAGCTTGCCACTCGGCCGAAGCACGCGGCGCATTTCGGTGAGCGCCCTGGCGGCGTCTGGAATGCTGCACAAGGTCCAGGTGGTCACAACGGTATCAACGCTGCGATCGTCAAGTGGAATGGCTTCCGCTGACGCTTCGACGAAGTTGACCGGCATGCCCGGATGCAGAGCATGACGAGCCATTGCCGTGAGTTGAGGAGACGGCTCCAACGCCAGCAATTCCGTTACTTGCGGCCGATAGAATGGCAGGTTCCGGCCCGAACCGATCCCGATCTCGAGCACGCGGCCTTCCGCTGCGCCGATCACCCGCTCGCGATACGGCCGAAGTTGCTTGTTCCGCATCGCGAGATCGCAGAGCCTTGGCAGGATGACGTCGTTGTAGAAGCCCATGACCCGTTTCCTTCAGCCGAGATTTTGTCACTTTCGGAATGACCGACGGATGATGTTCTCGAAACATCGCGCCAGCGATCATTACTGCTACGTAGAGCACGATTCATCTCATTCAACCGGCTCCGCGATCCGCTGCCCTTTGTTCGAATGCGTCGCAATCACCGCGGCAGGCCGGACCGCTTCGGCATCGCCGGACAATCCAAATCCCCTGACAATGGCGAACACGGCAGGAATCACGATCAGCGTCAGCAGCGTCGAGGAGACCATGCCGCCGATCATCGGCACCGCGATGCGCTGCATGATCTCCGAGCCGGTGCCGGTGCTCCACATGATCGGCAACAGGCCGGCCATGATGGCGACCACCGTCATCATCTTCGGCCGCACCCGCTCCACCGCGCCTTCCATGATCGCGTCGTAGAGATCGTCGCGTGTCAGCGCATGGCCGTCGGCCGCATTGCGCGCCCGCCGCTCGTCCAGCGCCTGGTTGAGGTAGATCAGCATCACCACGCCGGTCTCGGCGGCGACGCCGGCCAGCGCGATGAAGCCGACCACGACGGCGACCGACAGATTGAAGCCGAGCCACCACATCAGCCAGAGGCCGCCGACCAGCGCGAACGGCAGCGACAGCATCACGATCAGCGTTTC
>Ga0081540_1002686_pt1 | contig 14471 bp, 15 predicted proteins | sample TabmetS2T1R1_FD_71024 | JGI IMG/M metagenome (GOLD analysis project Ga0081540, IMG submission 71024) | Tabebuia heterophylla rhizosphere microbial communities from the University of Puerto Rico - S2T1R1 | ecosystem: Host-associated > Plants > Roots > Rhizosphere ... | reverse complement strand
AATTGGACCTATTGAAGCGGTTGGCGCTCTACCCCCGGACGGTCGAGGCTGCGGCGGTCGCGCATGAACCACACCGAATCGCTTTTTATCTATATGATTTGGCCAGCGAATTTCACGCGCTATGGACGAAAGGGCGGGATTTGCCCTATTTACGCTTCATTATGACGAATGATGCAGAGATCACGAGGGCGCGCTTGGCAATGGTTCAGGGCGTCGTCTCGGTTCTCGCGTCGGGCTTAGCCGTTCTCGGCGTCCACGCTCCAACCGAGATGCGGTAGGCAGGGGCGAAGGCTCTCACGAATGGGGATTTGTGGGGGTATCTGGCAGGGGTCAATTCGCTCGTCATGCGGCGTTTGGCATGACGGGGTTTTGGCGCTGTCCTGTAGGGGATGCATCTCACGATGGCTGATCGATATCAGGAACGACCTTTTCCCACCGACCATGACCGTGGCGATCCCCGCGGCGATGGTGATCCGTTGGCGGAGTTGGCGAGGCTGATCGGGCAGACTGATCAGTCGGGAGGCGCAGCCAAAGCGCCGCCACCGCATCCGTTGCAGTCGCGGGCCAATATTCGCCCGCAACAATACAACCCGCCAGACGAAGACGAGAGCGCTCCCCCGAGCGCACCGCCTTCATGGATGCATCGGGCCCGGCAGGAAGCCGCACCGCCGCCCCCGCTGCCGCAGGATTACGACGAGCCGGAATACCAGCCGGAAGCGGTGCATCCGCTGCATCGTTATGGGAGCCAGCAGCCGGAGCGTTCCCGCGACTATCACGACCCGTCCCAGGACTATTACGAGCCTCAGCAATATGCCGAAGGCGAACAGCCGCTGGATCCGTCGCGTTATGACGATGCCCTGTACGGCCGGATCGAATCCGGTGAACAGGACTATCAGCGCGATCCGGCCTACCCGGACGATCCTTACGCCTACCAGAATGAGTACGACGAAGAGCCCGAGCCGAAGAAGCGCTCGAAGGGCCTGATGACGGTTGCCGCGGTGCTGGCGCTGGCCGTCGTGGGCACCGGCGCTGCCTTTGCCTATCGCACCTTCGTCGGTGCGCCCCGCAGCGGCGAGCCGCCGATCATCAGGGCCGACAACAGCCCGACCAAGGTGATGCCGGCGCCTTCCGATGCCGCCTCCAAGGCGCCTGATCGTATCGTTCCGGGCGACGGTGGCGAGAAGCTGGTGTCGCGCGAGGAAACCCCCGTCGATGTCAATTCGAGGTCCATCGGGCCCCGCGTAGCGTATCCGCCGCTGAACCAGAACAACAACCCGCCGCCGGTTGCGAGCGTTTCCCCGTCCGGCCCGCCCCCGGGCGGTTCGAACGGCACGATGCCGAACAGCGAGCCGCGCCGGATCAAGACGCTCCCGATCAAGGGTGACGCCGACAATGGCGGCGTCCCGGCCGGCGCTGCCGCGCCGCCAAAGCCTGCGTCGCGAAACGCCGCCGCCCAGACCACCGCGCCTGGTCCCGGTCCGACCATTCCCGGCGCGCGAAACCCGGCTTCCGCCAATGCCAGCGCCAATACGCCGATGTCGCTGGCGCCGCAGGGTGGCCAGACGGCCGATCCCCCGCCGGCCCGTGTGGCGGCGACAAATCCGACCCAGGCGGCAGCCCCCGCGGCCAGTGGTGGCTATCTCGTTCAGGTCTCGTCGCAGAAGAACGAGGCCGACGCTCAAGCCTCGTACCGGGCGCTGCAGACCAAATTCCCGAGCGTCCTCGGCCCGCACTCGTCGATGGTCAAGCGGGTCGATCTCGGCGAAAAGGGCGTCTATTACCGGGCCTATGCCGGCCCGTTCGGCTCATCTGAAGAGGCGGTTCAGGTCTGCAACAACCTGAAGTCGGCCGGCGGCCAGTGCTTGATCCAAAGGAATTGACGGCCGCTTCCTTGACCCCGGGGCTGTGAGAGGCCTAATCGGCCCCCATGAGCAGCCGCGCATTCATTACGGGCGTATCGGGACTGGAATTGAGCGCCGCCGAGCGCGAATTCATCCAGGGCGAATGGCCATGGGGCTTCATCCTGTTCAAACGCAACGTCGAGACGCCAGATCAAGTAACTGATCTGGTTAGAGAATTGCGAGATTGCGTGGGAAACGCGGATGCGCCTGTCCTGATCGACCAGGAAGGCGGGCGGGTGGCGCGGCTGGGACCGCCGCATTGGCCGGTCTATCCGCCGGGCGCGGCCTTCGGCGCGCTCTACGATCTCGATCCGGCGCTGGGGCTGCAGGCCGCGCGGTTGAGCTCACGGCTGATCGCGGCCGATCTGATCGACCTCGGGATTACGGTCGACTGCCTGCCGCTGGCGGATGTCCCGGTGGCGGGGGCCGACGCCGTGATCGGCAACCGCGCCTATGGAACCGAGCCGGCCAAGGTCGCCGCGATCGCCCGGGCGGTCACCGGGGGACTGCAGCAGGGCGGCGTCCTGCCAATCCTGAAGCATATTCCTGGCCACGGCCGGGCTACCGCGGACAGCCATTTCCGGCTGCCGACCGTGGATACCGCGCAGGACGAGCTCGAAAAGACCGATTTCGCGGCTTTTCAACCGCTCGCGGACCTGCCGATGGCCATGACCGCACATGTTGTGTTTAGCGCGCTAGACCCCGCCCAACCGGCGACGACTTCTGCGACAATCATCCGTCAGGTGATTCGCGGCGGAATTGGGTTCCAAGGTTTGTTGATGAGTGATGACGTCTCCATGAATGCGCTGGCGGGATCGATCGCCGAGCGGACCGGCGCCATCTTCACCGCCGGCTGCGACATGGTCCTGCATTGCAACGGCAAGCTCGACGAAATGCGCGAGGTGGCGCGCGAGACGCCGGAACTGATGGGCGAGGCCCTCAAGCGTGCCGAACGGGCGCTGGCCTCGCGAAAGCAGCCTGAGCCCTTCGATCGGCGGGCGGGACGGGCTGAACTTGATGCGTTGATCGATCGGATAGGGACGGCATGACCGCTGAGATTCTCTCGTTTGAAACCGGGCGGCCCGCCGAGGTCACCGACGGGGAGCCGGCGCTGGTCGTCGATGTCGAAGGGTACGAAGGCCCGCTCGACCTGCTGCTGACGCTGGCGCGGCAACAGAAGGTCGATCTCGCCAAGATTTCGATCCTGGCGCTGGCCGACCAGTATCTGAGCTTCATCGAGGCGGCGCGAAAGATCCGCCTCGAACTCGCGGCCGACTATCTCGTGATGGCGGCCTGGCTCGCATTCCTGAAATCGCGGCTCCTGCTGCCCGAACCGGCGACGCCGGACGGCCCGAGCGCCGAGGAGATGGCGACCGCGCTGGCCAACCGGCTGCGCCGCCTGGAGGCGATCAGGGAAGCCGCCAACCGGCTGATGAACCGGCCGCAGTTCCAGCGCGATATCTTTCCGCGCGGCAATCCCGAGACGATCGCCGAAATCCGTCATCCCAAATTCACGGCGACGCTGTTCGACCTGCTGACGGCTTATGCGACGCAGCGCCAGCAGCGCGTGCTGGCGACGGTGCATCTGGCCAAGCGCACGGTGTGGTCGCTCGCCGAAGCCCGCGCGTCGCTGGAGCGGCTGGTCGGCATGGCCGAGTCCGAGGATTGGAGTTGTCTCGACGATTACCTGCTCAGCTACATCGTCGATCCGTCACAGCGGGCGACCGTGTTCGCGTCCAGCTTTGCGGCGGCGCTCGAACTGGTCCGGGAAGGCGAGATGGAGCTGAACCAGAAAGAGGCGTTCGCGCCGCTGTATTTTCGTAAGCGTCCAGCGCAGGCAGCGATGCCCGCGCCGGATCTCGAGTAAGTGGAAGGAGAGCTAGCCATGGCAAGCTTGGCGGAAAAGCGCATGGAAGACCCCGAGGAGCAGCCCGTCGAAGAGAACACCGAGCAGGCGGCGCGGCCCGAGGAACTGCGGCTTCTCGAAGCGCTGCTGTTTGCCTCCGCCGAGCCGATCGAGCAGGCGGCGTTGGCTAAGCGCATGCCCGACGGCGTGGATATCAAAGAGGCGCTGGCGCAACTGCAGGCCGAATACGCCCCGCGCGGCGTCAATCTGGTTCGTGTCGCCAACAAATGGACTTTCCGCACCGCCGGCGATCTGTCGTGGCTGATGACGCGGGAGAGCACCGAGACGCGGCGTCTGTCACGGGCGGCGATCGAGGTGCTGGCGATCATCGCCTATCACCAGCCGGTGACGCGTGCCGAGATCGAGGAAATCCGTGGCGTCATCACGTCCAAGGGAACGCTGGACGTGCTGCTGGAAACGGGCTGGATCCGTCCGCGCGGCCGGCGCAAGACGCCGGGCCGTCCGCTGACCTTCGGCACGACGGAAGCGTTCCTGTCGCAGTTCAGCCTGGAGGCGCTGGGCGACCTGCCGGGTCTGGAAGAGCTGAAGGGCACTGGACTGCTGGATTCACGGCTGCCTTCCGGCTTTAGCGTTCCGACGCCGTCGGACGATGTGGCGCTGCGCGAGGATGAGGATCCGCTGGAGGCCGGCGACAATCTGGAACTTCTGCTGGCGCCCGCCGCCGAGCCGGAAGAGGGCGGTGGCGGAGCCGGTTCCGAGGGGGCGGCCGGCTAGTCCCGCAAGCGGGGTTAACAATAGCAATAATACGTAGCCGCGACAGCGATTTGCCGCGGCCGGGGTCCTTGTTTTTGACGCCTCCCGAGCCTACCTTCCGGCAAAGCTTGGCCGGTATCCGGCCGTCTCTTTTTGGAGGAGTTGCAGGATGGGTTCGCTTAGCATTTGGCACTGGATCGTCGTGATCGCAGTGGTCCTGCTGTTGTTCGGCCGTGGCAAGATTTCCGACCTGATGGGCGACGTCGCCAACGGCATCAAGGCCTTCAAGAAGGGCATGCAGGACGATGACAAGCCTGCCGAAAAGCCCGCCGAGCCGGTGAAGACCATCGATCACAATGCGACGCCGACGGCGGCGCGATCGGATGTCGGCAGCAAGGCCGTCTGAACCGGGCATCGGTTGAAAAACACCGGTTGAGAAAAGGCGCGGACTGCCCCAAATCTTGCTAGAAGGATTGGGGGCGCGGACGTCTCGCGCGAGCGGAAGAATTCATGTTCGATATCGGGTGGAGTGAACTGGTCGTCATCGCGGTTGTCGCGCTGATTGCCATCGGCCCGAAAGAGCTGCCGGGCGTTCTGCGCATGGTCGGCCAATGGATGGGCAAGGCGCGCAAGATGGCCGCCGAATTCCAGGGCCAGTTCCAGGAGGCCATGCGCGAGGCCGAAATGGCCGACCTCAAGAAAAGCTTCGACGAGGTTAGGGATGTGGCAACGGGCCTGTCCCCGGCCAACGTCATGACCTCGCTGCAAAAGGACGTCAGCGACGCGCTGCAGATCGGCGATCTCAACAAGCCCGCCGACAAGCCCGTGGATGCGCAAGTCGCTTCCGCCATCGGCGAGCCTGTTGAGCCGACGACGCCGGCCGCACCGACGCCGGAAACCTTCGTCGAGGCGGAGGCACATGCGGCGGTCTCCGAGCCGCTGGCGATCACCCGTGAAGTTCAGCCTGCGCCGCAGGACATCGAGCCGGCGGCGCCTGCTCTCAAGGACGCCAAAGCGTCATGACCATCGAAGACATTGAGGCCAGCAAGGCGCCATTGATGGATCATTTGATCGAGCTGCGCTCGCGGCTGATCAAGGCGCTACTCGGCTTTGGCATTGCCTTCATCTTCTGCTTCTTCTTCGCCAAGCAGATCTACAACGTGCTGGTATGGCCGTTCGTCTGGGTCGCAGGCGCCGAGAATTCGAAATTCATCTACACCGCGCTTTTGGAATATTTCCTGACGCAATTGAAGCTCGCGCTGTTCGGCGCCGGCTTCATCTCGTTCCCGATCGTGGCGACGCAGATCTACAAGTTCGTGGCGCCCGGCCTCTACAAGCATGAGCGCAACGCCTTCCTGCCTTATCTGATCGCGACGCCGTTCTTCTTCGTGCTGGGAGCGATGCTGGTCTACTTCATCGTACTGCCGATGCTGATCCGCTTCTCGCTCGGCATGCAGCAGGTCGGCGGCGACGAGACGGCGCAGATCCAGTTGTTGCCGAAGGTCGGCGAATACCTGTCGCTGATGATGTCGCTGATTTTCGCCTTCGGCATTGCGTTCCAGTTGCCGGTAATCCTGACGCTGCTGGGACGGATCGGGATCCTCACCTCGCAACAGCTCCGGGACAAGCGCCGTTATTTCATCGTCGTTGCCTTCATCATCGCGGCGGTGCTGACCCCGCCCGATGTCCTGAGCCAGGCCTCGCTCGCGATTCCCCTGCTCGGCCTCTACGAGGGCTCGATCATCGCCGTCCGCTTCGTGGAGAAGAAGGCCGCGGCCGCGCAGGCCTCGACCGGGACGCCGCCCACAAGCCCGCCTCCGGAAGCCAACCCGGCGGAGTAGGGGGCGCTGGCATTGCCTCGGTTGGCTGTCATTCCCCGCGAAAGCGGGGAATCCAGTACGCTGCGGCCCCTCGATTCTATCGCTGACGCTCTGGAATACTGGATCCCCCGCTTTCGCGGGGGATGACGGTTGTGGTACTTGGGGCGCTCCGCAAACAGTCAACATGGGTGTTGCGGATTGACGCCCGAGGACAGACGTTCATGCACGACATCAAATCGATCCGCGACAACCCCGCAGCGTTCGACGCCGGCTTGAAGCGCCGCGGGCTGGCGCCGTTGTCGGCTTCGCTGCTGGCGATCGACGAGAAGCGCCGCGCAGCTATCCTGGCTTCCGAGCAGGCACAGGCGCGGCGCAACGCGGCGTCCAAGGAAATCGGCGATGCCAAGAAGGCCAAGGACGACGCGCGCGCCAACAAGCTGATGGCCGAGGTAGCCGAACTCAAGACCTCGATGCCGGAGCTCGAACTTGCGGCGAAGACGGCGGACGAGGAACTGGCAAGGGAGCTCGCGGCGATACCGAATTTGCCGCTCGATGACGTGCCCGAAGGCGTCGACGAGCACGGCAATGTGCAGCGTGCCGTTTACGGCAAGATCCGCGATTACGCGTTCACGCCGAAGCCGCATGACGATCTCGGCGGCGCACTCGGCTACATGGATTTCGAGGCGGCCGCGAAGCTCTCCGGTGCGCGCTTCGTGGTGCTGAAGAAGGGGCTGGCGCGGCTCGAGCGCGCGATCGGGCAGTTCATGCTCGACCTGCACACTGGCGAACACGGCTACACCGAGGTCAATCCGCCACTGCTGGTGCGGAACGACGTGATGTTCGGCACAGGGCAATTGCCCAAGTTCGAGGATGACCAGTTCTGGGCCGTCAAGGGCGAACTGCTCGTGGCTCCCGACGAGCGACTGAAGACCGAGCGTCTTGGCCTCATCCCGACCGCCGAAGTCTCCCTCACCAATCTCGTTCGCGAGTCCATCGTCGACGAAAAAGAATTGCCGATGCGGCTGACCGCACTGACGCCGTGCTTCCGGGCCGAAGCGGGCGCGGCCGGACGCGACACCCGCGGCATGATCCGGCAGCATCAGTTCATAAAAGTCGAGCTGGTCTCGATCGCAGCGCCCGAAACCAGCCGCGACGAGCACGAGCGGATGTTGTCCTGCGCGGAAGAAGTGCTGCGGCGCCTCGACCTGCATTACCGCGTGATGACGCTCTGCTCCGGCGACATGGGTTTCTCGGCGCAAAAGACCTACGACATCGAGGTCTGGATGCCCGGGCAGGGCGAGGGCGGCGCTTACCGGGAAATCTCGAGCTGCTCGGTGTGCGGCGATTTCCAGGCGCGGCGCATGGATGCGCGATCGCGTGGTCCTGACGGCAAGCCGCGCTTCGTGCATACGCTCAATGGCTCCGGCACGGCGGTCGGCCGCGCGCTGATCGCGGTAATGGAAAACTATCAGCAGGAGAACGGCGCCGTCGCGGTGCCGGCGGTGTTGCAGCCCTATATGGGCGGGCTGAAGGTGATCGAACGGGATAAATAGCGCACGGCAAGAAATGGCGTTGCATCGCGACATCCATTGGATCGGCAGGCAATGGGCGGTCACCGGCCACGGGATGCAATTGATTGATCAGAAGCTGCAGGGCTTCTTCGACATCGAAGCCGACAGATTGTGGGATGAAAACCTCATCGTCGGCATGCAGGCCAAGGAGTGGCTCAACAGAGGGGATTTCGACAAGGGTCTTGAGGTGGCGCGGGCGCGGTTTCCGAAGGCGCCGCCTCGGGTAACGCCACTGCCGGAAGTCGCGCCTCTTCCGCCACCTGCGCCGGTGGCGCCGCCTCCGGCGGTAGCGCCAAAACGCGAAACCCCGAAGTTCGAGCCGCCGGCTCCCGAGACTCCTCGCACGACCGCCGCTGCGCCGCCAGAGCCTGAGACTGCGGCGCGCGTTTCCAGTGATCCGCCGATACCGCCATCACCCGATTACCACATGCGATTCACCGGCGGCGCCAGGTTCGTCCGCCCCTGGCGGGTCTGGGTGAAGCGGCAAATCACTTGAAGCTGGCCGGTTTGCCTCGGCGGCAATAGCCGGATAAGACGGCCCCAACAGCAAGAGTCAGTCCCTTAGCGAACCAGAAGGCATTTTGACGGATGCGAATCCTCTGCACCAACGACGACGGCATCCATGCCCCGGGGCTGAAGATCGTCGAAGAGATCGCCCGCGCGCTGTCCGACGATGTCTGGATTGTCGCGCCTGAGCTCGACCAGTCCGGCGTCTCGCACTCGCTGTCGCTCAACGACCCCTTGCGCCTGCGCGAAGTCGGCCCGCGCCATTTTGCGATCAGGGGCACGCCGACCGATTGCGTGATCATGGGGTCCCGTCACATCCTCGGCGACAAGGCGCCTGATCTGGTGCTGTCCGGCGTCAACAGGGGCCGCAACGTCGCCGAGGACGTCGTCTATTCCGGCACCATCGCCGGCGCGCTGGAAGGCACGATCCTGGGAATTCCGTCGTTTGCGCTGAGCCAGGAATTTTCCGTCGAGACGCGTCATGCGCCGCTGTGGGAGACCGCGCTGAAATTCGGACCCGACATTCTGCGCAAGGTGATCGACGCCGGCGTGCCGAAGAACACCGTGATCAACGTCAACTTTCCCGCCTGCACGCCGGACCAGGTCAAGGGCGTGCGCGTGACGCGGCAGGGCAAGCGCAATCTCGGCTTCCTCAAGGTCGACAAACGTCACGACGGACGCGGCAATCCCTACTACTGGATCGGCTTTGAGCGGGCCGCGACAATGGAGACGCCGGCGGAGGGCACTGATCTGGCGGCGCTTGCGGCGCGCTATGTCTCGGTAACGCCGCTGCGTCTCGACAGGACTGACGAAGCATTCTCGGAAGAGTTGACGACGACGTTGAGGTGATCGCGAAGCCGCCTAAACCGCGGCGTTCTTCAGCGTGCTGTCGATGACCTGCGCCAGCGTTTCGAGCTGAAACGGTTTCTGCAGCGCGGGGCGATCGCGATACTCCTGCGGCAAGCCGGAGGAGCCATAGCCGGTCGCGAAGATGAAAGGGCGGTTGCGCGCCTTGATCAACTCGGCCACTGGCGTAATCACCTTGCCGTTGACGTTGACGTCGAGAATGGCAAGGTCGAATTCGGTTGTTTGCACGAGCTTGACCGCTTCGCCGATTTCGCCGGCCTCTGCGGCGACGCTGTAGCCCAGCTCTTCCAGCATGTCGGCAACCATCATGCGGATCATGACCTCGTCTTCAACGAGGAAAACAGAACAGCCCGACGGCCGTGGCGCAACCATGATGGATTCCTTGCCCTTCCGAGCGTGGAGGTTCGCAAAAAACATCCGCGGGCGCAATGTCAACCTGAAATGGCGGGCGCAGGACGTAGGGCCTGCCGCCTGCGAATTTTCCGGGCTCTAACGCCGTACTGCACTGCTGGTTCCGGACTTCGGAACCGGATTTTTGAGGAAATTGTTCCTTTCGGGCGCGGACGCTAGTACATCTCGGCGAGGCCGACGCACCAGGCTGGCGGCTGAGTCGGCCACGAGATCGCAATGTCGCAAGAACCGCCCGAAAAGATGATGTTTCAGCTCACCCTGCGGCGGCGGGGGATCAGCGATCTGGCGGTGCTGCGCACCATGGAAGAGGTGCCGCGCGAGACTTTCGTCGCAGCCGGCGACCGCAGCCACGCCTACCGCGACAGCGCGCTCGGGATAGCCTGCGGGCAGACCATCAGCCAGCCCTTCGTGGTCGCCTACATGACCGAGCAGTTGCGCCTGAAGAAGGATCACAAGGTGCTCGAGATCGGCACCGGCTCCGGCTATCAGGCCGCGGTGCTGTCGCGGCTGTGCGGACACGTCCTGACCATCGAGCGCTACCGGACGCTGGCGGATACGGCTCGCGCACGGCTGGAAAAGCTCGGCTACTACAACATCGAGGTGATGTTGGGCGACGGCTTCGACATTCCAGCGGGCGCCGGCGATTTCGACCGGATCATCGTCACCGCGGCGATGGAGCAAATTCCGGAAAGCCTGCTGCAGCGGCTCTTGCCCGGCGGCATCCTGATTGCGCCGGTCGGACCTCATCACGGCACCCAGACGCTGGTGCGGGTGACGAAGACCGACAGCGGTTTTGAGCGCAAGGAGCTGGTCGATGTCCGCTTCGTGCCCGCCCTGCCGGGGATCGCGCGCGAACTGTAGAATCCTGGATTGGCGGTTCCCGCCAATATCTTATTCCAAGGGTTAAGCGGTTATTTACTCGCGAGGTGTTTACTCAAAACAGTATTTTGTTGCGTACGAGTGAGTAACCATGTCCCGTGTAACCGAGTTGCTTCGCTCCCGTCGGGTGCCTCAGGTCGCGGTGCTCGCGCTGATGTCGGTCGGTTTTGCCGGCTGCAGCGCCGATATGCAGACGCGTCTTTCCGACACCTCAATTTCCAATCCCTTTGCCTCGCAGCCCGAAGCGACCGCTTCAGTCCGGCCGCCTGCTGCTGCCGAGCGCCGTGAGCTGCCGCAATACGCGCGGCCGCAGACCCAAGGCCAGCAATTTCAGTCCCAGGCACTGCCGCCGCCGGCGGTCGCCGCGCCGCAATCCTATGCGCCCGCCTCAGGCGGCGTGTCGGGAGGAGGGCGCGGGATTTCGTCCTATGCGCCGCCGTCCCGTCCGGCCATCGAAACCACCGGCACGGTTCCGCCGCGCTCGGTCGCGGCTGCTCGCCCGGCCGCGCACGGCGGCACCACGATCATCGTCGGCACCAGCGATACGCTCGACATTCTGGCGAAGCGCTACAACGTCTCGGCTGCCGCCATCCTGCAGGCCAACGGCTACAAGGGCCCGCGCACGCTGTCGCCCGGTCAGCAGCTGGTCATTCCCCCGCGCCAGCCCGCAGCGGTCGCGGCTGCGCCGGCGGCTGCGCCGGCGGTTGCGCCGCCTGCCGCCAAGCCGGTTGCCGCCGTCGCCGGGCCGTCCAGCATTCATGTCGTCAATCGCGGCGATACGCTGATGAGCATCGCACGGCGGAATCAGATCTCGGTCACCGAACTCGCCAGGGCCAACAATCTCGATCAGTCCGCCAGGCTCAGCCTCGGCATGAAGCTCACGGTGCCGGGCGCGAAGTCTGCAGCCGTTGCTCCCGCGGCGCAGCCCGTCGCTGCCGTCTCCGCCCAGCCGGTCGCGGCCGTGGCGGCCCCCGTCACCAAGCTGGCCTCCGCCGGTGGGCCGCCGCAAAGCGCGCGGCTGGCGCAGGCGACCACGAATGTCGTCGAGGAAAAGCCCGTCGCCGAGCCGGCCTCCATCAAGTCGAGCGAAGCCACCGGCGCATTGCCGACGTTCCGCTGGCCGGTGCGTGGCAAGGTGATCACCAGCTACGGCGCCAAGACCAATGGCAAGTCGAATGACGGCATCAATCTGGCGGTGCCGGAAGGCACGCCGGTAAAGGCGGCGGAAGACGGCGTGGTCGCCTATTCCGGCAACGAACTGAAGGGTTACGGCAATCTGGTTCTGGTACGGCACTCCAACGGTTACGTCACCGCATATGCCCATGCGAGTGAACTGCTGGTGAAGCGCGGTGACACGATCAAGCGCGGCCAGGTCATTGCCAAGTCGGGTCAGTCGGGTGAGGTGGGGTCGCCGCAACTCCACTTCGAGATCCGCAAGGGGTCTTCTCCGGTTGATCCGCTGCAGTTCCTCAACGGGGCGTGAGGCGCTTCGTCATTGCCGGGCTTGACCCGGCAATCCATCCAAAAGAAAGCGCTTTCTCGAAGGTTGATGGATACGCGGGTCAAGCCCGCGTATGACGGCCGAGTTCGCGGCGAATGCCGGCGCGAACTCGGAAGCGCAGTTACTTCCCCGAAAGCCTCACCCCGAGTCTTCCCGCCAGTTCCTGCGTGAACTGCCAGGCGACGCGCCCCGAACGGGAGCCGCGCGTGGTCGACCATTCCAGCGCCTCGCGTTCCAGCTCGTCGTCGGCGACCTTGATGCCGAAATGGCCGCAATAGCCGCGCACCATGGCGAGGTATTCGTCCTGGCTGCAGCGGTGGAAGCCGAGCCAGAGACCAAAACGATCCGACAGCGACACCTTCTCCTCGACCGCTTCGCCGGGATTGATCGCGGTCGAGCGTTCGTTCTCGATCATCTCGCGCGCGAGCAGATGCCGCCGGTTGGACGTGGCGTAGAGGATGACGTTCTCGGGGCGTCCTTCGATGCCGCCTTCCAGCACCGCCTTCAGGGATTTGTAGGACGCGTCGTTGCCGTCGAAGGAGAGGTCGTCGCAGAACACGATGAAGTGGAAATCGGAGGCGCGCAGTATTTCCATCAGCATCGGCAGGCTCTCGATATCCTCGCGATGGATCTCGATCAGCTTCAATCGATCCGCGGGCTTGCGATCGAGATTGACGCGCGCGTGGGTGGCCTTCACCAGCGAGGATTTGCCCATGCCGCGCGCGCCCCAGAGCAGCGCGTTGTTGGCGGGCAGCCCGTTGGCGAAGCGCTCGGTGTTTTCGATCAGGATGTCGCGCATCCGGTCGATCCCCTTGAGCAGGAATATCTCGACGCGGCTGACGCGCGGCACGGGCGAAAGCCGTCCGTCCGGATGCCAGACAAAGGCATCGGCCGCGGCAAGCTGCTCGCTTGCATCGGCCTCGGGGGCGGCAGCGGAGAGGTGTCGCGCGATCGCCTCCAGGGCGCTCGCGATCCGCTCCGCGGTGTCGGCATTGGGTCCGCTTGCCGGACCTTTTGTCGCGGTCTTGCGGGGGCCTTGGGAGGCCAGTTTGGGCATAGCGCGAGGCGCTGATTTTTTGGCTTTTTTCGACATTTGCGCAGTTCCTGACGGGGCAGCCTTTAACGGGCCTTGGCGGCTCCCGCAAGCGGCCTAAATGAGGGGCTGTTAACGTTGCAATTGGGCCGGCCGCCGCTATAGTCCGCGCGAATTTGCCCTGGACCGGGCTTGACGCGCCAGGCGTCGCCGGTCCTTCTCCCGTCTCACGAGGATTGTTCGGATGCTGATTACTCCTGCGTTTGCCCAGGCCGGAGCCGGCGGCGATGCCAACAGCATGTTGATGTCGCTTTTGCCGTTCGCCCTGATCTTCGTGATCATGTACTTCCTGATTCTGCGCCCGCAGCAGAAGAAGGTGAAAGACCATGCCGAGCTCGTCAAGAATATCCGCCGCGGCGACACCGTCGTGACCTCGGGCGGCCTCGTCGGCAAGGTGACCAAGGTGGTCGACGACGACCAGATCGAGTTCGAGATCTCCGACGGCGTCCGGGTGCGGCAGATGCGGCAGATGATCTCGGGCGTGCGCACCAAGGGCGAGCCCGCGAAGGAAAAGGCTGAGGCCAAGGACGAGACGTCAGCGAGCTGATCGTCGCGCCGCATTTTCTGATCTGACAGGTCAACTCGATGTTGTATTTCACGCGGTGGAAGGCGCTGGGGATCATCCTCACGGCGCTTGTGGTGTGCCTTTGCGCCGTGCCGAACTTCTTCCCGGAATCCCAGGTCAAGACCTGGCCGGCATGGGCGCAGCGGCGGCTGGTGCTCGGCCTCGACCTGCAGGGCGGCTCCTATCTGCTGCTCGAGGTCGATTCCAACTATGTGAGGAAGGAGAAGCTCGACCAGATCCGCGACGACGTGCGGCGCGTGCTTCGCGACGCCAAGATCGGCTACACCGGCCTGAACTCGCGCAACGATGCCGTCGAGGTGCGGATCAGTCGCGATACCGACCTGCCGACCGCGCTCTCCAAATTGCGTGAACTCTCCCAGCCGCTTGGCGGGCTGCTCGGTTCCAGTGGCCAGCGCAGCCTCGAAGTGTCGGACGCCGGCGGCGGGCTGATCCGACTGAGCGTGCCGCAGGCCGCGATCACCGAGCGCATCCGCCAGACCATCGAGCAGTCGATCCAGATCGTCGAACGCCGCGTCAACCAGCTCGGCACCGTCGAACCCGTGATTCAGCGTCAGGGCACCGACCGCATCCTGGTGCAGGTGCCGGGTCTGCAGGATCCGACCCGCCTGAAGGAACTGCTCGGCAAGACCGCGAAGATGGAATTCCGGATGGTCGACACCTCGGTATCGCCCGACCAGGCCGTGCAGGGCAGGGTTCCGCCTGATTCCGAACTCCT
>Ga0081540_1002685_pt1 | contig 14472 bp, 14 predicted proteins | sample TabmetS2T1R1_FD_71024 | JGI IMG/M metagenome (GOLD analysis project Ga0081540, IMG submission 71024) | Tabebuia heterophylla rhizosphere microbial communities from the University of Puerto Rico - S2T1R1 | ecosystem: Host-associated > Plants > Roots > Rhizosphere ... | reverse complement strand
GGGGTCCGCTTGTCGGTGCAGTGGCCGGCGTCGGTGCGTCCTGCATACTTGGGCTGCTGTTCGGCGTCGGCTACTGCATCGTCTACGCGATTTCGGTTGCGCTGCCCGCCTGGTGGCTCGGACATCTCACCTTGCTCGGCCGGCCTCTCGCTAACGCGGCCCTGACCGGCAATGGCACCGTCCCGCCGCAGCCGCCGCTCGAATGGTATCCGACAGGCCGCATCCTCTTATGGATCGTATTCATCGCGGTCGTCGTGACCACGTTGGCCTTGCTGACTTATGGCAGCGATGCCGCCAGCATTACCGGCACCATGAAGCGTGGATTCCTGCGCTTCCTGCAACGCAGCGGCGTCGAGACAACCGCTAACACCGAGCGCGGCATTGAAGGGCTCATCGCGATCGCGCCGGGGCTCGCCGCCATCGGCGCCGTGATGCATCCGCTGATCAATCTCTGGCTCGCCGGCAAGATCACGGCTACATCCGGCCGATTGAACCGACCCTGGCCCGATTTGCGAAGCACGGCTCTGCCGCCGATGACGCTCGTCGCGCTCTGTGTCGCGATTGCCTTTTGTTTCACCGGTGGACTGCTTGCGATGCTTGCACAGGCTGCGGCCGCCGCTTTGCTGATGGGCTACGCCCTGCTCGGCTTTGCGGTGGTTCACGTTCTGACGTTGCGGCTGCAAAGCCGCTCGCTCCTGCTCAGCCTCCTCTACGCCATCACGGTGTTGTTCATCTGGCCGGTCCTGATCGTGATGGCGGCAACCGGCCTTGCCGACGCGATGTTTGGCCTGCGCGAACGCTTCATGCGCAAGCCGCCACCGGTGCCGGCCGCCTGAATTTTTCACCGCAAGTTCCAACCGACATCATCTGAAGGAGAAACAACATGGAAGTCATTTTGCTGGAACGCGTGGCCAAGCTTGGCCAGATGGGAGAAGTCGTCAAAGTGCGCGACGGCTTTGCCCGCAATTTCCTCCTCAAGCGCGGCAAGGCGCTGCGCGCCACCACCGAAAACCGCGCCAAATACGATGGCATGAAGGCCGAGCTCGAGGCCAACAACCTCCAGGCCAAGGGCGAAGCCAGCAAGGCCGCCGAGAAGATCGAGGGCAAGGAGATCGTGATCATCCGTCAGGCGGCCGAATCCGGCCAGCTGTTCGGCTCGGTCTCGGTGCGCGACATCGTCGATGCGCTCGATGCCGACGGCATCAAGGTTTCCCGTCCGCAGGTCTGGCTGGATTCCCCGATCAAGGTGATCGGCCAGCAGAAGGTGACGATTGCCGTGCACCCCGAGGTCGAGGCGACCATCTCGGTCTTCGTGGCGCGTAGCAAGGATGAAGCCGATCGCATCAAGCGCGGCGAGGACATCTCGACCCGCCAGGAAGATCAGGATGCGGCGGCAGAGGCGATTGCCGCGGCCGGCGAGTTCTTCGATCCCGAGGCGCAGCACGACGACGCGCAGCCGGCCGCTGCCGAAGAGAAGACCGAGAAGTAAGCCTCTCCGCCTGTCACCTAGGGCCCGGCCGTCTCAAGCGGCCGGGCTTTGGATTCGCGCGGCCGTCTTCTCGTCGAGCATCGCGATCGAGGCCAGTGCGGTCGCTGTGTGCTTCTCCACGCCATCGCTGACGCAGAACACGTCGGCCGCAACGACCGCGACCTGCCGCCCCGGCTTGATGACGCGCGCGCGGCAGATCAGCCGCGCTCCCACCGCCGGCGACAGCAGGTTCAGCTTGTATTCCGCCGTCAAGGCCGGCTGGCCGCGCGAGGTCGCCGCCGCAATTGTCGTTGCATTGTCGACGAGAAACGCGGTGACGCCGCCATGGAACAGCCCGTTCTGCTGCAACAGCTCCGGCCGCCGCTCCACTTCGAGCGTGCAGGAGCCGCGCGCCAGCTCGGACAATGTCGCGCCGACATGGGCCATAAAGCCCTGACGGCCGACGCTGTCGCGGATGCGCGCAGCGATCGGCGTGAACTCGGCATCCTCTTGTGAAGTCATTTCTTCTCTCCCTTGTCGGACGCAACGAGCGCGCGAATGGCGCAGGCGACGAGCGTGCCAGCCTGCCCGCGCGGGTCGGATCGATCGCGGCCAGACAGCCAGGCGCGGCAGAACACCTGCGCCGGTCCGACGATCTGGCTGAAGAACAATGTCGCACTCATCGGAAACAGTTCGCCGCGTGCGATCAGCGGGCTGCGCCAACGCTCGACGCCGGCAGCGAGGCGCGAGTTCTCGCTGCGCTGGGCCTCGCGCACCTCCTCACTCCATTCGGCACGCGAGATCTCGAACAGGAAGCGCGCCTCGCGCCGGTTGTCGACCACCCAGTCGAGATGCGCGCGGATCAGCCGCGCAATGCCCTCGCGGGCATCAGGCTGCCGATCGAGCGCCGCAACCATGCTGGCGTGGTAGCGCTGCAGGATTTCCAGAAACAGTGTGCCGGCAAGTTCTTTCTTCGATCCGAAGAAATGGAAGAAGCTGCCGTTGGACGCGCGCGCGAGATTGCGTATCGCAGCCACCGTCGCGCCCTCGAAGCCGTCGCGTTCGAACACGGTGAGGCCTGCGGCCAAGAGGTCGTCGCGGGCGGTGGTGGTCATTTGAGCCTTCTCGGCAATCGGACGGTGGATCACTACTCTAGAGTAATACTCTAGATCGGTCAAGCGAGCGCGCCGGTAGGATTCGGAAGGCTTAGGGCTGAAGGCTTGGGGCTGAAGGCTTGGCGCTATTGCGAGATCGGGACAGCGGGTGGCCCAGCCGGAGGAGGCACGGGCGGCGGCGCGGGCGCTGCGGCGACCGCCGGGGGCTTTGGCTCGACGACAGCCGGCTTCGGCTGCTCGCCTGATGGCGCGGACGGCGTATCGAGCGCCTGCACAGGCGGTGCGGATGGCGAGCCGGGCGCGGCGGCAGGCGCAGGTGTGGACGTCGCCGGAGCGGCCGCGGTCGCCGCAGGCGCCCGGGTTACGGCCGGAACCGGATCGGGGCGGGTGACAACGGGTTCACCGGCGCTCGGGTCGACCTTCGCGGATTCGGTGTTGGAAGGCTCGGTCTTGGCAGGCTCAGTCTTGGCCTCGCTGGCCGCGGGTTCGCCAGACGGCTTTGTGCCCTCCTCCCGCTTTGAGGTTTCCTGCGGCGGCTCGGCGGCAGGCTCGGTGCGAGCCGGCTCTTCCGGACGGCCCTTCTTGCCTTTCTTGCCCTTGTCGATCGCCGCCTGCGCCGGCACGTCCGGTCGCATCACGTCTGGCGTTTCGCCGGGACGCGGCAGGCGCTGATGCTGCTTGGCACCTTGATCGGCCGGCGCGCGTGCCGCTTCCTTGGTGCCCTCCTTCGTGCCCTCCCTGGTCCCCTCCTTCGCGCCATCCTTCTGCTTGGCGTCCTTGCCGTCCTTGGGCTGGTAGCGCGTATCCGTCGCGCCGTTGGAGACGAGATAGGAAGACAGCACCGAGGCCATGTCGCTGGAGGTGGTGTAGTGCTGGCGCAGGAAGCTCGGCAGCGAAGATGCCGGCACGCTCTTCAACAGGCCGCGCGGCGACTTGTGGCACGCGTTGCAGGTACCCGCGAAAATCTGCGCCGGCGATTTGCCCGCCTCGAGATTTTCGACGGCGTGCACCGCCACCGCCGTGAGACTACCGACCAGAAGCGTCACCGTCGCTAGGCTGAGCGCTCGGCTCAACATTCGTGTCCTTCTCCGTAATCGGCTCTCGCCCCGGCGGCGCAAAAAGCCGCCATGGGCGGCGGCGGGTCACCTTTTATCCGATTATCACATGAATGGAAGCAGGGTTATGGCGCATCTACAACAGGTCCGCGTTCCCGAATATCCGCTTTGACTACAACGCAGTAGCCGGCCCATTTGGCAGCCATTATCGTTGGAACTGGCGCTGGGTGGGCCCCGTTGTCGGGTCGGCCACATCTGTGACGGCCGACCGTTCCATTGGTGCTTCGATGGACCGTTTGTTGCGTTACGTTCTCCAGCACTTCATCTGCCGCGGTGCGATCACCTTCACCACGGCGCGCGGGATGACCTTCACCTGCGGCGACGGCACGGGCAAGCAGGTATCGGCCCGGTTCACAACCCCGCGAGCGGCGCGGCGAATTCTCTTCAATCCGGAGCTGGCGCTCGGCGAAGCCTGGATGGACGGCACCTTCGTGGTCGAGAACGGCTCGATCGCCGACGTGCTGGCCATTGTGATGGACCAGCAGGAATTGATGCCCCATCTCGCCAAGCCGCTCTGGTGGCTGCGCTACTTCATTCGTCACGTGGAGCAGTTCAATCCGCGCGGCCGCGCCAGGAATAACGTCGCGCATCATTATGATCTCGACGGGCGGCTCTACTCGCTGTTCCTCGATGCCGACCGGCAATATAGCTGCGCCTACTTCCAGACGCCGGACATGACGCTCGACGATGCCCAGCTCGCCAAGAAGCGCCACATCGCCGCAAAGCTGCTGGTCCGCCGCCGCGACCGCGTGCTCGACGTCGGCTGCGGTTGGGGCGGCCTCGCCCTTTATCTGGCTGAGATGGCCGAGGCCAACGTCACCGGCATCACGCTCTCGTCAGAGCAATTCCAGGCGGCGAATGCGCGAGCGCACGAAAAGAACCTGTCGCACTCGGCCCGCTTTCTGCTGCAGGATTACCGCGACGTGGCGGGTCCGTTCGACCGCATCGTGTCGGTTGGCATGTTCGAGCATGTCGGCGTCGATTTCTACGATACCTATTTCGGCCGCTGCGCCGAGCTTCTCGCCGATGACGGCATCATGCTGCTGCATTCGATCGGCCGCTCGACGGGGCCCGACGTGACCAGCCCCTGGATCACCAAATATATCTTCCCGGGCGGCTACATCCCGGCCGTTTCCGAAGTCGTCCCCGCGATCGAGCGTGCAGGTCTCCTGATCTGCGACATCGAGATCCTGCGACTGCATTACGCAGACACGCTGAAAGCCTGGCGCGAGCGCTTCATGGCCCGCCGCGAGGAGGCCGTGCGCCTCTACGACGAGCGCTTCGCCCGGATGTGGGAATTCTATCTCGCCTGTTCGGAAATGGCGTTCCGCAAGCAGAACCTGATGGTGATGCAGATCCAGCTCACCAAGCGTCAGGGCGTGGTGCCGATGTCGCGCGATTACATCGGCAACGAGGAAGCACGGCTGCGCGGCAGGGAACGCCGTGCCCGTCCGCGGCTGCAAGTCGCCGGCGAATAACGCTGTCAGGGGTGAGACTTAGTTCCGCAAGCCAAAGCGCGATGGGAAGCGCAGTTGCGCCGGAAGGGCGAGCTGGGCGCGCAGCGCCTTGAGGACCTGTGCGTCGCAGGGTTCGGCACGCCGCGACGGCTGGCCGACCTGCTCCATGGTCTCGACCAATGTCGACAGCCAGAACCGCTCGCCATGGCCGCCGCGCCAGGAAGAGAATTGAATCTGTTCGCGCACTTGCCTGACCTGTCCAAACGCCCGCTTGATCAATCCCGGTCCCGGAAATCCGTTCCCGGCACCCCTGCTTCAAATAAAACCTGGCCGATGTGACCTGGTTCACAGAGGGCCTCCGCGCCGCGGCGTAAACGTCCGCGATGGCCCAGAGAACCAATCCCGTGTTCGACCTCGAACCGCAGCGCGACCTCGGAACCGATTACATCCTGATCGCCGCCGGGGTGGGTGCCGCGCTGATCGCGCTGGTCTACCTGCTTCTGACCTGACGGAAGCGGAAAGACCTGCCCAAACGCGCCTTCACCCTTGGATGGGTCTGACGGGGCGCGAAAAGGTTCACCTGCCTGACAGAAATCTGGAACTCGCGGCCTGAGGTCGCCGATCTCCGGCCGGAATTCCGCCACACCCCAGTCAAGCCAAAACGCCGTCGCGTGGGATTCTCACACCCAAATTGTGAGAATCGTGAATAAGGAATGTTCACACTTCCGCCGGCCGCGCGGGAGGCGCTTTATCGCCGCCCGGTCCTGTCGGCGCTCCCAATAACGACCAAGTCTGAAGAACAAAATCGTCCATGGCTTTGACTGATTCGAACGTCCTCAAGCTCGCGCCCGATGCCGGCACCCCGGCCTATCGGAGCGCCCCCCACAATATCGAGGCGGAACAGAGCCTTCTGGGCGCGATCTTGGTCAACAATGATGCCTTCTACCGGGTCTCCGACTTCCTCGAGCCGAAACACTACTTTGAGCCGCTGCATCAAACCATTTTCGAAACGGCCAGCAGCCTGATCCGGATGGGCAAGGTCGCCACCCCCGTGACCTTGAAGACCTTCCTGCCGGCCGAGACCGATATCGGCGGCATGACGGTTGGCCAATACCTCGCGCGCCTTGCCGCCGAAGCCACCACCATCATTAACGCCCAGGACTACGGGCGGACCATCTACGAGCTATCGCTCCGCCGCGACCTGATCCGGATCGGGGAGGACATGGTCAATGTCGCCTATGACGCGCCGGTCGATTTCGCCCCGCGCGCCCAGATCGAGGATGCGGAGCGCCAGCTCTATGAACTGGCGGAGTCCGGCCGCTACGACGGCGGCTTCCAGAAGTTCTCCCAGGCGATGAAAGTCGCCATCGATATGGCTGCAAATGCCTACCAGCGCGACGGTAAATTGTCCGGCATTTCTACTGGATTGCGCGATCTGGACTTGAAGATGGGCGGACTGCAGCGGTCCGACCTTGTCATAGTCGCGGGACGTCCGGGCATGGGCAAGACCGCGTTTGCCACCAACATCGCCTATAATATTGCGAAGGCGTATCAGCCGGAAGTGCAGGCTGACGGCACGATGAAGGCGGTCAACGGCGGCGTCGTCGGCTTCTTCTCGTGCGAAATGTCGGCCGAACAGCTCGCCACGCGTATCTTGGCCGAGCAAACCCGCATCGCCTCAAGCGCCATTCGTCGCGGCGGAATCAACCAGCACGAATTCGATCGGCTGCGCGATTACACGATCGAGTTAGAGCACTTGCCGCTGTTTGTGGACGAGACAGGCGGCCTTTCAATCTCGCAACTGACGGCGCGCGCACGACGCCTGAAGCGGCAAAAGGGCCTCGATGTCATCGTGGTCGACTACATCCAGCTACTGCAGGGTTCGGGCAAGAAAGGTAACGACAACCGCGTCCAGGAAGTTACGGAAATCACGACCAACCTGAAGGCGCTCGCCAAGGAACTGAATGTTCCCGTAATCGCCCTTTCGCAGCTGTCCCGCCAAGTCGAAAACCGCGACGACAAGCATCCGCAATTGTCGGATTTGCGTGAATCCGGTTCGATCGAGCAGGACGCGGACGTCGTGATGTTCGTCTACCGCGAGGAATATTACCTGCAGAACAAGGAGCCCAAAGTCGGTACGCCTGAGCACGAAAAATGGAAGCTCGAAATGGAGTTGGCTTTCGGCAAAGCCGAGGTCATCATCGCAAAGCAGCGCCATGGACCGACTGGCACCGTCAAACTGCAGTTCGAAGGGCAGTACACGCGGTTCAGTGATTTCATCGAAGAGGATAATTTGCCTTACCGCGTTACGTAGTCGCTCCGTAGCAGGTTGAACCCGTGCCGCAGCCCGCCTAAAATGTGGCATGAACATCGCCTCGGATCCAAAATCCCTGCTGTCGCCTGAAGCCAATCTGGCGGCGGCAAACGCCACCGCGACGGGCATTATCACCGTCGACCTCGACGCCATTATCGCCAACTGGCGCAAGCTGGAGAAAACGGCAGTTCCTGCCGAATGCGCCGGTGTGGTCAAGGCCAATGCCTATGGCTGCGGCGCCGAGCAGGTGGCGCGGGCCCTCTCCAACGCCGGCTGCAAGACCTTCTTCGTCGCAACGCTCGATGAGGCGAAGGTTGTTCGCAGCGCCGTGCCGGAATCTGCCGCGATCTACGTGCTCGACGGCTACTTTCAGAACTCCGGCGAAGCTTACGCCAGGATCAACTGCAGGCCCGTGATCGGCGATCTCAACGAGCTCGCCGAATGGGACGTGTTCTGCCGGCGCTCCGGCTGGAGCGGTGGTGCCGCCATTCATATCGACACCGGCATGAACCGGCTCGGCCTTACCATCGCTGAAGCCCAGGCCATCATTCCCCGCATCAATGCCGGCGATCACGGCATCACGCTGGTCATGAGCCACCTCGTCTCGGCCGAACAGCTCAACAGCACCATCAATGCCAGGCAGCTGACGGCGTTTCGCGAGATCGCCAGCCTGTTCTCGGGCGTGCCGGCCGCGCTGTCCAATTCGTCAGGCATCTACCTCGGCGCCCAGTTTCAGTTCGACATGGTCCGGCCCGGCGCCGCGCTTTACGGCATCAACCCGACGCCGGAAGCCGACAATCCGATGCAGCCGGTGGTCGATCTCAAGGCGCGCATCGTGCAGATCCGCAATGTCGAGCGCGGCGAGACCGTCGGCTATGGCGGCACCTGGACCGCGCGGCGTCCGACAAGACTTGCCATCGTCTCCGCCGGTTATGCCGACGGCTATTTCCGTGCCGCCAGCGCCAATGACGGCACCCGCGGCTCAGAAGTCGTGGTGTCGGGCAAGCGCTGCCCAATCGCCGGCCGCGTCTCCATGGATCTGATCGCGGTCGACGTCACCGATCTCGACAAGAATGCGGTGCGCCGCGGCCACATGGTGACGCTGATCGGCGACGGCATCACCGTCGACGAGGTCGCGCGTCATTTCGGCACCATCGGCTATGAGGTGCTGACCAGCCTCGGCCGCCGCTTTGCGCGCGCCTACAAGGGCGGTGAGGCCAAACTGGCGCCGCCTGCCCTCGCCGCGGGGGAAGCCCCTGCAGCCGCAGCGCAGCCGGCGCCGGGCGCCGCGACACCGCCGCCCGTGCCTTCGCAAGGCCCCGCCATGCCGCCGCCCGTGCCGCCGGAGACAGCGTCCACCGGCAAGGCATGAAGGTCGCCACCTTCAACATCAATAACGTCAACAAGCGGCTGCCGAACCTGCTGCGCTGGCTGCGCGCCGCAAAACCCGACGTCGTGGCGCTGCAGGAGCTGAAAGCCACCGACGCGGAATTTCCGGCGCAGGCGATCGAAAAAGCCGGCTACGGCGCGGTGTGGCGCGGACAGAAAACCTGGAACGGCGTTGCCATCCTCGCGCGCAAGGCAGATCCGATCCTGATCCGCAACGCGCTGCCCGGCGATGCCAGCGATCGCGAGGCCCGCTACATCGAGGCCGCCGTGCGCGGCATCGTCGTGACCAGCATCTATTTGCCGAACGGCAACCCGCAGCCCGGGCCAAAATTCGATTACAAGCTCGCCTGGTTCAAACGCCTGCGCGCCCACGCGCAAAAGTTCATCAAACAGGACATTCCGGTCGTGCTCGCCGGCGACTACAACGTCGCGCCGACGCCGTTCGACATCTATCCGACGCGCTCCTGGGACAAGGACGCGCTGATCCAGCCGAAAAGCCGTGCTGCGTTTGCTTCGCTGGTCGATCAGGGTTGGACGGATGCGATCCGCGAAAAGCACCCGAAGCAGCCGATGTACAGCTTCTGGGATTACATGCGAAACCGCTGGCCGCGCGACGCCGGGCTGCGGCTCGATCATCTCCTGCTCAGCCCCGCGCTTGCGCCGCGCCTGGAAAAGGCCGGCGTCGATCGCAAGGTCCGCGGCGAAGAAGGCGCCAGCGACCACGCGCCGGCCTGGGTGGTACTGAAGTAAGAAACGCGCGAAGTCTGTAGGGTGGGCAAAGCGAAGCGTGCCCACCTTTCTTGCGTCGGTGCATGCGAAGGTGGGCACAGCGCAAATGCGCCTTTGCCCACCCTACGACTTTGCCGACCCTCATGGTGAGGCTCACCACAAATTCTTCCCATCAATCACGGTGACCGGCACCGCGTCGAGATCGAAATCGTCGAACAGCCGTGAATTGACGCCGACCTTGGGGTTGTCGAAGTCCGGTTTGCCAGTCGACCAGTCCGGCGATTCCGAGAAAGTGCCGCAGCCGCAGCTGGCGCAGAAGTGATGCTTCACGGTCTTGCTGCCCCACAGATAGGTCGCGATGTTCTCGGCCGGCGACGTCAGGCGAAATTGCGCCGGCTTGTAGTAAGCCCACAATGCGCCGCGCTTTGAGCAAAGCGAGCAGGTGCAACGATTCACGCTGACGGGTGCTTCCGTCACCTCGAATTGGGTGGCCCCGCAATGGCAGCTTCCCTTGAGTGGCATGCTCGTCCCCCTCCAAATGACCTGATGTGGCCGCCTTCATAGCCTGGCCCTGCTGCCAGCCTGCTGTCAGCAGTCATCGCAGGCCGTGCTCTATCCCCTCATGGTGAGGAGGCGCCTGCGCCGTCTCGAACCATGAGGCCGCCCTGCGGCCTTCATCCTTCGAGACACCGCTTCGCGGCTCCTCAGGATGAGGGGAAACAGCGGAATACGCAGTGGAAAGCGGAGGCCGCCGCCATCGAAGCCCGGGCGCAAGCGCTCGGCACCAAGCCGAACCTCGTCACGCTGGTGCAGGCCGAGCGCTGGAAATGGCGTGCTGCCAACCGCCATGGTGCCCGGCTTTACCGTGCCGTTCGTGTCGGTGAAATAGGACTCAAGCATAGGCCAGCGCGGGAGCGCCTGTGAGCCGACGCCAGAGCCGTCAGCGTGCTGCGTTGTAGACGTCACGCAGGACGTTGGTCTCTAGCTCCAGATCCTCCAGGCGGTGCTTGACCACATCGCCGATGCTGACGATGCCGACCAGCTCGCCGCCGCGAAGCACCGGCATATGGCGCACGCGATGATGCGTCATCAGGTTCATCACGCGATTGACGCTCTCGTCCGGGGATATGGTGGTCACGCCGTATTGCATGACGTCCTTCACGGGCATCGATCCGGCCGCCTCGCCATAGCGAGAAAATGCATGGACGATTTCACGCTCGGAAACGAGGCCAAGAACCGCGTTCTCTTTTGTGACCACCAGAGCGCCAATATTCTTGGCGCGGAGCCAGTCTGCCGCCCTCTTGATGCTGGCGTCCTGGTCTATTGTCGTAACGTTGGTACCCTTCCGTCTTAGAATGCTTTCGATGGTCATAGCCTGCTCCCACCGTGTGGCGTAGCCGCCTGTCTCATCTCGCGCTGCGGGAGCGGGTTGTGGAACCCATGCTCCTGGCGAGAGACATCAGCCTATCATATCGGCACGAAGCAGTCAGCGAGCATCTCGGGGTGATCGTGCGGCTTGCTGCGGCCCAAGGCGTATCGAATGCGCACTTTCTAAATTCGAATTTAGTCGGTCTCGCGCGGAGTTGAGCCATCGGCCCGTCGAAGCCGATAGCGATTTTCCAAAGTATGCCCACGTGCATGAAGCGGTGCCGGGCTGGGTGCGCCTCAATCACGGAGAATGCTCATGTATCGGAAGATGATGATCGCGCTGCTGACGGTTGCATCTGTCGGCCTCGTCTCACCGACAATCGCCCTGGCGCGCGGTGGTGGTGGCGGCGGAAGTGGCCATGGCGGCGGTTTTGGCGGTGGCGGCGGCTTCCACGGCGGCGGCTTTGGCGGTGGTGGCTTCCATGGCGGCCTTGGCGGCGGTGGTTTCGGGGGCGGTGGCTTTGCCGGCAGAGGTTTTCATGGCGGCGGCCTGGCTGGTGGATTCCACGACGGCGGATTTCGCGGCCACGGGTTTTACGGGCACGGGCATCGCTTCGCATTCGGCCCGGGCTTAGGCTACGGCTTCTATGGACCCTATGGCTATTACGACGACTACGGCTACGACTACCCGTATGCCTACAGCGATTCATACTACGATGACGGCAGCTGCTATGTCGTCCAGCGGCGCGTGCACACCAGGCAAGGCTGGCGCGAGCGGCCGGTTCAAGTGTGCGGTTGACCGGCTGCAAGCCGTCCCTTCGGAGAAAGAGCTGGCCTGCGCCCTGCGGCGACGCAGCGCCGGCACCGCTGCAGCCACGTGCTGAAATGCCGACCACGCACTTTGATGTGAAAGCTGCGTATTAAGCCGATCGATTGGCGGGGCTCTCCCGCCACAACAACCAGGAGATCAAGGATGAAGTTTGCATTGATAGGCGCCGTTGCCGTTGCAACGACAGCTTTCGCAGCTCCCGCGCTCGCCCAGGCCGTTATCTCGGACCCCGGCTATTGCGCACAGTTCTACCCGGACGCCAATTGTCAAAACTATGGAGCGGGCAATCCCTACACGGATGGCGGTTACTTCCGCGACAATGGCTGGCAAAGCGGTTACGCCATGATGCCCCGCCATACGTACCGCCACGCACGCCTGCCGCACCACCACCAACAACATTAGATGCAGGTTAGGGGTCGCGTGTAGGCCGAACGGGATGCCGCCGTGAGATCGAAGTAACGCCGGCTGGAATCCGCGCGCTGCAGTCGGCGAGCGAAGCAGGGATAGGCGACGACCGCATCAGAACAGCTAGGCGACCGCCGCGATCGACCTCGGTTTCACCAGATATTCCTTCAGGACCGTATTGGCCGTGTCGACTTCCGCGAGCGAAACGTCATAGCCCCAGAGATCGGCCAGGTGCTGGAGGACGTGCCGGGCGTCCCCATCCTGCAACTGGGCCCCGCCCACGACGACATGCTGCAGCATGAGGCGGCGATCGCCGGCGAGATCGACGTCGATCACCTCGATGTTGGCATCGAGGAAGCCGACATCATACTGACGTGACAATTCACGCCGGATGCGGCGATAGCCCCGCTCGTTGTGAATGGCATCCACCTTGATGCCGGCGCTCTCAGCTGGATCGTCGTGCAGATGAAACAGTCGCATCTGCCGCATCAGGCGCGGGCTGAGAAACTGACTGAGGAAGCTTTCGTCCCGATAGTTCGCCCAGACGTCGCGCAGCACGCCCATGGCGTCTCCCTTGCCGGCGATGTCGGGAAACCACTCGCGATCCTCGTCGTCCGGACTGGTCACGATACGTTCGATGTCCTGCATCATGGCAAAGCCGAGCGCATAGGGATTGAAGCCAGAAAAGAAGGGATGATCAAAGTCAGGCTGGAAAACCACGTTGGTGTGCGACTGCAGGAATTCAAGGAAGCTTCCGTCGGAAATCCGGCCCTGCTCGTGCAGGCGTGACATGATCCGGTAGTGCACATAGGTCGCGGTGCCCTCGTTCATGACCTTGGTCTGCCGCTGCGGATAGAAATACTGCGCCAGGTTTCGCACGATGCGGAGCAGCTCCCGCTGCCAGGGCTGCAGACGCGGCGCGGTCTTCTCGAGGAAATAGAGCAGGTTTTCCTGCGGCAGCCGGAGCAAGGCCCGCCGCTTTTCACCGTTCAGCGTCGCGGCGCTCTTGAGCGGTCCGGACGGAACGGTTCGCCAGAGATCGTTGAACGCGCGCTCCTCATAGGACCGCCGCTCTTTCGCGCGCCGCTCTTCGTCGCGAAGATCGAGGGACTTCTTGCCGGGATAGCGGTCGATCCCGTGCGACATCAGCGCGTGTGCGGCATCCAGCGTTTGCTCGACGGCCGTCCGGCCGTGGCGGTCCTCACACTGTGTGACATAGCGCTTGGCAAATTCGAGGTAGTCAAGAATGCCCTCGGCGTCCGTCCATTGCCTGAAGAGATAATTGTTCTTGAAGAAGTGATTGTGGCCGAACGCTGCGTGCGCGATCACCAGAGTCTGCATGGTCGAGGTATTCTCTTCCATCAGATATGAGATGCACGGCGAACTGTTGATCACGATTTCATAGGCGAGGCCCTTCAAACCCCGGCGGTAGGAGGCCTCCTCATGCACGAAGTGCTTGCCGTACGACCAATGCTTGTAGAGCAGCGGCAGGCCGCCGGAGGCGTAGGCATCCAGCATCTGCTCCGACGTGATGATCTCGATCTGGTTGGGATAGGTGTTCAGCCCGAGTTCAGATCGCGCAATTTCCTCGCACGCATCGTGGATGCGTTGCAACGTGCCAAAGCTCCAATCCGGTCCTTCGAACAGGCGCCCCGAGGTCTCAGTCATGGCACGGCCTTTACTTGCTTGGGACGACGATGAAAGAGATCACGAAAAACCGGGAATATTTCCGAACGGCTGATGACCTTGCGGATCGACAGCGGCGCACCACCTTGATGCAGCCGCTGATACAGCGTCCACAGCGATGAATCCGGCATCTCGAACATGCTGCCGCTCTCTTCGCCCACCTCGAGGTAGGCGAAGAACTGGCTGACCGGGAGGATCATGTCGGTGAGCAGGCGCCCCACTTCCTCTGCGTCAGCGTGCGAGTTGTCGCCGTCGGAAGCCTGGGCAGCATAGATGTTCCAGTCGTCAGGACGGAAACGCGACCTGACGATGTCGTGCATTTCCTTCAACGCGCTCGACACCAGGGTGCCGCCGGATGCAGGCCCGTGGAAGAACGTGTCTTCGTCCACCTCTTCTGCCCGGTCGGTGTGCCGGATGAAGACGATCTCGACGTGACGATAGCGCCGCTTGAGAAATACGTAGAGCAGCATGTAGAAGCGCTTGGCGAGGTCCTTCATGTGCTCGGACATCGAGCCGGAGACGTCCATCAGGCAGAACATGACCGCCTGCGTTACCGGCTTTGGCTTGGTTTCGAAGCGCCGGTAGCGGATGTCGATC
>Ga0081540_1002684_pt1 | contig 14473 bp, 15 predicted proteins | sample TabmetS2T1R1_FD_71024 | JGI IMG/M metagenome (GOLD analysis project Ga0081540, IMG submission 71024) | Tabebuia heterophylla rhizosphere microbial communities from the University of Puerto Rico - S2T1R1 | ecosystem: Host-associated > Plants > Roots > Rhizosphere ... | reverse complement strand
CCCCCCTGGTCGTTGACGCTCGAACTCCGCTCCCCCGCTCCGCCGCCCCGCACGCCCCCCCCGACCGGGGCGGCGTCGGGGTGGTCGACGGGGGGGCGGGCCAGGTACTCGACGAGCTCAGCCGAGCCCGACACCCTTGGCCTTCAGCAGGCGCTGGACGGTCGACGAGGGCTGCGCGCCCTTCGAGAGCCAGTCCTTGATCCGCTCCTCGTCGAGCTCGATCGTCGACGGGTCGGTCTGCGGGTTGTAGCGGCCCACGATCTCCAGGAACTTGCCGTCGCGCGGGGAGCGCGAGTCCGCCGCGACGATGCGGTAGACGGGGTTCTTCTTCGACCCGACTCGGGTCAGCCTCAGCTTGACTGCCAAACGGTTACCTCCGTGACTTGGACTTCTTGCGCTTGCTCTTCTTCTTCTTGGTGGCGGAGCGCCCGGGGCCATTCTGAGCCTGCGGCTGGCCGGGAAGCGCAGGCATCTTGCCTTTTCCGAGCTGCTTCATCATCTTCGCCATCTGCTTGCGGGCCTCGAGTAGCTGGTTGACCTGCTCGACGGTCGTGCCGCTGCCGGCCGCGATCCGCTTGCGCCGCGAGCCGTCGATCACGTGCGGCACCCGCCGCTCCTGCGGAGTCATCGAGAGCACGATCCCCTCGACACGCGCCAGCTGGCGCTCGTCGACGTCGTCGAGCCCCTCGAGCTGCTTGCCCAGGCCGGGGATCATCTTCAGCACGCCCTGCAGCGGGCCCATCCGGCGGAGCATCTTGTAGCTGCGCAGGAAGTCGTCGAAGGTGAACTCGCCCTGCATCAGGCGGCGCTCCATCTCCTCGCGCTCGTCGTCCTCGACGGCCGCCTCGGCCTTCTCGATCAGGCTGAGCACGTCGCCCATGCCGAGGATCCGCTGGGCCATCCGGTCGGGGTGGAAGTAGTCGAGCTGGTCGAGCCGCTCGCCGAGCGAGACGAGCTTGATCGGCTTCCCGGTGACCGCCTTGACCGACAGCGCCGCGCCGCCACGGGCGTCGCCGTCGAGCTTCGTCAGCACCACGCCGTCGAAGGCGACCCGCTCGGCGAAGGCCTCGGCCACGCGCACCGCGTCCTGGCCGGTCATCGAGTCCAGCACGAGCAGGACGTTCGTCGGCCGCGTCGCGTCGCGCACGGCCACGAGCTCGTCCATCAGCTCCTCGTCGACGTGCAGGCGGCCGGCGGTGTCGAGGATGACCGTGTCGAGCCCCTCGGCGCGCGCGCCCTCGAGGCCCTGCTCCACGGCCCGGACCGGGTCGGTGCGCTCCTCGCTGAAGACCGGCACCTGGATCTGGCGGCCGAGCTGCTCGAGCTGGTCGATCGCGGCGGGGCGCTGCAGGTCGGCGGCCACGAGGCCCGGCTTGCGGCCCTCCTTGCGCAGCAGCAGCGCGAGCTTGGCCGCGGCGGTCGTCTTGCCCGAGCCCTGCAGGCCGGCGAGCAGGATCACCGTCGGCGGCCGGCCGGCGAAGGCGAGCCGCGAGTCGCCGGAGCCCATCAGCGTCGTCAGCTCCTCCTGGACGATCTTCACGACCTGCTGGCCGGGAGTGAGGCTCTTGGCCACGTCGGCGCCGAGCGCCCGCTCGCGCACGCGCGCGACGAAGTCCTTCACCACCTCGAAGTTGACGTCGGCCTCGAGCAGGGCGAGCCGCACCTCGCGCATCGCGCGCGAGATCGACTCCTCGTCCAGGCGGCCCTGCTTGCGCAGGTCGCCGAGGGCGCTCTGCAGGCGATCTGACAGCGTGTCGAACACGGCCCGCCAGTCTAGCCGCGGAGGTTTTTGGGTAGGCGAGCGCCATGACCGCCCGCCTGAAGCGCTTCGTCAAGCTCTGGGTCGACCTCTTCAACGAGCACGAGCTGCTCGACCGTGCGAGCGGGATCTCGTTCGCGGTGCTGAAGGCGCTCGTGCCGCTGACCCTGCTCGGGCTGGCGCTGCTCGGCGCCGTCGGCCAGCGCCACGTCTGGCAGGAGACGATGTTCCCGGCGCTGCAGCCGCACGTGCAGCCGGCGACCGCCCGCGCGATCGACACCGCCGTGGAGCGGATCTTCTCGACGGACTCGGCCGGCCTGATCGTCTTCGCCGCGATCGTGGCCCTCTGGTACATCTCGGGCTCGGTGCGCGGCGTGATGACCGCCACCAACCGCATCTACGAGTGCGAGGAGACGCGCTCGTGGAAGGAGCGCTACCCGCTCTCGTTCGGGCTCGCGGCGGCGATCGCCGTCTGCGTGATCGGCTCGGCCCTCGCGGTACTCGCCGGCCCGGCGCTCGTCTCGGGCGGCGCGCTCGAGGTGGTCGTGGCGCTCGGGCGCTGGCTCGTGGCCGCGGCGCTGCTGGCGCTCGCGGTCGGCCTGCTGATGCGCTTCGCCCCGGTCGAGCGGCGCTCGAAGGGCTGGGTCAGCGGCGGCTCGATTCTGGTGATCCTCTCCTGGGTGGCCGCGTCGATGGTCTTCAGGCTGCTCGTCACCGAGGTGCTGAACTTCAAGACCGCGACCGGCAGCCTCGGGATCTTCCTCGTCCTGACCGGCTACGTGTACACCTCGTCGATCATCTTCCTGCTCGGCGTCGAGGTCAACGAGCTGCTGCGCGCGGATGCGGAGGAGTCTCAGCACGGCCTGCTGCATATGCTCGGCATCGCCAGGCAGTAACGACCGAAAGGAGCGACATGGCAGACATCGCGAAAGTGATCACGATCATCGGCTCGTCACCGGAGAGCTTCGCCAAGGCGGCCGACGCCGCCGTGCAGGAGGCGTCGAAGACGGTGCGCGGAATCTCGGGCGCGCACGTGACCTCGATGAGCGCGGTCGTCGAAGGCGACCGGATCAGCCAGTACCGCACGACGGTGGACATCGCCTTCGCGGTCGAGCGCTAGCTGCGGGCTCGGGCGGCGCTCGGTCAGCGGCCGGCCGCGACCTGCCGCCGGCGCGCGACCGTGTCGAGCGTCACCGCGGCGAGCAGGATCGTCCCGGTCGTGACGTACTTGATCCAGTCGGCCGAGCCGACGAGGTCGGTGCCGTTGCTGATCATCCCGATGATCAGGCCGCCGAAGAGCGCGCCGCTCACGCGGCCGCGGCCGCCGAAGAGGCTGACGCCGCCGATCACGGCCGCCGAGATCGCGTCGAGCAGCAGCGTGCCGCCGCCGAAGGTCAGGTCGACGGAGTTCAGGCGCGAGGCGAGGATCACGCCGCCGAGGCCCGCGCAGGCGCCGGAGATGACGAAGCAGAGGATCCGGATCAGCTTCACGTTGATGCCCGCCCGGCGCGCGGCCTCGGCGTTGCCGCCCACCGCGTAGACATGCCGGCCGAAGGTGGTTCGCCCGGCCAGGTACGAGAAGAGCGCGACCACGAACACGACGATCAGCCCGACCAGCGGCACGCCGCGCGAGTGGTTGCACACGGCAACCGTGGCGAAGGCCAGGCCGCCGTAGAAGACGACGCGCCCGACGGTCAGGATCAGGTTCCCGGTCGCCAGGCCGGCCCGGCGCCGGCCGAAGTAGGTCCCGAAGGAGCCGATCGCCAATAAGACGGTGAACACGATCGCGACGATCCAGCCCGTGTTCTTGGTCAGGACGTAGTTGGCGACGTCGATGATCTGGTGGTCCTGGATCCCGATCACGCCCTCCGTGCCCAGGAGGTAGATGATCATTCCCTGGGCGATCAGCAGCCCGGCCAGCGTGACCACGAACGACGGCACGCCGAGGAAGGCGATGATCGATCCCTGAACCGCGCCGATCCCCGCGCAGATTCCCACCGCGAGCGCGATCGCGACGAGGCCCGGGTAGTCGTGGCTCGAGCCCGACTTCTGGAACTCGGCCACCGCGACGCTGCCGATGCCGCTGACGTACCCGACGGACAGGTCGATCTCGCCGATCAGGAGCACGAAGACGATCCCGACTGCGATCACCGTCACGCCGGCTGCCTGGCCGATCAGGTTGGAGAAATTGACGGCGGTGAAGAAGATGTTCGTCTTCGCCGTGAAGAAGATCGTGATCGCGATGATCCCGACGATCACCGGGACGCTGCCGACGTCTCCGCCCTTGAACGCCTCCCAGCGGGCGCGCGCGATCTCGGTGATGCCGGCCTTGCCCGCGGCGGCCGCCGACACCTCGGGTGGCGCCGCGGTGCTCACGCCGACGCCTCGGCGGCGCCCTGCTCGCCGAAGGTGATCGCCTGCACGATCTCCTGCTCGTTGGTGGCGGACTTCTCGTAGACGCCGACGTTGCTGCCGAGCCTCAGCACGGTGATGCGGTCGGCGACCTCGAAGACGTCGGTCAGGTTGTGCGAGACCAGCACGACGGCCAGCCCCTGCTCGCCGAGCCGCTTGACCAGGTCGAGCACCTGTCGCGTCTGCGCGACGCCGAGTGCGGCGGTCGGCTCGTCGAGGAAGACGACGCGGTTGTTCCACAAGACCGCTCGCGCGACCGCGACCGACTGGCGCTGACCGCCCGAGAGCGTCGCCACGAGCTGCCGCACCGAGCCGATCGTGGTGACCGACAACGACGCCAGCGTCTCCGTCGTGCGCTGCTCCATCGGGGCCTCTCGGAGCCGGTAGAGCGCATCGTGCTCCTCGCGTCCCAGGTACATGTTCTGGACGACGTCGAGGTTGTCGCAGAGCGCGAGGTCCTGGTAGACGACCTCGATCCCGAGCTTGGCCGCGTCCTTCGGCCCGTGGATCGCGACCGTTTTGCCGTCGAACAGGATCTGGCCGCTGTCGATCGAGTAGATCCCGGCTACGCACTTGATCAGCGTCGACTTGCCGGCGCCGTTGTCGCCGACGAGGGCCATCACCTCTCCGGCGCGGACCTCGAAGTCGACACCCCGCAGGGCGTGCACCTGGCCGAAGCTCTTCGTGACCCCTTTCAGCTCGAGCGTCGCCGTCGCGGGGGTGGTCGCCATCGGCGCGGTTTGTATCACGGCAGAGGCGCCCCGTGAGGGCGCCCCTGCCGTCGAGAACTGCTTGCTACTTGCAGTACTTCTTGTAGATACCGACGCAGACCTGGCTCTTCTTCAGGAAGCCTTCCGAGAAGAGCAGCTTGTAGTTCTTCTTGGTGATCCACACCGGAGTCAACAGGATCGAGGGCGTTCCGCTGGTCTTGCCGTTCACGCCCGGCACCTTCTTGTGCTTGATGATCGCGATGGCGGCCGCCGCTGCGGCGTTGGCCTCCTTGCGCACCGACTTGTAGACGGTTCCGGTCTGCCAGCCGGCGAGGATGAACTGGACGCCGGTCGGCGTCGCATCCTGGCCGGTGAGCGGGATCGGCTTCAGGCCATGGGCCTTCAGCGAGGCGATCACAGCCCCGGCGAGGCCGTCGTTGGCCGCGATCTCCGCGTCGATGTGGTTCGCGTTGCGGGCGAGCATCTGGTCGAAGATCTGGCGGCCCTTGATCGGGTCCCAGTCGGTGTACTGGTCGTCGCCCGCGGCCTTCTTGAACGTGCCGTTGCCGTAGAGCGGATTCAGCACCGAGTTGTAGCCCTGTCTGAACAGATGGGCGTTGTTGTCGGTGATGCCGCCGTTCAGCCTGCCGACGACCGGGTTCTTGCCGTACTTCCCGTTCGCCTTCAGCGCGGCGACGAGCCCGGTGCCCATCAGCTTGCCGACCCGTACGTTGTCGAACGAGACGTAGTAGGCGGCCTTGCTGCCCACGACCAGGCGGTCGTAGTCGATCACCTTCGCGCCCTGCTTGACGGCGAGGTTCGTGATCGCGTTGCCGGAGGCCGCGTTGATCTGGTCGAGCAGGATCACCTTCGCGCCCTTGGCCAGGCACTGCTGCGCCTGCGACTTCTGCTTCTGCGAGTCGTTGAGCGCGTTCAGCACCTGCGCCGGCACGTTCGCCTTCTTGAACGCCGCCTTCAGATACGGAGCGTCGAACAGCGTGTAGCGCGTCGAGGACTTCGTGTCCGGCAGCAGCGCGCACGCCTTGATGCCGGCGCTCGACGATGCCGTGCCGTTTCCGTGACCGGACGCCGCCGCGACGAGCAGCAGCGCTCCGAGCACGACGACGGCGACAAGCGGCGCCGAGCGCCTCGCGAGGTACGTCATTGCTCCTCCTTTCCTGGGACCGCGCTCGGGGGACGCGAGTACGGAGGGGAACCCGGAACGTTATGGACGTGACGGCGCGCTCGTCAACTGTGCTCGGTCGCCAGCGGCGGCCGGGACGCCTGACGGGCGCCCCGGCCGCCGTGCTGGGCTCAGCTGCAGTACTGCGCGTACTTGCCGGTGCAGACCTGGCTCTTCTTCAGGAAGCCGTCGTCGAAGAGGAGCTTGTAGTTCTTCTTCGTGATCCAGACCGGGGTCAACAGGATCGACTTGGTGCCGGAGACGGTGCCGTTGACTCCCTCAACCGGCTGGCCCTTGACGATCGCGATTGCGGCCTTCGAGGCGGCGTCCGCTTCCTTCTTCACGGACTTGTAGACCGTGCCCGACTGGTCGCCGGAGAGGATGAACTGGACGCCCGTCGGCGTCGCGTCCTGGCCGGTCAGCGGGATCGGCTTCAGTCCGTGCGCCTTCAACGAGGCGATCACGGCGCCCGCGAGACCGTCGTTCGCGGCGATCGAGCCCTTGATGTCGTTGTTGTTGCGCGCCAGCATCTGGTCGAAGATCTGGCGGCCCTTGATCGGGTCCCAGTCCGTGAACTGGTCGCCGGCCTTCGCCTTCACGAGCGTGCCGCTCGCGTACAGCGGGTTCAGCACCGAGTCGTAGCCCTGCTTGAAGAGCTTGGCGTTGTTGTCGGTGATGCCGCCGTTCAGCTCCGAGACGACCGGCTTCTGCGTGTACGTGCCGGCGTCCTTCAGCCCCTGGACGAGGCCCTTGCCCTGCAGCTTGCCGACGCCCACGTTGTCGAACGAGACGTAGTAGGCGGCCTTGCTGCCTGGTACGAGACGGTCGTAGTCGATCACCTTCGCGCCCTGCTGGACGGCGAGGTTGGTGATCGCGTTGCCCGAGGACTGGTTGATCTGGTCGAGCAGGATCACCTTCGCGCCCTTGGCCAGGCACTGCTGCGCCTGCGACTTCTGCTTCTGCGAGTCGTTCAGCGCGTTCAGGACCTGCGCCTTGACGCCTGCGTCGGCGAAGGCCTGTTTGAGGTACGGCGCGTCGAACAGCGTGTAGCGCGTCGAGGACTTCGTGTCGGGCAGGAGCGCGCAGGCCGCGATCTTGCCGCCTCCGCCGCCGCCGCTCGCCGTGGTGGTGCTGCTCGAACTCTTGTTGCTACTGCCGCATCCCGCCGCGACGACCACGGCGAGTGCACAGATCACGAGCGCGACCGGCAACGGTCGTCGCGTCAAGTTCTTCAAGGTGCCTCCTTGGCTGAGTGAGGGAGTCGTCAGCGTCGCAGGCCGGGCGGTCGTTTTCAACCGCCTACGAGCGCCCGTGCGAAGTCGTCCGGATCGAACGGCCGCAGGTCGTCCAGGCCCTCGCCGATCCCGATCAGCTTCACCGGCAGCCCGAGCTCGTGGGCGATCGCGATCGCGATGCCGCCCTTGGCCGAGCCGTCGAGCTTCGTCAGCGCGATCCCGGTCACGTCGACCGCCTGGCCGAACAGGCGCGCCTGCTGCAGGCCGTTCTGGCCGGTGGTCGCGTCGACGACGAGCAGGGTCTCGTGCGGCGCCCCGTCGAGCCGCTGGCCGATCACGCGCCGGACCTTGGCGAGCTCCTCCATCAGGTTGGCCTGGGTGTGCAGCCGGCCGGCCGTGTCGACCACGACCACGTCGCGACCGCGCGACTCCGCCGCCGCGATCGCGTCGAAGGCGACCGCCGCCGGGTCGCCGCCGCGCTCGGAGCCGACGAAGTCTGCGTCTGCGCGCCGGGCCCAGATCTCGAGCTGCTCCTCGGCGGCCGCGCGAAAGGTGTCCGCGGCCGCGACCACCACCGTGCGGCCGTGCTCGGCGAGCTTGGCCGACAGCTTGCCGATCGTGGTCGTCTTGCCCGTGCCGTTGACGCCGACGACGAGGATCACGCTCGGCCGCGCCTCGACGGTCAGCCGCGCCGGCTCGCCGAGCATGCGCGCGATCTCTTCCTGCAGGGCCTCGGTCAGCCCGGCGCCCGCGTCCGGGCGCGCCTCGAGCCGCTGCACCAGCTCGGCGGTCGCCGGCACGCCGACGTCGGCGGCGATCAGCGCCTCCTCGAGCCGTTCCCAGGACGCGTCGTCGCCCGCGTCGAAGGCGGCGACGCCGATCTGCTCGGTCAGAGCGCGGCGGCTGCGGCCGAGCGAGTCGCGCAGGCGGCCGAAGAAGCCGGCCCCGTCTTCTTCCCCGCCCGGGCTCGCGTCCTCGTCTCCAAGCAGGTCAGCCCAGCTGCGCGTCATCCCGGGAGCCTAGAGCCAGTCCAGCACGGGGAAGCGAGCGTCGGCGTCGAGGCACGCGGCTGCGAACAGGGCCACGCCGACGCCACCCGTGAAGAGCGAGTAGCGGCCCGGCGCCGCCTCCGCCTGCGCGAGCGCGTGCACGGCGAAGCGCCGCGCCCGCTCGAGCCACCGCTCGTCGCCGGTGCGCTCGAACGTCTTCAGCAGCGCATAGCCGTTCCCGGCCGTGCCGTGGCAGAGGCCCGGGCCTTTTTCCTCGCGATGCGCGCCCGCGCGCCACGTCAACTCGGCGCCGGCGAGCAGCAGCTCCTGGTCGAGGTACCGCGCCGCCGTGGCGACCATCCCGGGCGCACCGTGGCACCACTGCAGGCGGATCCCGCTTCCGCTCGCCGGGGCGAGCGGCCCGCCCTCCGTGGCCGGCCATGTCGCCAGCCCGTCCTCGACGATCGCCTCGCGTTCGAGGATCTCCGCCGTCTCGCGACGGAGCGACTCGCTCCACTCGCTCTCCACCTGCAGCAGCGCGTGCACGTTTCCGACCAGACCGTGGACCGGGCCGAGGAGGCGCGACGGCCTGCCGTAGAGCCGCTGCGTCCAGAGGCCGCCCTCGCGCCGGGACATCAACGCCTGGGCGCTCTCGCGCCAGGCTGCCGCCCACCGCTCCTCGTCGGTCAGCCCGTGCATCGCCTGCGCGATCAGCATCGTGCCCGGAGAGCCCCACATCAGCTCCTCGAAGGCGTTGTCGCGGTTCTCGCGCACGCGCTGGAGCAGCAGGTCGGCCGTCGCCGGCCGCGGATCCTGTCGCCAGGAAACGAGCAGCAGGCCTGCTTCGCCGCCTAGCAGCGAGGACGCGCGCTCCGGCGGAAGCTCGATGTCTGCGGCCGCGAGGTCCGGTGCATCGCGCCAGAGCTCGAGCGTTCGCTCCGCGGCTGCGGCGAGATCGATCCCGGTCTCCGCGTGGCCGTGCCGCGCGAGCGAGTCGAGCGCCCAGATGACGCCGGCTGCGCCGCAATAGAGGTCCTTCAGCGGTGGAGTGGAGCCCCAGGCGTCCCACTCGTTCGCCGGCCAGAGTGTCTCGGCGTCGTAGGCCTCGTCGGTATCGGCGACGAACCTCGCGATCGCGTCGCGGACGCGTGACTCGTCCCAGGCCTCATCGACGAGCGGCTCGAATGAGTTCGGGTCGTAGAGCACTACGCGGCCGGGGCCGCCGCTTCCTCGCGCGGCAGGCGCCGCGAGACGATCTGCGAGACGCCGTCGCCGGCCATCGTCACCCCGTAGAGCACGTCCGCGGCCTCCATCGTCTTCTTCTGGTGCGTGACGACGATGAACTGGGCGCGGTCCGAGTAGGACCGGAGCAGCTCGACGAAACGGCCGATGTTGGCGTCGTCAAGCGCGGCCTCGACTTCGTCCAGCAGGTAGAACGGGCACGGCCGGGCGAGGAAGAGCGCGAACAGGAACGAGATCGCGCCCAGCGCCTTCTCCCCGCCCGAGAGCAGCGAGAGCCGGGTGACGCGCTTGCCGCGGGGCCGCAGCTCGATCTCGACGCCGGCCTCCGCGCCGTCCTCCTCCGGCTCCGTCAGCCGCAGGCGGCCCTCGCCGCCTGGGAAGAGCGTCGAGGCGACCTCGGCGAAGTGCGAGCTGACGGCGGCGAACGTGTCGTCGAAGCGGCGCTCGACCGTCTCTGCGAGTTCCGTGCGAAGCTGCTCGAGCTCCTTCAGGCTGGCCTCGAGGTCGGTGCGCTGGTCGGCCAGCTCGGTCAGCCGCTCCTTCTCGCGCTCGTACTCCTCCTTGGCGAGCGGGTTGACTTGCCCCAGGGTTTCCCTGCGCCGCTCGAGCCGCTCGATCCGCTCCGCGAGCTCGTCGCGGTCGTCGCCCTCGGCCGGCTCGCCCCCGGCCTCCTCCAGCCGACGCCTCGCCTCGCTCGCCTCGGCCTCGAGGCGCGCGCGCTCGACGTCGATCCCGGCGGCTCGCTCGCCTGCCTCCGCGGCGACCCGCCGCACCTCGGCCTCCTCCCCGCTGAGCCGCCGCAGCTCCGCCGCCAGCTCGCCGGCCCGGGTGGCGCCTGCGTCGACCCGGGCGCGCAGCGGTGCCTCGAAGCGCTCGGCGGCGGTCGCCGCCTCGTGCAGCAGCGACCCGAGGCGCTCGGCTTGCGCGACCAGCGGCCCGGTCGGGACGGGCGGAGCCTCGGCCGGCAGCTCGCCGGCGCGGCGCTCGAGCTCCTCGGCCTCGGCGGCCAGCGCACGACGACGGGCATCGAGCTGCAGCAGCACGGCCTCCGCCGTCTCGCCCGCGAACCAGAGCTCGCCGCGCTCCGCGTCGAAGCAGTGGCCCTCGCGCGTGACGAGCACGCCGGCCCCCGCGCGCTCGAGGTCGGCCGGCTCGGCCAGCCAGACGTCGGCGAGCAGCTCGGCGACGCGCTCGCCGCCTGGCCGCGGCCGCACGTGGCTCGAGAGGGGCTCCGCCCCGACCAGCGGCGGGCGGGCGGGCCGCCGCTCCCCACGCGCCGGCACAAGCACGGCGAGATCGCCGAGCCCGGCCCTGCGCGCCCGCTCGACCAGGCCGAGCGCTTCCCCGGCGTCCGCCGCCACCAGCGCCGCGGCCCGCCTGGCCAGCGCCGCAGCGACAGCGCGCTCGTAGCCGGCGTCGACCTCGAGCAGCGACAACGCAAGCCGCTCGCCCTCCTCCGCGAGCGCCCGCGCGGCGGGCGGCAGCCCCTCGCGCTCGGCGAGCGAGTGCTCCAGCGCCGTCAGCCGCTCGCGCGCGAGCCTGGCCCGCTCCTCCAGCGCCTCGCGCTCGGGGTTCACGCGCATTCGCGGGAGCAGCGGCTCCTCGCGCAGCCGGTCGCCGAGCTCACGCGCCGCGTCACGCCGCAGCTCAAGCCGCTCGACGGCGCTCCGCAGCCGGTAGAGCGACGAGGTGGCCCCGTCCCCGCGCCCGGCCGCGGCGGCGAGCTCCTCCTCGACGCGGTTGCGCTCGGCCAGCAGCGCCTCGAGCCGCTCGCCGGTGTGCTTGCGCTCCAGGCCCGCGGCGGCGCGACGCTCCTCGACCTCCGCCAGCCGCTCGTCGATCCCGGCCAGGTCGAGCTCGGCGAGCCGCGCGCGCAGGCTCGCGATCTCCCCGCGCAGCTTCTCCGCCCGCTCGGCAGCGGTCGCCTGCAGGGCAAGCGGCCGCAGCCGCGCCTTCACCTCGGCCTCGAGGTCGCGGGCGCGCTCGACCTGGATCTGGACGCGCGCCAGCTTCAGCTCCGCCCGGTGCCTGCGCCGCTTGAACCTGCCGAGCCCGGCCGCGTCCTCGATCAGCGCGCGCCGCTCCTCCGGCTTCGAGGCGAGGATCTCCTCGACCTTGCCCTGGCTGATCACCGAGCCGTGGCTGCCGCCGAGCCCGACGTCCGCGAGCAGCTCGACCAGGTCTGTGCGGCGGACGGCGGCCCGGTTGATCAGGTACTGGCCCTCGCCGCCGCGGTGCAGCCGGCGCGTGACCGAGACCTCGCTGAAGTCGAGCTCCGGCAGCGCCCCGTCCTCGTTGTCGAACAGCAGCTCGACCTCGCAGAAGTCGGCGGCCGCGTGCCCGGGCGAGCCGGCGAAGAGCACGTCGTCGGGCTTCTCGGCGCGCAGCTCGTGCGGGCTCAGCGAGCCCGAGGCCCAGAGCAGCGCGTCGGCCACGTTCGACTTGCCGGAGCCGTTCGGCCCGACCACGACCGCGACCCCCGGCTCGAGGCGCACCTCGACCGCCTCGGGGAACGACTTGAAGCCGCGCAGCTTGATCGCTCGCAGGTGCACGCGCGCGGGAGGCTAAAGGGCGCGGCGGATGCCGCCGCGCCCTCGCCGATCACTCGGCCTGGGCCATCCCCAGGATCTGCTCGCGCGACATGCTCCCGACCATGTCGGGGTGGTTGCTCTCGATGTGCTGCTCGACGTTCGAGACCAGCTCGTCGTCGCTCTCGCCACGCACGGTCTCGCCGCACGGGCAGTCGACTTTCTGGGCCATGGGGGCCTCCTCGTGGCGGGTGCCTTGCATGCTACGTGCCGGTGAGCCGCTCGAGCGCCTGCCCGGCGGCGGCCTGCTCGGCCGCCTTCTTCGAGCGGCCGGTGCCGACACCGACCTCCTCGCCGTCGATCACCGCGGCGCACCTGAACACGCGGTCATGAGGAGGTCCCTGGACGTCGAGCACGTTGTAGACGACCTGCTTGCCCTGCCGCGCGAGCTCCTCCTGGAGCTCGGTCTTGTGGTCGACGTGGGTCGTCAGTGCGTAGGTGATGCGCCCGTCGAAGGCGGCGACCACGGCCTCACGGATCGGCTCGAACCCGTGCTGCAGGTAGAGCGCCGCCAGCGAGGCCTCGAGCAGCGCGGCGAGCACGTTGCGGTTCTTCGAGAGGCGCTCGAGCTCGTCGCCCGGCGCCTGGGGCTTCCCGCTTTCCGCCAGCCGCTGTCCGAGGCCGAGCTCGCGCGCGACGACCGCACAGCTCGCGCGCGAGACGACGTGGGAGCGGATCTTCGCCATCCGCCCCTCGGAGAAGTCGGGGTAGCGCTCGTACAGCGCGCGGGCGATCGCCAGCTCCAGCACGCTGTCGCCGAGGAACTCGAGCCGCTCGTACGAGGATGCGCGGTCCGGCGCCCAGGAGCTGTGCGTGAAGACGTTCTCCAGCAGCTCGCCCGGCAGATCGTCGACGAGCTCGATGAGCTCGTCGGGACGGCCCCCGGGAGCGCGGCTACTGGTGCGTTGAGACGTAGTCGACGGCTTGCCCGACGGTCTGGATCTTCTGCGCGTCCTCGTCCGAGATCTTGATCCCGAACTGGTCCTCCAGCTCCATGATCAGCTCCACGAGATCGAGCGAGTCGGCGTCGAGATCCTGCTGGAACGAGGCGTCTTCGGTGATCTCGTTCTCGTCGACTCCGAGCTGCTCCGTCAGGACTTCCTTGACCCGCTCGAAGACTTCCTCTCGCGATGCTGCCATTTCACCTCACTTGCCGGGGGGTTCAGAGCGCGCGGATGCTAACACTCTTTCCGGCAGCCGCTGCGCGAGTCTGCCGACGACGTCATGCTCCACGCCCCGCGCGGCGAGCCGGATCGCGTTCGCGATCGCGCGGTGCGAGGAGTTGCCGTGCGCGATCACCGCGAGGCCGCGCAGGCCGAGGAGGTAGGCCCCGCCGTAGGTCTCGGGGTCGAGCCGGTTGCGCATTCCGCGGGCCGCGGGCCGGATCAGCAGCCCGCCGACGCGCCCTCGCCGGCTCGCGGTGATCTCCTCCCGCAGCTCGTCCAGCAGCACCTTGATCGTCCCCTCGAGCAGCTTCAGCGCGACGTTTCCGGTGAAGCCGTCGCAGACGACGACGTCGGCCGTGCCGAGCAGGAGATCGCGGCTCTCGGTGTTGCCGCCGAAACGGAGACCATCGGCCTCCGCCAGGAGCGCGTGCGCCTCCAGCGTCAGCTGGTTGCCTTTCTCTGCCTCCTCACCGATCGAGAGCAGCCGCACCTCGGGTTCGCGGAGCTCGAGCACCTCCTCCGCGAAGACCGCGCCCATGTGCGCGAACTGGAGCAGGTGCTCCGGTCGTGCATCGGCGTTCGCACCCGAATCGATCAGCACCGACGGCCCGTGCTTCGACGGGATGACGACCGCGATCGCGGGCCGCGCGACGCCCTTCAGGCGGCGCAGCTCGACGAAGCACGCCGCCAGCATCGCGCCCGTGTTCCCGGCGGAGACGACCGCCTCGGCCTCGCCCTGGCCGACGGCGCGACAGGCCGCCACGAGCGAGCTGTTCGGCTTGGCCCGCACCGCGTCGGCGGGCTTCTCCTCCATCCCGATGCGATCGGGAGCCTCGACGACCGGCAGCCCGCCCTTGTCCAGCCCCGCGGGCCCGAAGAGGATCGGCTGGATACCGTCCTTTGCAGCCTCCAGCGCACCCGCCACGACCTCGTCCGGCGCGCGGTCTCCGCCCAGCGCGTCGACGGCGATCCGCGTCACGTGACTACGGCGTGGGTGTGCGGAGCGGCTCGATCTCGCGGCCGTCGTACGTCTTGCAGTTCGGGCACATGCGGTGCGGCAGCTTGGGGCGGCCGCACTGCGGGCACGTGTTCACGCGCGGCGCTTCCAGCCGGTGCGTGGCGCGCCGCTTGTCCCGGCGCGACTTGGAGGTTTTCTTCTTCGGGACGGCCATCGGCGGGCGAGTATAGC
>Ga0081540_1002683_pt1 | contig 14475 bp, 7 predicted proteins | sample TabmetS2T1R1_FD_71024 | JGI IMG/M metagenome (GOLD analysis project Ga0081540, IMG submission 71024) | Tabebuia heterophylla rhizosphere microbial communities from the University of Puerto Rico - S2T1R1 | ecosystem: Host-associated > Plants > Roots > Rhizosphere ... | reverse complement strand
CAGACCGCCGCGCTGCCCAGGTCGCTGCGCAGGGACCGGCGCTCGAAGGAGCTGACCGAGCTCCGGTCGCTGGCGGCGACCGCCGCCGGCATGGACCAGGTCGAGCTCGCGGGAGTTCACCGCGTACAGGCGTCGAGCCTGCTGATGGCGGCCGGGACGCTGCTCGGCCTGTGGCTGTTGATCGGTCAGCTCATCGGCTACGAGGACGTCCTCAGCGGGCTGCTCGGCGCGAACTGGTGGTGGATGGCGGCCGCGGTCGTGGTTGGCGTGCTCCCCAACCTCACCGAGGCGGTCGCGTTGTCGGGAGCGGTGGCGGCGCCGCTTCGGTACTGGCCGCTGGTCATGCTGCGCCTCGCGGACGGCTTCTTCGGGCTCGTCGGCGGCACGGTGGCGACGACCGCGGCCGCGGTGCGCTACTTCCAGAAAGCGGGACTCGGCGCCTCGATCGCGGTGAGTTCCGGCGTCCTCTACAGCCTGGCCGGGTTCGCCGACCAGATGCTGCTCTCGGCGATCGCCCTGTGCTTCGCATGGGGGGCCTTCTCCCTCAGCACCGCGCGGACCCCGTCGGGCGGCGACTCCGGCAGCGGTGGCGGTGGCGACGACATCCTCCTGCTGCTGCTCGTCGGTCTCATCGTGGTCGGCGTGACGGTCGGGGTCCTGCTGCTGCGGCCGCGGTTCCGCAGGTCGGTTCTGGTCAAGGTTCGGCCGCAGATGACGATCGTCCGCGACAACCTGCGCGACCTGGCCGGCCAACCCGGCAAGCTGCGCCGCCTGTTCGGCGCGAACATCGCCACGCAGATCCTGTTCGCGGCATGTCTGGGCCTGTGCCTGCACGCCTACGGTGGCAACTCGAGCATCGCCGTCCTGATCCTGGTGAACACCGCGGCGTCGTTGTTCGGCGGGCTGGCGCCGGTTCCCGGCGGGATGGGCGTGATGGAGGGGGCCATCATCACCGGCCCGCTCGCGGCGGGTGTCCCGCAGCAGCAGGCGATCCTGGCGACGTTCTCCTGCCGCCTGATCACCGCCTACCTGCCGCCGGTCTGGGGTTGGGGCGCGCTGGTGTGGCTCCGCCGCCACGACCACCTCTGACGTGCCGCTACGTCGAGCGTCACTGACGCTTCGGGCGCATCGAGGCAACGGCGTCCCTCCATCAGCAGACCGTCTTCCTGCCACATGCACGCGGCGCTCGCGTGGAGGTCCTGCGCCTGCGCGACGAGGTGTCGACCCGATCCGCATCGGCTCTTGTCGACGCAGATGGCCGCCACCGCCGCCCTCGACCGGTCCAGCCCTGTCCGCCTTGGCCGCTGGGCGCCTCCCGCCTAACCGGCCAGAGAGCTGATCGCGTCACCGATGAGCTTGGCGCCGATGACGAGGCACAGGACGCTCATGATGACGGCGTTGTGCTGACTCATCCAGTCCTTCAACCCGGCGAGCAGCGTCTCCGAGCGATCGCCCATCGCGAAGTAGATCCCGACGGGGATGCCGACGCCAAGGGTGCCGATGAGGGCGAAGACCAGGTAGGCGATGGCCTGCTGCCCGCCGGGGATGCCAGTCCCGGCGATCGCTGCGGCACCGCCGACCGCGAGCAGCAGGTTCTTGGGGTTCGCGCCGGACAGGACCGCGGCCAGGCCGAGCGCGGCGGCAGGCTTCGTCTGGTCGATCGTGGCCATCCACTTCGGCGTCTGCGCCTGCTCCTCGCCGTGCGGCCTGCCGCGGAACTGCCGCGCCGCGACCAGCAGCAGCAGGACGCCGAGCGCGATCTCGACCCAGCTCACCCATACCGCCGGGGATCCCGACGTGCTGGCGCCGCCCGCGCCCGCCAGGGCAAGGGCGATGGCCCCGACGACACCCAGGCCGAGGAGCCAGCCCAGAACGAAGACCGGCCCGTTGACCTTGGCCCGGCGGCTGGTGAGCATGAGCACCACGGCGATGATCGGAACCGGGCTCAGGGCGATCCCGACTGCCAGCGGCAGCGATCCTCCGATGGCTTTACCCATCACCCCTCCTGGCTGCGGGTCGTCGCGGGGGCTCTCGTGAGCCGGCTAGGGCGGCGACGAGTCCGCGAAGACGGTGCCCCAGTCGGTCCGGATGCTGACCATCGTCCAGCCTTCGGTACGGGCCAGTTCCAGCGACTTCTCGGCACCCGCGGTGTAGGCGAACTCGCGTTCGTCGTCGTCGTGGACGATCAGCAGCTGGAGACCAGGTCCTGACTGACCGCGTGCGTACTGGAGCATCGGGATGTCGCCATTGGAATTTCCACCGGCCAGGATGGGCTGCCGGCCGATTCGGCTCCAGATTCGTACCGGTTTCATGGGGCCGTCGTCGAACACGTCCATCTCGGCCGCGTAGACGAGGGTGCCCGCGCTGCCGTCGTCCTGGTAGCGGAGGCCGGTGGAGCTGCCGATGACGCGCTCCGGCGGGATGCCGTAGATCGGCCCCGTCACGGGCCGCATGAAGTCTCGATCACCTCCCGAAGCGATGTAGACCGTGAAACCGTTGGCCTCGAGGTAGCGCAGCAGTTCCACCATGGGCAGATAGCCGCAGTCGCGGAGTCGGCGACCGAGCGTGGGATGCTGCCGGTTGCGAAGGAACTCGTCGGCCAGCGCCGCGTAGTCCCCGACGGTCATCCCGGCGAATGCCTGCAGGATGCCGTTCATCAAGACCTTCACGTCGGTGTCGTCGCCGTGGTAGTGCTTGGTGATGACGTTGCTCAGCCATGCGTAATCCTTGTCATGGGCAGCCTTCCACGGCTGTCGATCGCGCAGCGACGCATCGTGTTCGGCCATCTCGTCGAGCCGCTGCAGGATGAAGCCGAGCTCGACCGGCATCGGCTTCTCGCACCACAGCGTGCCGTCGTTGTCGAACACCGCGATCCGTTCGGCCGGCGGGACGTAGTGCGGGCCGCCCTCCTGGCTCACCCGTTCCACGAACTCGACGATCGCCCGCCGTGTCGATGTGTCGCGCCAAGACGCCAGAATCTCGGCCGGCGACCGAACGTCAGCTTCATGCATCCTGGCCTCCTCACATGTCGGGGGCGCCCAGCGCTCCTGGCGGCTCCCTCGGCTGCTCGAACCGCGTCGGATCCCGCCCAGGCTCGCGGACATCGACATTGAGCGGTCATCGGAAGCGCTCCGGAACGACGTCCTCCTAAACCGCGCCATACGCTCGGGCGGGCTCTCGTGCGGAAATGACTACCGGTAGGCGCCGGTATGCCTCGGCGCCACACCGCGCCGTCAGCCTCGACCGAGCAGCGCCGCGAGGACCTCATCCTTTTCGGATGAGAAACCGTCAGGAGGTGCATCCGATCAGGCCTCACATCGCCCGACAGCGTCCTGACCACAGCATCCGGAGAGTCGCACACCCACACGCGAGTGCGCAATCCGCCTGACGAGCACGGGCCGGGCGCGGCGAGTGCGATCACGTCGACCCAGGTTGAACGCCGTCCCCGTCAAGGACAGGAATGGCCACCCTGCAGACCGTGCTCGACGAACTCTCGGGCGCGCGGCTGGGCATCAAGACCGGCTGATCCTGAGCCGGTGTTGCCGGCGCAGGTGCTGACGAGCCCAGATCCATCACCTGGTCTCGACCCTTCCGGCGGCGTAGGCGCCGGCGTGTCGATCGCCGCGAAGATCCCTGGCGCCACCACCGAGGTTGCCCGGTCCGCCAGCCCGGCCTCGGCGACGCAGCGACGCGCAAGGCAGCTCGGCTCCCCAGGCCGTCGAGCACGCCGGCTCCCCCGAGCGCGGTAACCGCCTCATCCTCCCTGGGTGATCCCGCCGTCTTCTGTCGACGTCAGACTGAGGCATCGGCAACGTCCGTTCCAGAACGTGAGGCGGGGACAGCACATGGGCAAGACCTTCAAGGGCGTTGTCAACTTCGACATCACGAAATCGGTCCCTGACTGGGAGCCCTACGCGCAGCCGGTCGCCCCCGACGGGTCCCCGAACATCCTGTACATCGTGCTCGACGACGTCGGCTTCTCGGCAATGCAGCCGTACGGCGGGATGATCGAGACGCCCAACATCAACAGGATCGCCGAGAACGGGCTAGTCTACACCAACTTCCACACCACCGCGCTGTGCTCCCCCACGAGGTCCTGCCTGCTCAACGGCCGGAACCACACGACCAACAGCATGGCGAGCATCACCGAGGCCGCTGCGGGGTTCCCCAACTCGAGCGGGCATATCCCGTTCGAGTGCGGCAACCTCGCCGAGGTGCTCGGGCAGGAGGGCTGGAACGCCTTCATGGTGGGCAAGTGGCACCTGACTCCAGAGGACGAGATGAACCTGGCGTCGACGAAGCGCCAGTGGCCGCTGGGTCGCGGGTTCGAGCGCTTCTACGGGTTCCTGGGCGCTGAGACCAACCAGTGGTACCCGGACCTGGTCCACGACAACCACCCTGTCGAGCAGCCAGCCACACCTGAGGATGGGTACCACTTCAGCGTCGATATCACCGACCATGCGCTCAGCTTCATCCGCGACGCCAAGGCGGTAGCGCCGGACAAGCCGTTCTTCCTCTACTACTGCCCAGGCGCCTGTCACGCGCCGCACCACGCGCCGACGAAGTGGTCGGACCGGTACAAGGGCAAGTTCGACATGGGCTACGAGGCGTACCGTGAGCAGGTCTTCCAGCGGCAGCTGGCCATGGGTGTCATCCCGGAGCAGGCGGAGCTCTCGCCGATCAACCCCTACATCGACAGCATCAGCGTGGACGGCAAGGGATGGCCTGAGCTCGACACCGTCCGCCCGTGGGGGTCCCTGAGCGACGACGAGAAGCGCATGTTCGCACGCATGGCGGAAGTGTATGCCGGGTTCCTGAGCCACATTGATGACCAGATCGGCCGGCTGCTGGACTACCTCGAGCAGAGTGGCCAGCTCGACAACACGATGATCGTGCTGGTGTCGGACAACGGCGCCTCGGGCGAGGGCGGTCCCAACGGGTCGGTGAACGAGAACAAGATCTTCAACGGACTCCCCGACAGGATCGAGGACAACCTGAGCTTCATCGACGTGCTCGGGACCCCGTTGACCTACAACCACTACCCCACCGGCTGGGCGTGCGCGTTCAACACCCCGTTCAAGCTGTGGAAGCGTTACGCCAACTGGGAGGGCGGTACGGCTGACCCGATGATCGTCTCTTGGCCCCAGAGTATCTCCGGCCGGGGGATCCGCCCCCAGTACACGCACGCGATCGACATCGTGCCGACCATCTACGCATGCCTGAAGATGGAGCCGCCGGGAACACTCAACGGCTACACCCAGCACCCGCTGGAGGGGGTGAGCTTTGCGGGATCGTTCGACGATGCCGCGGCGCAGACGGGCAAGCAGACACAGTTCTACTCGATGGGCGGCACGCGGGCGATCTGGCACGAGGGCTGGAAGGCCGCGGCGATCTCTCCGTCGGCGCCGGATGCCTGGGCCGAGTATGCGAGCCAGGTGTGGGAGCTGTACGACACCAGGACCGACCCCACCGAGTGCCATGACGTCGCTGGCGAGCACCCCGAGGTGTTGCAGGAGCTCATCGCCCTCTGGTGGGTCGAGGCCGGGCGCTACAACGCCCTCCCTCTCGAGAACCGCGGCGTCGTGGAGATCCTGGCGACCGAGCGCCCGCAGATCGCCAAGCCGCGCAGCCGCTACGTCTACTACCCGGGGACGGCGGAGGTGCCGGAGTCCGTCGCGCCGAACCTCCGCAACCGGTCGTACACGATCGCGGTCGACGTGGACATCGATTCGGCCGACGCGAGGGGTGTGCTGTTCTCACACGGAGCCCGGTTCGGCGGGCATGCGCTCTACCTCAAAGACGGTCGACTGAAATACGTCTACAACTTCGTCGGAATGTTCGAGCAGATTGTGGAGGCGACCGTGCCGATCACGACAGGACATCACGTCTTCTCGGCCTCCTTCGAGCGGGAGGGAGACACGATGCCCGCAGAGGGCACGCTGACCCTGCACATCGGGGACGAGAAGGTGGGCGAAGGCCGGATCAAGACCCAGCCCGGCAAGTTCTCCATCGCCGGCGAGGGCCTCAACATCGGCAAGGACACCGCCGAGCCGGTCACCGACGACTACGCCGGCGACCCGCCTTGGCCGTTCACTGGCGGGACGATCGAGCGGGCCGTTATCGACGTCAGCGGACAGCCTTTCGTGGACCTGGCCCAAGAGGCGAAGATGGCCTTCGCCAGGGACTGATGACGATCGGAGAACCGACTCGACATGGCTGAGCAGGGGGCCGCGGCGGCCACGACCACGATGGTGACCGTCGCGGGCGGGGATTTCCAGATGGGCTCGGCGTCGTTCTACTCCGATGAGGCACCGGTCCACCAACGCGCGGTCGAGCCCTTTGAGATCGATCTGCACCCGGTGACCAACCGCCAGTTCGCGGAGTTCGTCGACGCCACCGGCTACGTGACCACGGCCGAGCGGCCGCTGGACCCGGCCGAGTTCCCCGAGGCCGATCCCGCCGACCTGGTCCCTGGCGGGCTCGTCTTCACCGGAACCCGTCACCCCGTCGACCTCTCGGACTGGCGGCAATGGTGGAAATGGGGTCGTGGGGCCAACTGGCGCGCGCCCTACGGGTCGGGCTCGGGGATCAGTGGGCGTCAGGACCACCCGGTTGTCCAGGTGAGCTTCGAGGACGCCACCACGTATGCCGCGTGGGCCGGTAAGCGCCTGCTCACCGAGGCTGAATGGGAGTTCGCGGCTCGCGGTGGGCTGGACGGCTTCGACTATGCCTGGGGCGAGGAAGCCCGGCCGGGCGGCCAGCTGATGGCCAACACGTGGCAAGGCCGGTTCCCGTACCTCAACACCGGAGCAAACGGATGGGTGGGCACGTCGCCGGTGATGTCTTTCCCGCCCAACGGCTTCGGCCTCTATGACTGCATCGGCAACGTGTGGGAGTGGACGAGCAGCTACTACGGCGCCCGCCAGGAGCCCCCGGCAGCCTGCTGCGGACCACAGCACCGCAGCAGTGAGACCGAGGCGAGCCCCGAGCCGGGGTCACATCGGCCGCGACGAGTGATCAAGGGCGGTTCTCACCTCTGCGCCCCGGAGTACTGCCTGCGCTACCGCCCCGCGGCCCGCTCGCCCGAGACCGAGGACACATCAACCACCCACATCGGGTTCCGCTGCGCCCGCAGCGTCTAATACTCCAGCGACACTTCGTGATCACCCATGTTGGTCTTGGCGCCGGCCCACCTGGGCAGGGCAGGTCAGGACGACAACGCGACGTCCTTCGCTGTTCGGGTGCCGCCTCCGACAGGGGCGAGCTGCCGACGGCTTGTCCTGAGTGGAGACCGACGGGACTCGTGACGCGACTCGTGACGCGAACTCCTGGCCCCTCGGGTGATCTGAGCAGGTTCAGCGTGATCGGTTGATACCGGAGTCGCAGGTAGAAGCTCCAGCCGCCCCGGTCGGGCATCCTCATAATCCGTCGGTCGTGGGTTCGAGCCCCACCCGCCCCACCTCTGAGCTGCGAAAACGCATGATCGAGAACGTCATGATCCGTGATCGTGGTGCGCGCCGTGGACGCCATGATCCAGCCCGAGCGGAACGAGGTCGATCGAAGGACCGCGGAGCGGGGTTCTTGAGGGTGAAGGGTCTACGCCGGCTCCGATGTGGCGTCGGGGCGACCCGGCACTAGCTCGACGAGGTGGCGTCGGCGGGCGCGGTGCGGCAGCGGACGCCGAGAAGGTCAAGACGCGGCCGCTTCACGAGGTCGATGAGCGGCGTAATCCCAGGACCCGCGCGACGGTCAATCAGCTGCTCGACCGGTACCTCGTGACGCTCGACGTCGAGCCGACCACGGGCACTCGGTACGAGGGATCATTCGCGTCCACTTGCGGCCGGCACTGGGGCCGCTGCCGCTGAGCAAGCTCAACGGCGACATCCTCGACCGGTTCTTCGGTCGCTGCGTCGGTGCCGGGAGCGGTGCAGCGGGCGTGCTCGGGACGTGAAGCACGGACGAAGCGCGAGCACGAGTGCGACGAGCAGCGCTTGGTCGTCCCGTGCCGACCGTTGTCGGTGTCGTCCGTGCATCAGACGGAGGGGGTGCTCAAGGTGGCGTTCCAGGGCGCGGTGCGGTGGGGGTGGATCGGCCGCCACCCGCTCGATGCGGCGCATCCGCCTCCGCTGCCCTCAAGTAACTCCTCACCGCCATCACCAGCCGCGCGGGGCCGGGCGCAGCGCGCCCGGCCCCGCGCTGTCGGTGCCGGCTGCCAGGATCGCGGCATGACCTCATCCGGCCCCACCCCTGACAGCGTCGAATCCGCGCTCCGCACGCTTGAGACGGAGAGCGGAGGCATCAACGCGCTCGCCGCCGCGCTCCGCGGCCCGCTGGGCCCGACCTTCGCCAAGGCGGTCGACCTGATCCGCAACGCCAAGGGCCGCGTCATCGTCACCGGGCTCGGCAAGTCCGGCCACATGGCGCGCAAGATCGCGGCGACCCTGGCCTCGACCGGCACGCCCGCCTTCTTTGTCCACACCGCGGAAGCCGCCCATGGCGACCTCGGCATGATCACCACCGACGACGTCATCATGGCGCTGTCCTGGTCCGGCGAGCAGCCGGAGATGAAGACGCTGGTGAATTATTCGGCGCGCTTTGCAATTCCCATGATCGCGGTGACGTCGAACGCTTCGTCCTCGCTGGGCCAGGCCGCCGACATCGTGATCGAGCTGCCGAAGGCGCGCGAGGCCTGCCCGCACAATCTGGCGCCGACCACCTCGACAATGATGCAGGTCGCGATCGGCGACGCGATCGCGATCGCGCTGCTCGAGGGGCGCGGCTTCACCGCGCTGGAGTTCGCGCATTTCCACCCCGGCGGCAAGCTGGGCGCGATGCTGAAATTCGTCCGCGACTACATGCGCACCGGCGCGGAGATTCCGGTCAAGCCTGAAGGCACCAAGATGTCGGATGCGGTGGTCGAGATGTCGGCCAAGGGCCTCGGCTGCGTCTGCATCGTCGATGAAGCCGGCGGCATTGCGGGCATCATTACCGACGGCGATCTGCGCCGCCACATGCGACCCGATCTGCTGACGGCGTCGGTCGAGGAGATCATGACCAGGCAGCCCAAGACCGTGCCGCCCTCGATGCTGGCAACCGAAATGATCGAGGTGCTGAACACCGGCAAGATCACGACGCTGGTCGTGACCGAGGCCGACAAGGTGGTCGGCATCGTGCATCTGCACGACCTCTTGCGCGCCGGCGTGGCGTAGTCCTCGCGCCGTCGTGCCCGGGACAAGCCCGGGCACACCGGCTCACAGCGTCTTCAGATACTCGATCAGCTCGTAGCGCTCGTCGTCGTCCTTGAACATGCGGCCGATCACGCCGTCGCGTCTCGGCTCGCCGTCCTTGAGCTCGAACGAATGGCCGAGCACGCTGTTGCCCTGGACCGGCTTGCCGTCCGATCCGGTCATCGAGAATTGCGTTTCACCCGTCTTGCAGCGCTCGTCGGCGGTGACGGCGAAGCCGACGGTCACGGGATCATAGTCGCGGCGGCCCATGCAGAATTTGGTCGGGCGTTCGTTCTGCGGCTTCAGCATCCAGTACAGCGAAGGCACCGAACCGTTGTGCAAATAGGGCGCCGTCGCCCAGATGCCGTTCAGCGGCCGCGCGCGATAGCGCGCTCCCCCCACCGGATTGAGGCAGTTCTTGCGCGCGAGATTCCACAGCTTCGCACGATCCGCGTCCGACAGCTTCTCGTCGTCCATCCATTTGCGGGCGACGAGATCCACCACCGTCATCAGGCCGAGCGCATAGACCATCTCGTTGGGCGAGGCGCTCGCGGTCGGGACATCGCATTGCCACCATGTCTGCAGGTCGGCCGTATTCACCTTCAGGAAGCCGGGAACATCGATGATCCTGTTGCTGAGCACGAGCGTCTGCTCGGGGTCGGTGTTGATCTCCTTGAGGGGAATCGTGACCGCGTTCAGCACCTTGCTGTCTCCGCTCGGCTCCCAGCGTCCTGACGACCAGAACGCCGGGCTGTCGACCGCCGGCAGATGGCATCCGGAACACATCTCGGCGTAGATCTTGCGGCCCTTCTCGGCCTTGTCCCTGTCGATCCTCCAGGCGTCGCCGAGGATTTGCGAGGGCCATTTCGGCGACAGCAGGCCGCCGAATCTCGGACCGGTGGCGGGATCGGGCGACTTGAAGGGATCGGGACCCCTCAGCATGTCCTCGATCCAGCCGAGCGTGTTGACGTGAACCGAGGACCGCCAAATCCTGTCGCCCGGATAAGCGTCGGACAGGTTGAGCAGCGCCGTCACGCCGAGCGCTTCGCCGGCGTTGCGGATCAGCGGCTGCTCGATCGAGGCGTCGTATTGCGCGAACTTGAACCACGGTACGGTCCAGATCGGGGGATAGCTCACCGGCGCGTCCTGGGCGTGCAGGTTCTTCTCGAATCCCTTGACCCCGCTCAGCGCGAAATCCTGCGAGAAGACCTGGTTGCCGATGCGATTGAGGGCGTCGAGGCGGCCGAACCCTTCCTCGGTGTCCTTCTGCTGCCTGCCGTCCCAGGTCTTCTTGCCTGCGATCGTCTCGTTGTATTTTTCCTGCCAACCGATCAGGAACTTGCCGATCGCGCTGAGCTTCTGCTTGAGCGCGTCGCGATCCGCCTTGCCGGCGTCGGCGCCGAGCACGCGATCGGCGAAGCGGTCGAAGCGGAACGGGACGTACAGCGTGTAGGCGATCGACAGGCCAGTGGCGAGCTCGAGCTTCTTCAAGTCGGTCATGGCCGGGCCGCCGTCGAAGCGGACGTCGATGCCCTGGTAATGGATCTGGCCGGTGTGGCAGGCGGCGCAGGTCAGCCCGATCTTGTCCTCCTCGCGTCGGCCACTCGCGGGATCGACGACGCCGGTCATCCGTGCGAAGCCGACCGGCAGGCCGTCGACGTTCTCGGCCGGGGTCCATCTCGTCGACCAGTCCGGCGCCTGCGTCGTGTCATAGACATTGGCGTAGCCGAAGCGGCGCAGCGTCGTCGCGTCGGTCTGGACCGACTGCGGGCTCGGGATGAAGCCGAAGCTTTCGAGATAGGCGCTGTCCTTCATCATCCCCGGCTTCGAGAACAGCCGCAGGCGCGGCTGCTCCAGCGCCACGAACCACTCATAGGGCACCGGGAAGGTCGCAGTGCCCTGGCTCGCATGGTGAAACCAGTGCCGGTCCTTCAGCGACCAGTTTTGCTCCAGCCAGAACGCGGCCTTGGTGTCGGGCACCGCGGGCAGGGGCGGCGGCAGCAGTTGCGCCAGGATTCCCTTCTGCGGCAGCATGGCGCGAACCTGGTTGGGGAATTCGGCGACCGCAACGAGCGCGAGGAGAGCGCCGGCGAGGAAGAGCCCCACGATCCCGAGAGCCCAGCGAAACCTGAGTGCGCAGGCCGACAGCAGCGGCTGTGACACGATCCGCTGGGTGATCCTGTCGGGGAATTTGCGCTCGTTGAACAGCGTGCGCACGTCGGCCACGCTGAGATAGAGCTCCGTCTTCTTGCCTTCGACCTTGCCCTTGCCCATGATCTTCAGCAGGACGGGCCATTCGAACTGCATCAGCACCGGGTAGTACCAGCGCGCAGCGCTGCCGGCGCGCTTGAGATTGTCGTGCATGAAGGTCTTGATTTCCGCGGCGTTGAGGCCGGGCTCGCTGACGCCGGTGTTCGGATCGGTGTAGGGCCGGCCGAAGCTCTGGAGACGCGCGATCTCGTCCTCGTTGACCTTGCCGTCGACGCCGAGAATGCGTGAGCCGGCGCCCAGCTTGTCCAGCGGGCCGCCGCGCAGCGCGTCGAGCTGCGGGCCGGACCAGATGCTCTTCAGGATGTGACTGAAGCCGTTGGCGATCGTCGCGACGCCGCGGACCTGGATGCGGGCCCAGATCTTCTTCAGTCCGGTCTCGCCGCTCGCATTCGCGATGGTCTGCGACAGCGTGTTGAGCGGGACGGTCCCGCCGTCGACAAAACCTTCGCCGACGAGGCCGCGCAGGAACGGGCAGGGATTGTCCGGCGAGACTGGGATCGAGGGGTCGAAGGGCGGCTTCGAGGCGGGATCGTGCATGGCCCAAATCCTGAAAACGGCGAATCGTGAAATGACGCGCCGATAAAGCGTGAAAAGTCCTAACAAACCGGCAGCACACTATACTACTTCAGCGTGTGGCGAAGTGTGTCCGAATTCACTGTCGTGTCAACACGGGCAGGCGCGAGGTCGGGGAAAACCCTGAAGGGATCGCAGACGGCCGACGCCTGCCTTTCAGGACTCGGCGGCGCGTTTGACGTCGCTCTGGACCAGAGTCAGCTTGCCGAGCGGCACGCCCGCATTCAGGAGCCCCTCGCGGTAATGGGCGAGGTCCTCGGGCCGTTTCCAGTGGAAATTGCGCAGGTGCCGGTCGACATTCAGGGTCGGGTAATTGGTCATCAGCACGGTGGTGGCTTCCGCCGCCTCATCGTCCCGGCGCAACTGTGCCAGCGCCGCGGCGCGGATGGCCAACGCCTGCATGTGGTTCGGGTTGATGTAGAGCTGCTCGCGGGCCCATGACAGCGTCGCGTCGTATTGTCTCAACAGATAATGGCTGAAGGCGTTCAGCGCGGCCCATTGATAGCGCGGGTCGCTGTTGTCGCGTTGGGCGGCCATCGAGAACAGCTCGATCGCCTCGCGGTGCTCGCCGATGACGAAATGGCAGATGCCGAGCACGCCGCGCGCGCCCATGTCGTAGGGATTGAGCGCGACCGCGCGCTTGGCGGCGTCCATCGCGGCCTCGTAATGGCCTTCCATCGCATGCGCCCAGGACAGGATCGAGAACGCAAAGGATGAGCGCGGGTCGAGCCGGACGCTGGTCTCGGCGTGGTTCATCGCCTCGGCCCACATCTCGCGCGTGCCCTTGACCCAGCCGAACTGGATGCTCTGGATCTGGATCGTGGCGAGATAGGCGTGCGCGATCGACAGTTTGGGATCGAGCCTGATGGCCTCCCGGAACAGCTCGACGGCGGTGGCAAGATCCTCCTTGGTCTGCCGGTAGTAATGCGACAGCCCCTTGAGGAAGCGGTCCCAGGCGGTGACGTCGGTGGAGGGCCGCGCCGGCGCCGAGGCTTCCGCGCGGACGATCTCGGTGGCGATGGCGGCGGACAGATTGGTGGTGATCTCGTCCTGCATCGCGAACAGGTCGCCGATGTCGCGGTCGTAGCGGCCGGTCCAGAGCTGCTCGCCGGTCTCCGGCGCGATCAGCTCGGCGGTGACGCGGATCTTTGCGCCGGCACGCCGCACCGAGCCCTGGATCAGATAGGTGGCGTCGATCTCGCGCGCGATCAGGCGGGTCGAGACATTGTTGCCCTTGAAGGCGAAGGTCGAGTTGCGGCTCAGCACGCGATAGAACGATTGCAGCGCCAGCGCGTGGATCAGATCCTCGGTCAGGCCGTCGGAGAAATACTCGTCCTGGGCGTCGCTGAGATTGGCGAAGGGCAGCACGCCGACGATCGCGGTGCGGTACTGCTGCGACAGCACGGACGCCTCCCGCAGCTCGGGGACGAGCGCCGGTGCGTTCTCGGGCGTCCAGGTGAAGACCCCGACCGAGTCCTTGATGTTCTTGAAGCGATGATTGCCGGCATCGGTCAGCGGCACCTGGAGATGCTTGCTCGCCTCTCTGTAGGCCTTGGCCGAGATCGCGAAGCCGCCGGGGCTCGCCACCGCTTCGAGGCGAACGGCGATGTTGACGTCGTCGCCGAAGACCTCGTCCTCGTCGGCGATGACATCACCCATGTGGATGCCGAGCCGGAATTGCATGGCGCGGTCGGCCGGCAGATGGTGGTTGCGCTCCGCCATCAGCGTCTGCATCGCGATCGCCGCCTCGGTGGCGCCGACGATCGAGGCGAACTCCAGCAAAAAGCCGTCGCCGGTGTTCTTCACCACCCGGCCGCCGTGATTGAGGATGATCGGATGAATCGCGCTGCGATGGGCCTTGAAGGCGGCATGGGTGCCGGCCTCGTCGCTGCCCATCATGCGCGAATAGCCGGCGACATCGGCGCAGACGATGGCGGCCAGACGTCTTTCCATATCCTCGGAGCTCCAAGGGAGCGGGACCGGCCACGGCGTGGCAGTCGCCTCGAATCCCGCATTTCAAGAACCCTGCCTTTATAGAACAGATGCGGCCGAGCGAAAGTATGATCCGCATTGCAAATTCGCGGTAAATTTGACGCATCCTGGTGGTGGACGCCGGCGCGCGAACCGACTAAGCCCACCCTTTGCGACAGGCGGTCGGGCGGGGCACCTCACATGCTGGGCATTCACGAGATCTGGCTGTTCATCCTGTCGGGCATATTGCTCAACATCACGCCGGGGCCGGACACCGTCTATGTGATCGGACGCAGCATGCAGATGGGCTGGCGGGGCGGCGCCGCGGCCGCGCTCGGCATCAGTTTTGGCTGCTTTTTCCACGTCGCGGGCGCGGCAATCGGCCTTTCGGCGCTGCTGATGGCCTCATCGACCGCCTTCTCGATCCTGAAGC
>Ga0081540_1002682_pt1 | contig 14479 bp, 14 predicted proteins | sample TabmetS2T1R1_FD_71024 | JGI IMG/M metagenome (GOLD analysis project Ga0081540, IMG submission 71024) | Tabebuia heterophylla rhizosphere microbial communities from the University of Puerto Rico - S2T1R1 | ecosystem: Host-associated > Plants > Roots > Rhizosphere ... | reverse complement strand
ACAACATCGGCGCCGCTGTGTGGCTCCACGCATAGGCCGCCGCCTTGATGCGGTCCATGCCCTCTTCCATTTTCACCACCATCACCTCGATGGCGATGATGGCGTCGTCGACGAGAAGACCAAGCGCCAGGATGAGGGCGCCGAGCGTAATGCGGTCGAAGAACCGACCGGTCTCCAGCATGATAAGGAACACGACGGCGAGCGTCAAAGGCACGGCTGCCGCGACGACGATGCCGACGCGCCAGCCGAGGCTGAGCAGGCTCACCAGCAGCACCACACCCAGCGCCATCGCAAACTTCATCATGAATTCGTCGACCGCCGAGGTGATGTTGACGGCCTGGTCGCTGACCTTGGCCAGGGTCATCCCGAGTGGCAGTGTCCGAGCGATAGCTGCGGACCTCTCCTCCAGCGCCTTGCCGAGCGCCAGACCATTCCAGCCCTCCTGCATGACCGCCGCGAGCATGATTGTGGGCTCACCCTGGTGTCGGATGATGTAGGTCGGAGGATCTTCATAACCGCGGCGAACGTCGGCGATATCGGAGAGTTTCAGCGTGCGGCCCGCAGCGACAATCGGCGTGTCGGCGATCGCCTGGACGCTGTCATAAGCGCCGTCGACCCGGATGAAGACCTGCGGCCCCTTGGTGTCGATCGAGCCTGCCGGTGTCACGGTGTTCTGCCGCTGCAAGGCGGCAACGATATCCTGTGCCGATACGCCGAGGGTCGTCAGCTTGGCATAGGAAAACTCGACGAAGATCTGTTCGGGACGCTCGCCGAGAATGTTGATCTTCTTGACGCCGGGCACGTGCAGAAGGTCCTGACGGATGGTCTCGGCTTGCCTTGCGAGCTCACGCATCGGCATTCCCTTGGCCTTGAGGGCGTAAAGGGCGAAGCTGACGTCCGAATATTCGTCGTTGACGAAGGGGCCGAGCACGCCAGAGGGCAGCTTGCGGGCTTCATCTCCGAGCTTCTTGCGAGCCTGATAGAATTCCTCCTGCACGCTCGATGGCGGCGTGCTGTCCTTGAGCGTCACCGTCATGTACGCATAACCGGGTCGCGTGGTTGTCTCCACCCGGTCGTACCAGGTCAGTTCCTGAATCCGCTTCTCCAGGGGTTCGGCAACCTGGTCCTGCATCTCGCGTGCCGTCGCGCCGGGCCATACGGTGGTGACCGTCAGGGTCTTGATGGTGAAGGACGGGTCCTCGGCCCGCCCGAGCATGAAGAAGGCATAGGCGCCTGCAGCCGCGAGCAGGAGGATGAAGAACAGGGTTACGGCCCGCTCGCGAACGGCGACCGCGGAAAGATTGAAGCTCATCAGTTGCTCCTGGATTCCGAGGCGGTCTTGACGCGAGCGCCCTCGTGCAGGAGATGAGCGCCCAGGGAAACAATCTGGTCACCAGTATTTGATCCGGAGATGACGGCCGTTTCGCTGGTCACTCGCAGAAGCTTGACGGGCTGCAAGCGGACCGTCGAGGTAGCGCTGTCGAAAACCCAAACGCCTGTCGTTCTGCCGTCATCGAGCACGGCTCCCAGCGGCACCTGGACTTCCGGCTGATTATCCTGGCTTGCAAGCCGAATGGTGACCGTTGCGCCGAGCGGTGCCGCCGCGGCGTCGCCATCGAGCACATAGCGGGCCTCATAGGTGCGGGTCTGGGGATCGGCGGAATCCGACAACTGCCGAAGATGTGCGGCATAGCGGCGACCATCGCTGCCATACAAACTTGCATCGGCGAGCGAGCCAATCGCCGGCCGGATCGTTTCGGGAAGCGCGACTACAGCTTCGCGAGGACCGGACTGCGCAAGCCGAACGACCGGCTGGCCGGCGGAGACCACTTGGCCGGGCTCGCCGAGTGTTTGGGTGACCGTTCCGTCCGCATCCGCCACCAGGACGGAATAGGTCGCCTGGTTCTCCGCGACCCCTGCTTCGGCTTCGGCCGCCGCGAGTTGCGCTTTGGCGGTGTCCGACGCGGCCTTCGCCTGTTCATAGCGCTGTTTGGAAGTCCATCCGTCGCTCACCAGATTGGCGTAGCGCCGCTCGTCGGCGTCGGTCTGAACGACAACTGCACGCGCGGCGGCGACGGCGTTGCGCTTCGCTGCGACCGCCAGACGGAGATCGGTTTCGTCGATCCGCATCAACGGCTGGCCGGATCGGACCTGCTCACCGACATTTACCAGGCGTTCGACGATCTTCCCGGCGACGCGAAAGCCGAGATTGCTTTCCACTCTGGCGCCGATGGTCCCGGTGAAACCGCGTTCAGATCCGCCGACGCGCGCGGCCGTCACCAGACGGACCGTCGGGGGCTCCTGCCTCGGGTCGCTGACCGCGGAGGCTTCATGGGCGGGAATCGCGAGAGCCACGAAGGTCGCCACCCCCGCCGGCACCAAAATACCAGCTAACACCGCAATACCCCTCTTCATGGCCCGTCTCCTATGGACTTTAGATTTCATGTAACTTCTATAATCCGTTTAGATGTCGATCGCAATCTATTTTTGAATGCTAACGGGAACGTGATCCATGCCCGTTGGTCCAAACGCTGCAAATCCGGGCTTAGGGGTTGATAGATTGCGTTCGAACTCTATATCGAGTATAGAAGTCGAACGAAATCCAAATGGAGATCCACGATGCGAGTGAGTCGCACCCAGGCGGCCGAGAACCGCCAAACCGTGATCAATGTGGCAAGTCGCCTCTTCAGGGAGCGCGGCTTTGATGGCATCGGGCTCAAGGATCTGATGGAGGGGGCCGGGCTAACCCAAGGCGCCTTCTACAAGCAGTTCGAGTCCAAGGAGGATTTGGCGGCACAGGCGTCCAGACGCGCATTGGAGAGCGCCTCCCAACGCTGGTCGACCGCGATCGCGGAGAATCCTGATGATCCGCTTGGCGCGGTGATCGCGTTCTACCTGAGTGCGGGCCATCGCGAAGAAAAACTGGACGGCTGCCCGGTCGTGGCGCTCGGCTCAGACGCCGCCAGGCAGGGGGCGAGCGTGAAAGCGGCGTTCGAAGAGGGCATCAAGGCGTATCTCGAAGTCCTCGGCCCCTTGCTTGCCAAGACCGATGGCGAGGATTCCAACAGGAAGGCCATGGTCGTTCTGTCGACGATGGTCGGCGCCATGACGCTATCGCGCGCCGTCAACGACCCGGATCTCGCTCAGGCCTTTCAGAACGCGGCCGTCGAACTCGTTCGCGAAGTCGCTGCCGCTTGAAGATGGCCCCTCAAAGCACAGAGAACTCAGCGTGACTGAACTCAAACCAAGTTTGCTGAAAATATCGGACAAGCTAAGCGTACGTTTTCAAAAGACCGGCAGCGGGCCTCCACTGCTGCTCATACATACGATACGGACGCAGCTCGAATATTTTCGCGCTCTTGCGCCCCTCCTCGCCGGGTCGCACACGGTGTACGCCATTGACCTTCCGGGTCACGGACACTCACCAATCGATCCAAGCGCGAGCTTCGACGAGCCCTACCTCAGGCGGGCCGTCATAGGCTTCATCGAGGAGTTGGACCTCTCGGACGTGACGCTCGTTGGCGAATCGATCGGCGGGGCATTGGCCCTTACAGTGGCGGCGTCGCTTCCGCAGCGGGTGAAGCGGGTCTTTGCGATCAACTCCTACGACTATGAAACCCGCTACGGCGACGGCATTCGACGTGGCAACTGGTTCGCGAATTTCATCATCGGAAGTCTGCAGATCCCGGTGCTCGGCGCGATCAATGCATCGCTCGAAAACAAGATCGTCCTCGGCAAGATCATGGGCGGCGGATATCACGACCCCCGCAAATTGCCGGCCGACTTGCTCGCTGAATTCAATGCAGTCGCTCGCCGCCCGGGATACAAGCCGATGGCGCGCAAGGTGCTGGCAGGGTGGCGATCCTGGAGCAAGGCCCGCGAGTACTATCGGCAGATCTCGGCACCCGTGACGCTCATTTATGGCGATAGCGATTGGTCTCGAGCAGATGAGCGCGAACGCACACGGTCGCTGATTCCTGCCGCGCAGATCGTGACGCTCAGAAATACCGGCCACTTCTCGGCTGTCGAGAATCCGACGAAGCTGGCTCGCGTGATATTGGCGACAGAATGACCGCTATGATCCACCACAGGAGTTCGCAACCATGTTCAAGCGTTTCTGGCAGAGCCTGAATGACTGGGCCGAGGCCCTGAGCATGGACGATCCGCGCGGCGACTACATGTTCAGGCTGGAAGATCGTATCGCTAGGCTTGAGCGCGAAATTGAAGGTCTTCGGATCCAATCCCGACCGGCGCCGGCGGGATCGGCGAATGACCGCGTTCATCAATAGCAAAGTCACCTTTTAACAATGGACGTTGGCCGGAGCAAATATGGGTGAAGTTGTAAGATTTGTGCCAAAGTCTGAACGCGAGCGAGACCGTCTCATTCGAGAGGCGCGCGCGATTTATGACAGCATCTTCCCAGCCGATCCAGTCGATAGCGGTGCCAAGGCTAGTTCAGGGCTATCAAACGCAAAGAGCCCGTGCTGATACCAGCGCAGATGGCAGAGATTGACGGTTGCTTTGCTCGGTTCGATCTGAGCCGGATCGTACCATCGCGCTAAATACTTTGCTGCCGCTGCCGTATTCGAGGCTCACCGATAAAAGCATTTGTTGCGTCACGTCACTATTGATAATATAGTCACTTGCTTTCAGCGATGGGAGGACAAAAATGCGCAAAGCTGGCGTACACAACTTTCCAGCAATCGATCGTGTCATCTATGGCAAAGCTGCGTCTGAAGCTCTGAACGAAGAGGCAGAGCGACTAAACGCAAAGCGCGTTTTCCTTCTCGCCAGTCGAACCTTGAACACCAAGACCGATGAGATCGAGAAGATTCGTCGAGCGCTGGGCAACAAGCATGCAGCGACCTTCGACGGAATTGCACAGCACACGACGCGCAAGCAAGCTGCCGAGGTTGCCCGTCAAGCTAAAGACGCAAAAGCTGATCTGATCGTGGCTGTTGGTGGAGGTTCTGCCATCGATCTCGCAAAAATAGTCATCATGGCGATGGAACATGATATCCGCGATGAAGCGGGTTTCGATCCATTCCCGATGGGCCCCGGCGTAAACGTCTCTCCGTTTCGTTCGCCCGTAGTCCGACAAATCGCGATCCCATCAACGTTGAATGGTGGCGAATACAATGCCGCAGCGCTCGTCACCGATGAGCGTCATAAGTTGAAGCAGATATTCTTCCACCCCCAAATGTCGCCGGTGGCGATTATTCTCGACCCTGCCCTCACCCTTCATACGCCTTCGAGCCTCTGGATGGGATCGGGAACGCGCTCGATGGATCACGGTATCGAAGCGTTGTGCTCGCCCGCCGGCACTCCGCTGGCCGACGAGGTCGTCTTGGCCGGCATCCGCATCCTGCGCGAGGGAATGCTCCGGACCTTGCAGCAACCTGACGATCTGGAGGCGCGGCGACTATCTCAACATGGCTCATGGCTTGCGTCGTTCGGTCTCCAGGCGCGCGTCCCGATGGGAGCAAGCCACGGCATTGGCCACGTGCTCGGGGGGACTTTCGACGTTCCTCACTACTATTGCACCCCTGTCATCATGCCGAGCTTGCTTCGATACAACAAGCCGTTCACCGAGGACGCGCAGAAGCGTTTAGCTGCGGCTCTTGGGAGGCCAGGTATGGAGGCCGCAGATGCCTTTGCAGAATTCACCAAAAGCCTTGGATTACCTGGCCGCCTTGCTGATGTCGGTATCGGCGAAGACAAGTTTGGCAAGATCAGCAAGATTGCAATCAATCATCGCTTCATCCAGGCCAATCCGCGGCCTTTCAAAAGCGAAGCTGATATCGTCGATCTGCTGCAAATGGCCGCTTAGCCTCACCACCGAAACGGCGAATCGCGAGCCTCGCGCGCGATGGGCAAACGGACCTGGCGTGCGGGAAGGATTTCGAATTCTTCCGCGCGTCGCCCATCGCCGCACTGACGGCGTCGCTCAGATGTTTTTAATGCGCAGCATCGTGCGAAAGAAGCCGCTAATTTCGCGCAGGCCTCTTCGTTTCGTCGCAACTGGGTCCCGAGACAGCCGGCTTGTTCAACCAACCGCAATCAGCGAAGATGGATGAAGATCGGCGAGACTGGGATACCCATCGACGGCCATCAGCAAGTCCGCCTCAGCCAGAATGCATCGCAGCACGTGAACGATGCCTTCGACGCCGTCCAGTGCGAGTCCATAAGCATACGGCCGCCCAATCCCAACGGCGGTCGCGCCGAGCGCCAAAGCCTTGATGACGTCCGTCCCTGATCGTATCCCGGAGTCGAACAGAACGGGCGTGTTGCCTGAAGCTTTGACAACGCCAGGCAGCAGGTCGACCGCGGCAATGCCGCCGTTTGCCTGACGGCCACCGTGATTTGAACAGTAAATGGCGTCGACGCCCGCATCGATCGCGCGCCGCGCGTCATCAGGATGGCAAATGCCTTTGACAATGAGCGGAAGCTTGGTCAGCGAGCGCAACCAGGGAAGATCGTCCCAGGTCAAAGGATTTCCGAAAATCTTTGCCCATTGCATGATCGCTGCTTGCAAATCTTCGTCGGGTGGCTTTTGCAGCCTGCTGCGAAACACCGGATCCGAAAAATAGTTGCTGAGAACGTGCCCATGCAGCTGAGGAAAATTGGCCAGGTTAAGATCCCGTGGCCGCCATCCGGTGACCCATGTATCCAGAGTCACCACGATGGCCTTGAATCCCGCGGCCTCAGCCCGGCGGATCAGGCTTTCGGCTACTTCCCGATCGTTGGGAGTGTAGAGCTGGAAGAAGCCCGGCGTTTCGCCAAATTCGGCAGCCACCTGCTCAAGCGGATCGTTGCTGAAGGTTGAAGCCATCATCGGGACGCCGATCTTTTGCGCAGCCTTTGCCGTCGCGATGTCGCCACGAAGATCCTGCGCGCATAATCCGATGACGCCGATAGGGCTCATGAAGAGCGGGGTTGGAAGCCGCATCCCAAAGAGATCGATCGACAGATCGCGCCTGGCGGCGCCGACAAACATGCGCGGGATCAAGCCCCACCGCTCGAATGCAGACACGTTGATGTTCTGCGTATGCTCATTGCCGCAGCCGCCGGCCACGTAAGACACAAGACTCGGCGACATCGCAGCGTGCGCCCGCGCTTCTAATCCGCGGAAATCCACCGGAAGCTTGGGCAGTTTTCCGCTGAGGCCGCCAATATAGATTTCCATCTGGTAGTCGCCGTAGTGGCCCAATGTGTCCTCCCGCTATCCACTGTGATTGCCGGGCGGCGCCAGCGCAGCCTATCGCCGTCCGGTCTTTGGCGCAGCGTCTGCCGTTTTCAGCATCCACGCCGCAGGCGGCCAAATGAAGAGGCCCGCGCTCTCAACCGCCGCCGTCTAAGCGGCTGAAGGCCGGGTTTGATCCTCTTCTGGTCCGAGACGATGGCGAGAACGCACAAGCTTGATCCGGGCCTTGCTCCGTTCCTACTTGCCGGCTTCTCTGGCCCGACGCGCCTCATAAGACTTCACATGCGCATAAGCCGCATTGAGAAGGACAGGAACTTGTCCTGCTTTCGCCCGAGCCAACAGGTTGCCCAGAACATGGTCGCCTTCCGTCGGCGATCCTTTCTCGATATCGCGTGCCATGGAAGCCATTAGCGGAGAGCCTGGCATTGTGAGAATGGAACGCACGCGTTCTATGTAGGTTGGACGCGGTTCAAATCCGTTTTTGGCCGCGATTTCACAGCACTCGTCAAGCAAGCTCATCACCACGCCGGATGCGCCAGCGGCGACGATGTCCCCGATCGACGCGCGCATCAGGCACGTCGAGCCGGCGGTGGTGGCGATCATCACCCATTTTTCCCACATGTTCTGCATGATGTTATCGCTGGCCTCGGCAATAAAATTGGCGCCCGACAATGCCGCGACAATCTCATCGCGGCGCTTCGATCGCGCCCCATTTTGCTCACCAAACCCCAGCGTATGCAAATCGACGAGATGAAGGATCTCACCACCTGCAGACATCGTGGCCGAAATGGCGCATTGGCCGCCAAACACCCTCTCCTCCCCGAAGCGGGCGTTCAGCACTTCGATATGACGCAAGCCATTCAAAAGAGGTATGATGACCGTATTTTCACCCACCGCTGGAGCAAAGGACGCGATGGCGCCGTCAAGATCGTAAGCCTTACAGCTCACAATAATAAGATCATACGGACCATTAAGCCGGTCGGAAGTGACGGTCGGGGGCGATGATAGATGAAGATCGCCAGCCGTGCTCTTTACAACGAGCCCGCCTTTAGCAAGAGCTTCTGCACGCTTAGGCCGTACCAGGAACGTGACGTCACGTCCGGCAGCTAGAAGCCGGGCGCCAAAATATCCGCCCAGCGCTCCGGCGCCGATTATCAAGATCCGCAAGATTCATCTCCTCAACGTGAAAGATCGTGGTTCGGTGCTGAAGGCGTTATCCGGTCGTCTGGCGCCCTCGACGATCATCGTTATTTTCCAATGGCGTGATTAATCCGCGGCGCTGATGAGCTTTCCAAACGGAACCCAGCTTTTCCCGTCGAAGCTCTGAAGCTGAAGCGAAGTCCAGGCTTGGTGGTTGTCGGCGCTGGTATTGATGGTGATACCTGGGATCGCCATCGAGGGTGAGAAATTTCTCAGGCTCAGCGCTTGCTTCATAATATTGTCGCGCGTTAAATCATTGCCGCATTGCTGAAGTATCTTTTCGAGTATTTCGCCCTGGATGAAGCCACCAACATAGAGTGTCTCGGCAAGATCACCGCCTGGAATGTACTTGGCGACAAACGCGCGATAATTTTTGACTGCAAGGTCGCCTTCCCATGCTGTATCCATGGGATCTTTCAGAATCGTGCTTGATACCACGCCTTTAGCGTTGTCGAGTCCTGCCGCCGCAAGAGTACCCGCAACCGAAGTGGTTGAGCTGGCAATGACCGTCAGAGGGTTCCAGCCAATCTCGCGTATTTTACGGAGAGCCTGCGCCGTGAATTTCGGAGACCCGGCAATGAGAAAAGCTTCTGCCCCCGAGCCCTTGAGAGATACGACCTGGGAATCCACGGTCGGATCGGTCGTCTCGTAGGATTTAGCCACGACTAATTTGCCGAAATCCTCTTTCATGTAGGAACGGAACGCGTCAACAAAATCCTTCCCAAAATCATCGTTCTGATAGAGGATGGCAATGCGTGAGCCCGGCATCTTTTTGGTTATGAATTTCGCATAGACCTTGCCCTCCGTGTCGTAGCTGGGCAGCCCAGTCGTGGTGTAGGGATACTCAGCATATTTGGTGAATTTGGTTACACCCGAAAGAACAAACAGGTGTGGCACCTTTTTGCTATTGGCGTATTTCAGGTTCGCAGAGATGCCTTGAGTCCCGAGCGGGCTGAACAAAAAAGCGACCTCCTCACTCTCCACCAGCTTGCGGGTCTGTTCGACGGATTTGCTTGGCGTGTATGCATCGTCGAGTGCAATCAGCTTGATCTTGCGGCCGTTAACGCCTCCCTTATCGTTGATAAAATCGACATAGGCTATTAACGCCTTGCCTACATTGCCCAGGGCCGAACCAGGACCACTGAACGGAAACGTCGATCCGACCTTGATCTCCGTTGCGGTAACCCCGACCGGATCCTCAGCCTGTGCCTTCTGCGCAAACAACACTGGTGCAATCGCCAACATCAGCGCCGCGACCATTAATCTCCTCTGCCACATTGATTACTCCTCCCCAAATGAGACGCCCTTGGCGCCTGATGGCCGTTGATCGGCGGTGGCTTGTTGGCTGCGGCCGGCAATTCGCAATCGAAAGGGTTAGTCCCTGTAGCGCGATCCCTTTGCATCAAGTGCGCGACGATAAGCTTCGAACGAATCCTGACCAAAAAAGGTTTTTTCGTCGAAGCCCTTTGCAACCTCGCTCTGCATCTGGCGCGTCGTCCGACGCAGAACCTCTTCCGACAACGACCGCCAGCTCTTGCCGAATGTTGCAGCCGCGAGTTGCACTTCGCACGCGCGTTGCAGGATCGTCATGCGGAACAGTGCCTCCGCGGCAGTCTTCCCGCATGTCAGAAGACCATGATGTCTCAGGATCATGTAGTTCTTGTTGCCGAGCGATTTTACAAGGCGCTCGCGCTCACCCAGATCCGTCGAAATGCCCTCGAAGTCGTGATACGCGATTTGCTCATAAAGCATCGCGCCGTAGAAGCTATGATGCGACAGCCCCTCGTCCGTGCAAGCAACAGCCACACCGGCCGTCGTGTGCGTGTGGGCGATGAAATGCGCGTCGTCGCGAGCAGCATGAACCGAAGAATGGATCGTGAAGCCCGGCGCGTTGACGCGTCCCGGAACGTCTACAACCTTGTTCCCATCAAGATCAATCTTGATAAGATTGGAGGCTGTGACTTCGTTGTACGCCAGCCCGAACGAATTGATCAAAAAGTGCCTGTCAGGACCCGGTACCCGCGCCGTGATATGATTGTAGATGTGCTCGCACCAGCCTAGATCAAAGAAGACATGGTACAGCGCGGCGAGATCCTCCCGGACGAGCCGTTCTTCGGTCGCCTTTGCATGGCGGCTTACATCGCCGGGTGCGGCTTGGATGTTCATGCGTTTCCCGAGAGCGGTTTTTGTTGGCCACGTCAGTTGAGCAGATCCGGCTGTTCCTTAACGATCTTCGAATAGAGGGTCTGGAACTGAAACCAGCCTGTTCTCGGTGAACCGAGGATATTGAACGCCTGCTGCACAGATTTTTCGGGAATAATCTTGAGAGGTTGCCCTGTCCGTGCAGCCGCCGCCTCAGCAAGCAACTGGACCTGGCACGAGCGCTCCATCGTGATGAACCACCAGACAGCTTCATCCACGGTCTGGCCGACCGTCAGAAGTCCATGGTTCTGCAGAATAGCCGCCTTGTGAGACCCCAGAGCTTGAGCGATTTGCTGACCTTCATTCAGCTCGACGGCGACCCCGCCGTAGTCCTCGTACAGCGCGTGATCATTGTAAAAGGCGCAGACGTCTTGCGTGATCGGATCCAACTTTCGGCCCAGTGTCGCGAAGGCGCGACCGTACGTGGAGTGCGAATGCGCCGCACCAACGGTATCGGGACGTGCAGCATGAACGCTCGCATGAATGGCGAAAGCAGCGGCGTTGACGGGATGGTTGCCTTCGACAACCTGGCCCTCGTGGTTGACCCGGATAAGATCTGACGCCTTGATCTGGCTAAAGCTCATGCCAAAGCCATTCACCCAGAATGTGTCGGTGAACTCCGGATCGCGCGCCGTGATGTGACCAGCGACACCTTCATCGAACCCGAACTTGGCGAATAACCGGAAGCCGGCTGCGAGGCGCTCTTTGCGATGCTGCCGTTCTTCGGCCAGGGTTGAAAACACCGGCGGTTGAGGCAGCCCGTGCGTCATCGTCTCCGCTGCATGCGCCTGCTGAGCCTGTTTTGCGGGGGCGTTCATCGCATTCTCCCTTTTTCTCTTGTACGTTTCGCGATGCGAAATTGGAGGGCAGCCGACCTTCGCTGGCTTTTCCCACTTGCCAGCCCTACAATTCGGCTCCATCGATCTATCCGGGACGTTGATGGAAGGCGGTCCAAAGCACAATTGAATTCGGTTGCTGATTGTTGAGGCAGGCTCAAGCCAGAATATGTCTAGCCCAGCTCTTCCACCTCTCACGAGTCTGCGCGCCTTCGAAGCGATCGCGCGATTTGGCAGCGTCAAACTTGCCGCCGAGAGTCTCAATCTAACGCCCTCCGCTGTTAGTCATCAGATTCGAGCGCTAGAGGCGCACTTCGGTGTTCAACTGGTAGAGCGCAAGGGACGTAACATCGCTCTGACTGAAAGCGGTGCAGTCTACGCCGCCTCCGTGCTGAACGCGTTCAACGAACTGTTTCGTGCGAGCGACAGCTTGGGTGTACGAAAGCGCGATCGTGTTGTAAGAGTCAGCGTGACTCCAACGTTTGCAATGCTCGCTGCGTTGCCCAATCTGGAACGCTTCCGCAAGGCCTCTTCCAACCTTGACCTCAGACTAGAAGCACGCAACACGACGGTTGACTTTGCAAAGGACGATATCGATGCCGCGGTGCAACTGGGAACGCCACCGGTGCCCGGCCTGACATTTCATCGGCTTCTTCGCTCCCGCGCGGCGCCCTGCGCCGCGCCCAAGTTACTTGAGAGATTTGAGCCTATCGGGACGGTCAAGGACCTCTGTAAGTTGCCCCTGATCGAATTCAGCACTGTGCCAAACAGTTGGCGTGCATGGTTTCAGGCAAACGATCCCGATCTCCCATCGATCGAACCGGAATTGCTCGGCGATAGCCTTCTTACAGCACTTCAAATGGCCCGGTCCGGTATGGGAGTCATTCTTGCACCGTTTCCCTTGGTTTCGCCGATGATTACCAGCGGGGCTCTTAAGGTCCTTACGCTCTGGCCATCCTTCAAGATGGACTCACGAGACTTCTATTTTACCTATCGAAAACTGCATGAGGCATCGAGCAGGATCAAGGCTGTGCACCAGTGGCTGAAAGTCATAGCCAGGGACCTCGAGGCGGAGTCTGCGAGGTTGGGAATCTGAGGCTCGGTCCCTATCCTTAGCTGCTCACGTCCCGTATCTCAAAACCATCAAAGTGGCCGATGGATATCGCATCACTGGTAGTTATAGAATCCTCGACCGCTCTTTACGCCAAGGCGGCCGTCGGCGATCATCTTCTTCAGCAAAGTCCGCGGCCCTTCGGGCAGGCCGAGCCGGTGTTGGGCGTAATTCTCTTCGATGCTCAGCACCACGTCCAGGCCCACCGCGTCCATGAGACGGAATGGACCGGACCGCGAACCGGTAGCTTGGCTGTAGATGGCATCGACCACGTCCGCCGACGCGACACCCTCGGCTACCACGGCCAGCGTCTCGCGTTTAATGGCGGCCCAGATGCGGTTGAAGATGAAGCCCATGCTCTCGCGCTGCACCACGTAGGGCGTCAGACCATAGCCAGGCAGTACGTCGACCAGCAGCTGGACCACAGCCGGGTCGGTCTGGCCGCATGACATCAATTCAATCGGCGTGATGACCGGTGGCATCAAGAAATGCGTGTTCAGCAGGCGCGCCGGGTTCTTCACGCTGTCGGCAAAAGCGCTCGAGGAATAGGATGAGGAGTTGCTGGCCAGGATGGCATCGGGCTCAGAGAGCGTATCGATGTGCTTGAAAATGTCCTTCTTCAGTTCAAGATCTTCGGGCACTGACTCCACGACGAGCCACGCATTCGTGAGCGCGGCTGCCATGTCGGCAACCCCCACGATGGTGCCGGCCTTGCTTCCCGGCAGCGTGGCCAGCACGGCAGGCAACTGCTCTTTCGCAAAGGCGACGCCAGCATCGCGCGTCGCGGCGCTGCGAGCATAGAGCCGCACTTCGGCCCCGCGCGTCGCCAGCATCAACGCAATGCGGCGGCCCAGCGTGCCCGCGCCCAGGATAGCGATGGGACGGGTGGCGATGTTCTCGGGGAGTTTGAACGTCATGGCGGCGCCTCGCGATTTTGGATCAGCATTCCTTCCAAGCAAAGCATTATGTGGAAGACCCGATCTCTGCTCTCTCCGTCGTACGCTGTCTATCGCTTGGACCCATACCACGGCAGCAACAATGGTGCCGTTTTGCGACCGCCCTGTCTCGACGATCACGATCCCCGGAAGGTCATTTTGCCGTGGAAATTCTTGGCTCCATATTCCACCACCGACCGAACCCCAGATTGGAAGTCTTCGCTATCGAACAGCGGAGGCCCGACATCCAGGTACGACGCGATTGATGATATTCCACCGCTCGAAGCAAAATCCTTGAACCGCGCACACTATGGGTACGTCCAACTGCTCCAGTCGCAGGGCAATCGGAATGGCTCTGGTCAGCATTTTTCGGGCACTCCTCCTATCCACCCCCGAAAAGGTGGTCTTGACGTTCACTCCCGGCCCGAAATGGTCTCCCGTCGCGTGTAGAAGTACGGCTCGAACACCCGAGCTATCCACGTCATCGAGAGCCTTGCCGAGCTCCAGCAGCAGATCGTCATCGACGAGATTGATCGGAGGATTGTCCAGCGTTATGAGACCAACGTTACGCAGCTTTTCGAATTTGACGGATGTCACAGTAGAAGCTCCCTCGCCCTAGCCAGGATGATTGGTCATTCAGCGGTTGCTGGACGAGATCGATGCGCTGGGCAGCAGGTGGTCCCTGTAACGCTCACGAAGCTCTGATTTCCTGATCTTTCCCGTCGCGGTATGGGGGATTGAATCCATGACAACGTCATCAGGCATCCACCACTTCGCGATCTTGCCTTCAAGAAATGAAAGGATATCTGTCTTGGTCGCCGCCACGCCCGGCTTAAGCTGAACGATGAGAAGCGGCCTTTCGCCCCATTTCGGGTGTGAAACCGCGATCGCCGCGGCCTCCTGTACGGAAGGATGAGCTATAGCGACATTTTCGACTTCGATGGATGATATCCATTCGCCGCCCGACTTGATAACGTCCTTGGATCGATCC
>Ga0081540_1002681_pt1 | contig 14482 bp, 13 predicted proteins | sample TabmetS2T1R1_FD_71024 | JGI IMG/M metagenome (GOLD analysis project Ga0081540, IMG submission 71024) | Tabebuia heterophylla rhizosphere microbial communities from the University of Puerto Rico - S2T1R1 | ecosystem: Host-associated > Plants > Roots > Rhizosphere ... | reverse complement strand
CTCGCCGTTGACCTCGTTCTTGTATTCTATGGCCGCCTGGATGCCGCGCCCGTACGGGATGCCGATCGAGGCGCCGGGTCCACTGAGTGATGTCACGAATCCGATCGTGATATCGGCCTGCGCGGTCGAGGCCGCGACGAGGCCGCCGATGAGTGCAGTCAAACTCAATATCTTGCGCATTGCATTCCCCTTGGTTGAAAACAGCCGCGACCTGAGCGAGATGTCAGCATGGATCGAGGTCGGACCAGCACGATCGATGCCGCAATTGCCGCCGAAAACCGGCGTGGGCCTGGTCCCCGCGTCCGGATGGAGTTGTGAAATGAGCGCTACCCGAACCGGTTCCAACGTCGAGCGCCGCTTTGTTACGACGCGTCTTGGGCGCATCCATGTCGCAATAGCGGGAACCGGGTTTCCCATTCTGCTGCTGCATCAGACGCCGCGCTCGTGGGACGAATACCGCGACGTGCTGCCGCTGCTCGGTCGCGATTTCCGCGCGATCGCGATGGACACGCTCGGCTTCGGCGATTCCGACCGGCCTGCCGGCGATCCCTCGATCGAACTGTGGGCGCAAGGGGCACTCGCACTGCTCGATGCGCTGGAAGAGCCGCGCGCTGCGGTCGTCGGTCATCACACCGGCGCAGTGATCGCGGTCGAGATGGCCGCTTCGGCGCCTGCGCGAGTGGACGCGCTGGTCCTCTCGGCCTGTCCCTTTGTCGATGCGGCGCGCCGGGCCAAACACCACGGCACGCGTGTCATCGACGATGTGGAGACGCGCATCGACGGTTCGCATCTTACTGAACTCTGGGCGCGGCGGCAGCCGTTCTATCCGGAAAGCGATATCGATCTGCTGCAGCGCTTCATGATCGACGCGCTGCGGGCCGGCGAGATGGCGGCGGAAGGCCATCGGGTGGTGAATCGCTATCGGATGGAAGACCGTCTGGGGCAAATTCATTGTCCCACGCTGGTCATTGCTCCGACGGGCGATCCGCACGTTCATCCGGTGGCTCCAAAAGTCGCTGGAGCTATCGAGGGCAGTATCCTGCGTGAGCTCTCAGGAGGCATGGTGCCGCTTCCCGATCAGATGCCGGCGGCTTTCGCCGGTCTCGTGCGCGATTTCGTCGCCGGCCAAATGGCCCGGAGCTGAAACGACAGCTCCAACGCCCGGCCCGATCGAGCCGAATGCGAACCAGCCCGTAGTCCGTGCCGCTCCGAGGTCGATGATCTCAGCCACGATTGATGAGCCTTTATCAACGCAACTATCAAGGCGACGTGCGTCCGCACGGCGCTTGCTCCCTGTCAATTGTTTAAAGCCTAAAGTATTTCTCGGCCGCAGGTCAATACGCCAGATTCGCGCTTTCGGGAAAAAGTTGGCGCCGCCGCGTGTGGCCGCGAAAGCTGAATTCGCTTGTGCAAAAGGGTGAGGCGATACCTGCCTGTCCTTTCGGCAAACCGGTCTTGTCGTGCGCAGAGTGCGCCGTCGCGCCGTTCAATTGACGCCAAAATTATTTTGTGGTTGAAATATTTCGGTCGATGGGAAGGCGCTACGCTACGTCGCGCCTTCGCACCGAACGGCTTGTGCGTGTCGTCGGCCTCTCAACTCGCGGAGGTTCGGGATCGGCGCCGCCTGTGAACGGGACATCCGCTGTGCGCATCTTCTGGCAGAGCTTCGTCGACCAGGCCACGAACGCGCCCTATATGGCGCGGCTTGCAGCCTATCTGAACGAGATCGCAGCGCCCGGTACCAGTGTGCACGTTGAAGGGATCACGCCCGCCGACCGCGACTTCGGTCGTCTCAGCGAATTCCGCTGTGCGATCCAGGCGGTCGACAACGGGCTCGCCGCGCAGGAGAACGGCTTCGACGCGTATGTCATGGGCCACTTCCAGGATCCGGGATTGTACGAGCTGCGTTCGGCGCTCACGATTCCTGTAATTGGTGCCGGCGAGGCCACGCTGCTCGCGGCCTCGCAGCTTGGCCGCCGCCTCGGCCTGGTCACGCTCGATTCAGCTTTCGAGGTCTGGCATTACGAGCAGGCCGATCGCTATGGATTATCCGGCCGCATCGTGCATGTCACCGGCATGGGCTGCCGTCCCGAGGATTTCAGCGCCGCGTTTGCCGGCGATGCTGCGGCGAGGGCGCGCATGCTGAGCGACTTTGCGGCCTGCGCCCAGCCGCTGGTCGATCGCGGCGCCGACGTCATCATTCCGGCCGGCGTGCTGCCCGGCCTGCTCATTGCGAGCGAGCACGGCTTCAAGGTCGGTTATGCGCCGGTCGTGAACTGTGCGGCAGTTGCGCTGAAGAGCGCGGAGATGTGGGTGCAGTTGCGGCGCCTCAACGGCACGGAGCCGAGCCGGGGGCCGAGCTTCGCGCTGGCCAATGAACGTTCCCGACAGGATTTCCGCGCGCTGGTGGCGCGCTCGACCGACAAGCCGAAGAGTTGAGGAAAACACATGCTGCAGCCAGACAAGATCCTGTATGAAGCCGAAGTGACGGCAACCGGCGGGCGCGATGGCAAGGCGGCGAGCGATGACGGGCTTTTGTCGGTGTCGTTGTCGCTGCCGAAATCCCTAGGCGGTCCGGGCGGACCTGGAACCAATCCGGAGCAGCTTTTTGCCGCCGGCTATGCGGCGTGCTTTCTCGGCGCGGTGAAGCTCGTCGCGCGCACGCGCAAGATCGCGCCCTCGGCGGAGCCGACCGTCACCGCCAGGGTCGGCATGGGACCGGTCGCAGTCGGTTACGCGCTCACCGTTGAGCTCAAGGTGTTGCTGCCTGGGCTGGAAAAGTCCGTCGCGGAGGAAGTCGTTGCCGGCGCCCATGAACGCTGCCCTTATTCCAACGCAACGCGCGGCAATATCGACGTGAAACTGACCGTGCTCTAGGCGGCTCACAGGAACCCTGCAGTCCGATGCAAAACTCCATCCGAACATCTTATGATCGGGTCGTGATGGCGGTTCCGGTGACGATCCCTTATGTGCGCTACTCGATCGAGAGCGCACAGTGGTGGATCGGCCGCGGGCTGAAGGCGCTGGTGGATGGCGCCGGGATCACGCCGCGCGACATCGACGGGTTCTGTGTGTCGAGTTTTACGGCGGGGCTCGATAGCGGGATCGGTCTCATCCAGCATTTCGGACTGTGCGTGCGCTGGATCGACACCATTCCGCTCGGAGGTGCGAGCGCAATTGCCGCGCTGCGCCGCGCCGCGCGGGCGGTGCAGGCGGGCGATGCCCGTATCGTGGCCTGTGTCGCCGGCGACACCAACCATGTCGATTCCTTCCGCTACACGCTCGAGAATTTCTCGCGCTTCAACCAGGATGCCGTCTATCCCTATGGCGCCGGCGGCGCCAATGCGAGCTTTGCGCTGATCGCGCGCAACTACATGCGAACGTTCGGCGCCAAGCGGGAGGATTTCGGCAAGATCGCGGTTGCCCAGCGCAGCAACGCGTTGCGCAATCCGCACGCCCTGATGAAAACGCCGCTGACGATTGAGCAGTACATGTCGGCGCGACCGATCGCCGACCCGATCCATCTGTTCGACTGCGTGATGCCGTGCGCCGGCGCTGAGGCTTTTCTGGTGATGGGCGAGGATGTCGCGGCATCGCTGAATTTGCCCGCGGCGAAAATTCTCGCCACGATCGAACGCCACAACGCGTTCGGCGACGATCCCGTTCAGGTGCGGGGCGGTTGGGCAATGGATATCGACGAACTCTACGCGATGGGGGGCGTCAAGCCTGATGATCTCGACTTCGTGGAAACCTATGATGATTATCCGGTCATCTCGATGATGCAGTTCGAGGATCTCGGCTTCTGCCGGAAGGGCGAGGGGCCGGAGTTCGTTCGGCAGCATGATCTCACGATCGACGGCAGCTTCCCGCACAACACCTCCGGCGGCCAGCTCTCGGTCGGGCAGGCCGGCGCGGGCGGCGCTTATCTCGGGGTGGTCGAGGCGTTGCGACAGGTGCTCGGGCAGGCCGGCCCCACGCAGGTGAGGGATGCGCGGATCGGGTTGGCGTCGGGCTTTGGAATGATCAATTATGATCGCGGCCTCGCTTCGGGCGCGGCGATCCTCGCGGGACCCAGCGCATGATCGAGCCGATCGTAAAACCGCGCCGGAAGAATCCGCTGCTGCGGACGCGGCTCCCGACGTCGCCGCCGCGCCCGCGCAGCCGCGCCTCGCACGGGTTTACGCGGGCCGCCGCCGAAGGCCGTTTCATGCTGCAGCGCTGCGGCGCCTGCGAGACGTTCTGCTATCCGGCCCGCGATGCCTGCCCTGCGTGCCTTTCCGCCGATCTCGTCTTCACGGACGCGCCGCGCCGCGGCACGCTGCTCAGCGAAACCACGCTTCATATCCCCGCCGACGTGCATTTCCGCGAGCGCGCGCCATGGCGCGTCGGCCTGGTTGCGATGGAATGCGGGCCGAAACTGGTGACGCATCTGCATGCCGACTGCGAAGAGGGGCAGCCGGTCGTGATGTCGTTTCAACTCGACAAGAGCGGGCAGGCCGTGGCCTTCGCGCATCCCGAACGGGAGACCCCCAACATGACGGACGACAGGCAGTGGCGTGAGATGACGGCCGATCCGAAATTCCGGCGCGTTCTCGTGACGAACGGGCGGAGCATCGTCGGTCAGGAAACGGTGGCCGCGCTGAAGGCGGCAGGTGCTTCAATCGTGTTCGTCGGCGTCGCCGAGCCCTGGAAGCCGTTCCGCGGCGAGGATGCGTTGCGGGCGCTCGAGGGCGTCCAGATCGTGCCGCTCGATATCGGCGACGAGAAGTCGGTCGCTGATCTCGCGGCCGACATCGGCGGCAAGGTCGATATTTTGGTGAATACCACCGAGCATGTCCGCGCCGGCGGGCTGCTCGATCGCCAGGGTACCAGCGTCGTGCGCGATGAGATCGACCAGAGCTATCTGGGCTTCGTGCATCTGGCGCAGGCGTTCGGGCCGGCGATGCGGATGCGCGGTTCAGACGGCGTCAACAGCGCCGCTGCCTGGGTCAATATCCTGTCGGTCTATGCGCTGGCGAACTGGCCGGTGTTCGGCGCGTATTCGGCGTCGCAGGCAGCCTGTCTCTCGCTGTCGCACTCGCTGCGGGCCGAGCTTCGGCCCGGCGGCGTCAAGGTGGTGAATGTGTTCACCGGCCCGCTCGATATCGAGTGGTTCCAGACGGTGCCGCCGCCGAAGGTCGCGCCTCGCGTCGTTGCGTCTTCGATCGTGTCGGCGCTCAAGCGCGGGCTCGAGGACGTGTTCGTGGGCGATGTCGCCGAAGATATTCGCCAGCGCCTGGTAGCTAACCCCAAGGCGATCGAGCGTGAATTAGGGGCATAGACGAGTTTGTGAAAGCGGGAGAAGCGCAATGGACAGCAACGGTCTCATGCAATTCGCCGGCGCGGTTGCGTCCGGAGCGGTGCGGGTTGTCGACCTGACCTTCACGCTCAGTCCGGACTTCCCCGTCATTGTGCTGCCGCCGGAATTCGGCCAGGCCGCGCCGGTGCGCATCCAGCGGATTTCGCAGTACGACGCGGCCGGCCCCGCGTGGTACTGGAACAACCTGACCTTCGGCGAGCACACCGGCACGCATTTCGACGCGCCGATCCACTGGTTCACCGGCAAGGATTTGCCGAACAACGCGGTCGACACGCTGCCGGTGCGCGACATGATCGCACCGGCCTGTGTGATCGATTGCTCGACGCAGGCTGCACAGGACCCGGATTTCCTTTTGTCGATCCCGGTCGTCGAAGCCTGGGAAAAAAGCCACGGGCGGATTCCGGAACGCCACTGGGTGCTGTTCCGTACCGACTGGTCGAAGAAAGGCTGGCGCGACTACGCCAACCTGAAGGATGACGGCGCGCATACGCCGGGGCCGGATGCCGACGTGATGCGTTGGCTCGTCGAGGAGCGCGGCATCATCGGCCTCGGCACGGAGACGATCGGGACGGATGCCGGCCAGGCCGGTCATCTCGATCCGCCCTATCCGGCGCACCATTTCCTTCACGGTGGTGGGCGTTACGGTCTGCAGTGCCTGTGCAACCTCGATCAGTTGCCGCCGACCGGCGCGGTGATCGTGGCCGCGCCGCTCAAGATCCAGAACGGCTCCGGCAGTCCGCTGCGCGTGCTTGCGCTTGTACCGGGGCAAGGTTGAGCCCATTCGTCCACATCGAGTGACATCATGAACAAGAAGAAGACTCTGTTGATCAGCGCCGCGCTTTTGCTCGGCGCGGTGGTGCCGGCGCATGCCGAAATCCTCGTCGGTTTCGTCACCGGCCTGAGCGGACCGGTATCATCGATCGGCGTGCCGAACGCCAAGGGACTGGCCGCGGGCCAGGCCTATGTCGGCGAGATCGACGGCGAAAAAGTCCGTGTCATCCAACTCGATGACGGTTCGGACCCGGCGGCGTCGACGCGTAACGCCCGCAAGCTGGTCGAGCAGGAGAAGGTCGACTTCCTGATCGGCACATCGGGCGCGCCGCAGACGCTGGCGATGGCCACCGCAGCCATCGAGATGAAGGTCCCGATGGTGGCGGTCTCGCCGATCGCGCCGGTCCCGGCTGGAGAGGGTGGGCCATGGGTGGTGCAGACGCCGCAGCCGACGCCGCTTCTGGTTCAGGGCATCGTCGATCACATGAAGAGCCGCAACGTGAAGACGGTGGCGTTCGTCGGCTTCTCCGACGCTTTTGGCGACCTGATGTACAACTCGCTGCTGCAAAGCGCCGAGAAAGCCGACATCAAGGTGATCGCAAACGAGCGCTATGCGCGCTCCGATAATTCGGTCACCGCGCAGGTGCTGCGCGCGATCTCCGCGCGTCCCGATGCGATCATGCTGGGCGGGACGGGCACTCCGGGTGCGTTGCCCGTGATTGCGCTGTCCGAACGTGGTTACAAGGGCCCGCTCTATGGCAATCACGGCATGATCAGCGCTGACTTCCTTCGGCTTGCGGGCAAATCGGCCGAGGGCATCATCTGCCCGACCGGGCCGGTGACGGCAGCCGAGCAGCTTCCCGCGGAAAATCCCATCCGCAAGGTCGCGCTCGCGTTCCGAGCGGCCTATGAGAAGGCCAATGGCGAGGCGCCGGCCGATGCGTTTTCGCCCTATGCCTTCGATGGCTGGCTGGTATTCGCAGATGCCGCCAAACGCGCCAAGGCGTCAGGCGCGGCGCCGGGAACGCCGGCGTTCCGCAACGCGCTGCGCGAGGCGCTGTTCACCACCAAGGATGTCGTCGGCGCACATGGCATCTACACCTATACGCCGGCCGACCGTCATGGCGTCGATAGCCGTGCGAGGATCCTGGTCCAGATCGAAAACGGGAAATACAAGTTACTGCCGTGACAGCAAGCCAGCGCGCGCGGTTCAAGCGTGGCGCAGCTTCGCCTTGAGCGCGCGCATGTCGATCGCGCGTTTGTCACTGACGGAAGCGGCCGCGAGCGTCTTGATCTCGCCGCGGGCGAGCTTGCGCGTTGACGACAGCGGAAGCTCGTCGACGATGGCAATGTAGCCGGGAACCTTGTGATAGGCGAGGCGTTCGGCGCAAGTCTTGATGATCGAGGCGGCGAGCGCGTCCGCGTCGTCGATCTTTTCATTCGGCACGATGAACGCAAAGACCTCCTCGCCGCGAATGTCGTCGGGAACGGGCGTTACCGCGCAGCCGCCGATGCGAGTGTCCATGTAAAGCGCGCTTTCGACCTCAAGCACGCCGATATTCTCGCCGCTGCGCCGCACGATGGTCTTCTTGCGATCGAAGAAGTAGAGCAGCCCGTCCTTGTCGGCGAACACGAGGTCGCCGGTGTGGAACCAGCCATCCTGCCACTCTGTTTCGGTGGCTTCCTCGTCCTTCAGGTAGCCGCTGAAGAATCCGGCGCGGGCATCGTCTCCTTTCGCCCGCACCAGCAGTTCGCCGGGCTTCCCAAGGGCCACATCGGCGCCCTGATCGTCAACGAGGCGATACTCCATGCCGCCAGATGGCCGGCCAACGCAGCGCGCACCAAAACCCGCCGGCTCGCGCGCCGTGGTCGTGGCTGCGGCGCCACCGGTCTCGGTCATGGCCCAGGCCTCGACGATTGGGATACGGTATCGCTCCTCGAAAGTGGCGCGGTGGCGGACGTCGACGCCGGGCGCAAAGGCGAAGCGGACGCGATGCTGCCTTTCCACCTCGGTCACCGGCAGTTGGAGCAGAATGGCGGGGATGACGCCCAGGCAGTGCACGACGGTGGCGCCGCTCTCGGCCACGCACTGCCACCAGCGGTTGGCATGGAAGCGGTCGAGCGGAACCACGGCGCCGCCGAGCACCATCATGCCGACGGCGCTGCAGCCGAGCGCGTTCATGTGAAACATCGGCAGCGGCGTCAGGTTGATCTCGCGGTCCGGCTGCAGCTCGGCCACGCCGCCCTGCGCGAGGTACCAGTCGGCGACCTGCAGGAAATAGCGGTTCGAGAGCATGCAGCCCTTTGGCTTGCCGGTACTGCCGGACGTAAATAGCAGCGCGCATTCGTCGTTGAAGTCGGGGCTTTGCGCGGCGACGTCCGTCTGGCATGGCGGGATGCGGCTGTCGGTATCGATCAGGCGGGCGCGCCCGAGCACGGCATCCTTGGTCACATGCATGCGGTCTGATGTCGCCACCAGCAGGTCGGCCTGCGAGAGCTCGAGCTGAAAGGATAATTCATCGGGACGGACGTCGGGGTTGATCGGAACGATCGAAACCCCGAGCGAATTGAGCGCGAGCCAATGCAGAAAGAAGACTGGACGATTTTCGAGCAGCAAGGCAACCCGTGCACCGCGCCCATAGCCTGCGGCCGCATATTCGACGCGAAGCCGGTCGACTTCGGCCTTGAACGCCCCATAAGCGATGTTGAAGCCCTGCGGTGCGTAGGGAAGTTGCGCGCTGGCAGGGGCGAGCAGGAACGGCGCGTCCGGCCGCCTTGCGGCCGTGGCCGCGAAGGCATCGAATGGCGATCGATACGGAGTGTCGAGGCTCATTGCGGACACAGCTCCTGTTCATGCCTTCAGCCATCGCAAGGGATGGCAGCCGGAACCCGCACGCAGCCCTTGCTGCGGCGGCAGCTTTCGTGAATACTTTAAGCCTAAACTATCTCCTCGGCCAAGTGCGATCTATCGCAGACCAGCCCGGCGAAACCCCAGGAGGCGTGTATGCAGATAGGTGAGAGCAGCGCGGCCAGGCAGCGGCGGGGTGCGCCGATCTGGTCGCAGGCGGCTGAACGTTTTCCGCCGGCCGAGCGAATCCTCTCAACCATTCTGACGCGCCAGGCCGCGCAATATCGTGATCGCACGCTATTTGTCTTCGGCGAAACACGATGGAGTTACACTGACACGGCTTCGATCGCCGCCGCATCGGCGTCGCGCCTGGTGCAGGCGGGAATCCGTGCCGGCGACCGCGTTGCGCTGATGTGTTCGAACCGGCCGGAATTTTTGGAAGTCTATCTCGGCTGCGCCTGGATGGGCGCCGTAACGGTGCCGATCAACACGGCGCTGCGCGGCATCCAGCTCAGCCATATCCTGCGCAACGCCACGCCGAAACTGTTGGTGATCGAGCCCGGCTTCATGTCGGCGCTCGAAACGCTGGAACAGGACGTTGCGCTACCGGATCTTATCTGGACGATCGGGGAGGGCGTCGCGCCTCGGGCCACACCGGGATCGATCGCACCGCTGCCTGCGCTCGGCGAGGGAGCTTCGGCGGCGCCGTCGGTTCAGCCCGGCGACACGGTCGCGATCCTCTACACGTCGGGCACCACCGGTCCTTCCAAGGGCGTGTGCTGCCCGCAGGCACAGATGTTCTGGTGGGGCGTCTATTCGGCGCGTGCGCTCGGAATCCTTGAAGGCGATGTCCTGTTCACGACGCTGCCGCTGTTCCACACCAATGCGCTGAACGCGTTCTATCAGGCGCTGCTGAACGGCTGCACCTACGTGCTCGAGCCGAAATTCTCCGCTTCCGGCTTCTGGGCCGCGGCGCGCCGGCATCAGGCAACCGTCGGCTATCTCCTCGGCGCGATGGCGGTGATGCTGCTGGCGCAGCCGCCATCGGCGAACGACACCGCGCATTTCCTGCGCGTCGCGCTCGGCGGCGGCGTCCCCGGCCAGTTTCACGGCCCGTTTCTCGAGCGTTTCGGCGTGCCGTTGCTCGACGGTTACGGTTCGACCGAAACGAATTTCGTTTTCGCTGGCACCATCCCGTCCGATCGTCCCGGCACCATGGGCTATCTTGCCGAGGGCGTGGAGGCCCGCATCGTCGATGCCAACGACGAGCCTCTTCCTGACGGGGAGGCCGGCGAATTGCTGTTACGCGCGCGCGAGCGGTTCGCGTTCGCGACCGGTTATTTCGAAATGCCAGACGAGACGGCCGAAGCCTGGCGAAATCTATGGTTCCACAGCGGCGACCGGGTGGTGCGCGACGCGGATGGCCATTACCGCTTTGTCGACCGGATGAAGGATTCGATCCGCCGGCGCGGCGAGAACGTTTCATCCTGGGAGGTGGAGCAGGTGCTGCTCAAGCATCCGGCAATCGCGGCCTGCGCCATCTATCCCTTGCCGTCCGAGCTCGGCGAGGATGAGGTTGCGGCCGCTATCCAGTTCGAACCGGGCCACACGCTCGATCCGGTCGAGATCATCAGGCATTGCGAGGGAAAGATGGCCTACTTCGCGGTTCCGCGCTTTGTCCGGATCGTCACCGAAATGCCGTTGACGGAGAACGGCAAGATTCGAAAGGTCGCGCTGCGCAAGGCCGGAAAGACTACCGAGACATGGGATTGCGACGCCGCAGGCTACAAGCTGCGCCGTTAGGGTCAGGCGCGGGCGTCGTCGGTTGCGCGCTTCACAGCGCTCTTCAGGTCGTCGAGCTCCCTGACCAATCCGTCAATCCGGTCTTTCGGAAACTCGGCAAGCAGCGAAGATAGCCACTGGCCGTGCTTCTTCGCCATCCGCCGGAACGCCTTCCTGCCCTCGGACGTCATGCAGACGATCTGCACACGGCGGTCGAACGGCGAGGGCGACCGCGTGATAAAGCCGTCTTCGACAAGGCGATCCACGATCGGGGTGAGATTCCCGGCCGTGACCATCAGGCGCTTCGGCAGTTCGCCCAGCACCAGCCCGGCGGGCTCGCGATCGAGCTGCGCCAGCACGTCAAAGCGCGGCATCGTGAAGTCGAACTCTTCACGGAACTGACGTCGAAGCTCGGCGCCGATCAGGGACGTACAGGCAAGGAGGCGAAGCCATACCCGAACCTGGGCGCGGTTGTCGGCGTCCGTGTCAGTCATGTTCGCTTCGTCGATCAGCGCAAGCTCCTTGCCGGCCATCAATCATGTCTCCCGACGTTTTCTGAGTTGCCGAGCGGATCGGCGAAGCAGGCCAGATAAATCCTTTAGGGCCAAATCAAGCGCCCTCGGCACGAATGAAATGAACGAACTCGCGCACGGATTCTGTTGCCTGCAGCAGCCGTGACGGTAGCGGAGGACAGCGTGGCAGGGCAAGCGTGGAGGGCCGCCAGTACATAAACAGATCGATTTCCTCAAAGGAAGTGGGCATTTTCCCCGACGACTTTCAATGCTCGACTCTGGAGGTCGGTCCGGCTATAAAATACTTTAGGCCTAAACTAAAATGAGCCCGATGCATGGCCCGTTTTGAACCTCTGACGCTCTCCGACCTGCCGAGCGGGATCTGGCGCACGCGCCTGCCGGTGCGCTTCGGCTCCTGCGATCCCGCCGGGATCGTCTACACGCCGGAATATCTCAACCTGTTCAATGGCGTGATCGAGGACTGGTACGGCGATGCACTGGGGCTTCCCTACCATGAGCTGGTCGGGACGCGGCGAACCGGGCTCGGCTATGCGCATGTCTCGGCGGATTTTGCTACGCCCAGCCGCATGGGCGACCTTCTCGACGTCGCAATCATCGTGCGCGATATCGGACGCACTTCCGTGAAGCTCACGGTTCACGCGTTCAAGGATGGCGCCGAATGCGTGCGTGCCACCTTCGTGACCGTCACGACGTCGCTGGTGGATCACAAATCGATTGCGTTGCCCGACGACATGCGTCTCGCGTTGAAAAACTATCAGGCGAGTTGCGACGCCCTGGGCGGCCTTGCCTCAACAAGGCCGCGATACGGAGCGAGCAGCCAGCCGGCGTGATCGCGGCTGCCACGCTGCGCGCATCAAGAGCGTGCACCGCTTATGAGGGCACGCTGAACACGATACAGACGGGGCTTCCGACCTGCACGACCGTGTCGGTCGAAGCGAGCGTGCCCTTGTCGCCTTCGACGCGGAACATCCTGATGGTGTCGCTGTCTTCATTCGCGACGTAAACAAAGCGCTGCGACGGATCGATCGCAAAAAAGCGCGGCGTTTTCCCGCCGCTAAGCGGGCAGGCTTCGGCGCGAAGCCGGCCGGTTTCCGAATCTCGCGCGAATACCGCGACGCTGTCGTAGCCGCGGTTTGACGCGTAGACGAACCGCCCGTCGGCCGAAACAGCGATCTCCGAGGCCCGGCTGTTGCCCGTGAAGCTGTCGGGCAGGGCCGAAATCACCTGGAAGGGCGTAAGCGCGCCGCTCGCAGGGTCGAACCGGTAGGACGCAATCGTCGAATCCAGCTCATTGATGATGTAGGCGAAGCGGCCGCCCGGGTGGAAGGCGACGTGGCGCGGGCCGGATCCCTCGCGCGCGGCCGCCGAACTCACGAGCTGCAGCTTTCCCTTCTCGGCGTCGAGAGAATAGGTGAAGACCTGATCAAGTCCCTTGTCGGGCACGACGATGAAGCGGCCGGACGGATCAAATTCCACCTGATGCGGCTTTGCGAATGGCTGCTCGACGCGATGCGGCCCGAGCTTTCCTTCGAGCTTGACGAGATCGGTCACTTGGCCGAGCGAGCCGTCCTCGCGACGAGGCAGCACCGCGAGCGTCGAGGTGATGTGGTTTGCGACAATGACATGCCGGTTGGTCGGATCGATCGTCAGGTGAACCGGGTTCTTGCCTTCCGTGCTCTGCCGGTTGATCGCGGAGAGCATGCCGGTTTGCTTGTCGATGCTCATGGCGGTGATGTCGCTCAGATCGCCATGCACCGTATAAAGAAAGCGGCGCGAGCGGTCGAATGCAAGGAAAGACGGGTTGACGAGCTCGGCAAGCAACTGGACATGCGTCCAGTCGCCGGTCGTGTTGTCCATGCGGTAGACGTTAAGTCCATTGCCACGGGCGTTGCGCTCTTTCGTTGTGCGTGCGCCGACATAGACGAAGGAAGCTGTACCTTCGGGCATGCTTCGGTCCCCTGTTTTGCTGCGGTCTTGAGCGATGGATTGGCGGCCTGACAGCGCTGCTGCAAACGCGCCGGCGGCGGCGAGATGGGCGAGCTTGCGGCGGGATATGAGCGCTGCTGCGCCAGCGGCCGGCGCGGCGCCGTCTCCGGGCAATGATCTCCTCCGCACGGCATTTCCTCCCATATTGCTTTTTGTTACTTAAAACACAATTGTGGGAGGGAAGCAATCCTGACCGGTTTTCGGCTTGCCGGCGCGGGACCTTCCGCGCCAAATGAGCCGCATGTCAGGCTGAAAGTAGAGGCGCCGAATGTCACGTCCCAATCTTGCGGTCCAACTGTCGTCGCGAATTCTGGACTACATCCGCGCCAACGATCTCCAGCCCGATCAGCACCTTCCGACCCAGACCTTAGCCGATGCCTTGCGAGTATCGCGCGCGCCGATCGGTGCTGCGCTGCAAATTCTCGAAGACATGAAGGTCGTGCGTTCGGAGCCCAATCGCGGCTTCTTCCTTGTAAAGGGGGCGAGCGAGCTTCCTGACCTGGCGGCGAACGCCGAGGCGACGGAGGCGGAGAGCGAAGACGAGTGGTATTTTGCGATCGCCGAAGACCGTCTGACCGGGAAACTTCCCGACCGCGTCAGCGAGAACGAACTGATCCGGCGCTACGGCTTGTCGCGAACGCGGCTGCTCAAGATTCTGACGAAAATAGCTGAAGAAGGCTGGATTGAGCGTCTTCCCGGCAATGGGTGGGCCTTTGGCCAGCTCCTCACATCCAAGGAGAGCTATCAGCATGGATATCAGTTGAGGGTCGCGCTGGAACCGCAGGCCGTGCTTCTGCCGGGCTTCCAGATCGATCGCGCGGCGTTCACTGCTGCGCGCGAGAAGCAGCAGTGGCTGCTCGACGGCGGATACAAGCGCGCGTCGCGCTCCGAGATCTTTGCTTCCAATTCAGAATTTCACGAAATGCTGGTCGGCTGCTCGGGTAATCCGTTCTTTCTCGATGCCTTGAGGCGGGTCAACCGCCTGCGGCGGCTGGTGGAATATCACATCACGGTGGATCGCAGCCGGCTCCCGCTGCAGTGCCGTGAGCACATCAACATTCTCACATTGCTGGAGAAGGGCCTGCGCCAGGAAGCGGCGGATTTCCTGCGCGTCCATATCGAAGGCGCGGGACTGATCAAGATTCCGCAGGTCTGACCGGCACAATTCTCATATTGTATTTTATTTTATAAAATGCGAGTGTG